>Ga0335070_10008052_pt1 | contig 12369 bp, 12 predicted proteins | sample Lox_Sample_13_FD_206722 | JGI IMG/M metagenome (GOLD analysis project Ga0335070, IMG submission 206722) | Soil microbial communities from Loxahatchee National Wildlife Refuge, Florida, United States - Lox_Sample_1.3 | ecosystem: Environmental > Terrestrial > Soil > Wetlands | place: USA...
CCGAGGGGATGTGGCCCGGCGAATCATCCGGAAAGCGCTTCCGGCTGGTCGTCATGGGCGACGCCGATTTCGCGAGCAACTCGTTCTTCCCGTACATGTCGAACAGCGACCTCGTGATGGCGGCCGTCGCATGGCTCATCGGAGAGGAGCGCGCTCCCACCATGAAGCCGCCGGTCGAGGTCCTCCCGACCGTGGTGCTGACCAATCGGCAGGCCCGAGGCATCTTCGTCTTCTGTGTCCTCGTGCTGCCGGGTCTGGCCGTGGCCATCGGCGGAGTGGTGTGGTGGATGCGCCGGCGCTGAAGCGTGCGGCGTGGCTGGGCGTGGCGGTGCTCGCGGCAGGTGCCGTCATCGCGCTGGCCTTCCACGGCCATCGCCCCGACTCGAGCCTCGTCGGGTTCCAGGCGGCGGGGGTCATGCTCCAGATCTCACCGGAAACCGTCGCCGAGGTCAGCCTGACCCGGGGCGAGCGCCGCTGGCGCTTCGAGCGCGGAGGCTCCACGGCGTGGACGGCTTCGCCGGGCCTTCCCCTCCCAGAGCGCGTGGCGGCCCACCTCGACGCCGGACTGCGGTTCCTGCACGTCTCGGCGCCCCAGCGCGTGCTCCTGCCGGAAGAAGTCGCCGCCACCTCTCCCTCCGAGTTCGGCCTCGAGCCGCCGCGCTACTCGGTGTCCGTTCGCTCGCCGGGCGCGGCTCCCTTCACCATCGAGTTCGGCACGCTGAACGCGCAGGGGCTGGCCCAGTATGCCCGCGTGACGGGCCACCCTGAGATCCTGCTCCTGCCGAGCTTCGCCGGGGAGGAATGGGAAGCGGTGATGGCTGCCCGATGAAGCGCCGCGTTGCGGCGGCCGCGCTCATCTGGCTCGCCGCCCTCGGCCAACCCTTCGAGTCGGCGGCTCATTCCACGAGCACGGGCCTCGCCACGCTCACCGTCTCAGGCTCGACGCTCACCTACCGGCTCACGCTCCTGCCCGACGAGCTGTCCGCCGAGGCGGCCCGCCTGCTCGCCGCCGCCGCGGACGGCGATCCGGCCAGCGTGGAAAGGATCGCCCTCGAGCTCCGGCGACGGATCTCCGTGCGCGCCGGCGACACGGCATGTCGCCCGGGCCGGGCTCAGATCCAGGGTTCACGTCTCGGCGATGGCCGCGTCACGCTCGAGCTGGCGATCGAGTGCCCGTCGACGCCGGCCCGACTCGTGGTACGTGATGACTGGCCAGACCTCTTCGGCGAGCACTACCGGACCATCGCGCGGATCGAGACACCGAGCGGCGCGCGGGAGGTCGTCTTTCTCCCCGACGCGCGCGAGACGACCATCGAGCGTGGAGGGGGCGCGCCGTCACACAGCACGGGGTTCTTTCGGCTCGGGGTGGAGCACATCCTCACGGGCTACGATCACCTGCTCTTCCTGGTGGCGCTCCTGCTGCGAGGCGGACGGCTCCTGTCCCTGCTCAAGATCATCACCGCCTTCACCATCGCCCACAGCATCACCCTCGCCCTCTCCGTGCTCGGGATCGTGACCATCCCCAACGGGATCATCGAGCCGGTCATCGCGGCGTCGATCGTCTGGGTCGCCCTCGAGAATGTCCTGCTGCGCGGCGTGCCGTCACAGCGCTGGCTGGTGAGCTTTCTCTTCGGCCTCGTGCACGGCTTCGGCTTCGCCTCGGCCATCGAGCCCCTGCACCTCCCGCGCGGCCGCCTGGCGCTGGCGCTTCTCGGCTTCAACCTCGGCGTCGAGACCGGTCAGGCCATCGTCGTGGCGCTCCTGCTGCCGCTCCTCCTCTGGCTGCGCGGCTCGGCCTGGGAGCCGCGCATCGTGCGGGCGGCATCACTCGCCGTCGCCGTCATCGGCTGCGCGTGGCTGATCGAGCGCCTCCTTCTCGGCTCGACCTGAGGCCGCTCGCCGTCTCTACCTAGTAGATCCAGCCCTGTCTCTGTGCCCCCGCCTTCAACTGCACGGCGATCTCCTTGGCCGTCCGCCTGGCCGATCCTTCGATGGTGGTCCTCCCACTCACCTCGCCCTCGACCTTGGCCGCACTGCTGACGATGAGCCCGATGGGGTTTCCGCTGGCCACGGCCACGGCAAGGGGCAGCGCCTCACCCGGTCCCTTGGACCCGGTCGAGTTGAGCTCCGCCGAGCCGAGCCGCCGTAGCCCCTGTGGCGACATGACATACACCTCGACCGCGGTTGCCAGCGCGGGCGCTCCAGAGCCGAAGCCAATGGCGAAGCGCTTCGCGATACTGCCGGAGTCGACCGAGACGAAATAGCCCACGATCGTGATGTCATTGAGCTGAGGCGGGGGCTGACCGGCGGCCTGCACGGCCGGGAGACCCATGGCCTGGAGCTCTTCCACCAGATCCTTCGCGACCTCCGCCCCGAGCTTCCTGCCGAGGCTCACATCGTCTGACGTCTGCTCGGCATTGGGCGCGGCGACGGCGAGGTTGTAGCCGGCCGGGAGATCTGAAGCGCTGGCGGCGAAATCGTAGACGATGACGCGGCCGGGCCGGGCTAGCCGGGGTCCCTCGTAATACTGCTGGTCGGTGACCGTGGTCTTGGCGCAGCCGCTGATCAGGAGCAGGGCAAGGGCCGCTGCAACCCCAATTCCCGGCCTCGTCAGGGCGCGGTCGCCGTGCAGCCGATGATGCCGTTCAATCCTTCGAAAGGTAGGAACCGTGTCATGCCGCATAGCTATCGCACCTTCCTTGGGGTCTGTCGCCGAGTTACGCGCTCAGCTTGTTGTTGCGCGTCGCCTGCATCAGCTGCTGTTCGTCCTCCGGCGTGAGCTTCGGCCGGTCGATCGTCAGCGTGATCTCGAGGCGAGCACGACGCCCGCCACCGGGGCGAGAAGCCATCTCATCCACGCGATCGCTCTCCCCTCTTCTCTCCTCTGAGGTGAAGTCCCCGCTCCGCTTTGATGCACACCACGCGATCGCCGCCAGCGGTGGCGTCGATCCCATCGACTCATGTGTCTCCGTCAGGATCTCGCCCCGTTGATGAAGACGTGCTGCTGCGGCGCGGGGAAGTTCGCGTCACCGCCCACCTCGCGGATGGCGCGGTTGGTATCGAAGTAGACCTGCCAGTAGTGATCGTTGTGGCAGTACGGCCGCACCGCGAGCACGGGGCCCAGCGGTGTGAAGGTGAGGATCTCTACGTCGGGCGCGGGCGTCGTCACGACATTGGGGATGCGCGCCAGCCGCTCCTTGAGGAGACGGATGGCCTCCTTGTGGTTCACGCTGTTGTCGAGCTGGGCGAGCAGATCCACGCGGCGGTACGGGAGGGCCGTGAAGTTCTGGATATTGTCGCCGAGGATCTTGGCATTGCCCACGAAGGTACGGACATTGTCGAGCGTGGTGATGTTGGTCACGAAGAGGCCGATCTCGTCCACGGTGCCCAGGATGCCGCCGGCCGAGATGAAGTCGCCGACCTTGAACGGCCGGAGGATGAGCAGGAAGACACCGGCGGCGAGGTTGGCGAGCAGGCCGCTCCACGCCGCGCCGATGGCGATGCCCACCCCGGCAAGGAGGGCGGCAAAGCTCGTCGTCTCGATGCCGAAGAAGCCGAGCAGCGCGATGATGAGGGTGATGGTCAGGATGACCGACACCGCGGTCCCGATATAGGTGGCCACGGTCTGGTCGAAGGGATACTTCAGGCTGCGGACGACCAGCGTTCTCGCGATGCTGATGAGCTTCCGGCCGATGATCCACAGAATGATGGCACCGATCACTTTGAGACCGAAGGCCGTCAGCAAGGGGATCGCGCTCTGGACGAAGCCGTGGATATCCATCTCGGCAGTCTCCTTTTAGTCGGGGTCAGGTCTTGCATTCACGCATGCGCGCCGTGAGATGCTCGATTTCAAGACCTGACCCCAGAGAGCTTGGCCAGCACGTGGAAGACGGCGGCGAAGTCCTTCTCCGCGAGGCCGAGACCGCGTGCGGCGGTGAACATCTCGTGGACGAGCCCCGTGGAGGGCAGCGGCACGCCCACTGCCCGGCCCTGCTCCAGGGCCAGGCGCATGTCTTTCTGCATCAGCACCACATTGAACAGCGCTTCGTCCGGCATGTCGAGCACGAAGGGTCCACGATACTTCAGCATGGGCGAGGCCGTGACGCTCTTGAGCAGGGCCTCCACGGCCTTCTCGCGGGGGATGCCCGACTTCTCGGCGAGCAGCACCGACTCGCTGAAGGCCAGCATCTGGACGCCGATGCTCAGGTTGATCGCGATCTTCATGGTCACGGCGAGGCCGAGCGCGCCCACATGGGTGATGGTCGGGCCGATCGCGAGAAGATACGGCCGGATCCGCTCGAGCGCGGCCGTGTCGCCGCCCACGATGAAGCTCAGCTGTCCCTGCGCGATGGTGACGGTGCTCCCCGACACCGGCGCGTCCAGCAGGGTCGCGCCTTTTGCCGCGACGCGCTCGCCCAGCATGCGCGTCACTGCTGGGCTGACCGTGCTCATCTCGGCCCAGACCGTGCCCCTGCCGAGCCCGGCAAGTATGCCGTCGGGCCGGAGCGCCACATCGGTCAGCGCGTCGGAGTCCGTGACCATGCTGAGCACCACGTCGGCGCCCTCCGCGGCGGCGCGCGCGGACTCGGCGACGACCAGCCCCTTGGGCGCGAGAGCTTCGGCCTTGGCGCGCGTGCGGTTGTAGCCGGTGACGGGATGGCCGGCGGCGAGGAGGCGCTGGACCATGGCGCTGCCCATGGCGCCCAGTCCCACGAAGGCGATCCTGGACATCAGGCCGTCTTGCCGCGCGGCGGAGACTCTGGCCCGGCTCCGAACTGGAACATGCCGCCGCCCAGCCCCAGCGCGATCTTGCCCATGCCTTCGACCATGCGATCCATGGTGGGCGGCATGAGCGACGCCGTCCGCAGATCGCGAAACGCGCGCTCGACGGGATAGTCCTTGTAGGCGCCCCGCCCGCCGCAGATCTGCAGCGCCTGCGACGTGATGTTCAGCCCGATCTCCGTGGCCAGGTACTTGGCGCGGTTGGCAAGATGTCCCCGCTGGGTGACGTCGGCCCCCTCCCAGCGCGAGGCCGAATCGTGGAGGAGCAGCCGCGCCACGTCGAGCCGTGCCTCGAGATCGCCGATCTGGCGCTGGACGGCGGGGTCATTGGCCACGGGCACGTTCTCGGGCTTGACCACCCGCTTCTTCACATAGTCCGCGGTGAACTCGAAGGCCGCCTCCGCTATGCCGACGTACACCGCCGCGTAGCCGAGGGCGAAGACTTCGACCACGCCCACGCCGGTCGCCGAGCCGGGCTTGCCCAGCACCTCATCCTGAGCAATGCGCACGTTCGACAGCGTGACGGACGGGCTGAAGGTCGCCCGCATGCCGAGCGTGTCCCACTTGCCGTCGGTGCTGATGCCGGGACTCTCGGCGGGCACCATGGCCTGCAGGAGGGCATTGCCCATGTCGCCGCTGCCGTCGAGCGCGCACCAGACCATGTAGTACGAGGCGCCCAGCGCCATGGTGCAGAAGTGCTTCACGCCGTCCACCGCCCAGCCGCCGTCCACCGCGCGCACGGCAGTCTCCATCGTGAACGTGCGCGAGAGGCTCACCGCGGGCTCGCTGCCCCAGCTCCCGAACATCTTGCCGCGCTCGACCACCTCCGCGAAGTAGCGGCGCTTCTGCGCCTCCGTGCCGAGGGCGTCGATGAAGCGCATCACCGTCGAGTGCATGTGCAGCGTCATGGCCGTGCTCGCGCAGCCGCGGGCGATGACGCGGATGACGCCGATATAGCTCGCCATGTCGAGCCCCATCCCGCCGTAGGCCGTGGGGACGGCGCAGGCGAGATATCCCTCGCGATGGAGGTCCGACCAGCTCTCGACGGGGTTCCTGCCCTCGCGGTCGTACCTGGCCGCGCGCGGCGCGATCTTCTCCCGCGTCAGCGCATCCGCGCGATCGACCAGATCCTTGCGCATCCGCGCGAGCCCTAGCCCGCCATGGACGGCTTGGCGGTGGTGGTGTTGGGGCGCGCCGTCTTCCGGCAGCGGCAGGTGCCGATCTCGTGCAGCTCCACCAGGTTGCCGTGCGGATCGTCCATGAAGATCTGCTCGAGCTGCGGGCCGACCACGGACTGGATGCTCCAGTACTTGACGCCCAGCTGGTCCAGCTCGCGCTTGGCTTCCTGGATGTTCGGTACGGCCAGCGCCACGTGCAGCGTGGTCGGGTCCTGTTTCGGTCCCTTCGCGTAGCGCGACGTACCCTCGCAGCCCATGATGTGGATCTGCGTGTCGTTGCCGCAGTCCATCCAGTAGCCGGGAATGCCCGGGATGTTCGGGCGCCCGGGATCGGGGGTGAGACCGAGCACGTCGCGATAGAAGGCCAGCGACTTCTCGGTTTCCTCGGGGTTGACGCGGATGCCGTGATGGTGAAGCTCGAGTACCTTGACCGCCATGATGTCCTCCTTGGCTACGGTTTTGCCCCCGCGGCCCTGCCGCCCGGGAGCTTGTCCACCAGCGTGCCCCAGATGCCCTTGGGCAGGAACAGCACGAAGGCCATGAAGACGAGGCCGATCACCAGCGGCCACCGCTCGGTGAAGACGGCCAGCCGGTCGCCGAGCACCAGATAGGTGCCGGCCCCGACGAAGGGGCCGAAGAACGTGCCCGCGCCGCCCAGCAGCGTCATGATCACCACCTGCCCCGACGTGACCCAGTACAGCGATTCGACGGGCACCACGGCCAGCCGGAGCGCATCGAGGGCCCCGGCGAGCCCGGCGAAGAACGCCGAGAAGACAAAGGACAGGTGCTTGATACGCGTGACGTCGTAGCCGCAGGCAGAGGCGCGGTCGCCGTTCTCCCGGATGGCCTGGAGCACGGTGCCGAACGGCGAGTCGAGGATGCGCTTGAGACCCGCCACGGCGAGCCAGACCACGGCAAATGAGAAATAATAGAAGGCCAGCGAGCCCTCGAGACTGACCTTCCAGCCGAAGACATTGAGCGGGAGAAGCGGAATGCCGCGCAGGCCGTCGTCGCCACCCGTCACGTCGGAGAGGTGGAAGGCGACGAAGTACAGGAGCTGCGCGAAGGCCAGCGTGAGCATGGCGAAGTAGATGCCCCGGCGCCGGAGGCAGAAGAAGCCGATGGCCACGCCGCCGAGCACAGCCAGCAGCGGTCCCGCGGCGAGCCCGAGCCAGAGCGAGCCGACCTTGAGCTTGGCGAGGGCAATGCCCGTGCCGTAGGCGCCGAGCCCGTAGTAGGCGGCGTGGCCGAAGGAGAGCAGGCCGGTATAGCCGTAGAGCAGGTTGAAGCCGAGGGCGAAGAGCCCGAAGATCAGCACCTGGGAGGCCAGCGCCTGGTACGGCATGAGGAAAGGAAAGACGGCGAAGAAGACGCCGAAGGCGGCGACCGGATGCCGGCCCACCGCGGAGGAGAAAGCGCCCAGCGAGGCCACGCTCACTCCGCGAGCCCCGCCTCGCCGAAGAGGCCGCTGGGCCGCACGAGGAGGACCAGCGCCATCACGACGAACACCATGATCTCGGCGGCCTTGGGTGCGAAGTACGTGGTGATGCCCACCACCTGCCCCATCAAAATGCCCGCGACCACCGCGCCGAGGAGGCTGCCCATCCCGCCGACGACGACGACCACGAACGACTCGATGACCATGGTGACACCCATGTCGGCGTAGGCGCCGCGCATGGGGCCGGCAAGCGCGCCCGCGAGACCGGCCAGCCCGCACCCGATGCCGAACACGAGCAGCCAGATACGATTGAGATCGATGCCGAGGGCACGGACCATCAGAGGATCACGAGAGCCCGCACGAATGATGAGGCCGACATTGGTGCGCGTGAGGAAGGCCCAGAGACCGAAGAGGACGACGATGGTGACCGCGATGACGAAGAGGCGGTAGGCGGGGAACACCATGAAGCCCAGGTTGACCGTCCCTCCCAGCGCCCGCGGCGGATCGAGGGTGAGCCCGATCTTGCCCCAGATGAGCTTGGCCGCCTCGATCAGGACGAGTGACAGGCCGAAGGTCAGCAGCAGCGGGTCGTCCGGGCCCCGTCCATAGAGCCGCCGGATGAGAAAGCGCTCGATGAGGAGCCCGAACGTGCCCACGATAAGCGGCGCCACGAGGAGCGCCACCCAGAAGTTCCGTGTGAAGCCGAGCAGAAAGACGGTGCAGTAGGCGCCCAGCATGTAGAGCGCCCCGTGAGAGAAGTTGACCACGGTCATGAGCCCGAAGATCAGCGAGAGGCCGATCGCGAGCAGCACGAAGAGCATCCCCAGCACCAGACCCGTGAAGATCTGGGGCAGGATCGCGGCGAGCGAGACGTCCATCAGCGCCTACACGTGCCCCTTCTCGGCGCAGGTGCGATCGTACTTCTCGTCGGCCGCCACCTTGGCCACGATATCCATCAGCCCCCAATCGCCCTTGGTCTTGCCGGGACCACGCCCCTTGACGATCCACATGTCCTGCATGGCCTTGTTGTCGCAGGCCCGCCACCACTCCTTGCCCTTAAAGTGGTCGTACACGGGGCTCTTCCTGAGCGCGTTCGCGACAGCCTCGGCATCGGTCGCCTTCGCCAGCTCCACGCCGCGCGCCACCTCGAGCACCCCGGAGTAGGAGTACGCGCCGTAGTCGCCGGGTGGCATATTGAACTTCTTCATCGACGCCTCGACGAACTTCTTCGCCGACGGGATCGAGTCCTGCAGCTCCCAGTACCAGTTGATGCCGCCGTAGACATCCTGGTAGAGCTCCGGCCCGCCTTCCTTCAGGTACGAGATCCACAGGAGCGGCTGGGCGAGCTTCATGGTCTTGTCCATCCCGAAGCTCTTGATCTGCTTGTGGAGCGCGACGTTGTCGGCCCCCGGCGCCACGTTTACGAGGACGTCGGGCTTGGCCGCCTGGATCTTCGGCAGGTGGGCGGAGAACTCCGCGCTCCCCAGCGGGTACGGGGTGGCACCGAGCAGGGTGCCGCCGTTCTTCTGGAGCGTGTCCTGGAGGACGGCGTTGTTCTGCTTGCCCCAGGCGTAGTCGGCGTAGATGATCCACCACTTCTTCCCGAGATTCTGGGCAATCCAGGTGCCCATCACGCGCGACGTGATGGTGGGGTTGAGCGCCTCGTGGAAGGTGATGGGGCTGGTATCGGGCTTGGCGCTGATCTCGTCCGACTGGCTCGTCGAGATGAAGAGGACCTTGGACTTCTTGGTCTGCTCGTTGATCGCCATCTGTACGTGCGCGGCGAGGCCGCCCACGATGAACTGGCATTTCTGGTTCTCGATCAGCTCCTTGGTGCGCTGGGCGCCCACCGCCGGCTTGAGCTCGTCGTCGCGGAAGAGCACCTCGACCTTGCGGCCCATGACGCCGCCCTTGGCGTTCAGCTCGTCCTGGGCGAGCTGGGCGCCGCGCTGCATGTCCGCGGCAAGCGCCGCGAAGGGACCCGTCAGCGGCAGGGGGCACCCGATGCGGATCGGCTCGCCCTGCGCGCGCAACACCGCAGGGAAGAGCCCCTGGGTGGCGACCGCGCCCGCGGTTACGCCGGTGGCGGCCAGAAACTTTCGACGTGTCATCGGAGCCATCGTTGCCTCCTTGAGTGGGTGGTTGACTACTGGAAGTCGAGTGTCCTGGCCTCGAGGCCGCACAGCATTTTGCCGACCGTCTCGAGGCAGCGGTCGCTGGAGGGCGGCATCACCGGTCCCGCCATCGCGTCGCGGTGCCACCGCTCGAGCGGCATGTCCTTGAGAATCCCGCGCCCACCGGCCAGCCGGATGGCCCGCTCCGTGACCATGGCGCCGGTCTCCGCCGAGAGGTACTTCGACTGGCTGACCGCGAGCATGGCGCCGGCCCGGTCGCCGCTGTCGCGGATGCGCGCGGCCTCGTAGAGAAGGAGCCGCGCCGCGCGCACCGCCGTTGCCAGCTCGGCGATGGTCCGTTGGGTCACCGGGTGATGGCTGAGCGGCTCGGTCGAGGGCCTGATGGTCTTGGTCCTGACAAACTCCACAATGTGCTCGAGCGCCGCTTCCCCGATGCCGAGATAGGTCGCCGAGTAGCCGAGGGCGAAGCCCGAGAGGTCGATGGTGAAGAGCCCCGCCGGGGGCCCGATGACCTGGCTCTCATCCACGAAAGTCTCGTACCGGATGGTGTGGCTCACCGTCCCGCGCATGCCCATGGCGTTCCAGGTGCCCTCGACCTTGACGCCGGGGTCCGTCCGCCGGATGAGCGCCGAGAGGAGGCCCTCCTTCGCGGTCGTGGAGCCTTCGCGCATGCCCGAGACGAAGTAGTAGTCGGCCGACTCTCCGAGCGAGCAAAAGTGCTTGACGCCGCTCACCTGGTAGCCGCCGGCCACCGGCCGGAACACGGTCTGGATCACGAACTTGTCGCGGAAGCTCGACTCGGGCTCGCTCGTGATGGACGCCATGAGCCTGCCGTCCCGCACCACGTCGGCGAAGTAGCGCCGCTTCTGCTCCTCCGTGGCGAGGGCTGCTATGAAGGTGAGCACGGTCGCGTGCATGTTGAAGGTCAGCGCGGTAGCCGAGCAGCCCTTGGCCATCTCGAGCAGGCAGAGCGCGTAGGTGAGCGAGTCGGCGCCGCGACCGCCATAGGCCGCCGGAACGCTGAGACCGAGGAGCCCGGCCGCGCGGAGATCGGCATAGTTCTCGGCGGGAAATATGGACTCCGCGTCGTAGCGGGCCGCCCGCTGGGAGAAGCGCTCACGGGCGAGTGTCCGGACCTTCTCGACGAGAGCCTGCTCATCAGCGCCAAGCGCGGGGACAGGCAGCACCCGGCGCTACTCCAGTCTCTTCATGAGCGGCTCTCGTCGGGGTTGGGCTGGGTCATGGGGTGCCCTCATTCCGGGCACGTCTCGGCGCGCCTCGTTGATAGCAGGCGCCCTTGGGGAATGTCAAGGCAACCGCATTTCCACAATGTGAACGACCGGCCAATCATCCTCCTCAGCGCGCGCCGAAATCGCGGAAGCCCTTGCCTTCCTTCGCGAGACGCTCGAGCAGCGGCGCCGGCGCCCATGGCTCGCCGTGCCGAGTGTGGAAGGCCGCCACGTCGGCATGCACCTGCTTGAGCCCGACCTGATCGGCGTAGAACATCGGACCGCCGCGATAACGTGGAAAGCCGTAGCCGTAGAGATAGGTCACGTCGATATCGCTCGCGCGAAGCGCGATGCCCTCCTCGAGGATGCGCGCGCCCTCGTTGACGAGGGCCCAGAGGCAGCGCTTCAGCACTTCCTCGTCACCGACCTGCCGCCGCTCGACGCCGCCTTCCCTGGCGCACGCCGCGATCAGGGCCTCGACCTGCGGATCGGGCTTGGGAGCCCGGCTGCCGGGCTCGTAGCGGTACCAGCCCGCGCCCGTCTTCTGGCCGAAGCGTCCCTGCTCGCAGAGCCTGTCGCCGACGTGCGAGTAGCGGAGGTCCTTGCGTCGCGTGGCCGCCTTTCCCTTGCGGATGCGCCAGCCGACATCCAGCCCCGCCAGATCCTGCATCGCGAAGGGCCCCATGGCAAAGCCGAAGTCGTAGATGACCTTGTCCACCTGCTGGGGCGTGGCACCCTCCTCGACGAGGAACTCCGCCTCGCGGAGATACGGGTGGAGCATGCGGTTGCCGATGAAGCCGTCGCAATTGCCCGCGAGCACCCAGACCTTGCCGATGCGCCGCGACAGCTCGGCGGCGGTGGCGATGGTCTCCTTCGAGGTCCTGGCGCCTCTGACCAGCTCGAGGAGGCGCATCACATTGGCCGGGCTGAAGAAGTGCGTCCCGATCACCGACTCGGGCCGCGACGTCGCGCTGGCGATCTCGTCGATGTCGAGGGTCGAGGTATTGGAGGCGAGCACCGCACCCGGCTTGGCGATCTTGTCGAGGGCGGCGAAAACCTCTTTCTTGACTCCCATCTCCTCGAAGACGGCCTCGATCACGATGTCCGCGTCACGGACCACCCCGCGATCGAGCGAGCCGGTGATGAGGCCCATGCGCTTGTCCATGTCGGCCTGGGAGAGCCGCCCCTTCTCGACGGTGGCCGCGTAGTTCTTCCTGACCACGCCGAGCCCGCGGTCGAGCGCCTCCTGCGCCACCTCGACCACGGTGACCGGGATGCCGGCATTGGCGAAGTTCATCGCGATGCCGCCGCCCATGGTGCCGGCGCCGATGATGGTCGCGCGCTCGATCTTCTTCGCGGGCGTGCCGGGCGGCACGTCGGGGATCTTGGTCGCCTCGCGCTCGGCGAAGAAGGCGTGGATCTGCCCCTTGGACTGCGGCGAGGCCATGCACTCCTGGAAGAGCGCGCGCTCCTTCTTGAGTCCCTCGGCAAAGGGCAGCGTGACCGCGGCCTGCACCGCCTCGATGCACTTGAAGGGCGCCAGGTATCCGCGGGCCTCGCGCTCGATGCTCTTCCTGAAGGCCTCGAAGAGCGCGGGATTGGCGCGG
>Ga0335070_10008055_pt1 | contig 12365 bp, 10 predicted proteins | sample Lox_Sample_13_FD_206722 | JGI IMG/M metagenome (GOLD analysis project Ga0335070, IMG submission 206722) | Soil microbial communities from Loxahatchee National Wildlife Refuge, Florida, United States - Lox_Sample_1.3 | ecosystem: Environmental > Terrestrial > Soil > Wetlands | place: USA...
CGCGATCGCCACGCCCCAGCGCGGCGAGGGCGGCCGCGGCCGTTCCGCGCAGCCGCGCCGTCGAGACGCGGACGCGCCGCTGGCCGTTGCGCACGACCACCGGCCTCACGCCGGGTTGCCGGCGGCTCCCGGCTTGGCGCGATCGTAGGCGCGGACGATGGCCGACACGAGATCGTGGCGCACGACGTCCCGGTGATCGAAGTACACGAAGCGGATCCCCTCGATGTCGCGGAGGACGTGCTGGATCTCGATGAGCCCGGAGGGGCGGCTCGCGGGGAGGTCGACCTGCGTGACGTCGCCCGTGATGACCATCTTGGAGTTGAAGCCCAGGCGCGTGAGGAACATCTTCATCTGCTCGGAGGTCGTGTTCTGCGCCTCGTCGAGGATGATGAAGGCGTCGTTGAGGGTGCGGCCGCGCATGTAGGCGAGCGGCGCGATCTCGATGGCCCCCTTCTCGGACAGCGTGGCCACCTTCTCCGCCTCGAGCATATCGTAGAGCGCGTCGTAGAGAGGGCGGAGATACGGATGGAACTTCTCGATGAGATCGCCGGGCAGGAAGCCCAGGCGCTCGCCCGCCTCGACGGCCGGGCGGGTCAGGATGATCCGCGACACCTCGCGCTTCACGAGGGCCGCCACGGCCATGGCCACGGCCAGATACGACTTGCCCGTGCCCGCCGGCCCGATGGCGATGACGAGGTCGTGGGTGCGCACGGCGTCCAGGTAGCGCTTCTGGTTGGCCGTCTTGGGGCTGATCAGCTTGCGCCGCGCCGGCACCGAGATGGCATCAGCGAGGAACCCCTTCAGATCGGCATCGGGCTCGGCCTGCGCGATGCGGAGCGCCGAGCGGATGTCCGAGGCGCCCAGGGTGGGCCGCTCACGGAGCATGTCGATCAGCTCCCGGACCACCTTCTCGGCCTGCTGCAGGCGCTCCTCCTGGCCGCGCAGGGTCACGTCGTGGCCGCGCGCCGTCGCCTTCACGTCGTACTGCGACTCGAGCATCTTCAGGTGCTCGTCGTTGCGGCCGAGGAGGGCGAGCAGGTTGAGGTCGGGAGGGATGATGACGCGGCGGGTGGCGCTGGCGACCTCGGTCACGCCGGGCTCGGTCCTTCGACCACGCGGATGCCGAGATCGCGGAGCTGGCGGGCATCCACGGGCGCCGGGGCGTCGGTGAGCGGGCACGTGCCCTTCTGCGTCTTCGGAAACGCGATGACCTCGCGGATGGACTCGTGCCCGACCAGGCTCGCGGCGAGGCGGTCGAGGCCGAACGCGATGCCGCCCATGGGCGGCGCTCCGAACTCGAGGGCCTCCAGCAGGAACCCGAATCGCGCCCGCGCCTCCTCCTTGGAGATCCCGATGAGGGCGAACAGGCGCTCCTGGACCGGCTGCTGGTGAATGCGGATGGAGCCGCCGGCGGCCTCCTGGCCGTTCAAAACCAGATCATAGGCCTTCGCCCGCGCCCGGCCCGGATCGGACTCCAGCAGGGACAGGTCTTCGTCCCTCGGGGCCGTGAACGGATGATGGACGGCATCCCAGCGCTTCTCGTCCGAGTTCCACTCCACCAGCGGGAAGTCGATCACCCACGCGAACACGTCGCGATCCGTCGGGATGAGCCCGAAGCGTCTGGCCAGGTCGACGCGCAGCCGGCCGAGCACGGTCGCGGCCACGGCGGCCGTATCGCCCACGAGGAGGACGAGATCGCCCGGCCCGGCGGCCGTCTGCGCCACGAGCCTCTCCTGGGCGGCAGTGAGGAACTTGGCCACCGGCGAGGTCAGCCCCTCCGCCGTCACCTTGATCCACACGAGGCCCTTGGCGCCGGCCTGCTTGGCCTCTCCCGTGAGATCGTCGAGCTCCTTGCGGGACATGCCCCCGGCTCCCGGCACGCGGAGCGCCTTCACCGCCCCGCCGCCCGCCACCACCTGGGCGAACGCCTGGAACTCGCCGCCCGCGAAGAGCGGCGACACGTCGGCGAGCTCCATGGCGAACCTGAGGTCCGGCTTGTCGGAGCCGAAGCGGGCCATGGCCTCGTCGTAGCCGAGGCGCGGGAACGGCAGCGCCAGCTCCACGCCCTTCACGGCTCGCCAGATGGCCGCCACCATCCCCTCGATGATGGGCAGGAAGTCGTCGCGGTCGAGAAACGACGTCTCGATGTCGATCTGAGTGAACTCCGGCTGCCGGTCCTTCCGCAGGTCCTCGTCGCGGAAGCAGCGGACGATCTGGAAGTAGCGCTCGAAGCCCGCCACCATCAGGAGCTGCTTGAAGAGCTGCGGGGACTGCGGCAGCGCATAGAAAGAGCCCGGCTGGAGCCGGCTCGGCACGAGGAAGTCCCGCGCGCCCTCGGGCGTGGAGCGGGTCAGGAACGGTGTCTCGACCTCGATGAACCCGTGCTCGTGCAGATAGTCGCGCACGGCCCGGCACGTGAGGTCGCGCGCCTGGAACGCCTTGAGCACGGCGGGCCGGCGCATGTCGAGGTAGCGGTACTTGAGGCGGAGCGTCTCGTCCAGCTCCCCCTCGCCCTCGGTGTCGATCTGGAATGGCAGCGGCCGGCACTCGTTGAGCACCTTGAGCTCGCCGACGTGCACCTCGATCGCCCCGGTAGGAATCTTCGCGTTCTCCGTTCCGGCCGGGCGGAGGGCCACAATACCCCGTACCGCGATCACGAACTCGGCGCGGACGTCCTGGGCCTTGCCGTGCGCCGCGGCCCCGTCGCCGGGATTGAACACACACTGGGTGATTCCCTCGCGGTCGCGAATGTCCACGAAGATGAGCCCGCCGTGATCGCGCCGCCTGAAGACCCAGCCCATGAGCGTCACCGTCTCACCGGCTGCCGGCGCTCGCAGGGCCCCGCACGAGTGCGTGCGCTTCCAGCCTCCCATGGGCTCCACCCGCACCCCGCTCATGCCGGCTCTCCCTGGCGTCCCAGCGAGAGCAGCTCGTCGGCCAGCCTGCCGATGGGCACCCGCCTTTGCTCTCCCGTCTTCATCTCCCGGAGCACGGCCTCCCCTGCCGCGAGCTCATTGTCCCCGACGATGACCGCATACGCGACCCCGAGCTTGTTGGCGCGCTCGAGCTCGCGCGGAAGCTTGCGGGCGCCGTAGCCCAGCTCGGTGATGGCCCCGGCTTGCCGCGCGGCCCGCGCCACGGGCATCAGGCGCTGCAGCGCCGCCTCGCCCAGGGGAATGAGGAGGATGAGGGGGCGCGGACCCACGAGGGCGTCCCCCAGCAGCAGCACCACGCGCTCGAGGCCGACGGCGAATCCGATGCCCGGATCGGCGGGACCGCCCAGCCGCTCGATGAGCCCATCGTAGCGGCCACCCCCGGCCACCGCGTCCTGGGCTCCCAGCTGGGTGGTCTTCACCTCGAACGTGGTCCGCACGTAGTAGTCGAGGCCGCGCACGAGCCGCGGCGTCACGGTGTACGGCTGCCCCATGGCATCGAGATAGCTCCGCACGCTGTCGAAGTGCCGCGCGGCCTCCGCGGAGAGCGACTCCAGGATCGACGGCGCCTTCTCGATGACGGGCTGGCACTCCGGCACCTTGCAATCGAGGACGCGGAGCGGGTTGCGCCCAAGGCGAGCCTGACACTCGCCGCAGAGACGCGCCGCGTGCGGGGCGAAGTACTCCACGAGACGGGCCACGTACGCCCCACGGTCTCCCGCGTCTCCGATCGAGTTGACGTGCAGCGCGAGCCGGTCGTCGAGCCCGAGCGCGCGGAAGAAGTCCATGAGCATGCAGATGACTTCCGCATCCACCGCGGGGCTGGGCTCCCCCAGCGCCTCCACGTTGGCCTGATGGAACTGGCGGTAGCGCCCTGCCTGCGGGCGCTCGTAGCGGAACATCGGGCCCACCGTGTAGAGCCGCACGGGCTTGGGCTCGACCTGAAAGCCATGCTCGATGTAGGCCCGCACCAGCCCGGCCGTTGCCTCGGGTCGGAGCGTCAGCGAGTCACCGCCGCGATCCTCGAAGGTATACATCTCCTTCTTGACGATGTCGGTCTCGTCACCGATGCCGCGGGCGAAGAGCTCGGTGCGCTCGAAGAGGGGCAGCCTGATCTCCCGGTAGCCGTACGCCTCGAAGGTGGCCCGGCCCGCCGCTTCGACGCGCTGCCAGCGGCCGGTCTCCGAGGGCAGGATGTCGCGAACGCCCCGGACCGCCTTGATGGCCATGCCTAGAGCTCCGGCGTCACGGGAGGAGTCGCGTCGAGAGAGGAGGCGTCAGCGATCTGCGGGGCGGCCGTCGGCAGGACGAGCTACTCCTGCGGGACGGTCATGATGATCTGCGTCTCGGCCGAGGTCTTCAGGATGTTCTTGTACCGGACCACGGTGGCGATGAGGGTCGGCTGGGTCGCGTCATCCGTCTTGAACCCGCCCATCGCCGTGATCGTGCCCTCGAAGCCGGTATCGATGGACTGCAGCCGAAAGCCCGCCGGGCCCTTGTAGACGATGGCGAGCAGGCCTTCCTTGACGATGTTCTGCGGCACGATGACCTCGTCCACGCCGTCGCCGTCGAGATCGATGGCCAGCGGCGTGGGCTCGATCTTGTAGAAGGCTGTCCGGGCGACGCGGTTCGTGACCTGGCCAGTCTCCTGCTCGAGCGTGATGCCCCCGCCGCCCACGGCCGTCCCCGACCGCCAGAGATCCTCGCCATCCACGCTCATCTGGAGCCGGTTGAACTCGTCGATGAAAGCGAGAACTCTGGCTGAGTCCTTGCCGTTCATGTTGGAGAACACAGCCCCCATCGGCCGGAATGCCTGGTGCACCTTGACCGCCTTCTCCGTGACCAGCTTGCCGTTCTTCCACGCCATCTGCTCGGCCTGCCCGTCCGTGAAGAGCTTCTCCCGGCTGAATCGCTGGGTCCACACCGTCTGCTTGTAGCCATCGCCCTTGATGTCGACCGGGAAGAGGAATTCCTCGATACTGTCGTCGAGATACCGGGGCTTACCGTCTTTCGCACCGATGATGAAATTGTTGAGGCCGCTCTTGGGGTCGTGACGGTTGCCAACCACCTCGAAGACGCCATCGCCATCCAGATCGACGAAGTACACGGAGATGACGCGGCCCCGCGAGCGCACCGACATGGACCACTCGGGCTCGAACTTCTGCCCGACGATCTTGTACTGGTAGACCTTCTCGCCGTCGCTGACCACCATGCGCGGGATCTTGTCCTTCGGCATGAGGGCGACGTCACCGGCCAGCACCGCGAAGGGGAACTTGGCCACCTCTTTGAGCGGTATGGTGTTCTCACCGCTCGAGTACGAGCCCGCCTCGAGCTCGCGCCCCAGCAGCCTGGCCAGGAGCGAGCGCTGCTTGGCCTGCGGTGGGTTGGCAGGGCCGCCCTGGGAGAATCGGCTCCCCTGCGTCGTCGGACGGATGGACGGGGGCACGAAGAAGGCAGTGGAGAGCGCCGGGTCGGTTTGCGGCAGCCCGTAGAGCCGCACATCCATGTATGGCTTGGTCTCCACCCGCTTGAAGTGGACGGCCAGGATGTTCTCGGCCTTGTAGCGCTCGGCCACCTTGGCCAGGCCCTTGCCCTCGAGCGCCTCCTCCGGCTTGATGCCCTGCTGGGTCAACGAGACGGCGATCGCATCGCCCATCCCGATACTGAAGCGCCCGGATCTGGAGAGGCCGTCGACCAGCTCCTGGATGGCCGCCTCGATGAGGGTGTCCCGCACGCCGGTCGACAGGGGCACGATGGTCAGCTTGACCTTGCCGGCGGACACCCGAGCCTTGTCGCCCGGCTGTATGCCGGACCCCTGGGTGACCCTGGCCACTGCATACGTCTCGGCGACTTCCGACACCACGATCTGGCCGACCATCTTCTCCGTGCGGCCGAGCACCTCGCCGGTCTTCGGATGCTTGAGCGTCTCGCCCTCGTGATACACGGACAGCTCCACCCCCGTCACCACGCCATCGCGCTTCCCCACCGAGAGCGTGATCTGGCCTCCGTCCACCTTGAGGACGTCGCCTTCAACCCTTGGGTAGAGCGCCACGATCTGCCCGACCAGGGTGGTGATCGGCGTGGGAGCCTGAGGCTGCGCCCATGCCGGAGCTGCGACGAGAAGGAGGGCCAGGAGGGTGGCCAGCCGGATCATGGCGACATGATACCGACGCCCAGGGAGCAGGGCAAGCATTGGGAAAATGCTACGGGCCCGGGGGGATGTCCTCCCCCGAGCCCGTAGTGTCGCGAGAAGCGCGCGCCCTAGAAGCTGAAGCGGACGCGGGCCGTGGTGATGGCGATCGGATTGATGCCGATGTCCCGGCGTACCGGCGCCTGGACGTTGTAGTCCGCGTTGACGTAGCGGTGGGCCATGGCGTTGTCAGACATCATGTAGCCGGCCGCCCAGTCGAACACGAGGCCCGGAGCGAAGCGATACGTCAGGGCCAGGTTGAACTCCGTGCCCAGGAACTGGTTGTCACCCTGCGGAGTGCAGGTCGTGAGCGTCTTGCGGCAGTAGAAGCTCGGCTGCAGACCGCCACCCGTCACGAGGTAGGCGTCGTTGTCGACCTTGGCCCACGTCCAGTTGGGCGTGATGCCGGCGCCCACGGTGAGGGACGGCGTCCACGCGTAGCTGGCCTTCACACCGGTGCTGATACGGCCGTACTTGTCCCAGCCGATCGACACGCCGGGGTTGTTGTTCGCAGCCCCGATGATCTGGTAGTAGTCGACGCCCAGGGACATGATCTGCGTGCCCCAGTCCGCCATGTAACCCGTGTCCGTATCGAGCGGCGTGTAGTAGCCGATCTTCTTGTACGGGTTCGACTTGGCCTGGTCACCCGAGGTGGCCATGACCATGTGCGACAGGAGGAGCGGGCCCAGCTGGTAGCTGGTCCGGATGTCGAACAGCAGCGCGCTGATGTCGGCCGACCTCTTCCCGCCCACCGCGCCGTACGGGTTGGTGGCGGAGCCGGCGATGCCGGCCTGGAGCCATTTCTCCTGCGTGCCGAACTGGTAGTAGACGGTGGGATCGACCGACCACGGGCCAGAGCGCCAGCGCGCATCGATACCGATCGTGTGCCGGTTCTCGTGCACGCCCGTGCCCGCACCATCCGCGCCGCCGACCCCGGGACCGCCAGAGATGCTGGCGGAGTTGATTGGTGCGAATGGACCACCGTTGAGAATCGACACACCGCCACGGCCCTGACGGGCGGCGCTGGAGGTGAGACCGGTGGCACGGAAGGTCGAAAGCATCGGCTTGATGTCGAGCCCCTTCATGACCGTGATCTCGGGGCTGCCGATGAGGGCCCAGTTGTCGCCGCGCGACTGGGCCTGGCAACCGGACGAGGCGACGATTACGCCGGCGGTGTTGATGCACTTGTTCTGGAGGGTGCCGCCCGTCTGCGTGGTGTTCAGGAACGGCCCGAAGGCGCCCTTGCCGAGCAGGTTCTCGTCGACGGCGACGTACGTGAACTGCGTCTTGAACGTCGGGCTGAACGTCGCATAGAAGTTGACGCCGCCGAAGTCACCGTTGAAGTACGGGGCCAGCTTGTAGCTCGCCGCCGTCGCCGCAGGCTGCGCCCCCAGGCGCACGATCACAGGAATCGGCACCAGCGGCATCGGGAACTCGGTGTAGAGCCACTTGACCTGGAAGTTGCCCTGCGTGTCGGTGTTGAGGTCGAACGACGACTCGGAGCCGGTACCGACCGCGCCGCACGTCACGGCGCCGGACGAGGCGGTCGCGCAACCCGGTCCGTTGTTGCTGTCGATGAAGCCGGTCTGGCCCCAGTAGGAGTCGATCTCGAATCCGAACACCGCCTTGGCCTGGCCGACCTCGCCGACGATGTCGAACCGGCCGCGGGTGCGGCCGTACACCTGGTTGTCCCGGTTGCGGTTGGCGCTGAGGTCCGAGGTGCTCATGTTCTGAGTCCACGTCCCAACGTTGTCGATGAAGCCCGTGATGGTGGCCTTCGGAGTCGGAGCGGCCGCCTGCGCGAACACGTCAGGGGGCGCCACGAAGCCGAGGAGGGCCATCAGGGCCAGAGAAAGGACAAGCATCTTTCTCATGTACTGCCTCCTCATGTGAAGGTGAACGATCTGCAGCGTGCCGAGCGACCTGCCGGTGACCTCAGTCCGCGCAACAACTGTGCTTCACATGCAGATTTCTCGCGACGCGTTCGTTTTACCCCAGGGGCGGCCCGCGGTCAAGTTTTAAAGGATCCTGACACTCGCCACGCGTTGGGCTCTTTCAGCCAGGTTTCACCCGCCCTCGCCCAGCTGCTTCAGGGCCGTCTTGGCAAGCTCGGAGAAGGGTGATTTCGGATCGAGGTCGCGGGCCTGCCGGAAGGCGGCTTTCGCGTCGTCCTTGCGGCCAGCCTGGGAGAGCGCCAGCCCGAGGCCGTAGTGCGCCGCCACCATGACCGGCTCGAGCTGGATGGCCGCCCGGAACGCTTCCTCGGCCTCCTGCGGCTTGCGCAGCCGGATGAACGCCTCGCCCATGTTGTAGTACGCGACCTCGGGCGTGGTGTACGTCGGGAAGGACAGCGCCTTCTTGTACGCGACGATCGCGTCCTCGAAGTGCCCCTGCTGCGCAAGCGCGATCCCGAGGTTGTGCTGGTAGTCGGGATTGCCCTTGTCGAGGTCGATGGCGATCTGGATCTCGGCCTGGCCGTCCACGGCCCGTCCGAGATTCAGGTACACGAGCCCCAGCGTGTTGTGGTAGCGGGCGTTGTCCGGGTCGAGCTGTATCGATTCCTTGAGGGCGGCCATGCCGAGCGCCAGACGATTGTCCGACAGGTTGCGCACGGCCTGGTCGTAGCTGCTCTTGGCCTGAAGCTTTCGGACTTCCTCGTCCTGCGCGCTGGTGCAGCCGGCGAGCCATCCCGCGAAGAGCAGCGCGACGAGCACGGCGCCGCGGGCGCTGCCGCGCCTTGACAGGGTGCGAATCGCCCTGTTATCGTTCACCTTCGTGCCCACCTACGAGTACGAATGCCCCAAGTGCCCCCGCGTGTTCGAGGTGCGCCAGCGCATCACCGAGCCCGCCCTCACCACGTGCGACCGCTGCGGCGGCCCCATTCATCGCCTGCTCTCGCCCGCCCCGTTCATCCTGAAAGGCGAAGGATGGTACGTCACCGACTACCCCTCCGAGTCCCGCAAGCAGGCGTCGAAGTCGGAAGCCTCGTCGAGCGAGTCGACGTCGGCCTCGTCCACGCCCGCCGCGGAGAAGTCTAGCACGCCGGCGGCCCCGGAGAAGACCGCGCCGGCAAAGTCCGAGAAGTCCAAGGCCGCGAAGTCCGAGAAGTCCAAGCCGGCCGGCTCGGGTACCTAGCCCGCTCCGGGCGCGCGAGCGCCCTCTTACGCCTCGCCTCGGACGCGTTTCACGAGCACGGGCGCCCCGCGCCCGCAGCCGAGCAGAGACCGCGCGCTGCCTTCGCGCACGAAAACCTCGAGGCGACCCGTCGAGCCGACGATGGCACCCGGGAAGCCCGGCGGCGCGTCCGCATAGGCGGCCATCGGTGCTCCGACCGCGACGCCCGCGATCTCCACCACGAGCGCCCCTGGCTCTCCTTCGAAACCAGCCAGGTCCGCCTCCGTCACGGACGTCACCAGGTTACCGAAGCGATCCACGCCGATGACCTCTCCGAGGACGCAGCCCTCCACGCGCCGGGCGGCCGGCAGGAACAGCGTGACGGGATCGTTCACGGACGAGCCGAACCGGCCCAGCGGCACGCCCGCGGCCAGGTGCGCCGCGGCGGGGGCGAAGAGATCGCGTCCGTGAAACGTGCGGCTGAGCGGCGCCCGGCGATAGGCGGGGCTGGTGAGCTCGACCGCCTCCACGGGTCCGCCGGCCTGGTCGACAGCGAGGCTCAAGAGCCCGTTGTCGGGGCCGATGAACGACTGCCCGCCGGCCTGAATGGCCAGGCCCCGCCTGCTGCTCCCCACCCCGGGATCCACGACGGCCAGGTGCACCGTCCCCGCCGGGAAGAAGCGTGCCGCTGCTTCGAGACACAGGGCCCCCTCGAGCACGTCCTGCGGGGCGATGTCGTGGCTCAGATCCACGAGCTCCGCCCCGGGACAGATCCCGAGGATGACGCCCTTCATGATGCCCACCCACGGGTCGCGGGTCCCGAAATCCGTCGTGAGCGTGATGATCGACGCGGGCATGGCCGTGAGCGGGCTCGCGCGTCTCCGGCGCGGGTTGGCGGCTAGGTGTCGCGCTCGACGACGTAGTCGGCCACGAGGAGCAGGGTCTCCTTGTCCGGACCGGCCGGGAATGCGTCGAGGGCCTCCTTGGCGCTCCGCGCATACTCCTGGGCGCGCCCGAGCGCGTACTCCACGCCGCCGTACCGTTCCACGAGGAGGCGAATCTCCTCGATCTCGCCCGGCTCCGCGGCGTGGCGCTTGAGGATCGACTGGACGCGATCCCGCTCGGCCGCCGTCGCGCGCTCCAGGGCCGCGATGAGCGGCAGCGTGCGCTTGCCTTCCTTGAGGTCGGCGCCCACCGCCTTGCCCAGACGGCCCTGGTCGGCGACGAAATCGAGCGAGTCGTCGCTGATCTGGAAGGCGATACCGATGTGCACGCCGTAGCGGGTCAGGGCTTCCACACGGCGCTCCCCCGCCTTCGCCAGGAGGGCGCCAATGCGGCAGCACGCCGAGATGAAGGACGCGGTCTTCTGCGTGATGATCCGCAGATAGTCGGCCTCGCTCGCCGTGCCGTCGCGCTTGCATTGCAGCTGCAGCACCTCGGCCTCCGTCATGGACACGGTGGCGCGAGCCAGGGTCGCCAGGACCTCGGGATCGCCGTCCGCCACCATGAGCGCGAACGACTTCGAGTAGAGGTGGTCGCCCACGAGAATGGACGCGTCGTCCCCCCAGCGCGCGTTCGCGGACGGGCGGCCGCGGCGGAGCGGAGCCTGGTCGACGACATCGTCGTGGATGAGCGTGGCGGTGTGCAGGAGCTCCACCACGCACCCCATGCGGACCGCGCGAGGGCCGTGGTAGCCCGACATCCGCGCCGCCATGAGCAGGAGGATGGGACGGAGCCGCTTGCCCCCGGCCCCGGCGATGAACTCGCCCATCTCGTGGATCAGCTGGACCGGCGAGGCGATCTCGGCGGCGATCGCCTCCTCGATGGCGCGCATCTCCGCCCCTACGGCCTGGGCCACCCGCTCCTTGAGGAGCGCCTCCAGCGGAGTCGGCGCCTTCACGGGAAGAGGACGATCAGCGGACGACGACCCGGTCCTTGACCTTGACCTGGCCGTTGGAAACACCGGAGATCTCGACCACGGAGAACTTGTCCTTGACCTCCGTGACGCGTCCCGTCGCCACCTCCTCGTCCAGCTCGCCCAGCAGCTCGCCGGTCACGGGATGCACGATGGCGATCTTGTCGCGGCGCACGCTCACCTGGGCACCGGGCTTGATGCCGTCCTTGCTGTTGAGGTCGATGACCACCCGGCTCGTGTCCACGAACACGACGAAGCCGCGGTCGACCGGCAGCTGCGGCGCGGCGGCAACGGCCGGAGCGCCCGGCGCGCCCGGCTTGACCGGCGCGCCCGGCTTGGGCGGCGGCGGCGTCGGATCGACGGACACCGCCATCTTCTGCCGCGGGCTGATGCGGCCGCCGCCCGGCGGCGAGCCGTACTTGGCCACGATCTCCGGCGGCGCGATCAGGCTGCCCTTGCCGAAGACCAGCGTGCCCATGGTCGTGGGGATCTTGTCCTCCTCCACCCAGATGTACTCGGGCTCGCTGGGCACGTCGCCGAAGCGCGGGTTCTTGATGAGCAGCCACTTCGGCTCGGCCGCCTTGATGTCGACGGACGGGTCGTTCTCCTTGGGCAGGCCGGCGAGCTCCCGCAGGCTCGGAATCTCCCCACCGCACGCAGAGAGCGAGGCGGCCAGCAGCACCAGGCCGGCCAGCGCGCGAAGCGCGGACGCATTCATCGCGCTCAGCATAGCAGATTCGGCTCCCTCAATCCTCGGGCCGAGGCTCCCACGGGAAGCGCTGATCGCTCGCGTTGTCCGCCCGCGCGAGGGCCTGCCGGCGCGAGAAGAGCGGGGCACCCGTCACGGCCGAGATCCACGTCACGTCGAGGTACGTCACCCCCCGCCGCTCGATGAGGACGGGGATGAGCCAGGCCATCACGTCGAGGGACCGGCCCAGCGACACCGCGCGGTCCGGCCGGACCAGGAGCTCCTCCCCTTTCGTCTTGTTGTTGAGGAGGAGCTCGTTGACCTGGCCGGGGTCCACGCTCTGGAACCGCTTCGTCTGGTCCATGGCGAGGGCCAGCATGAACGGCACGCGCCGGAGATCCGCGTTGCCCTTGGTCAGATCCGTGGGCGGCACCACCGCCACGCGGACGCGGCCGCGCGTGATGCGCACGCCGTCCTCCGGGCGCGGCTGGGGCCGGCCTTCGATGGGCACGAAGGTGGCTTCCG
>Ga0335070_10008056_pt1 | contig 12365 bp, 18 predicted proteins | sample Lox_Sample_13_FD_206722 | JGI IMG/M metagenome (GOLD analysis project Ga0335070, IMG submission 206722) | Soil microbial communities from Loxahatchee National Wildlife Refuge, Florida, United States - Lox_Sample_1.3 | ecosystem: Environmental > Terrestrial > Soil > Wetlands | place: USA...
TATTTCAATGACAGCAACTGGAGCGCCCTCGGGACCTTTGCCAGCGCCGACACGACAGGCAAGATGCGCATCACCCGGAGCGGGAATACCGTCACCGGGTATTACTGGTACAGCAACGCCTGGGTATCGCTGGGAAGCAGGGACCACGGGAGCAACCCCGATGTAAGAATCGAGATCGGCGGTAGCACCTGGAACAGCAAGGCGACCGTTCAGATGGAATGGGACGTCTTCACCGTCAACAGCGGAACGGTAATCCAGCGGCGAAACGCAACCAAAATGGCGCTTTTCCACCCCGGCACGGGAACGGAGATCCCGACCGAGATAGAGCGCTTTGACCCATGGGCGGAGAAGGCCATTCTGCACGCCTGCCTCCCGACCGTTCACGAGGCGACCCCAGACGGGATCGTGCTCCAATACGATAAAGACCTGACATTTAGCTCCATGTCAGACTTTTTCCCGGGACCGGACGGACCGCCCAACAAGCAGAAATGGAGCGCCCTGACGACCCCGAGCCTGGGCACGATGCCGACGGTCGTCTCGCATAAATTGCCTCTTTCCACTTCAGGGACCGCGAGAACAAGCCAGTGGGTAAGATCGACCCTCAGAGTGATCGGCGATTTCGACATTAGCGTGGATTACACCTTGGAGACCGGACCGGCGACCAACTCCTGGTCCCTTTCGCTCCAGTTATCCAACGCGGACAATAACCGATTCATCCAGGTGAGCAGGCGCTACGACGGAGCCAGCTACTATTATTTCGACACCAACGGATGGGGAGTAGGCACCAGTACGAGCGATACGACCGGCCGGCTCAGGATGACCCGAATAGGCGACCAAATAACCGGCTATTACTGGAACGGGAATTCCTGGGTGCAGATAGGCACCGTGGCGATTGGGAGCCCCGCGAGGCACCAGCCGGCCAACATCACTCTGGGCATGGGAAGTTGGAACAGCAACCCGACCGCGGCCGGGACCTTCTTCAACCTGATCGTCAATTCGATGCCGAGGATACCCCAAGACGAGGCGAGGAAATCAATCGGTTTCCCGCCCCACCAAGCGGCGGCCGACGTTTGGGATTCCAATTTTCTCGTAGTCCACCACATGGCCCAGACCCCGCAGGGCTTTGCAGGGAACGTGGCCGTCAGAGACAGCACGAACGGCCACCGCGACCTGGCGACCATGGCCGGAAGCATGATCCAGGGCGACTTGGTCACCGGCCCTAAAGACCAATTCGCCATCGACTTTGACGGGAGCAACGATGGCCTCGGATGCGCCGGCTATTACCCCTTGTCCGGAGCGGCGATCCGGACCTTGGAGACCTACCTCCAGAACCGGAATGACGCAGGGCAAGCCGCAGGATGGGGAGATCAAGCCAACGGTAAGATGTTTGGGCAGTACATCAACACCCAGAACAGCAAGTGGTACGCCTACTATTGGCTTTATGGCACACCCGGCACTTACGATATGTGGGGAACCATCGAACTGACGAACAACGCCTGGTATTACATCACGATGGTTTACGACGGGACCTACCTGATCGGCAAGGTGAACAACGTGGCCGACGCCCAGGCGGCGAGAGCCAACGTCAACACCGGCGCGGCCATGCACTGGTACACGGGAAAATCGTATTACGGCGACACCCTGAGCACGATCCTCGCCGAAGTACGGCTCTCGAATATCGTCCGCTCAGCAGCCTGGCAGAAGGCGACCTATTACACCCTGATCGATAACCTTTTGACCATCCAGGCCCCGCCGAACACGCCGAGCGTGACCGACGTGGACGAGGCAGGCCAGAGCGCGGAATTCACCGGCTCAACCTTCAGTGACCCGGACACAGGAGACACGCATCACGCCTCGCAGTGGCAGGTCGATCTCCAGAGCGGAGATTTCTCGGACCCGCTGATTGACACGGGAGAGGACCATACCCACCTGACGAGCTACGAGGCGACCGGCCTCGATTACGAGACCGATTACAAGGTCCGCGTCCGATACAAGGATAGCGCGGAGGCGCCGAATTCGTGGAGCGCCTGGTCGGCAGCCGTCAATTTCACCACCCTCGCAATGATACTGCCGCCCTACCAGCCCACGATCAGCGTGGACACGATCCACGAGACAACCTGCACCCTGCACGGCTCCGCTTTCCACAGTGACCCCGGACATAACCACCACGCGAGCCAGTGGCAGATAGATGAGCAGGCCGGCGATTGGAGCACGCCGGTAGTCGACAGCGGAGAGGACCACACCAACCTGACGAGCTACCCGGCAACCGGCCTGACCGGCCTGACCGATTATAAGGCCCGGGTGCGTTACAAGGATGACAGCGGGGATCCTGTCAATGAGTGGTCGGCGTGGAGCACGGCCCAGACTTTCACGACAGAGGGCGCCTGGACGGGGATCGTCTTTTCAAACCAGACGCCCCCGGACGGCACCTACCAGGTCCTCGACGGCACCCCGATCTCCTGCGAAGTGACCGACAATTGGTACGCCATCGCGGAGGAGGACATCACCATCACCGTGAAGGGCACGGAGTACACGTACAACAGCCCGGAAGTGAGCTACGAGACCATAACCCACGGCCATCGCATCACCTGGACCCCAGGAGGGAGCTCCCAGTACGGCCGCGGAGCGGAAGTGGCCGTCCGCGTCGATGCGGAGAACGAGCATGCGGACGAGAGCTACAGCGCCTGGACGTTCTGGGGATTGCGATGGATCGCAGGCGCCCAGGCGGAAACCTCCATTTATTACAGGATCTCGAGCATTGGCGCAGGCCAGATGGCTACGAGCTTCCGGCAGGCGGCCCAGCAGGCGGCAGAACTGGCCCAGCTTTTCAGGATAGCGACAGGCCTGGTACCGCCGGAGACCGGCGCCTTTCAACTGGCCTTTTTGATAGGCGAAAGGATGATCGCAACCGGCTCCTGCGAGCCCACCGTTTTTGTATGCCAGCTGAAGCGCATCCAGGGACAGGGCAGTGGGAACGTCGCGCAAGTGGACCGCCTGGCCGGAGAAGGGAGCGCCAACATTTACGGCGCCTACCTGATCACCGCGGGAGGCGATGCGAACGTCCAGGCTCTGATGTTCTTCGTGACCCCGGCCGGCAGCGGCGACATCGCCGTGACCTTTAACCGGATGGGAGAAGGGAGCGCGGACATCGGCCTCCCGTTCAGGATGAGCGGACCCGGAGCGGCCAACATTTACCGCGTCGAAGGCGAGACCTATATCCGCGTGAACGCCCTCGAGGACCCGATACGGGAGGCCCTCGAGGCGGCCGGAGTGATCATCAATGACTAGCAAGGCGACGGACCACCTGCGGTACTGGCGGCTCCCAGCCAAACCCCCGGGAGAGCTCCAGGTCCTCCTGATGGACGCCGGCCTCCGATTCACAGACATCGCCGGCTACCCGACAGGGAAGATCATCCATAACGCCGGATTTGAGAGCCTAGACGACCCGGACCCGGAGAAACGGTTTAGATGGCAGCTGGTCCCGGGACAGTGGATACACGATGACAACTTCAGCGGACCGCCGAGGACCCACGCCCCCACCCTCGGCGAGAATGCCCCGTTTGAATGGCGAGGCGGACCGGACGTCCGCATGCCGAATTGGGAGCTACGAGCGATTCAGCAGATCCAGATCGGCTCGGACCAGGAGGCGGTCTTCTGGGTAGACACCGAACGGCGCCGGTACTTGTGGAGCGACAGCGAGAAATGGGTGCCCCTCGGGCAGGTTCTGACCGGCCAGGGCACCGAGCAGGAACGTCTGGTCAATCAATTCGGCCTCCCGGTTACCCCTGGCCTGGCAACGCAATACCTGCGAGCCAGGCCAGGACCAGGGCGGTACGGCCTCCGCTACCAGGAATGGACGGAGGCCACCGGGAGCAGGAACACCATCAACCGGGACCCCCAGGGACACCTCATCTTCGGTTATGAGGCCGAACAGGCGGAGCCCGTGGAGGACGTTTTCTTTCACGCATTCGACACGACCGACGTGGCGAATTTCAAGATAACCCGGGAGCCCTCCTTTCTTTCCCCGGAGATCCCCTTCAGCGTGGCGGTCGGCCACCGGACGACGCCCCGGCTTCACATCCACCTCGTGCCCAGGCAGTGGTTCTTTTTTTGTTACATCCTGGCCTGGTACATGGTCGTGACCCTTTGGGACTTTTTCATGCACCCCCTCCCCTTCACGGCCTCCTGGTGGGACAGACCGCCGGCGGCGCCGTACCCCTTCACCGGCGTCGATTACATGGCCGACATCTATGGAGGGATGGACGACTACGGCGTCTACTGGCAAGTGACGCACAGCCCCCAATTCCTCGAGCTCCTGAGCCAAGTACACGACTTCGAGATGACCAGCTGGCTCATGGGCATCATTTTCGCCGGCATCGACACCTTCTATTACCGGGTGCGCTGTTTCGGAGCCAAGGCCGAGCAGCTATGCGCCGTGATCGAGGATGCCCGGAGCGGCGCCCTCTCGTACGTCTGGCGGAGGACCGCGGAGACAAAGGACGCCATCACCCTTGTGGACAGCCAGTTCTGGCCCGAAGGATACGCAGGATAGGACAGAGGGAGCAGAGCATGGAGCTCAGGATAGGAGACCACCGGACCCAGACCTACCACGTCAACTTCTACGCATTCGGCACCGACCGCATCATCACCGCGGAGATCCGAGCAGGCCCCGAGGCCGTGGCGGACGTCCGGATCTGGACCAGCGAGACCTACGAGGGCACCATCGGCCTCCGCCAGACCGGCGAACAAATCTGGTTTTACCCAGGCGCCACGTCAGCCGAGGGCTTCAGCCTCGGGACGTTTAACGCGAATCAGGGAAAGAGCATCGAGATCAAGCTAAATCTCCCATCACCCCCGGGGAGGCCCGGGGAGAACTTGATCCCGCTTCGGATCGGAAACGGAGGCGCACCAGGATGAGCAGCTCACTACTCAGCTGGGAAGTGGCCGGCCAGGCCCTGGTGATTCTCGGGACTGGTGGATGGCTCGCCTACGTGATCAAAGACCACAGCAGGCGCCTCGCCGCAATCGAGCAGGCCATCGGGACCCGAGCGTCGGCCGCGGACGTCCAAGCCCTGGAGGGACGTATGCCAGAACAGCTACAAACGCGGCTACGAGCGCTCGAGAACGAGAAGCTCAACGTCAAGGATCACGCGGCATTCTGTGCCAACAGCCTCAAGACCGTCGAAGTGATGGTCGCGAGCATAAAGGAAACCGTGGAAAGCCACGCGCAACGGCTCGAACAGGGAGACCGGCTCTTCAGGGAGCTGAGCAGCGTCGCAGCCGAGCTCCGCGCGAGCCTCAATCAAGCCAAGCGAAACGGCAGCTGCCCATTCCAGGCGAATGGCAAACCTTGAACGAGGAGGCAGGGATGGCCCGGATCTTCATCGACCCCGGACATGGCGGCCTCGATAACGGCGCCGTCCACGGCTACCACGAGGAGGACGACTACAACCTCGCTGTGGCCTTTTTGCTCGAGTACGAACTCCGGCTCCGCGGCATGGCCGTGGAACTGAGCCGGCGGGAGGACATGACCGTCCCCCTGGGCGACCGTGTCGCCATGGCCCAAAGCTTCAAGGCGGACGCCTTTGTGAGCATCCACTGCGACGCCTGGCATTCCGAGACGGCCAAGGGATACAGCACGCACGTCGCCCCCAAGGGCGACCACGCCCTGGGCGGCCACATCCACTACCGGCTCCAGGAGGCGCTCAACGGCCACAAGGACCGCGGCCTCCGGGAGAGCGATTTCTATGTCCTCCGTAACACGGCGGCGCTCCGAATGCCGAGCGCCCTCGTGGAATGCGAGTTCATCTCAAACCCCGAGACTGCGGCCTTCCTGAAGGAGCCGGCCAACCAGCGGAAGATTGCCCTGGCCATTGCGGCCGGCATCATGAACTACCTAGCATACTAAAGGAGGACAAGGCATGGACAAAGCCGGCTACAAAACAACGGAATTCTGGCTAACCCTTTTGACGCAGGCTGTCGGCGTTCTGACCCTGACCGGCGTGATCAAGCCCGACGACGCGAACGCTTACCTCCAGGGCGGGAGCCAGGTGATCGGTGGCCTCATGACCGTGATCCCCCAGATCGCCTACGCTTTCAGCCGAGGGAAGGCGAAGGCCAAGGTCGACACTGTGGCGAAGGCTTTTTTGATTTTTCTGCTGCCGGCTTTCCTGCTCGTGGCGCCGGCGCCGGCGGGGGCTCAGGTAGGGCAATGGTTACCTGCGAACCAGGCGACCATGGAGTGGGACGCCGTCACAAAAGATGCGGACGGAAACCTAATCCCCGCCGCGGAGATTCAATACAAAACGGTCTACGTCAATGAGGCGGACACGGCCAAGGCGGCCCCGGTAACCTTGGGCGTCACCACCGGGACCTCCCAGGTTTTCACCTTCCAGGGAGAGGGCCGATTCATCCTCGGCGTCCAGGCCGAGCGCGTCGTGAACGTGGCCCCCTCTGGGAGCCCGCCAAGCCTCGTAGTGGTCTCGCAGAGCGCGATCTCCTGGAGCGACAACCCCAGCGTCTGCCAGGACCAAAAGACTTTCGGCATCAGTAGATACGCAGCCCCGGCGGCAGCCGCCGGCCTCCGCTTCAAGACGCAGTAAGGCACCCTGTAGTCCCTCCCATTTCCCATCCTGAAACCGTCTAGCGATCGCTGAAGGACAAGGCGACGCCGAACCTTCAGCGATCGCTCACTATTTTTTGAATCACCCGTGAAAGCCGACGTCTAGTCAGTATCGCTATGTGGAATTTCCTGCCCCCTGTGGTCAATTCTCCCCTTTTCGACCCACCGTGAACCCGCACTGTAGGCCAATCTCCGGACGAGCGTCAATAAAGGTCTATTCTTTGACCCTGTAGGTCTGAGAATACCCGATTTCTCCGAAAAGGCCGATTTCGACACTGTCGTCGCCTGTAAACCCGCATGAATACGGCGTTTCCGGGGTGTCTCACCGTCCATCAGTGGCACATGGGTTGCTGTATACACTGGGCAACGACGCGGCGCAACCCGCGGGAAACCTTGAAAAAAGAAGAGAGCGGAACAGAGGCGAAGGGAAGGGCGAGCGAGAAGCGACGACCCCGAGGGAAGCACCAGGAAGGCAGAAGCCTGGGAGGGACGCCCCAAGCGGATAACCGGAAGGCGGAATATTTTTTTGACCAGATTGCTACACAAGTTAAGCAAAACGCCAAATCCTCACGGGTTTGGCCTTTCCAGGGTGGCCGGCCGCGGCCTCCCCGGTAAGGCCAGAACCCTCAGCAAGAAAGGAGCGAGCCATGGCATGCCCAGCCTGCAACAGCACCAAGAATCGGCTCTGGAAGCCCGAGAAACACGCCCAGATCTATGAATGCAGGACCTGCGGAGCGATCCACGGAACCTGCTACCTGGGCGAAAGCTACGAGATCGTTCTGCCCTACATGACGGACAAGCCGGTACCGCCGGAGAAAACGCGGTACTTCGATTTCATCACTCTCGGCAGTAAGGGCGTCGAGCGGCGCCACGGCTGGTACGACCCCGAGACCCGCCTGGTGGTTCAGATCGGCTAACGGATTACCCGACCGGCCGCAAGGCCGGCCTTTCCAGAGAGGATACGCGAATGACAAAGCCCAGAGCGAAAAACGAGATCCGCATCATCGAGCAGATCGCCAAGGACGTCCTGGGGATCGAGACCCTCGAGACCCGTAACAGCGACAGCCTGGACTTCTACGACCTGGCCGTGTGGCGGATCGCGGAGGCCCTGGCCCTGGCCTACCAGGCCGGCATCGAGAAGGGACGCAGCGAACGATAGGAAGGAGAACGACCATGACGAGAAGCGAGCTCAAGAGACTGCCCACGGCGACCCTGAACAAGATCGCCAAAGAGCACCTCCACATCTTAATTCCCCGGGACTTCCGGCGGATCGACATCATCGATGCGATCGAGGACCGGCTCGGCGAGCCCGACGTCAACCCGGTAGCCTGGACCCTTCTGGACCAATTCAAACCGGCCCGGGAGCGGCGGCCCGGATTTCTTCCGTCCATAAGGAGATAAGGACCAAACCTGGGAGCCGGCCGGAAGGCCGGCGCCCCGACAGAGGAGACCACGATGAATAAGGAACAGAGAATCCGTGAAAGATACGACCTGATGATCCGCGAGGCTCTCGTGGCCGGCGACCGCGAGACCGCGGAACTTCTGCGGCAAGGCAAGCACGACGATCTCGAGGCGGAGCGTAAGCGAAGCCTCCAGGCCCAAAAGGAACTGGCCATGTTTGGCGCCCGGATCGCGGACATCGAGGATGCGGTAAGCAAAGGGGATTGGCGGCATGAGGCCGACCCTCGCCGGCCCTGGAACGGCGTCAAGACCATGGTCCTCGGCATTCTCAGCGATGCCCAGGAACTTATCGAACTCGGCCACAAGAACCAGGCACGCCAAAAAATCAACATCGCAAAGTACATCACCGACAAGCACCTTTAGACCTGGCGCGGGCCCGGGAGGAGGCTGGCCTCTTACCAGAGCCGCCGGATTTACCCGGCCGCCCCGGCAAGGGAACCCGAACCACGAAGGAGATGCCGATGGAAGCAAGAGCCCACAAAGAGACCGCGATAGCAGCGACCCTCTCCCTGATTGCGCGAGAGGCCCAGGCCCTGGCCGACGACCTGGCCGGCCACGCCGACGCCACTCTGGTCGGCGCCGCGGTAACGGCCCGAGACCACATCAACCGCCTGACCAGTCTGATCGAGGCCGTCGAGCGGATAGCGAACCCCGGCCGCCTCCACGCGAGCGCGAGCTAAGGAAGGAGACCATCATGCAGCCTGGAAGATTCTACGTCGTCTTTATGCACGAGCCCAAGACGAGCTACGGCAAGACGCACCCCATCATGCTGAACGTCGGCGATACCCAGCGCCTCGGGATGAGCGTCGAGGAGGCCAAGGACGTGATCAAGCAACTGACCAAGGCCGTCGAGATGGCGGAGGAAAGGAGATAGCGATGCCGAGGAAAACCAAGCAAGAGCGGATCGCGGCGACGGCCGTGACCCGGAGAAAGGTCGAGCACGCGGAGATCGTAGCTCGCTGGTCATTCCCCCTGAACACCATGGCTGCTTGGGCAATCGAAATGGCGGCCGACAAACGCGGCCTCCTGGTGCGCGAGGCCAGGGACGCGGACCCGGCAACGAAGGCACAGATCGACGCGGACGCGGCCCTCCGATTCGAGGAAATGGCAAGGAACGCGATGGCCCTCGCCCGGATCTTCATCAACGACCCGGACCTGATCTGGGAGCGGACCGAATTCTAGTGGACCCCAGGAGCCAGCGCCGGCCGGCTCCTTCACAAGGAGGAACGGAGCATGGGATTCAAAATCAAGATCGTGAAGACCGAGGGATCTTTGGCGAAGGCCGATGAGAACGAGATCCTCCGCACCCTGGCCGGAGCCTTTAACGAGCATGACGGCTACTGCAAGAGCCTCTTCACCGTCGAATTTCTGCGCTGGGTTGGAGAGCAGATCGCCATGGACCTGGCCCCAGACATGTGGGATGCCTTCGCAACCTGCCACAAAGAACGCGGCGAGATCAACGAGGAGATCATGAGCCTCAAGTCCCAGGTCGACCACTACAAGAAAGCCTGGCAGGAAAAGACGGATTTGGTAAACGCGGCGCTCAAGGACAACAGGGAGCTCAAGCAGAAGATCGATGCCTTTGAGCAGGACGTGGCCGAGCTCGAGGATGCCAGGGAGGCCCTGGCGAACCAGGAGGCCCTGATCGAGGAACTGCAGCGCGAGAAAACCCGGATCGCGGACGAATGCGCCACGGCCATCCTGGCTAAGCAGAAGATCGAGCTCAAGATGCGGAGAGCCGAGGAGACCATCCTGCGGCTCAAGGCCCGGCTCTACGACCTCGAGCACCCGGAGCCGGCGGCGTCGGCCAGCGACCAGGACCCCCTCCGATTCCCCTGCCACCAAAACGCGGCAGCTTAACCCCCTGACCAGTGACGAAGCGCCGGAACGGCCTGCGAAGGCCAGCGCCACAGGACTGCTCCGGCGCCCAAATGAGCGGTAAACGACGGAGCCGATTCACCAAAGCAAGGAGGAGACACCGATGAGCCGAGACGAGTGGAAGAAGAAACTGCTGGCGGACGCCGTCGCCCGGAACGGTCGACCTCTCCTGGCAGCCACCGAGGAGCTCGAGAAAGGCAGCGGCGACTGCAACACGTGCCAGTTCTGGAGGAGCCTGGGGAACAAGAAATTTACCGGCCACCGGATCCCAGGCGGATACGGCAAATGCACCCGGCCCGGCGACGCCTGCCACCCGGCCAAGGTGAGGCCCGGGATCGGAGCCTGTGACGAGGGGAGTAAGAGATGCCAACCATGAGCGAGAGAGAGACTCCCCGGCTCGGATGGCGGACCGCGGAGGAACCACGCATGAAGCAGAGCGAGCTCCCCTGCGGCAGCGGAGCGGCCTGGATCGACGACAAGGTCGTCCACTTCCGCTTCCAGGTCGAGATCCGGCGAGGGACCTACCGAGGATGGTTCAAGGTGGTCGTCTACACGCCTGGCGGCGCCCTCCGAATGCGGAAGGTTCCACCAGAGAACATCATCTATCTGGCCCAACCGGACGCAAGGCCCGTCCGGAGAAGGAGACGGTCCTAACTAGGCACATCCAGGAGGGCAATCATGTGCTACGATGACACGAAAACCCGATTCTTCTTCTTTGACTCCGAGAGCGGCGTCGAGCTACGGAAGCACCCGCACCACAACGCCATCGTCGCGGCCATCGGGGAACGAGAGGGGGACAAGGTAACGGAGATCTGGGTGAGGCCGAAGGCTCCCAGGAGCGTAGCGCCTTACACCTGGAACCGGGACCCTCAGCGCCTGACCGCGGCCGACTTCGAGGGGAAGCCTGTCAAGGTAAAGGTGTGGAGCCCGTACAAGCAGTTTCGAGAGACGATTTACCTGGTCCCAGATGCCTAGACCCTAGCGGAGGGACCGCATGACTCCAGACGAGATCCGCATCGAGCTCATCAGGGCCAAGACCACCATGGCCAAGATTGCCAGAGCAGCGAAGGTAACTAGGAACTTCGTCTGGCAGGTCGTCTACGGCCGGCGCCGCACCCGGAGAATCCGGGAGGCCATCGCCCAGGCCGTAGGCAAACCTATCCAGGAGCTCTGGCCAGAGGAGAAAGCAAATGGCATCGTTAAATAAGGTCCTCCTGATCGGGAATCTCGGACAAGACCCCGAGATGACCTACACACCGAATGGAACGGCGAAGGCCAGCCTGAGCGTCGCCACCCAGGAGAAGTGGAAGGATAAGGGCGGCGACACCCAGGAGAAAACCGAGTGGCACCGCGTGATCGCGTGGGGAAAACTGGCGGAGATTTGCGGCCAGTACCTGGCCAAAGGCCGGCAGGTATTCATCGAAGGACGCCTGCAGACCCGCTCCTGGGAGGACAAGGACGGTAACAAGCGCTGGACGACAGAGATCGTCGCCACCGGCATGCAGATGCTCGGCGCTAAGAAGGATGGCAGCGGCGCCGGTAAGGGAGGGGACAACTACGCCGACCCGGGAGACTTTGGCGGCGGCCCCACTGACGATGACGTGCCTTTCTGAAGGGAGAATGGACGCGTTACCAAAGGGGAATCTCGAATGACCCCATGGCTACTGAGATGTTCATCTACCACACGGAGTCACTGGTTCCCTTCGTTTGACTCGATATGACCAAAGACAGAAAGATCAAAATCATAAAGGCGAAGTGCCCGAACTGCAAGGCGAGCTTGCTGATCAAGGCGAGCGTGAACTTCTGCCCCGCGTGTCGGGGTCCTCTGGCCAAGGGGCAGAAATTTGACCGCTCACCATCTCTTGTGGCATCCTGAAGCCATCCAGCGGCGCCGATCGGATGATATGTAAAGATTCCTACGGGCCGGCTCTGATTTTATATATCTCATCACACTACAAACTCCCCTTCCTAAAACTTCCCCTAAGGTTTTTCGACGCCTCTTGTCAGGATTTTCCTGATTGTGAAAACAAAAACTTTATGGGAAACTGCATCATACCAGGCGGTTCTGTCCTTCAAAGGGTTCATCCATTTCTCCGTTGGCCCTAGGCGGGTTTGTATGATTCTGCGTGTACCGGAGCGCCGCTCCCCGTAGATGGTGGTTTAGTCTCCGGGGAGTCCTCGACGTAACCTGGTGACCATATACTTTCTCTCGCCGAAAGCGAGTTCTTATCATCTCATCCCTTGAAAGGAGGCCATCATGCGTCCTCTGGCGGTAGCCCTCCTCGGTGTCCTTCTGCTCCCCGGTGCGGCCTGGGCCACCTGCACCGGGACCACGCCCACCCTCTGTCTCTCGCTCAATCAGTCTAGCTTTCAGGCCGGGCAGACGTTACAGCTCTCTGTCACG
>Ga0335070_10008057_pt1 | contig 12364 bp, 13 predicted proteins | sample Lox_Sample_13_FD_206722 | JGI IMG/M metagenome (GOLD analysis project Ga0335070, IMG submission 206722) | Soil microbial communities from Loxahatchee National Wildlife Refuge, Florida, United States - Lox_Sample_1.3 | ecosystem: Environmental > Terrestrial > Soil > Wetlands | place: USA...
CCCTTCGAGCGCACGAATGCGCGCCTGATCGGCGGCGCGCTCCTTCTGCAACGTCTCGAGCGCCTTCTTCAGCGCAAGAAAATCCTCGTCGCTGACGGCATGGGCCGCCTGCGGCGCCGCCAGGGCCATGGCCATGGCAGCAAAAGTCACGATCGGTTTCACGATGCTCTCCCTCGAAAGCCAATGGATGACAGGACGCGACGGCCGCGCGGGCGCGCGGCGTCACATCCGTTCGGCTAGGCGAGGAAGCGGGCGGGCGGCGCTCGGGAGTCGAAGCTGAGGGCGGGTGCCTGCGCCGGGGCCGAGACCGGCGCGGGTGCGTCATAGGCGATGCGCTGGACGTGGACCGGCAGCAGCGGCGCGACCGGACGCGGCGCGCCGCCCATGTGGCCGGCGATGTTGCAGGGGCCGCAGCTGTCGGCGGTGTCGGTGTGGAGTTGACTCAGCTCGTGTCGGACCAGGTGGACCGAGAGCGCCGCTTGGCCGAGGGCGAACAATACCAAGAGGGCGAGGACGCGCAGCAGGGCGCGTCGCGGGTGGGCGACGGCGTCGCGGCCGGCGGTCCTGATGCGGCTTGTCCTGATCGCGGCCCCCATCCCTCCGCGCGGCGCCCCGGCGCTGGTCCCGCGCGAATGTTACATTATATCATTCGACGTGCAAGCGCCGATCCGAAGCGCCGCGCCGGACATGCGCCGGCCTTCAGGATCGGCTAGGATGAGACAAAAGACTGCCACCGTCCGGGGACGGAGGGCCCAAGGGATGCGAACGCTCTTCACGATCTTTCTCGCGCTGATCGGCGCGGGCCTCGTGCTTTATCTCCTGTCGCGCTTCCGCGAGGCGTGGCGCGATCGGCGCGCGGGCGGACGCGAGGAGGCGGCGCGCGACCATCTCGACCGCCCGATCCGCTTCGGCCGCGACCGCGACGCCGGCGCGGCCGAGCCGGCGTCCAAAGCCGATTCGTAGCGGCCCATTGACGCAAAGGCCGCGGCGCGGCGCATTCGCCGTGCTGCTGCTCACCGTCTTCGTCGAGATGGCCGGTTTCGGCCTGATCGTGCCGTTCCTGCCGTTCTGGGCCGAGCGCTTCGGCGCCTCGCCGACGCTGGTCGCGCTCTTGATGTCGACCTACGCGATCTGCCAGTTCGCCTCGTCGTTCTTCTGGGGCTGGGCGAGCGACCGCATCGGCCGCAAGCCGATCGTGCTGGTCAGCCTCGCGGGCTCGGTCATTGCCTATCTCTGGCTCGCCCAGGCCGACGCGCTCTGGATGCTGTTCGCGGCGCGCGCCCTCAACGGCGCCATGGGCGGGACGTTGCCGGTCGCCCAGGCCTTCGTCGCCGATCTGACGGCGCCGGAGCGGCGCGCGCGCGGCATGGGCCTGCTCGGCGCGACCATGGGCTGCGGCTTCATCATGGGACCGGCCCTCGGCGCGCTGCTCGCCGGCGGCGACGCCGCGGCGCCGGATTTCGCGACGCCGTTCCGCGTCGCCGCCGCCTTTAGCGCCGCCGCCTTCGTCTTCGGTCTCATTCTGCTGCGCAATCCGCCGCGCGCTGCGGCGCCGCTCGTCCCCGGCGGCGTCGGCGCGCGCCTGCGCGCGATCGGCGCCGTGCTGGCGATGCCGGCGGTCGCCTGGCCGATCGCCGCCAATGTGCTGTTCTCCTTCGTCATGAGCGGCGTCGAATCCACCTTCGTCTTGTGGACCGAGCGGCAGTTCGGCTGGGGCCCGCGCGCCAACGGCTATCTGCTCGCCTATCTCGGCGCGGTCATGGTGCTGGCCCAGGGCGTGCTGGTCGGCCGGCTCGCCGCTCGGCTCGGCGAGGCGCGCGTCGCTTTGCTCGGCGCCTTCGTCTTCGCGCTCGGCCTTGCCGCCTCGCCGCTCGCCGCGCTGCTCGTGCCGGGCTCGGCGCTGCCCTGCGTCATCGTGGGCTCGGCGCTGCTCGCCGCGGGCCTCGGCCTCGGCCAGCCGTCGCTGCACGGCCTGACCTCGCGCAACGCGCCGCCCGAGCGGCAGGGCGCCGTGCTCGGCGCCGGCCAGTCGTGCCAGAGCCTGGCGCGCATCGCCGGTCCCGCCTTCGCCGGCTTCCTCTTCACGAGCTACGGACGGCACGCGCCCTATCTGGTCGGCGCCGTGCTGGTGCTGATCGCGGCGGCGCTGGCGCTGCGCTTCGCGCCGATCAGCCCGCGGCGCCGTAGCGCAGGAAGATGAGCGTCGCGGCGCCGTATTTGCGCCGCTCGAGCTCGACGAAGCCCGCGGGCGGCGCGAGCTCCGCGCGCTTCGACGGCCGCTCGACGACGACGAGGGTGCCGGGCGCGATCCAGCCGGCTTCGGCGAGGGCGGCGAGCGCCGGCGCGGCGAGGTCGCTGTCATAGGGCGGATCGAGGAAGACGAGATCGTGCGCGGCGCGCGGCGGTGGCGGCTTGGTCGCGTCGACCAGCGCATAGCTCACCTGGCTCTCGACGCCGAGCGCCTTGGCGTTGCGGCGCGCGACGGCGAGCGCCTTGCTGTCGCTGTCCATCAGCGTCGCGCGCGCCGCACCGCGCGACAGCGCCTCGAGCCCGAGCGCGCCGGTGCCGCAGAAAGCGTCGAGCACGAGCGCGCCCTCGACCGCCGAGCCGCCGCCCGCGCGATAGCCGCCATGAACCAGCACGTTGAAGAGGGCCTCGCGCGCGCGGTCCGAGGTCGGCCGCACCGCCTCGCCCTCGGGCGCCTCGAGCTTCCGGCCGCGGAACTTGCCGGCGATGATTCTCATGAGCGCCGGCGCTCGCGTTTTGGCGCCGCGGCACCGACCAAAGCCGCCGCAGCCTTGCCGAGCTGCTCTCGCAGCACCTTGCCGGTCACTTCCTCGACCGCGCCGCGCGCCAGATGGCCCAACTGGAACGGGCCGTAGCTGATTCGGATCAGCCGGTTGACTGTCAGGCCGAGATGCTCGAGCACCTTCCTCACCTCGCGGTTCTTGCCCTCGCCGAGCGCCACGGTCAGCCAGGCATTGCGGCCCTGCACGCGGTCGAGCGTCGCCTCGATCGGGCCGTAGCGCACGCCGGCGATGGTCACGCCGCCCTTCAGCCTGGCGAGCGCGTCCTGGTCGACGCTGCCGAAGGCGCGCACGCGATAACGGCGGATCCAGCCGGTCGACGGCAATTCCAGATGGCGCGCCAGCGCGCCGTCATTGGTGAGCAGGAGCAGGCCTTCCGACGGCAGGTCGAGGCGCCCGATCGAGATGACGCGCGGCAGGTCCTTGGGCAGCGCGTCGAAGATGGTCGGCCGGCCGGCCGGATCGCGGTGCGTGGTCACCAGCCCGGCCGGCTTGTGATAGCGCCAGAGCCGCGCCGGCTCGGCGGCCTTGAGCGGCTTGCCGTCGACGGTGATGCGGCTCGCCGCGGTCACGGTCACGGCGGGCGACTCGAGCACATGCCCGTCGACCGCGACGCGCCGCTCGGCGATCCAGCGCTCCGCCTCGCGCCGCGAGCACAGCCCCGCCCGCGCGAGCCTTTTCGCGATGCGTTCGGGTTTCGAGGGGGCGGTCGTGGTCATCGGCTGGAACCTAACGAAAATAACCACAGAGGCACAGAGACACAGAGAAGATTTCACAGGAGACGCGGAGGCGGGGAGAACAACAACGGCGCGGAGCGCATTTCATCTTCTCCCCGCCTCCGCGTCTCCTGTGATCTTTATTCTTCTTCTCTGTGTCTCTGTGCCTCTGTGGTCAATCGTCTCTTTCACCCGCCGAGCGACACGCCGACCAGGCGGCCGATGCCGAAGGTCACGAGCGCGGCGGCGAAGCCGATGGCGAGCTGACGCACGGCGGAGAACAGGAAACCGCGGCCGGTGAAGAGCGAGGTCGCGGCGCCCAGGATCGCGAGCGCCACGCCCGTGGCGACGACGCTGCCGATCACCGCCCGCTCGCCGGCGAGGAAGAAATACGGCGCCACCGGAAAGATCGCGCCCACGGCGAAGAGGCAGAACGACGTCGCCGCGGCGCCCCAGGCCGAGCCGCCGAGCTCCTCGGGGTTGATGCCAAGCTCCTCGCGCACCAGCGTGTCGAGCGCCGTGGTCTTGTCGCCGATCAGGCGCTTGGCCAGCGCCTCGGCCTCGGCGGTCGAGAGGCCCTTGGCCTCGTAGATCAGCGCCAGCTCCTGCTGCTCCTCCTCGGGCGCGGTGGCGAGCTCGCTCGCCTCGGTCGCGATCTGCGACTGGTAGAGCTCGCGCGAGCTCTTGACCGACAGCCACTCGCCCATGGCCATGGAGCAGGCGCCGGCGACGAGCCCGGCGAGGCCGGTGATCAGGATCGTCCTGTCGGCGACCTCGGCGCCGGCGACGCCCATCACCAGGCTGACATTGGAGACGAGGCCGTCATTGGCGCCGAGCACGGCGGCGCGCAGCGCGTTGCCGCTGGTCATGCGGTGCCGGCCCTCGAGCCGCGCGACCGCGCTGCCCGACAGCCCGGTCGGCGCCTGCATGGCGAGCGCGCTGATCACCCGCGCATGGCTGCGCTCGGCCGCGGGCAGGCCGCCCGCGACCGCCTCAGGCTGGCTGTCGTACGTGCCGCTGTCCGAGCGTTCCAACTGGTTGATGACCGGCAGCACGAAGGCGGGCCCGAAGCGCCGCGCCAGCCAGGCGAGCGCGCGTGTCCGGAAGCCGGCGCGCAGCCGCGGCACGCGCTGGCCGAGCGCATTCAGCTGCTTCTTCCAGAACTCGGCATGGGCCTCCTCGACCGCCGCCAGGCGGCGATAGACGTCGGCCAGGCGCGGGTCGCCCTCGACCTCGGCGAGCTGGCGATAGAGCGTCGCGCTGTCGACCTCGCCCTGGAGGTTGCTGCGGTAACGGTCGGCGGCGGTCGGCTCGGTCATGGCGGTCCCCGGGTGTCGTGCTTCGCCGCACGGTAGCCCGAAGAAGGACGGGAAACCACAGAGGCACAGAGACACAGAGAAGAATAGTTGACCACAGGAGACAGTGAGGCGGGGAGAAGAGGGATTGCGCTTCGCGCGATTGTTCTTCTCCCCGCCTCACTGTCTCCTGTGAGATTTTCCTCTGTGTCTCTGCGCCTCTGTGGTGAGCCTATTTCTTCCCGCACGCCGCGATGAACGCCTCGAAGATGCGGCGGTCGCCGGGGCCGATCAGGAACTCGGGGTGCCATTGCACGCCGAGGCAGAAGCGCTTGCGCGGATCCTCGATGCCCTCGATGACGCCGTCGGGCGCGAGGGCGTCGACGACGACGCCCGCGGGCACCGCGTCGGCCGCCTGATGGTGGGCGCTGTTCACCTCCATCTCGGCGAGGCCGGTGATGCGGTGGAGCAGCGTGCCCTCGACGATGCGCACGAGATGGCCGGGCTCGTTGCGCGGATTGGGCTGCTCGTGGGCCAGCGCGTTGTCGATCGAATCGGGTATGTGCTGGATCAGCGTGCCGCCGAGCACGACATGCAGGAGCTGCTGGCCGCCGCAGATACCGAGCACGGGCATGTCGCGCTCGAGCGCGCCCTTGGTGATGGCGAGCTCGAAGCCGGTGCGGCGGTCCTTGGTGGTGACGGTCGAATGGCGGCTGTTGGCGCCGAACAGCGCAGGATCGACATCGAAATTGCCGCCGGTGACGATCAGGCCGTCGAGCCGGTCGAGATAGTCCTCGACCTGGTCCGGCTCATGGGGCAGGGCGATCGGCAGGCCGCCCAGCGCCGCCACGGTCGAGCAATAGTTCTCGCGTATGGCGTACCACGGGAACTTCGAATAGCCGCCGGGGGCTTCCGAATCGAGGGTCAGACCGATGACGGGCAGGGCCATGGCGGGGATATTGTTATCAAGGCCTTAAACTTGGGTGAACGGCGGCCCGGCCGCAAGCCTTGACGCGACCGGCCGGCCTCGTCAGGGTGCGGCCATGATCCGCAAAGCGCCGTCCTTCATGGACGTGGCCCTGGCCGAGGCCCGGGCCGCCGGCCAGCGCGGCGAGGTGCCGGTGGGCGCGGTCCTGGTCGGCCCCGACGGCCATGTGCTGGCCGCCGACGGCAACCGCACCGAGGAGTTGCACGACCCGGCCGCCCACGCCGAGCTGCTGGTCATCCGCGCCGCGGCGCGGAAGCTGCGTACGCCGCGCCTGCCCGAGTGCGACCTCTATGTCTCGCTCGAGCCCTGCGCCATGTGCGCCGCGGCCATCTCCTTCGCCCGGCTCAGGCGCGTCTATTTCGGCGCCGAGGACCCGAAGATGGGCGCCCTCGTCCACGGCCCGCGCTTCTTCGACCAGCCGACCTGCCATCACCGCCCCGAGGTCTATGGCGGCATCGGCGAGTGTCAGGCGGCGGCCCTGCTCAAGACGTTCTTCCAGGAACGGCGCGGCGACGGCGCCGTCAGCTAGCCATCAGCCTCGCGACCTAGGCTGCCCCTGCTTGCGTAGCCCGAAACGCCTGTCAGGTGGACAGCCATGGCCAGAGCGCCGCGTTCGATCGATATCCTGCGTCTCCTCGACGCCCCCCTCGCCGCAAAGCCCTTCGGACACGTCATCGTGCCGCGCTTCGTGCGCTCCGACTGGCTGTCGCCGGTGATGGGCGATTTCCCGCCGGTGCCCGAGCGCGGCAGCTACCCGGTCGGTGTGACGCATTTCGGTCCCGCCTTTGCCGCGCTGCTCGGCGATCTCCGCTCGCCCGATATGCGCGCGGCGGCCGAGGGCAAATTCGGCATCGATCTCGCCGACCGTCCGATGATGATCACGGTGCGCGGCTGCCTCGCGTTGGGCGACGGCCGCGTGCACACCGACACTGCGACCAAGCTCGTTACCATGCTGATCTACGTGAACGAGACGTGGAGCGACCCGGGCGGGCGGCTCCGGCTGCTGCGCTCGGCCGATCTCGACGACTACGCCGTCGAGGTGCCGCCGGTCGACGGCACGCTCGTCATGTTCCGCCCGAGCCGGCAAAGCCTGCACGGCCATCTGCCGGCGGTGGGGCCGCGCCGCGTGATCCAGGTGAACTGGCTCGTCGACGACCGCGTGCGCCGCCGCGAGGAGATCCGCCACACTATCTCCTACTGGTCCAAGTCGGTGCGGCACGCGCTCCGGCCCGGACAGCACAAGGACGCGGCGTAAGCGCTACTCCGCCGCCTGCATGCTGTCGGCGAGTGTCGCGTCGCGGCTTTCGCGATGCACCGCGTCGCGGAAGGCCGCCAGCACCGGCGAGACGTCGTCGGTGCGCCAGATCATGGTGACGTCGATGCTGGCCGGCTCGGCGAGCGGGCGGAAGGCGATCTGGTCGCGCCATTGCGGGCAGACGCAGCACGGCACGATGGCGACGCCGAGGCCGGCGGCGACGAGCGTCAGCATCGCCGGCAGCTGCGACGCCTCCTGCCGGACGGTCGGGCTGAAGCCGGCGGCCTGGCACAGGCCGATGATCTGGTCGTAGAAGCCGGTCGCCGGCTGGCGCGGCAAAGTGACGAAGGGCTCGGTCGCGAGGTCGGCGAGCGCCACCGCATTGCGCCGCGCCAGCGCATGGTCGGGCGGCAGCGCGACCAGCAGGGCCTCCGACCACGCGCGCTCGACCCTGACGGCCGTGTCGCCGACCATGACGATCGGCGTCCGGTGAGAAATATCGACGAAGCCGACGTCGATATGGCCCGAAGCCACGGCCTTCAACTGCTCGTTCGACGGCATCTGCGCGAGCTGCACCTCGGCGTCGGGGAAGCCGCGGCGGAAGCCGCGCAGGATCACCGGGAACTGGTCGAGCATGGCCGCGCTCATGAAGCCGATGACGACGCGGCCGAGCTCGCCGCGCGCCACGCGCTGGGCCTCGGTCACGGCGTCGCCCGCGGTCGCCAGGATGACGCGCACGCGGGCGAGGAAGGCCTGGCCCGCCTCGGTCAGCGCGACCCGCCGCTTGGTGCGGTGAAACAGCGCGACGCCGAGCTCGTCCTCGAGATGGCGGATCTGCTGGCTCAGGGGTGGCTGGGCGATGCGCAGGCGCTGCGCCGCCCGGCCGAAATGCAGCTCGTCGGCGACCGCCGCGAAATAGCGGAGATGGCGCAGCTCCATACGGGCCTCCGATCCTATGATATGCGCCACATATTATTCGGCGGGGAAAACGGTATTGGACATATCGGTCGCGGTCAAGAAAGCTGGCTTCAGTGCGGCGGCCCCTCACCCGGCGCTCTGTGCGCCACCCTCTCCCGGAGGGAGAGGGTACGCATTGCCATTCGCTCTCCCTTCGGGAGAGGGAGGGGCCCGCGCGGAGCGCGGGAGGGTGAGGGGCGGAGGAGGACTCGATGTTCGAAAGTGCGACGACAACCGCCCCCGATTTCGCCCGCCTGGCGCCGCCCCAGGGGGCGCGCGTGTTGGTCGCCGGCGGCTGCGGCGGCATCGGCCGGGCGCTGGTCGGGACGTGCCGGGCGATCGGGCTCGAGATGGCCGTGCTCGACCTGCCGATCAGCGTCGAGCGGCATCCGCCGCAAGACGGCGTGCTCGTCCTGCCGGCCGATGCGACGAACGAAGCGGCCGTGGCCAAGGCGATGCAGCGGCTCGACGGCGCCTGGGACGGGCTCGATGCGCTCGTCTTCCTGGTCGGCTACGCGATCATGCCGCCGGCGCCGATCGAGACGCTGACCGAGGCGCAGTGGAACGAGCTGATGGCGGCCAATCTGCGCTCGGCCTTCCTCCTGTCCCAGGCGGCGCTGCCGGCCCTCCGGCGCGGCCGCGACCCGGCGCTGGTCACCGTCGCGTCCAACATGGCGTTCAACCCGCAGCGCGGCTTCGGCGCCTATGCCGCGACCAAGGGCGGGCTGATCTCCTTCACCAAGGCCTTCGCCATCGAGCACGCGCCGACCATCCGCGCCAATGTCGTGGCGCCCTCGGCCATCGACACCGATTTCATGCGCGGCGGGACTCAGCGCGAGGCGCCGGCCGACGACGGCTGGTACAAGGCGCTCCTGCCGCGCTACGTTCCGATGATCCCGCTCGGCCGTGTCGCCGAGGTCGCCGACGTGCTCGGCCCGATCTTGTTCCTGGCCGGGCCGGCCTCGCGCTACATGACCGGGCAGGTGCTGCATGTGAACGGCGGCCGGATGATGCCGTGAGCCGCCCGCGCGACGGTCGATTGCTTCGATGAAGACGGCGTTCACACCCGACCAGCTCAGCCGCCCCGAGATCGCCGAAGCGGCGCGCATTCTCGGCGACTGCGTGCATTACGGCTTCTGCACCGCGGTCTGCCCGACCTACGTGCTGACGCGCGACGAGAACGAGGGGCCGCGCGGCCGCATCGACCTGATGCGCGCCATGCTGGAGCGGGGCGGCGCGCCCGACGCCAAGACGGTCAGGCACATCGACCAGTGCCTGTCGTGCAACTCGTGCATGACGACCTGCGCCGCCAAGGTCGACTATCTGCATCTTGCCGACATCGGCCGCGCCTATATCGAGCGCCATTACAAGCGGCCGCTCGGCGATCGCCTGACGCGCTGGCTGGTCGCGTCGACCGTTCCGCACGCCGGCCGTTTCCGCGCGGCGACGCGGCTCGCGCGTCTCGCCAAGCCGATCCGCGGCGCGCTGCCGCCGCGCCTGCGCACCATGGTCGAGCTGGCGCCGGCGCGGCTGCCGGCGCGGCGCGACGCGACCGCGCCCGGCGTCTATCCGGCCGAAGGCGCGCGGCGCATGCGCGTCGCGCTGCTCACGGGATGCGCCCAGCAGGCACTGGCGCCGCACGTCAATGCCGCCACCATACGCCTGCTGACGCGCCATGGCTGCGAGGTCGTGGTCGCGGAGGGTGCCGCCTGCTGCGGCGCGCTGACCCTGCACATGGGCCGCGAGGACGAGGCCAAGCGCGCGGCGTTGTCCTGCATCGCCGCGTGGGGCCGCGAGCTGCACCACGGCGGCCTCGACGCCATCGTCGTCAACGCCTCGGGCTGCGGAACGACGGTCAAGGACTACGGGCACCTCTTCGCGCACGACAGCGCGCTCGCCGAGCGCGCCGAGACGATCGGCATGCGCGCCCTCGATGTCACCGAGCTGGTCGGCCAGCTCGGGCTCGAGGAGCCGGCACAGCGCATCCCGCTCGCCGTCGCCTATCACGACGCCTGCTCGCTGCAGCACGCCCAGAAGGTCACCGCGCCGCCGCGCGCCCTGCTGCGCGCCGCCGGCTTCATCGTCGCCGACGTGCCCGAGAAGCATTTCTGCTGCGGCTCGGCCGGCACCTACAATCTCCTGCAGCCGGCGATGGCCGAGGCGCTCGGCCGGCGCAAGGCCGCGCATATCGACAGCACCGGCGCGGCGATTGTGGCCGCGGGGAATCTCGGCTGCATGACCCAGATCGCGCGCTTCTCGGCGCTGCCTGTCGTGCACACCGTGGAGCTTCTGGATTGGGCGACCGGCGGACCGCTGCCGGAAAAGCTCAAGGACGTGGCGCTACCGGCGCCGGAAGTAAACGCGGACGAGCCGGTCGCCGCGGCGCCGGCCGCAAGCGAACCCGCGGCGCCGGCCGATCCGGGCGACGCCATCTGGTGAAAGACACGACGGGGACGGGAAGGAGCAGGGCAATGGCAGGCAGTCTCGAGGGCTTTTTCAAGGACGTCGAGCGCGCGCTCGGCGCCGAGTGGGTCAACCGCAGCCAGGAGACGCAGGCGCGCTATGGCGAGCACACGCTGCCCGCCGCCAATAGGCCGCCCGCGGCCGTGGTCTATCCCGGCTCGACCGCCGAGGTGCAGGCGGTGGTGCGCGCCGCCAATGCGCACAAGGTGGCGCTCTTCCCGGTCTCGACCGGCAACAACATGGGATTGGGCACGCGCGCGCCGGTGCACGCGGGCGAGGTCGTCGTCGATCTCGGCCGGCGCATGAACCGCATCGTCGAGATCGACGAGCAGCTCGCCTTCGCCTCGGTCGAGCCGGGCGTCAGCTTCCAGGCCATGGCCGACGAGCTGCTGCGCCGCGGCGGCAAGTTCATGATCTCGACGACCTCGGGCCCGCCCCAGGGCGGCATGCTCGGCAACGCCATGGACAAGGGCGCCGGCTATGGGCCCGCTTTCGACCATTTCGGATTCAGTTGCGGCATGGAGGTCGTGCTCGGCAATGGCGACATCCTGCGCACCGGCGACGGCGCGCTCGACCATCCCGATATCCCCAACTGGCACGTCTCGAAATACAGCTTCGGGCCGATCCTCGACGGCCTGTTCGCCCAGTCGAATTTCGGCATCGTCACGCGCCTCGGCATCTGGCTGCTGCCCAGGCCGCCGGCGATCCGCTCCTTTCACTTCAGCTTCCCCGACGACGACGATTTGGAGCAGATCGTCGAGCTGTGCCGGCCCTTGAAGCTCAGCAATTTCGTGCCGACCCTGTTCCGCGTCGCCAACGACCTCTATCTCATCGGCACCGAGGAGACCGACCCGCAGTTCAAAGCGACCGGCGGCAAGAAGGCGCTCAGCGACGACGCGCGCAAGGCGCTGCAGAAGAAGCACGGCTATGGCGCCTGGACGGTGTCGGGTGCCTTCTACGGGCCATCGATGGAAGCGATGGAGCCGATGATCCAGCGCGTGCGCCAGCATTTCGGCCAGTCGGGCAAGGCCGCGTACATCGCGCACGAGGAGGCGCTCGAGCGGCCGCCGCTCAAGATCGCCATCGACTCGTTCTCGGGCGTGCCGACGCTCGGCGAGCTCAGGCTTCTGAAGTGGCGGCCCGGCGGCGGCAATGCGTGGTGCGCGACCGGCACGCCCATGGTCGGCAAGACCGCCAATCAGTTCCAGAAGATCGCGCGCGAGATCTACGCCGCGAACGGCATCGACTACACGATCATGAACGTGTGCAGCGCGCGCTTCGCCCGCGGCCTCCACGTCGTCACCTTCAACCGCGAGGACCCGGACGAGTGCCGGCGCGCCGACGCGACCTATCGCGGCGTCGCCGAGGCCTTCGCCAAGGCCGGCGTCCAGGTCGGCCGCGCGCCGGTCGACTACTACCAGTTCCACATGGCCAAGGCCTCGCCGGCGTTCCGCGCGGCGTGCAATGCGATCAAGGCGGCGCTCGACCCCAACGGCATCATCGCGCCGGGGAAATACGGGATCGGCTAGGCGCGCGCCCTCTCCAGAACTCGTCACCCTCGGGCTTGACCCGAGGGTCTCCTGCCGACGACACGATAGCGGCGATGGTGCGCGCGTCGGCGCAAGATGCCCGGGTCAAGCCCGGGCATGACGCCTTTCTTTGGGAGACGTCAATCGTCCGTATTGTCGACGATCACCGGGCTGTCGAAGAACTGGATGTCGGGCGCGTTGCCGAAGCGCTGCCTGATCGAATTGCGCCAGGCCTCGGAATAGAAGCGCTCGGCGGTCGGGCGGTCGGTCCACAGATAGACGCCGCCGCCGGTCTGGTCCTCGCCATAGAGATAATATTTGCGCACGAGTCCCGGCACGCCCTGATAGTTCGGC
>Ga0335070_10008058_pt1 | contig 12363 bp, 13 predicted proteins | sample Lox_Sample_13_FD_206722 | JGI IMG/M metagenome (GOLD analysis project Ga0335070, IMG submission 206722) | Soil microbial communities from Loxahatchee National Wildlife Refuge, Florida, United States - Lox_Sample_1.3 | ecosystem: Environmental > Terrestrial > Soil > Wetlands | place: USA...
CCGGCGTGACGATCTTCGACGGCGCGACGGTCTTCTTCACCCAGCTCATTTCGGAGACGTGGACGAGACCTTCGACGCCCGGCTCGAGCTCGACGAACGCGCCGTAGTCGGTGACGTTCGTGACCTTGCCCTTGAAGCGCGCGCCCGGCGGATATTTCGCGCCGACGCCTTCCCAGGGATCGGTCTGCAGCTGCTTCATGCCGAGGCTGATGCGCTGCGTATCCTGGTTGATCTTGATGATCTGCACGGTGACCGTCTGGCCGACATTCAGGACTTCCGTCGGATGGCTGACGCGGCGCCAGGCGATATCGGTGACGTGCAGGAGGCCGTCGACGCCGCCGAGATCCACGAACGCGCCATAGTCGGTGATGTTCTTCACCACGCCTTCGACGATCTGCTTCTCGGTGAGGCTTGCGACCAGCGACGAACGCTCCTCGGCGCGGCGCTCTTCGAGGACCGCGCGGCGGGAGACGACGATGTTGCCGCGGCGGCGATCCATTTTCAGGATCTGGAACAGCTGCGGCTGGTTCATCAGCGGGCCGACATCGCGCATCGGGCGCACGTCGACCTGGCTGCCGGGCAGGAACGCGACGGCGCCGTCGAGATCGACGGTGAAGCCGCCCTTGACGCGGCCGAAGATCACGCCTGTCACGCGCGTCTGATCATTGAAGGCCTTTTCGAGCTTGATCCAGCTTTCCTCGCGACGTGCCTTGTCGCGGGAGAGGATCGCCTCGCCCATCGCGTTCTCGACGCGTTCGATATAGACCTCGACGCCGTCGCCGACCTTCACGTTCGGCGTCATGCCCGGCATCGTAAATTCTTTGAGCGCCACGCGGCCTTCGGTTTTCAGACCGACGTCGATGACGGCGAAATCGTTCTCGATCGCAACGATCGTGCCCTTCACCACCGATCCTTCGGCGGGAGCGCGTTCTTCGAAGCTCGCTTCGAGCATGGCCGCGAAATCGTCGCGGCTCGGGGTGGCAATGGATTCAGCGGTGGCAGCGCGTGCCATGAAAACTCCAGTTCATCAGGTTGTGCCGACCAGCTTCCGAACTGGCGGACTTCGCCGCACGCAATTGCTGTTGCGTTCGCGCAGGGCGCGGATTTGGGGATGAGACATAATTCGCAAGTCTGCCGGGAAAAGCCGCCGGGTCTCCTTCAACCCCTGTGGCGGGCTTTCAGCGCCTCCTCGACCTTGGGGGTGACCAAGGCAAGGGCTCTCGCGAACGCCGCGTCTATATCCAAAAGCGTGGTGTCGAGCAAGTCAGCGTCCCAGGCGGGCTTGAGGGGCGCCACCTTGCGCTCGCGGTCGCGCTTGTCGCGCGCCTGGATGTCGGCGAGGACGGCTGTCTCGTCGGCGGCAATGCCGGCGCCCAAAAGTTCCAGAAAGCGGCGATGGGCCCGTGTCTCCACATTGGCATCGACGAACAGCTTGGTCGTCGCTTCAGGGAACACGACCGTGCCGATGTCGCGGCCATCGATGACGGCGCCGGCGCTGCCGCCGGGAGGCTGCGCGCCGAATTTGCGCTGGAAATCGAGGAGCGCCGCCCGCACCGCCGGAAACGCGGCGACAATCGAGGCCGCCTGCGCCACGGCATCGGTCCGGATAGCCGGATCGCCCGCTCGCGCGGGATCGATGTGGAGCGCCGCGTCAATCGCGTGCGTCTCGCTCTGCGGACTGTACCCCCTTTCCAGCACGCACAGCGCCGTCAAGCGATAGAGCGAACCGGAATCGAGATGCGCGAAACCGAAATGCCTCGCCAGTCTTTTGGCGAGCGTGCCCTTGCCGGACGCCGCGGTGCCGTCGACCGCGATGACGACCGGGCGCCTCACGCGGTAGGCACCAGGAAGCGCGCACCGAGATTGCGCATAAGAATCTCGAATTCGGGAAAGCTCGTGGCGATCATGCGGGTGTCGTCGACGGTGACGGCCTGGCGCGCCGCCATGCCCGCGATGAGGAACGACATCGCGATACGGTGATCCATATGCGTCGTAATGCGCGCGCCGCCCGCCACGCCGTCGAGGCCCCGGCCTTCGACGACCAGGCCATCCGGCAATTCTTCGACGCCAACGCCGATCCGCTTCAATCCATTGGCGACCGCGGATAGCCGGTCGCTTTCCTTGACGCGCAATTCCTCGAGCCCGCGCATCACGGTGCGGCCTTCCGCGAAGGCGGCGAGCACCGACAGGATCGGATATTCGTCGATCATCGAGGGTGCGCGCTCCGCCGGTACTTCGACGCCTTTGAGCGTGGACGCGCGCACGGCAAGATCGCCCACCGTTTCGCCGCCGCTTTCGCGCAGATTTTCCACGTTGATGTCGGCACCCATCTCGGTCAGCGTTTCCAGCAGGCCGGTGCGGCGCGGATTGAGCAGTACGCCGGGGATGGTGATCTCGGAATCGGGCACCAGCAGCGCGGCGGCGAGCGGAAAGGCGGCCGACGACGGATCGCGCGGCACGACGATATCAGTCGGGCGAAGTTCCGCTTCGCCCATGAGGGTGACCGCTTCGCCGCCGCTGTCCAACGGCTCGACCGCAATCTCGGCGCCGAAAGCTTTCAGCATCTTCTCGGTGTGGTCGCGCGTGAGCACTGTCTGCGTTATGCGCGAGCGGCCAACTGCATTGAGTGCTGCAAGCAGCAAGGCCGATTTCACCTGTGCCGACGCGACTGTCACCTCGTGATCGATGGCAACGGCTGTTTCGGCGCCGCGCAATGTCAGCGGCAACAGCCCGCCGTCGCGCGCTGTCGCGTGCGCGCCGAACAATGACAACGGTTCCAGCACGCGGCGCATGGGTCGCCTGCGCAGGGACTCGTCGCCCGTGAACACGGCGGTGATCGGCGTCGTGGCAACAGCGCCCATGACGAGCCGCGATCCCGTGCCCGAATTTCCGAAATCGAGAATGTTCTCGGGCTCGGAAAATCCGCCGACGCCCACACCCCAGACGCGCCAGGCGCCGTCACCCTCCCGCACAACCGTCGCGCCCAGCTGGCGCATGGCCCCTGCCGTGTTCACGACGTCTTCCGCTTCGAGAAGGCCCGAAATCTGCGTCTCGCCGACCGCGAGCGCACCCAGGATCAAGGCGCGATGGGAAATGGACTTGTCGCCCGGGACCTGGGCTTTGCCCGAGAGCCGGCCTGCCCGGCGCGCGGCCAGCGGAAGTTGGCTTGACATCTGTCCCATGAGGGGCCCTTAGAACGCTTTGACAGGCCGGCGCAACCGTGGCAAACGACCCGACCTTCGAAACCGGACTTCATGCGGGAACACTGACATTGGTCAAGGCGGATCTCGGAACCAAGCGCATTTGCCCCAGCTGCGGCGCCAGGTTCTACGACCTATCGAAACGGCCTATCGAATGCCCGAAATGCGCATTCTCCTTCGAACCGGAAGCGCTTTATAAGCAGCGCCGTCCGCGCCAGCCTGAACCCGCGCCTGCCGTTGCGGTGGTCGGCGCCGAGGACGACGAGGAGACCGAGGAGGAAGAGGAGGAGACCGAAGACGCCGAGGTCGAAGAGGCCGAGGAGGTCATCGACGAAGCGCCGCTTGTGGTGGGCGACGAGGAAGATGAAACCGTCGAGGAAGAAGCGGCCGAGGAAGACGCCGGCATGTCCGTCGTCGAAGGCGACGCGGAAAGCGCGGGCATCGAAGACATCGAGGACGAAGATGTCGTCGATGACGACGATGAGGACGACGGCCTGCTCGAGGAAGTCGAAGAAGACGAAGATGATGTTTCGGGCATCATCGACACCGATATCGGGAAGGACGAGCCGTAGGCGCCGCGCGGGCTTTCGAACATTGCGAAGGATTGGGGCCGTAGCTCAGTTGGGAGAGCGCTTGAATGGCATTCAAGAGGTCAGGGGTTCGATTCCCCTCGGCTCCACCAGCCTTCGCCTGCCGACCGGATGTTGCGCCAAAGCCGGGAGGACGAAGGCGGCCCGGTTTGCGACTTGGCAAGCCTGATAATTGTCAGTCAATGTCCGTCCGATCTCCCCTGCGGCAAGCCGTCTCCACAACCAGCGATTAATCCTGCCTGTTTGTAACTAGACCTGGTCGCAGCCGATAAATCTAATTTGATATACCGCGTGGAGCGCGCGGGCGAAGTTTCAGAGAGGCACGTTCTTGCGCGCGTTCATGGACGCCCGTTCCGTTCCGGCGGGTACGACCATAGAAACCGATCTTGCGATCATCGGCGGCGGCCCGTCCGGGATCGCCCTTGCGCTCGCGCTCGCCAACACGCCCATCCGCATGATGATGCTGGAAAGCGGCGGATACGACTACGACGCAAATACCCAGTCGCTTTACGCCGGCACCGAAACGGGCGTGCCTTACATCAAGCTCGATGCCGGACGTCTTCGCTATCTCGGAGGCTCGAGCAATCATTGGGGCGGCTATTGCCGACCGCTCGACACCATCGATTTCGAGCAGCGCGACTGGCTTCCTTATTCGGGCTGGCCGTTCGGACGCGAAGCACTCGAACCTTATTACGCGCGCGCGCAATCGCTCGTCGAAGCGGGACCTTTCATCTACGACGACCCCGCGAAATGGACAGCGGCGCTCGGCGCGCCGATCCCAGTCGGCGAAGGCGGCGCCTACAACACGTTCTTCCAATTCAGCAAGCAGCGCGACAGCATCCTGCCCACGCATTTCGGCGAGCGTTACTCCGACGACCTGAAGCGTGTGCCAAATTTGAACGTGATGCTGCGTGCCAATGTGACGAGCCTGCGGCTCGCGCCGAACGCGGCCAGCCTTCACCATCTCGACATCGCCACGCTGACGGGAAAGCATTTCACCGTGAAGCCGCGCATGGCCGTCGTCGCGTTGGGCGGGATCGAGAATGCGCGCCTGCTTCTCGCTTCGAACGATGTGATTGCGGCGGGCGTCGGCAATCAGAACGACCTCGTCGGGCGCTTCTTCGCAGACCATCCCATTCCCGGCGAAACGGCCACGATCGTGGTCTTCAGCGGCAACATCGCGCCCTATTACCAGCGCCCGTACAACGCCTCGCCCACCGAAATCATCCGGGCGGCCTTTGCGCCGACGGACAAGTTCAAGCGCGAAAAGCATGTCCTGGGCTCGCTCGCTACGATCGAGAACGAGATCCAGCTCGATGCGGTCGGACAAGCCGCGGTGGCGACGACGGCGGCCGCGCTCGGCGTCGATGCGAGCAATATGCGTGCTTATACCGTCGGCTGCGGGCTGGAAGTGACGCCTGATCCCGACCGCCGTCTGAAGCTGTCGTCGGTGCGCGATGCGCTCGGCATGCCCCGCCTCACGCTCGACATGCGTCTCTCCGATTCCGATTTCGCGCATTATCACACCACGCTCCTCGAGCTCGGCCGGCAGCTCCTCGCCGCTAAGAGCGGCATGCTCCGCATCAATCGCACCAGCCGCGAGGAATGGATGAGCGTCATGGATTGGGGCAATCATCACATGGGCTCGACGCGCATGCATGTGGATCCCAGGAAGGGCGTGGTCGATGCCAATTCGCAGGTTCACGGCATCGGCAATCTTTACATTGCGGGAAGCTCGATCTTCCCGACTTACAGCGCCTCCAATCCCACCATGAACTCGATTGCGCTGACGCTCCGGCTCGCCGATCATTTGCGCAAGGTGATGACATGAGCCCAAGCCGGACAATCGGCGTCGGCCGCCGCCGGTTTCTGGCGAGCGCTCTCGGTCTCCTGGGCATAGCTGTTGCGGGCGGTGCGGTTTATGAGGGCACGCGTCTCTTTGGCCGGCGCTATCCGCGCACCAAGTTCGACGATCTTCTCGATCAGCTTCCCGATCGCGAAAGCGCCGCGAAGATCGGCCGAGCGGCTATGGCCGAGGGCGGGAGTTTCGACGCCGAGGCGCTGGCGGGCGCGTTCCGCCACGGGCCTTCCAGGGGCTCCCTTTCCAGGGCTGTGAACGCCGATATCGCCGCAGGGCGCCTGACGACGGTCCAGGGATGGCTTCTCCCGGCGAGCCTGGTTGAGGTCTCGGCGATTGCCGCCAGTGTCCAGCCCGCCGTCTAGGCCCTCGGACGTCAATGTTACCCGCAACCACGAACAAAACAGGGACATCTTGATCCTCCTCATTGTAGTCCCCAAATAGTGCCTACGCGGCGCCTGAATGGGCCGCGAAGAATCCGGGAACCGTCCCGGGCAAGGCCGCTCAAGGAGGGCTTTGAGATGTCACGGAACTCTTACTTCAACAGCCCGTTCTTGTTGGGCTTCGAGCAGCTTGAACGTTTGCTCGAGCGCACCGCGCGCACGGGCGGCGACGGCTATCCTCCGTACAACATCGAAGAAAAGAGTCCCGACAGCCTGCGCATCACGTTGGCCGTGGCCGGCTTCAATCGCGACGAATTGAGCATCACGGTGGAAGAAAAACAACTTGTGATACGCGGGCGGCAATCCGAAGTCTCTGACAAGACGTTTCTTCATCGAGGTATCGCAGCACGGCAGTTTCAGCGTGCGTTCGTCCTCGCAGAAGGAATTGAAGTGGTCGGAGCAGAATTGGAGAACGGATTGTTGGCGATCGATCTCGTAAGGCCCAAGACGGAGCCGGTGGTGAAGACGATCGAGATCAAATCGAATTCAAGTGGGAGCGGTCTCTGAGAGACGGTCCCGGAAGGAGCGTAACATGACGGACAATTTCAACAGTTTGGACCTGCGGCCCGAAGTCGTGCAGCAGCCCTTTAATCCCGAGCGGCTTGCCTACATCAAGCCGACGGGCGCCGACGAAGCGCGCCGCCTGGGCATCATCCCTCCGGGAATCGAAATCCCTGACGGCACACAGCTCTTCGTACTTCACGGCGTCGACGGCCGCGTGCTCGGCTTTACCGACGCTTGGGAATCCGCCTACGGCGCGGCCCTGCAGAATGAACTGACGCCGCTCAGCGTCCACTGATAACAATTGCGAATCCGGTCGCGCGTTCCGGCGCGACCGGAAATTTGAAGTCCCCTCACAATCGAAGACGCACCAAGACCGGCCCCGATATCCGCGCGGCGATCGGTTCGTTCGACGATGCTCGCGCCGGCGGCCCGGTCGAGACCGGCTCCGGCAATCAATGAGGGCTGGGCCTTTATGCAGCGACCGAGCATGTGCCGTTTGTCGCGGTGAGAAGCGAATAAAGCACTTCCGCCTTCGTGGCGGCCCGCAGCTTCTCGCAGGTTTGCTGGTTGCGCAGAAGACGGGATACGCGGGCCAGCGCCTTCAGATGGTCGGCACCGGCCGCTTCCGGCGCGAGAAGCAGGAACACGAGATCGACAGGTTGATTGTCGACCGCATCATAAGCAATCGGCGTCTCGAGGCGCGCGAAGAAGCCCGTGATGCGCTGGAGGCCGGCAATCCGCCCGTGCGGAATGGCGATACCCTGGCCCATGCCGGTGCTGCCGAGGCGCTCGCGCTCGATCAACGTTTCGAAAATGCGACGGTCCGGCAGCCCGGTGATACGCGCGGCATGCTCGGACAATTCCTGGAGCAACTGCTTTTTGCTTTGTGCCTTCAGCGCCGCAATAACGGCATCGGGCGCAAGCAGATCAGCGATTTCCATGACAGCCTTCTGGTTGGCGATCAGGCGCCCACGTCCTTCGACGCTTTGGCCTTTTCGTGATGGTTCTTGAGACGACGTGTGTAACGGCGGAGCTGTGTTTCCAGATGCGCGAGTGCGGCATCAAATGCGCGATGGATGTCCCCGTTGACGGCTTCTGACTTCAAGACGGCGCCGGCATCAACATGTGCGGTCAAGTCTGCGCGGAACCCCGACCCCTCGTGCGAAAACACCACACTCGCCTCCGCGCCGCCCTGGAAGTGCTTCGCGACCACAACTTCCAATCGGTTGCGCACCAACTCCGGCAGTGCCTCGCCGATCTCCAATTGCTTGCCTGATACTCGGACTTTCATGGGCTTTGGTCGTGCAGCTTAACGCGCGTCTCGGGATTTCGCACCATGCATCGACGCGACCCGTCCGAAAAAAAGCGGCGGACCTTTAGGTCAACGCCCGACCCCTGTCAATGGTCCGAAATTAACGCTAAGCTTACTGCGCAGCGACAGGCGCTTCGGCCTGTTTGAGGCGACGGCGTTCAACCGAAGACGGGATTCGCATCGCTTCCCGGTACTTCGCTACGGTTCTGCGCGCAATATTGACACCGTCTGCCGTCAGCATGGACACGATTCGGTCGTCCGACAAAATTTCGTCACCAGCTTCTTTGTCGATCATTTCGCGGATGCGGTCGCGCACGGCTTCGGCCGAATGCGATTCCGCGCCGCCAACGGACTGGATGGCCGCGGTGAAGAAATATTTCAGCTCGAAGAGGCCGCGCGGCGTGGCGATGTATTTGTTCGATGTGACACGGCTGACTGTCGACTCGTGCATGGAAATCGAATCGGCGATGGTGCGCAGATTGAGCGGCCGCAGATGGCGCACGCCGTGGGTCAGAAAGCCATCCTGCTGGCGGACGATTTCGCTCGACACTTTCAGGATGGTCCGTGCGCGCTGGTCGAGGCTCTTCACGAGCCAGTTTGCATTGTTCAGACAGTCCGTGACATAGGCCTTCGAATCCTTGTCGCGTGCGGACTGAGCGACCTGGGCATAGTAGCGCGAGTTAACGAGCAGGCGCGGCAACGTGTCGGCGTTCAGTTCGACGTGCCAGCCGCCATCCGCCGCTTCGCGCACGAAGACGTCCGGCACCACGGGCTGCACCGGCTCCGAGCCGAATGTGAGACCCGGCTTCGGTGTCAGCGCGCGGATCTCGGCGATCATCTCCACGATGTCTTCGATGTCGACGCCGCAGGCGCTTGCGAGCCCGTGAATGTCGCGCCGGGCGACACGGTCGAGATTGCCGACGAGGATCTGCATGGCGGGATCGAAACGGTCTTTTTCCACCAGCTGCAGCGCAAGACATTCGGCCAGGTCGCGGGCGCCGACACCGGTGGGATCGAATCCCTGCACCACGCGCAGGACCTCTTCGACGCTTTCGATCGCCGCCCCAAGTCGCGCCGCGAGCTCGAACAGCTCGGCGCGCAGATAGCCGGCTTCGTCGATCGCATCGATGATGGCCGCGGCGATCAGGCGCTTTTCGGGATCGAGCGCCGCGATGGTCAGCTGCTCGGTCAGATGGTCCTTGAGGGTCACGGCCTGCGACAGCGCGCGCTCCATCGTGTTCTCGCCGTCGCTGTCGAGGGAACCGCCCGAGCGCACCGTCGTCCAGTCGGTCAGCGGCCCGTTGCTTGCGGGGGGCGCCGAGCGGTCGCCTTCTTCTGCGTAGAGATCGCTGCGCTCGGTGTCCATGTCCTCGCCCTTGGAGAAATCCTCGCGGGCAAGCGCAGCATCCAGCGTTTCGTTTTCCTTGGCCGGCGGCTCTTCGGCGGCGCCTTCGCGCGGCGCGGGCTCGGCTTCGTCGCGCTCGAGGAGAGGGTTGCGTTCGAGCTCCTGCTCCACATATTCGGCGAGCTCGAGATTGGACAGCTGCAGCAGCTTGATCGCCTGCTGCAGCTGCGGCGTCATGACGAGCGACTGGCCCTGCCGCAGCTCGAGTCTTTGTGTGAGTGCCATCGCCCGCCCCCGCGTCGCGCTACAGCGAGAAGCGTTCGCCGAGATAGACCCGGCGCACGTCGCGGTCGCCGACGATCTCGCCGGGGCGGCCTTCTTTCAGGACCTGGCCCTCATGAATGATGTAGGCACGGTCGATGATATCGAGTGCGTCGCGCACATTATGGTCGGTAATGAGCACGCCCATGCCGCGGTCTTTGAGCTGGCGCACGAGATCGCGGATCTCGCCGACCGCGATCGGATCGATGCCGGCCAGCGGCTCGTCGAGCAGGATGTAGGAGGGATGCGTCGCGAGCGCGCGGGCAATTTCCACACGGCGGCGTTCGCCGCCAGACAGCGCGATGGCCGGTGTGTTGCGCACATGGCTGACGCCGAACTCCGCCAGCAATTCCTCGACCATGGCTTCAAGGCGCCCCTGATCGGTTTCGACGAGTTCGGCGGTAGCCCGGATGTTCTCTTCGGCCGTGAGGCCGCGGAAGATCGAGGCCTCCTGCGGCAGGTAGCCGATGCCGAGCCGCGCCCGCCGATACATCGGCAGGTTCGTGACGTCATGGCCGTCGAGTTCGATGGTGCCGTAGTCCGGCTGGATCAGGCCGGTGATCATATAGAAGCAGGTGGTCTTGCCGGCGCCGTTTGGGCCCAGCAGCCCCACCACCTCGCCGCGGCGAAGCGACAGGCTGACCGCGCGCACGACGGGGCGCTTTCGGAAACTCTTGCCGATGCGATGCACCGCCAATCCCTGGCTGCCTTCCACCACGCGCGGCATCAGCCGCCCCGCGGCGTCGCGCCGGGCTTCGGACTGTTGCTTGGGATCGTTCGCAATCGTCATGGCAAGAACTGTGCCTACTCGGCTTTAAGGAACTGTGAAGGCTATTACTCCGCAGGCGTCCTCGGCTTTGTCGGTTTCTTAGTCTCCGACTGGTTATGATCGGCAGGCACCAGCACGCTTTGAACGCGTCCGCCCTGCATGCCTTTTGCGGTCAGATGCGCGATGCCGGTGTTCATGTCCACCACGAGCAGCGAGCCGCGCATCACGTCCTTGCCTTTGGTCAGCACGACTTTGCCGGTCAGCGTGATGGTCTTCGGCCCCAACTCGTAAACGCCGTGATCGCCGGTCGCCGTGCCGGACGAAGAATCGAACACCACATTGCCGTTCGCCGTGAGACGATTGATATCTTTTCCCGACGACGCTTCCGCGATGATGCGGTCAGCGCGCAGCCTGCAGTCCGCCTGGGTCACGACCACATTGCCGATATAGGTTCCGACCTTGGTCTGGAAATCGCCTTCGAAGCTGTCTGACGCGACATTGGTCACGCCCTTGCACTTGCTCGAGACGACGTCGACGCTGCCGCTCCTGGCGGGGTGCGTTGCCTGAACTTGAATCGGTGACTGCGCGGCTTCCTGAGCGCCGACCGAGGCGGCGGACAAAATCGCAATTGCGCACGCCAATACGACTACTCTCATGAGTGCGCCGCCCTGCCCTTCAGGATTGTCATGTGTACGTTGCCATAGAGATGGATGATTGTCTTGTCGGATTTTCCGTTACGTTTTGAGACATGCTTGCCCGCGTGCGCGTTCCCGCGATCGATCCAGAATTTGTCGGCGTGAAATGTTCCGAACGGCCCTTGCCCCCAGACATATCTGTCCCCGAAGACCGAACCGGTGTTCATGTCGACGCTCGCCACCGAGGTATGAGCCTCGTAGCCGTTATCGGTATAAACGTCGATGATGCCCGACAGCCACAGTCTGGCCTTGTCATCATCGAGCAGACCGTGCGTTGCGGTGAGATTGACCCAGGTTCCGGACCTGGTGGTGAGATCGGCTTCCACCGTCCGCAGCTGTGCGCGTCTGCTGTTATGCGCGTCCTGAATCGCTTCTTCGGCCGTCACGACATAGGGATTGCCGTTGCCGTCGACGCCGGTGAGCTTCGGTTTCGTCATCATCAAATCGTTGCTGAGGATGTGCAGCTGCTTGAACGTCAGGGCCATGTGCCGGCTGTCCTGACCGCGCGGCTGCAGTGAATAGGCAACGACCGCGACGAGGAGCGCCGCTGTCGCCATCGGCAATGCGCGTTTCATGATGCCTACGAACCGCGTGTAGCGCTGCACGTCGAGGGCGCTGGCGCGCTTGCGCTCCATCCAGCGCAGGCCCGGCTTCGGTGGCGAGGTCAACGCGTCCACGAGGCCGTCGCGGGCCGGATCCGGCGGCACCATCACTGCAATCCCGCCTTGAGGCAGTCATGCATCGAAAGAATCCCTGTCGGCCGGTTCAGGGCGTCATCCGGCTCGACCACGAACAGCACGGTGATCTTCTTCTCGTTCATCAGGGCAACGGCTTCGGCGGCCAGCTGCCACGGCGCCACGATCTTGGGACTGCGCGTCATGACCTCCCCGACCTTGCGGTTCAGGAGCGACATGTCCATGTGGCGGGACAGATCGCCGTTCGTGAAAATGCCGATCAGCGATCCTTGCCTGTCAACCACTCCGACACAGCCGAAGCGGTGGCCGGCCATGACGATGATCACTTCCGTCATCAGCGTGTCTTCCGCCACGAGCGGAACTTCGTCGCCCTGGTGCATGATGTCGGAGACGCGGATGAGCGCCTTGCCGAGCGAGCCGCCGGGGTGAAGCGTGCGGTACTGGTCGGCGGTGAAGCCGCGGCGCTCCATCAGCGCCACCGCCAGCGCATCGCCGAGAGCCAGCATCAGTGTTGTCGAGGTTGTGGGCGCCAGGCCCATCGGGCAGGCCTCGCGGGCCTTCGGCAGCACCAGCGGGACATCGGCCGCCTGGAGAAGGGCCGAGTCGGGCCGGCTCGCCACGCCGATCAGCG
>Ga0335070_10008059_pt1 | contig 12362 bp, 13 predicted proteins | sample Lox_Sample_13_FD_206722 | JGI IMG/M metagenome (GOLD analysis project Ga0335070, IMG submission 206722) | Soil microbial communities from Loxahatchee National Wildlife Refuge, Florida, United States - Lox_Sample_1.3 | ecosystem: Environmental > Terrestrial > Soil > Wetlands | place: USA...
AGGGTGAATTGCAGAGCGGAGCCGAAAGCCATGGCGATGCACCAATAACAGCCCACGATGAGTGCCCACTCCAGCAAGGTGTACAGAAGCAGTAGCACGATGGATTTGGTGCTGCGGATGGATTCGGCGCCCTGAACCAGAGCCTGGAGAAAACGGCCCGCGCGATCCAGGTGGTGTTCGGAAAGAAAGCCAAGAGCATCCATCAGACGCTGGCGCATGGCTTCCGAGTAACGGCGGATTAGGATGAGCATGAGCAGAGACGCCCCGCTCAAGATCCACACCAGCCACCCGCCGACTTCGAGCACCCAGGCCAAGGTTGGGCCGGGGTTGGCGATGTTCCGCACGCGCGTCAGCGCAAAGCCGAAGACAGCCAGCACCATCAGAAGGTCGTAAATTCGCTCGAGAACCCAGGCGGCCAGTTGGGAAGAAAACGGCACACGCTCCTGGACCGAGATCAGGTAGGGGCGCACGAACTCTCCCGCCCTGCCCAGCAGCGTGACTGCGGTGAAGCCGATGACTGTTGCCGAAACCAGCTTCCACATATTCGGGCGGGGCCGAAGCGGCTTGAGGAGCACGGCCCAGCGCAGAGCCCGGCCATAGTAGGTAGCCAGAGCCAGCCCCACAGCGGCCAGCAGCCAGTGCCAATCGAGGCGGGCGAGCGTAGCCACAAAAACGGACCAATGGAATCCGCTTTTGCGAAGCTCCGAGCGCAGCAAGTACAACGCGACCAGTAGCAGGACTGCGCCGAGTGCCACCCACTTCCAACCGCTCTTTTTAATGAAGCCGCCTTCCCCGGGGATGCCGGTACGCCGGCCCCGGACCGGAAAAATGAACCTATCATCATAAAACCTCGTTACTTGTAAGTGGAAGTCTGAAAACCTGGGCTCCCCAGGGCCCTGGGTGAATCCAGGGCTTAGAGAGAGCCGGCGAGGAGAGCATTCGAGGTAAACTTATGGCAACTGCCGCCATCACTGCTGTATTTCCGGCACCGGGTGGATTTCGCCCGGCCGCGGGAGTGCGCAGACCGTTCCAGGTGGCGGGTGGCTGGGGACTGACCTCACACGGCTTGGACCTCGATTACACTCTCGTTCAGCGGTGCCTGAGCGGTGACGCCACCGGTTGGGAGGAGCTTGTCCGCCTGCACACGCGGAGGGTCTACGGACTTTGCTACAGGTTCACGGGCAGCGACGCGGAAGCGCAGGACTTGACCCAGGATATTTTCCTGCGCGTATTCCGCACGCTGAAGAGTTACCGGTCGGCAGAAGGTTCGTTCGTCACATGGTTAACACGGCTGAGCCGTAACCTTCTGATCGATCATTACCGCCGTACGCGGCAGGAACGGCTGACGGAACCGATCGAAGATCAGCTTGCCACACTCGAGGAACGCGAGCATGGAACGCAGACTGCAGTTCGGCCGGACCGGGTGCTGGCGGGGCGTGAAGCGAGTGAAGTTTTGCAAGGCGCGCTGGGAAAATTGTCGCCCGAATTGCGCGAGACGGTGATCCTGCGTGATTTGCAGGAAATGGAGTATCGTGAGATTGCCCAAGTGCTGAAGATCCCCGAAGGCACCGTGAAGTCACGGCTGAACCGGGGGCGGACAGAGCTGGCGCGGATACTCCGGAAGCAGAAGGCAGCTCTATGACGTGCGCGAATCTAGAGATCGCGCTGTGCGATTACCTGGACGGAACGCTGGCTCCGGCCGAAAAGGCCGAAGTGGAAAGCCACCTGTCCACGTGTGCCGCGTGCGCGGAGATGGCGCGCGACGCCCGCGAGGCCATCGCATTCATGGAGCGGGCGGCGGAAGTGGAGCCGCCGCCGGAGTTGGTGACGCGCATGTTCGCCATTCCCGGGTTGCCCGAGGCACGGGCCTCGATGCGCACGGGAATGCGGGGGTGGTTGCGCAATCTCGTTCAGCCCATGCTGCAGCCGCGCATGGTGATGGGATTGTCGCTGACGATCTTGTTTTTCGGGATGATGGCGCGCTGCGCGGGGATTCCCGAGCGCAAGCTGACGCCTTCAGACCTGGACCCGGCGCACGTCTGGGTAGGCGTGGAGGATCGCGTTCACCGGGGCTGGGAACGCACGGTGAAGTTTTACGAGAATCTGCGGTTTGTGTATCAGATCCAGCAGCGCGTGCGGGAGTGGAGAGAGCAGCAGGATCAAGACGCCGCGACCCAGGTCGAGAGCGTCAAACCTGCCAGCGATGAACGGCGGCTGCCGGCGCCGAAGGCGCCGGCCGAACGAGACTCGGGCCAGCCGGGCAAAGGAACGCCGCCAAGAAAGTAGGGGATTTTATGAACTGCCTGAATCATCCGGAAATACCGGCTACGGCCTTCTGCCGCACCTGCGGGAAGCCACTGTGCGACACCTGCAAGCGGCCGGCGCAGGGATCCGTCTTTTGCGAGGAACACGTGCCGGCACAGTCCGCAGCCTCCGCGCCGCGCCCGGCAGCACCCGTTTACTCGCCACCACCGGTGGCTGAGCCCGGTGTGTCTCCCCCTCTGGCATTCACGCTGGGCCTGCTCATTCCGGGTGTGGGCGCCATCTACAACGGGCAGTACGCCAAAGGCCTGGTGCACGCCGTGATCTTCGGCCTGCTGGTAAGCATCATCAGTTCCGGGTCGGCTCACGGACTGGAGCCGCTGTTCGGCTTCCTGATCGCCGCCTGGGTGTTCTACATGGGCCTGGAGGCTTATCACACGGCACAGAAGCGGCGCGCCGGCGAGCCGGTGGACGAGTTTTCGAGCCTGATCAACCTGCACACGCGCGGCTCGCGCTTTCCGGCGGGCGCGGTGGTGCTGATCGGTCTCGGGGTGCTGTTGCTGCTCAATACAACCGACATCATCCCGTTCGAGAGAGTTCTGCGGTACTGGCCGGTGCTGCTCATCCTGCTAGGAGTCTATCTGCTATATGTGCGGTTGACGGGCCTCAATGAGCGGTCCGGCGGTGCTGCCGGTGATGCTCCCAAGGAGGTGCAACATGATCAATAGTAATGAGCTGATTCGCGCAGTGCGCGGTCCCATCATTCTCATCACCATCGGGACCCTGTTCGCGCTCGATCATTTCACGCCGTGGGGCTTTCACGAGACCTGGCCGGTGATTCTGATTGTGCTCGGCCTGCTGACGCTCGCGGGCCGGGCCACCCGGTCAGGACCTTCAACAGGAGGCGCGGCATGAGGCCACGGCGTTCGCTAACCGGGCCACTGATTCTGATCCTGATCGGCGTCGCGTTCCTGACGCGAAACTTGTGGCAGGAGGTTCCGCTATTTCAGTTGATCGCGCAGTATTGGCCTTTCCTGCTGATCGCGTGGGGCGTGCTCCGGCTGCTGGAAGTGCTGATCGAGCTATCGCGCTCCAAGCCACTACCGTCCGGCGGTCTTTCGGGCGGCGAAGTGGCCCTGATTATCCTGCTTTGCATCATCGGATCCGGCATGTATGCAGCGGACCGGCACGGTGTGCATTTTCCGCCCTTCGGAAACACAAGCCTGGAGGTATTCGGCGAAGAAAATGACTACCGTACCACCGAGGAAAAAAGTGCGCCGGGCATGGTGCACGTGGTGTTTGAGAATCTGCGCGGCAATGTGCGGATTAACGGCTCTGACGAGCCGCTGGTGAAGGTAGAGGAACACAAAATGGTCCGCGCGTTCAACAAGGTTGATGCAGACCAGGCGGACCGCCAGTCGCCGCTGGAAATCGTGGCCGACGGCAACCGCATTGTGGTGCGTACCAACGAGGATAGGGTTTCACACGCACGGCGCATCTCTTGTGACCTGGAAGTGAGCCTGCCGCGCACAGCCAGCGTTGAAGGCCGGGGCACGAGCGGCGATTACGATGTGACCGATGTGAGCGGCAGCATCGATATTTCGAGCGGCAATGCGGGCGTGCGGCTCACGAACATCGGGGGAAGCACCAAAGTGGATCTGCAACGCAGCGACATCGTGCGCGCCGTGGACGTCAAAGGCGACGTCGACATCGAGGGGCGCGGCAATGATATCGAACTGGAGAACATCGCCGGCCAGGTGACGATCAACGGGTCGTACTCGGGCACGCTGCAGTTCAAGAATCTCGCCAAGCCGTTACATCTTGAATCGCGGAACACGGATCTCAAGGTGGAGAAGGTTCCGGGCACGATCACCATGGATCTGGGCGAGTTCACGGGCACGAACCTGGTGGGGCCGGTGCGGCTGATTACGAAGTCAAAGGACATTCACCTGGAAGACTTCACGCAGTCGCTTGAGCTCGATACCGAGCGCGGCGACATCGAACTGAAGCCGGGGAAGGTGCCGGTGGCAAAGATCGACGCCCGCAGCCGGTCGGGGAATATCGATCTGGAACTGCCGGAGTCCGCGAAGTTCGAGCTGAAAGCCACGACCAGCCGCGGCGAAGTGCAGAACGAGTACGGTTCGCCGCTGGAAGCGGTAACTGAGGGCGAGGGAGGCAGACTCAAAGGAAAAGTGGGCCAAGGCCCGGTGCTTACGATCACCACGGATCGCGGAGCGGTTACCGTTAAGAAGAGCTGACGCGGCGCGAAGCGCCGGACGATGCTCCGCATCGCGGACGGGGGATGGGGAGACTGGGGGACGGGGGGACAAAAGCTGCCGCGGCGAGGGCAACTCGAAGGCTATCGAGATAGAGGGCCGGTCTGATAGATCGGCCCTTTTCGTTTTCAATTCATGCGCGGGCGGCGCGGGCGGGGGCTTTGTAGCCGGACATCGACGCCTTTTTCATGGCTTCCACGCCTTCGGCGGTGGACAGCAGCGGCGTAGTCTTGATGGCGCGGACGGCGCCGCCGGCGGCAGCGGCCAGTGAGAAGGCGGCCGCCTCGACGTTGCCTGGCATATCGACAATCGCGATCAGATCATAATCGCCGAAGGCGAACCAGCCGTGAGTGATGGTGCCGCCCAGTTTCTCGACGACGGGCCGCACCGCTTCGATGCGGTCTTGTGGATTCGAAATCAAGTTCGCCCATGTTTCGGGTGTGTAGGCAACCTGGAGGAGGAAGTTTGCCATAGATGCTCCTTTCTTCGAGCGCCCATCATAGTCTCTCGAGAAGAAAGGCGCAAGCAGCCGGCACGGAGCGGCGCGCCGGAGACTGGGGGACGAGGAGACAAGGGACCGTGCGTGTCAGCCGGTTGAGCCGCTTTGGCGCGTCAGGGTTTGTCCGCAGGCCAGGGTGATCAGCGCGACGGTGAGCCACAACGCGGCGGCGTACGCGGCATACCACAATGTTTCTTGAGCGGGCGAAATCCGGCCGGGGCTGAAAATCACCAGAGAGCTGGTGGAGCTGATGTGCATCAATTGGGACAGCAGGACGCTCCTGGTGTTCACGTAAATCCAGGCGATCAGCACTCTCATGGCGGTCATGGCGGCGGTGAATGCGAGAAAGAACGCCAGCCAATACGCGCCGTGAGGAGTGGCGGCGCCCAGGTAATTGATGATGGGGAGATGCCAGGTTCCCCACAGCAGTCCCAGCAGGATGGCGGGCTTGAGTGCATTGCCGTCGCGAATCATTCGCGGAAGGGCAAAGCCGGTCCAGCCGATCTCCTCGAACACGCCGGCCGGAATTCCAAACAGGATGCCCAGCAGAACGAAATTCGGAGCGAAGACCGGAGAATGGAATGCACCCAGGCTGAACAGAACGATGAGGATTAGTGCGGGAGGGAGCAGGAGCGGCAGGTACCAGCGCGCACCGACCCGCCAGCGTAGCATCCGGGCGCCCAAATCTCGCAGCCCGCTTTTTCCGTCCAACACTCGAGTCAAGCCCAGTCCCGCGAGGATGGGACCCAGGAGCATGCTGGAAAACAGCAGGATGCCGGCTGACTTGGGCAGTGGTTCCGGACTCCGCAGTTGCGGAACGACCACGGCGGAGGCGCAACACCAGGACATGACGAAGGCGAGCATGAAATAAGAGGCGACAGGGTGGCGGGTGGCGAATGCAGAGGGCTGATCGGGAGCGGCAGTCGGCACTATGGTTTGGTTCAGTATAGCGGACGCGGCGGCCCAACTTGAGCTGCGGTACACTTGGAAGCCGCATGGCCAGCTCTCGCGTTGCGGTGCAGCAGTCTACCGAACCGGCGCGAGTCTCGCGCAGGGGAGCGGGCGTCGGGCTGGCAGTTCTGTTCGCGATTAATCTGCTGAATTTTTACGACCGGCAGGCGCTGGGGCCGCTGGCCGAGCCGATCCGCAAGGAATTTCATCTCACCGATACACAGCTAGGAGTGCTGGGCACGATCTTCACGCTGCTGTACGCAGTAGTCGGGGTGCCGTTCGGCCGGCTGGCGGATTCGTGGAGCCGGAAGAAACTGCTGGCGCTGGGCATGATGGTGTGGAGCTCGCTTACGGGCGCATCGGCGCTGGTCACCAGTTACGCCATGCTGGTGGTGACACGGCTCGGTGTGGGCATCGGAGAAGCGGTGTGCGCACCGGCGGGCACCAGTTGGATTGGCGATCTGTTCCCTGCCCACAAACGCTCGCGCGCGCTCGCGTTCTTCATGATGGCGGTTCCGCTGGGAACGGCGCTCAGCTACATGGTGAGCGGACCGGCGGCGCAGGCGTTCGGATGGCGCATGGCGCTGGTGATCGCAGCGCTGCCGGCCGTCGTTCTCACACCGGCGCTGATGCTGGTACACGAACCGAAGCGCGGCGCGTCGGAAAGTCATCTGTCGGCAGGCCATCACGTTTCCGCGTGGTCACTGGCACGGATTCCGACGCTGTGGTGGATCACGGCTTCGGGCGCCATAATCAACTTCAATCTGTACGCGCTGGGCACTTTTCTGCCGGCGTTTCTGACGCGGGTTCACGGGCTTTCGGTGGCGCGATCCGGTTTCTGGCTCGGCGTGGGGCATGCACTGGCGGGCCTCTTCGCAGTGCTGGCCGGCGGCTTCATCGGCGATTACGCCATTCGCAAGCGGCGCAACGGGAGGATGCTGATGGCGTCGGCCGCCGCGATGGTAGCGGCGCCGCTGGCCTTGTGGTCGGTGATGCAACCGGCGGGGCGATGGGCCGCAACCATCACGCTGATGTGCGCGTCCTATGGATTGCTCAACACTTATTACGGGATGGTGTACTCGGCTCTTCAGGACATCGTCGTACCGGCACTGCGGGGCACAGCGATGTCGGTCTACTTCATGGCCATGTACCTTTGCGGCGCTTCGTTCGGGCCGGTGATTACGGGCCGGCTGAGCGACTTGATGGCGCGTCGCGCGGCAAGCCTGGCAGGCACCGGCACGATCACGGAAGCGGCGCGGGCGGCCGGGCTGCACCAGGCAATGTATGTAATTCCGGCGCTGTCGCTGGGATTGGCGCTGGTGCTTTACGCCGGATCGCGGACGGTCGCGCAGGATATGGCCAACCGCGAGCGACAGATGCAGCAGTAGTTGGATGTGCCACGGCGGGTAACAAAATGCTCCTCCCATACGCCCATTTGTTAATGAAACGGTTTCGAATTGCAGCGATGCTGGCTGCGTTTCCCTTGCTCGCCACGATGGCGAGCGGACAGGCTCCCAAGCTCGATCGCGTGATCGGCGAGGTCACGGCGATCGACGCCAATACGAATCGCATTACCGTCAAGCCGGATTCGGGTGCGGCGGTGACAGCAACGGTGGACGAGAAGACGCGATATTTGCGTGTACCGCCCGGAGAGAAGGATCTGAAGAACGCTGCGACGATCACGCTCGATGACGTCGCGTTAGGCGACCGCGCTTTCGTGCGCGGCCACCTGTCGGGGGACCAGAAGTCCATTGCCGCCGTGGCACTCATCATCATGACCAAAGCAGAGCTGGCCAAGAAACAGGAACGCGACCGCGAGGAGTGGAAGCGGCGCGGCATGGCTGGCCCTGTGACGGCGCTCAATCCTGAAACGAAGGAAATCACGATTTCGACGCGGACCCGTGAAGGCCCCAAGCCGGTGGTGGTGGAGGCTGCGGGGAACATCGACTTCCACCGGTACGCGCCGGACTCAGTGCGCTTCAGTGATGCCAAGCCCAGTTCGTTCACCGAACTGAAGGTGGGCGATCAGTTGCGGGTGCTGGGCGACAAGAACGCGGACGGAACAAGGATTAAAGCGGAGGAGATCGTTTCAGGGTCGTTCCGCAATATTGCGGGAGTGATCAAAACGATAGATGCGAGTGCGAAACAGATCACACTGACGGATCTGGTGGCGCACAAGCCGGTGACCGTGGTGTTCACTCCGGAGACCGCGCTACGCCGGCTGCCGCCAGGGCTGGCAGCGATGCTGGCGCGGCGCAATGCCGGCGGGCAGAACGGAGGCGGAGCAGGTCCTGGAGGCGGTGAGGTTGCGCGACGCGAGGGAACCGCCCAGGGGATTCCCGGACCGCCCCGTTCGGATAGCCCGAAGCCCGGGGCGGGAGGCGCCGCAGCAGAGAACACGCAGTTTGCAGGCGGCGGAGGCATGCGGCGCGGCAACATGGATTCCCAGGACATGGTCGAGCGCTTGCCACCCATCAAGCTGGAGGATCTGAAAGTCGGGGACGCCATCATGCTTTCGTCCACCAACGGCACGGACGGCTCGCGCGTGACGGCGATCAATGTCCTGGCCGGAGTGGAGCCCCTGTTGACCGCGGCGCCGCAGGGCGGGCAGCAGATCTTCGGATCGTGGAATTTTGATATTGGACTGCCGGAGTAGCGAGAAGCCGCTACAGTTCCGCGTCGATGATTTCCTGGCCGAGGATCTGCAAATGCACTTCGTCCATGATCTCGGCGGTGCCTTGGAGCTGCTCGCTGAGGCGGATCGCGGTGAGATGGCTCATGCGATATTCGGTGAGCGTCAGCTTGCGGACCACTTTCATGCGAAGCGGGCGCATGGCGCGGTCCGCGCAAGGCATCAGGAAGTACGTTTCTCCCTTCCTTAACTCAGAGCCATCGTCGGGAGTCTCGACGTAGAGGTTGGCCGTCAGGCCGAGCTGGCAGAAGTTCACTCGCTTGCCGAGCGTCTCGGGGAAGAAGGCCCAAAGCTCCTGTTCCGTCTCGATGTAATCGGAAAAATTGAAGCCGTCGGGTAAAGGATACGTGCAACGGGGATCCAAGAACGCATATGCCGACACAGTGTGGCGCTCCTCGGTCTGCCCCATCATGGGCGGTCAGACCAATAAAAGAGTATGCCTCAGTTTGGTGCACTTGCGAGTAAAAAAGAAGGGATTTCCAGCCTAGATGGTACTAGCCATCCTCGCCCGGATTACAATCGTTTCATGTCGAACAACCCCCTTGCGGTATCCAGACGCACCCTCCTGAGCACGCTGGCGGCGGGCGGCGCCGCGCTGGCCCAGAAACGCGAACCAGGCGAATGGAAGCCGCGGCTGGGCATCCTGGGGCCGTACAGTGAGGCCAATCTCGCTTTTGCCCGCGAGGCGGGGTTCAACAATATGATTCTGGGTTGTGGTCCGCGCGCGGCGCTCGATGCGGCGGCCCTGGATGACGGCAAGATCGCCGCCATTCGAGCCACGATTGAGCGCTCCGGAGTGCATGTATCAGCCCTGCAAGTGACGCAGAATCACATCGACGCAGATGCCGGCCGGCGCAGCCGCGAGAACGCATATTTCGTCAAAGCCATTGAGCTGGCAGGCAAGCTGGGCGTGCCCTATATTGGAACGGCATCAGGCAAAGATCCTAAGAAAAATCTGGCGGAGCAGGTGGATGAGATCGTGCGTGTGTACACGGAAAAGTATTTTCCTGCCTGCGAAAGATACCATGTGCGCATCTTATGGGAGCCGTGGCCGGGCGGTCCGAATGTAGCGACCGGCCCGGCGGGTTACGAGCCGCTGTTCAAAGCATTCGGGAATTCCGCCTATGTCGGGTTGCAATACGACCCTTCGCACCTGGTGTGGCAAATGATGGATCCCATCCAGACGGCCCGCGACTTTGTGGACAAAATCTATGACGTGCATTTGAAAGATACGGAAATCCAGTGGCCGGTGCTGCGGCATGGCGGCATCAATCCGGTGGATGGCGCTGAGTGGTGGCGGTACCGGCTGCCGGGGCTCGGGTCCATTGATTGGCCGGCGTTTTTTACGGTGCTACAGGACGTCGGGTACAAGGGCGCGATGAGCATCGAGCACGAAGATCCGGTTTACGATCCGCCGGGGGGCGATGGCGATTTCACAGAGGGATGCAAGACGGGATTCCGCATGGCGCGGCGGTACCTGCAGCAGTACGTGCCAGTCTAGCGATGAAGAGGAGGGGGCTTTGAGCGACTACGCCGAGACCAAGCAATTCGGGGCGGTGGTGATGAATCGACTGGTGGATGCCGGGTCTGGACTTGTGCGCTATTGCGACCTGTTGAGCCTGGACGCCGTTCTCCGCGACGAATTGGGATTCAGGCTCGAGCAGAAGGAAGCTTTCGGCCCGCCGGGTGGCTGGCAACTGTTTTATCGCAACGGCCGCATTGTTGTGCGAGTCAAGACCAAGGGTGACGCAAAGGGCTACCGAGCGGACCAGCCGCATCTCTCGGTTTCGCTAAATGACGGCAATGGCCTGGACTGGCAGAACGATCAAGCCAAATTCAGCGCTGCGGGCAAAATTGCACCCAAGGTGATGACGCCGGCTGAGAAGTTCCAGCCGGGCACGGATTTTCAAGGTAATCCACGGCGGTTCGAGCTGATTCTGGGTGGGCGTTACAGCGGGCCCGGGCCAGACGTGTGGGCGGGGCGGACGCACTTTCCGTTTCCTCCAGGATCCACGCTGGTGGGGGCTGAAGACCTGCGCACGGGTTGACCCATCCGTGGGACGGGCGTACGGTTGCGATGCAGTTGCTGGCGATCAGTTCGGCAGGCCCACCAGAAGGATGCGAACGTCGGCGACGTTGGTGTTGGTGGGGCCGGTAATCACGAGGTCGCCCAGCTTTTCGAAGAAGTGATACGAGTCGTTGACCGCGAGAAACTGCGGGGCGTCGGGCGCGCGTGAGAGAGTCCGGCCGTCGGCGATCGCGCCGGCGGCGGGCGTGGGGCCGTCGGTGCCGTCGGTGCCGCCGCTCAGCACTACGGTGTGGTCCTGGCCGGCGAGGTCGATGGCCGCGGCCAGCACAAATTCCTGGTTGCGGCCGCCGAGCCCGTCGCCACGCAGCGTGACGGTGGTTTCCCCACCGCTGATCACGCACGCCGGCGGAGCCAACGGGCGCCGGTAGCGCGCGATTTCTTTCGCGATGGCGGCGTGCATGCGCGCGATCTCGCGCGTCTCGCCTTCCACCTGCGTAGAGAGAATCAGGGTATTGAAACCGAGTTCGCGGGCCTTTGCGACGGCGGCTTCCACCGCGAGACGGTTGCTTCCCACAACCAGGTTCTGCACACGTGCGAAAGCCGGATCGCCGCGTTTCGGCGTCTCACGAATCTCGCGGCGCGCGCCGCTCTCAAGCCGTTCGCGGACGGTGGCGGGAACGCGGTCGAGAATCCCGTATTTCTCGAGCACGGCTTTGGCGCCGGCGAAGGTGGAAGCGTCGGGAGCCGTCAATCCGGATCCGATGACGTCGAGATCGTCGCCAATCACGTCGGACAGAATGAGCGCCAGCACGCGCGCCGGGTAGGCCATGCGCGCCAATTGCCCGCCCTTGATGCGCGAGATGTGCTTGCGCACGGCATTGAACTCGTGGATGCTGGCACCCGAGGCAAGCAGCAACCGGGTGACCTCCTGTTTTTCCTCGAGGGTGACGGGCGGAGCCGGGAGCGGAAGCAGCGCGGAGGCGCCGCCGGAGATCAGGCAAATCACCAGATCGTCCGCCGTCGCGCCGGTGGCGATTTCAGCAATCCGCGCCGCGCCACGCACGCCGCGCTCGTCGGGAACGGGGTGGCCGCACTCATTCAACTCGATCCAGCGCAGCCGGGCGCGATGGCCGTCTTTCACGTTCACCAGCGAGGGGCCGCGCAGCGCCTGGGGCAAGTCGAGTTTCTCGATGGCTTGCGCCATGGCTGCGCCGGCTTTACCGCCGCCGATAACCTGGATCTTGTGAATGCCGCGCAGCGGGTAGCGGGTCCTTTGGGCGAGAAGCGTGCGATCGCGCAGGCGGACGTAGCGCAGAACCGCGGCGACAGGGTCTGCGGCCGCAAGGGCGGCGCGAAAAATCTCCAACCCTTGCTGCCGCAGCTTGCGCTCGATTTTCATGAGAACAGCGGGAGCGCGAGAATGGCTGCGACCGCCGCGGAGGGGTCATCGCTCTCGATAGGGATGCGGTAGTCCGCGCGCGCATAACCGGCCTGGCGCTCCCGGTACAGTTCTTCCAGGCGTTGTGCATCCCGCGCAAGGGGGCGGTGAGACACCTGCGCGACACGCCGGCACACCGTTTCGAGCGGACAATCCAGCCAGACGGTGACTCCATTATTTTCCAGCAGGCTGAAATTCTCCGGCTGCACGAAGGC
>Ga0335070_10008060_pt1 | contig 12361 bp, 16 predicted proteins | sample Lox_Sample_13_FD_206722 | JGI IMG/M metagenome (GOLD analysis project Ga0335070, IMG submission 206722) | Soil microbial communities from Loxahatchee National Wildlife Refuge, Florida, United States - Lox_Sample_1.3 | ecosystem: Environmental > Terrestrial > Soil > Wetlands | place: USA...
TCACTAAACACTCACTAACAAGAGGAGGCCCTTTCCATGCGCAAGCTCGCGTTAGCCCTTGCCGTTCCCGCCCTCATCGCCGCGGTTCCCGCTTCTGCCGAAGTGCTTGGCGGGCTGCGCCTGGGTGCGAATCGCTCGAACTACAATGGCGCCTGCCCCGTCGAGGTCGTGTTCACCGCGAACGTGCTCATCACGAACAACCACGGTCCCGGCGGCGCCTTCAACTACCACTGGGAGCGCAGCGACGGGGCCAAGACGGCCGTGCAGGTCGTGAGGGTCGGCCCCGGGGGCGAGACGCTCATCTACAAGGAGCACTGGCGCCTCGGCCGGCCCGGCTCGATTCACGACATCAGCGTCACGTTCCACGCGAACTCGGGCAACCAGCACATGCAGGAAACGTCCCAGACCGTTCACATCCAGTGTCGCTGAACGCCTGACCCGCTGCTGCGCGCGCCTAGTGCGCGCGCAGCCAGTCGGCGAGCAGCTTCGCCGCTGCGTCGTCGAAGCGCCCGCCCTTCTCGTCGAACGCCTGCTTCGCGTCGCCATAGACGAAGAAGTGGTGGTTCATGCCGGGACGCACGACGTAGGTCACGAGCGACGGATCACGAGCGTGGGCACCGCCACCTCGCGCCACGCGCCTTCCACGTCGAGCGCCTGCAGCTGCTGGTAGTAGCGCATCGCGCGCCCGTACTGCCGCGTGGGCTCGTCGTACCAGAGATCCTTCCATTCGGGATGCGCCTTGATCGCCATAACCGGGGTCTGGCCCCGGTTTACGCCGCGATGGCGCCTCAATGCGACCGCGAGCGCAGCCGAAAACGAAAGCGCCACGGTGGCCGCGCGCAGCAGCAGGTCGAAATCGGCCATTTGCCCCGCTCTATTACAGGAAACGGCCCTCAGGTTACCGAAAAGGCCTCCAGGTTACCGGACGGCTACGGCTGCAACGGAAAACCCAAGCAAAAACAAGCATTTCTGTGCGCCCTTTCACAGGGATTTGGCGCGCGGGCCCGTAAAGTGGGGACCGTCAACTAACGACCAACCCTCTAGAAAAGGAATGCCTCAAATGAACGCGAACCTCCGCAAGAACCTGTTGAAAGCCGCCGTGGCAGTCGCCGTTGCAGCGCCCCTCTTCGCGAACGCGGAATCCGCGTTCACGACCGGCGCCGGCTCCCCGATCACCGCCTCGGCCCACCTCGACTTCTCGATCACGATCCCGAAGATCCTGTTCCTCCAAGTGGGCACGGGCACGAGCATGGCCGCCAACGCCACGATCAACCAGATCGCCTTCACGGTCCCCGCGGCCAACGTCGGCGACTCGAGCGTGATCGCCGCCTCCGCCGGCTCGGGCGACCTGGGCAACGGCACGGTCACCGCACGCGTGATCGGCAACAACGGCAACATCACCTTCACTTCGACCACGCTCGGCGCGCTGGGCAACGGCTCGGGCGACACGATCTCGTATGCGCAGATCGCGACGGCCGTCGCGGTGAACACGTCCGCCACCGCCCTCGCGCACCCGACGCTCGCCGACGGCACGACGACGACACTCACGCTCACGCCCGCCTCCGGCAAGGTCATCAACCGCGACGCGAAGTGGACGTACACGTACCTCAACCAGAGCGTGGCTGCGCCCGGCACCTACGGCGGCGTGAATGCAAACAACAGCCGCGTCACTTATACTGCTTCGATGCCGTAAGCGTTACGTTGCACCTCAAGGTTTCTAGAGGTGGAGGTGCCTCGCGATACGTCGCAGGCACCTCGTTTTTCTTCTGCGCCCGCCTATGAAACGTCGTGAACTGACGACCGTGGCTTCCGTGGTGGCGCTGCTCGCTGCGGCGCCGCTCGCGCTCGCATATACGGTCAACATCAACTCCGGAACGCGCGCGATCTACCTGCAGGTGGGCAACGGCTCCTTCACCGGCACGTACAGCGGCGGCGGGACACCCGGGGTGAACGCCACCATCAACAAGGTGAGCGTGAGCGTGCCCGCGGCGCAGGTGGGCAACGGCACGGCCCAGCAGATGACGAGCGACAGCACGCAGGCCGTGAGCTTCTACGACAACTACTCGTTCTGCAATCCGCCGACGCAGGTGTACATCGGGGGCTTCTATCGCCGGCCCGGGACCACCGGAAACGCGACACTCACCGTGACCACGTCCGCGGCGAATCTCGTGGACGCGGCCGGCGACACGATCCCCTTCAGCCAGATCAGCTGGACCTCGAGCGGCAACGGCGACACCGGCACGGAAGTGATCCCGGGCGGCACTTTCACGGGCGGCACGCAGACGCTCGCGACCTTCACCGGCAACACCTGGAACGAGAGCTGCCACACGTTCTCCTACGCGAACGCGGCGAGCGTGGCCGCGGGCACCTACACGGGCCGCGCCACCTACACGCTGAGCGCGCCATGAGAATCGCCGTCCTGCTGCTCGCGCTCTGTGCCGCGCTTCCGGCCGCGGCGACGACCACGTACCGCGTGGACGATTCGCTCAGCCTGCCGCAGGAATCCAACCAGGCGATGAAGTGGCGCTCGCTCGCCCCCAGCCGCGCCGTGGGCAACGCGGTCGAGGGCACGAGCGTGATCACGATCCGCCTGAACACGTCGCCCTGGCTCAACAAGGTGGGCAAGATCTACATGGCGCTTCCCGAGCAGCCCATCGGCCAGGTCACCGCCGAGTGGACCACGCAGGGAAGGTTGCTGCCGGGCTCGCTCATCTCGGGCAACCGCACGCTCGTGTACTCTGGGCCCATCAAGGCCGACATGCTGGAAGACACCATCGCGCTCAAGATCACCGCCGACGGACGCCGCCTCGTCCAGGCGCAGCGCCTCCAGTTCTATTTCGAAATCGACGTGGATTGACCCATGCACCGTGAAGCGATGCGCAAGTCCGGTTGCGCCGCCGTTGCCGCCCTTTCGCTCATCCCGCTCGCCTGCGGCGCGCAGGGCTTCGCCGCCCTGGTCTCGCCGCCGCGCTTCGAGCTCAATGGCAAGCCGGGCGCGAAGCTCTCCGAGGTGATGGAGATCACCAATGCCGGCGCGCAAGCGGCGAAGTACAAGCTGAAGACCACCGACTGGACGCTCTCCGACGACGGCGCGGTGAAGTTCGACGACGCGCTCGCGGTCGGCAGCTGCCGGCCCTGGGTCGCGATCGAGCGGCGCGAGATCACCGTGGGAGCGGGCGCCAAGTATCGCTACCGTTTCGAGGTGACGCCGCCCGCCGCCGCGCCCGCGGGCGAATGCCGCTTCGCGATCATGATCGAGGGCGACGAGCAGCCCGTGCAGACGCCCAACGGCCCGTCCTTCCCGATCGCCGGGCGCCTTGGCGTGATCGTGTACGTGACGCTCGGCGACGCGCAGCCCAGCCTCGAGGTGACCGGCACGAAGGTCGCGCCCGTGAACGGCGTTCCCGTCCCGGTGATCCTCGTGAAGAATAATGGCCAGGCGCACGGCCGCATCACGGGCTTCCTTTCGGGCACGGACGCCTCGGGCAAGAAGCTCGAGTTCACGCCCTCCACGCTGCCCATCCTCGCCGGCGAGACGCGCTCCATCTCGCTCGTGCCCTACGGCGACAAGGACGAGGTGGTGAAGATCGCCTTCCCCATCACGATCAAGGGCAAGCTCGAGTGGGGCGACAAGCAGTCCACGCCCTTCGAGCAGACGTTCTCGCGGTGAATCGTGAGATGGATCGCGGCGGTCCTTTGCATCACCGGCTTCGCGGCGCTTCGATGTAGCGCCGCGGACGAGGCCCCCGCCGCGCCCGCGTACGAAGACAAGCTGATCGACAGCGGCAACCTCGCGCCGCTCGAGCCCGAAGAGGGCGACTTCCAATACAACTCCCAAGGCCGCGCGCGATCCTGGCGCGTCGAGGGATTTGGCAGCTACCTGGACCAGGGCGGCGTCACCAAGCGCGAGAACGGCCTCGTGCTGAGCGGAAGGCTCGACAGCCTCGAGTACGGCGCCTTCAGCGCCGACGCCACCCTGCGCACAGACGGCACGACGAGCGTCTTCTCGCTCTGGCAGCGGGGCCTCGCCTTCGACGGCGGATGGACCGCCAACAACGGCGCGGGAATGCTCAACACGCCGACGCTCGACATCTCGCGCAACCAGTACCGCTTCTACCTTCCCACGTTCACCACGCTGGGCGTGCAGACCGAGTGGCTGCGCCACGGCGACGTGCAGATCCAGGCGAGCGTGGGATCTCCCGGCCTGTACGACGGGCTGCGCGTGCCGGGGTTCTCGCGCCTGGGCGGCACCGTGGCTACGGCCGGCATGCAGCTTCGCCTCGACAAGAACGTGACGGTGGGCGTGCAGGCGGCCGATGCGAGCAACGTCCCCACGAGCAACGGCGGCGACACGCCGGGCCCCAAGATCGACGCGCGTTCCGTGTACGCGACGCTGCGCAACGAGAACGCGAATTCCTGGATGCAGGTGAACGTTCTCGACAGCGAGACCAACGACTCGCGCCACAACCTCGCCGTGTGGTTCGACCGCGAGGACCGCGACGGACGCATGCGCTGGAACTACGGCATGTTCCGCTTCGATCCCGGCATGATGTGGGGCTACACGCCGATCAACCAGGACCTTCGCGGCGGCTACGTGCGCGCGAACTACTCGAGCCAGCAGTGGATCTGGTCGCTGGGCCTGGACGGCGTGGCGCCCGTCTCGGACAACGGCACGCGCGGCTGGTACTCGACGGGCAACGTGCGCTACCAGTACGACCACTCGACCGGGTTCGGCGCAAGCGCCTCCGTGCGCTCGGGCTCCGTCCCCTATTCCGTCGCGACCTCGCTCTTCCTCGACGAGACCACGCGCTTCGGAAGCTCGCGCGCGCAGCTCGACCTCGTCGATTCGCGCAACCAGCTGCGCAGCCAACAGGTCACGTTCGACCAGGCCTGGCCCACGCAGGTGGGATTGCGGCTGAGCACGTCGCTCTCCTTCGGGCGCGAGATCTCGCCCGACACGGACATCAAGCGCGTGAGCGCCTCCGCTTTCGGCGGCTACGACATCACGAACCGGCTGTCGATCGAGGGCAACCTGCGCTACAGCGTCGATCGCGACACGGCGCGCACGACCGGCATCTACGCCAACATCGGGCTGGTGTGGCGCCTCGCGCAGCGCTGGTCTGTCATCGCGACCTACTACGACAACCGCAGCGAGGTGGTGCCGTTCACCTCGACGCTCAATCCCCTGGTCCCCGTGGAGCTCGTCCCGACGATACCGCGCGACCGCGCACTCTTCCTCAACGTGCGCTACGAGGATCACGCGGGCACGCCGGTGGCGCCCCTCGGCGGCGCTCCCGGCACGGGCGCCGGCACCCTCGTGGGATACGTGTACTACGACGCGAACGACAACGGGCGCCACGACGCGAACGAGCTGGGCGCGGGCAACCTCACCGTCGTGCTCGACGGGCGCTTCGCCACGCGCACCGACAAGGACGGCCGCTTCGAATTCCCGCTGCTCGCCGCCGGCCCGCACAACATCATGGTGATGCCCGACAACCTCTCGCTGCCCTACTCCATCAGCGGCGACGGCAAGCGCGAGGTCATGATCCGCACCCGCGAGACCACGAACCTCGACATCGCCGCGACGAAGCAGCCTTAGGGATTTTCCAGCGTGAGCGCCACCGGCCACGCGTAGTGGCCCGGCACGGCGTCCGGAGACAGCTGCAGCTCGTATTGCACCGGCACGGGAGCGGGCTTGGGACGCCCGACCATGGTCGCCATCCTGAGCGTTGCCGAGGCCGGCGTGGCCACGAGCGGGCCGGGCAGGCCCACGATCGACACGGCCGTGAAGACCGCATTCACGAGGCGCGCGCGGATCACGTAACCCGCCGGGTCGTTGGCGAGGAGGTCGAGCATCGCGCCGCTCACGGTCACCGTGCCGCGCGCGATGTCGTCGGCGCTGATGTCGAGCGATGCGGGGCGGGAGAGCTCGCGCACCTGCAGCACCCGGGGAACCACGAAGGAGAAGTCGAGGGAAGCGCTTGCCGAGCCGCCGCCCAGCACGACGCTGCTTGCGGCGCGCAGCGTAAGCGGCGTGAGGATCGCCACTAACAACAGCAGGTGGGTCGCAGCTCGCATCGTCTCCCTCGATCGCAAGCACCCTCGGACGGCAGAAGGCGATTCTGTTCCTTTTCCCCGCCGGCGGCTACAGTTCCAGTATCTGGAACCCTGAACGGGAGTATGTGACGTGCGGCTGCCGCATCTCGGCCTCGCGCTGCTCGTGGTGGCGGTGTGGGGCTCGAACTTCGTGGTGATCGTGCACGGCCTCAGGGACTTCCAGCCGTTCCTCTTCGCCACCCTGAGGTTCTTCTTCAGCGCCCTGCCCTTCGCCTTCTTCTTCCCGCGCCCGCGCGTGGCGTGGAAGTGGCTCGCCCTCTACGGAGTGCTCCTGGGCGCCGGCCAGTTCGGCCTGCTCTTCTACGCGATGCGCTCGGACATCTCCCCGGGACTCACCTCCCTCGTGGTCCAGACGCAGGTGTTCTTCACGATCGCGCTCTACGTGCTCCTGTTCCGCGAGCGCGTGGGCGGGCCCGCGCTGGCGGGCATCGTGCTCGCGGCCGCGGGGCTCGGCGTCATCGCCTTCCACCTCGACGCGAGCGTCACTGCCAAGGGCATCTTCACGGTGACCTGCGCCGCCTTCTTCTGGGGCTGCGCCAACGTCGTGGTGAAGAAAGCGGCGACTGAGTCGAAGACGCGCATCAACATGCTCGCCTTCGTCGTGTGGTCCAGCCTCTTCGCGATCCCGCCGCTCACGCTGATGTCCCTCGCGTTCGAGGGCGCCGATTCGTGGAGCTCGCTCGCGCGGGCCGGGTTCCTCGCGTGGCTCGCGGTCGCGTGGCAATCGATCGGCAATACGCTCTTCGCGTTCGCCGCGTGGAGCTGGCTGCTCACGCGCTACGGCGCGGCGGCCGTCACGCCCTACGCGCTTCTCGTTCCCGTGTTCGGGATGGGCTCCTCGGCGCTGCTGCTGGGCGAGCCCCTTCCGCCGTGGAAGCTCACGGCCGCCGCAATGGTGCTCGCGGGCATCGCCCTGGGCACGGTCGTTCCGGCGCTCATGAGCCGCGGCCGCTAGGTGTCCTCGGGATTCACCTCGAGGGCCACGAGGATGCGGGCGACCATGTTGTAGGTGGCGATGGCGGCCGTGAGCTCCACGATCTCGGGCTCGCCGAAGCGCGCGCGGACCTCGTCGAAGAGCGGCGCGGGCACCTTCACATCGCGCGTGATCGCCGCCGCGTAGCGCATCGCCAGGCGCTCGTCGGCGTTGAAAGCGGGATCGGCGAGCGCGCGGTCCGGGTCGTCCAGGCGTGATCGCAGCGCCTCGTCGCCGCCCGCCTTCACGTACTCGGGCCAGTGGTGCATGAACTCGTACCCCGCGCCGGTGATGCGCGCCACGACGCAGATGGCGAGCTCCTTGAGCCGCGGCGAGACCGCCAGCTCCCGGCGCACGGCGCCGACATAGGCGTTCCACCCGCGCGCGAGCGGCTCGCTCCACAGCAGCGCCAGGTCCAGGTTGATGAACCTGCCGCCGCGGCGCTTGAGCACCGCCTCGATGAGCGCGGGATCGCGCGGGGCCGCCTCGTTGCTCCAGGGTCGAATGCGCAAGGCCTGTCTCCTCCGATTGTCGCTGCGATGCTAACCTAAAGCATGGGAGACCCGACCGGCGCCATCCTCGCCGCGCTGCAGTTCGCCGCGCACAAGCACCGCGACCAGCGGCGCAAGGACCTGGAGGCCTCGCCCTACATCAACCACCCGATCGCGCTCGCCAACGTGCTGTGGGACGAGGGCCGGGTGCACGACGCGGCCGTGATCTGCGCCGCGCTGCTGCACGACACGATCGAGGACACGGAGACCACGGCCGAGGAGATCCGCCTCGCCTTCGGCGTGAAGATCGCGCACATCGTCGAGGAGGTGAGCGACGACAAGAACCTCGACAAGGCGACGAGGAAGCGCCTGCAGGTCGAGCATGCGCCGCTCATCTCGCGCGAGGCCAAGCTCGTGAAGCTCGCCGACAAGATCTGCAACCTGCGCGACATGGCGGTCTCGCCGCCGAAGACATGGCCGAAGAGCCGCGTGCGCGAGTATTTCGACTGGGCGAAGGCGGTGGTCGATGGCCTTCGCGGGGCGCACCCGCGCCTCGAGGCGATCTTCGACGAGGCCTACGGCCGGAAGCCCTGAAGGAGTTCCCGATGAGACGTGCAGCCATCCTCGCCGCCGCGCTCTGCGCGTGCATCGCGATCGACGCAGGCGCCCAGTACGGCGGCGGCGGCCGCCACCGCGGCGGCATGCAGGGCGACTCGCAGCAGCAGTCCGAGTCGAAGAAGTGCTCCGAGATGCCCGACGATCCCTTCGCCGCGCTCGAACGCGAGCTTCCGTCGCTCGCCCTCGACATCGGGCTCACCAGCGCGCAGGTCGAATCGTGGAGCCAGTTCCAGCGCGACGTGCGCGACATCGCGGAGCTGGGACGCACGCGCCGGCGCCACTTCATGGGCATTCGGGAGGCAAGCCCGGATGCGCCGCCCACCGCCATCGCGCTGGTGGCCACGCTTTCCGACGACGACCGCCAACGCGCCGACGCCACGCGGGCGCTGCAGGACCATCTCGCGAAGCTCTACGCGCTGCTTTCGGACGCCCAGAAACGCGTGCTCGACAAGCGCCTCGTCCTCTCGCAGACCGACCCGCTCGGACGCTGACCCTCTACGCCCGGAGCGTCGAGCGGAGTATTCTTCGCCCGATGAAGGAGCCCGTCGTCCACGAGGCGCTTCGGCAGATCCAGGACATCGTCGCGGAAGAAAGCGGAAAACCGCTGCTGCCGGTCGCGCGCGAACGAATCCAGAAGGTGCTCACGAGCGCCTTCGGGCAGCTCGCTGGCGTGCGCGGCAACGACAAGGCCCTCACGCGCGACGTGACGATCCTGCTCGCGGACCTGCGCGGGTTCACCTCCATCAGCTCCAACTATCCCGCGGTGATCGTGCTGGAGCTGCTCAATCGCTGCTTCGTGCGAATGAGCGAGATCATCTTCCAGCACCACGGGCTCATCGACAAGTTCATGGGCGATTCGATCCTCGTGATCTTCGAGTCGGGCCCCAATCCCGGCGAGGACGCGGTGCATCGCGCGGTGGGCTGCGCGGTGGACATGCAGATCGCCATGGAGGAGCTCAACAGCCAGCATCGCGACGAAGGCTGGCCCGAGATGTACTTCGGCATCGGCATCAACACCGGGCGGGTGATGTCGGCGCTCCTGGGCAGCGACCTCTACTCGGAGCACACCGTGATCGGCGACGAGGTGAACCTCACCTCGCGCATCGAGTCGTTCAGCCTGCGCGGCCAGGTGCTCATCAGCGAGAGCACGTACAAGCGCTGCGCGCAGTGGGTGAAGGCGGGCGACCCCATGGACGTCTTCGTGAAGGGCAAGAGCACCATCGTGGTGCTGCGCGAAGTGCTCGCCATTCCCTCGCGCGAGCGCGAGGTGCCGCGCCAGGAAGTCCGCCGCAGCCCGCGCGTGTCCGTGGCGCTGCCCATGCATTACCAGGTCGTCGAGAACGACGTGGTGCTGCCCGAGCGCCTGCCGGGGCGCGTGCTCGACATCGGCTACCACGGCGTGCTGGCGGAGGTCGAGCGTCCCATCGCGCAGTTCGGCGAGCTCGTGCTCGAGTTCGACGTCCCGCTCGTGGGCAAGCGCGTGCGCGACCTCTACGGCAAGGTGGTGAAGTGCGTGCCCCACGCGGCGACGCACCGCGTGGGCATCGAGTTCTCGTCCATGACGACGGAGAACAAAGGCACGATCCAGATGTTCGTGCAGCTGCTCATCCAGGGCGCCGAAGCGCAATAAAAAGCCCAACGTGCGGACCGCCGGAGTGCCCGGGAGGGGAATCGGGCTCTCGCCCCGCACGTGGGCGTCAAAGGTTTGCGCCTCGCATCACGGGTGCTGCCTCGCCGCGAGGACTTCCGGCTTGCCGCCGCCGTCCGTCGCATAGCCGAGGTAGCCCGCTACGGAGAACGCAAGGACGATCAGCACCGCGATGCGCCTCACCGCCGCGATCGGGTCGATCTCCATCCACGCGCGTTCCTCGTCCGTGGGACTCGGGTCGTGGTTGCGCAGGTCGTCGTCTGTCATGTGCATCTCCCTGGTCCCCATGCGCTAGGCCGCCGCCAGGTGACCGATGCGCGGCGGTTCCGCCGACGCCTCGAGGATCACCAGCGCCACCCCGGCGAGGCTCGCCACGATCGCGAGGATCACGGCGGCGAGCGCGATGTACTCGCGGCGCAGCCGGCGCTTGCGCGTGCCCTCGGGGCTGTCCTGCTCGGGCGGTTCCATGAGGATCAACATGGGACGCACTTTCCCTCACCCGCGGGTTAACGTCCTTAAAGCGTCCTAAAAGATGAAGCAAGCCGCCTCGCGGTAACATCGCGGGGTCGTTCCGCCCTTATCGCGCCCTAGGGGAGGCCGGTTGGCACAGTCGTACCGCTTTGGCCCGGTGGAGCTTCGCCCCGCCGAGCGGCAGTTGCTCGTCGAAGGGGTCCCGGCCCACCTGGGCGGCCGCGCCTTCGACGTGCTCGTGGCCCTCGTCGACCGGCGTGACAGGGTCGTGACGAAGGACGAGCTCTTCGAGCTCGCATGGCCCGGCCTCGTCGTCGAGGAAAACAACCTGCACGTCCAGATCTCGGCGCTTCGCAAAGTGCTGGGCGCCAATGCCGTGTCCACCGTCGCGGGCCGGGGCTTTCGCTTCATGCCGAAGGTGGAGGTGGTGGACTCGCCTTCCGGCCCCGTCACGCCGCGGCACCACAACCTTCCGGCGCCGTTGAATAGCTTCGTGGGCCGCGAAGGCGAGCTCGCCAAGGTGAGGGAGATGCTCGCCGCCTCGCGCCTGGTCACGCTCACGGGGCCGGGCGGCACGGGCAAGACGCGCCTTTCGCTGCAGGCGTCGCACCAGCTGCTGAACGCGTTTCCCGACGGCGTGTGGCTGGTCGAGCTGGCGCCGCTTTCCGATCCGGAGCGCGTGCCGTTCGCGGTGGCCGCGGTGCTGGGCGTGAAGGAAGAAGCGGGGCGTCCCATCGCCGAGGCGCTCGAGCGCTACGTGCGCGACCGCAAGGTCCTCGTGATCCTCGACAACTGCGAGCACCTCCTGCAGGCCTGCGCGCTGATCGCCAAGCGCCTGCTGCAGGCGGGAGCCTCGGTGCGCATCCTCGCTTCGAGCCGCGAGGCGCTGCGCATCTCGGGCGAGTCGCTGTTCCCGCTGCCGGCGCTCGCGGCGGACGATTCGGCGCGCCTCTTCGCCGATCGCGCCTCGGCGGTGCAGCCCGCGTTCCGTGCCGAAGGCGCGAGCGCCGGCTCCGTGGCCGAGATCTGCCGGCGCCTCGACGGCATCCCGCTCGCCATCGAGCTCGCCGCCGCGCGCGTGAGCACGTTGTCGGTCGAGCAGATCGCCGCGCGCCTTTCCGATTCGCTCGCGGTGCTCAAGGACGGCGACCGCACCAACCTCTCGCGCCAGCAGACCCTTCGCGCTTCAATCGACTGGAGCTACGACCTGCTCTCGATCCCCGAGCGCGAGCTCTTCCGGCGCCTTTCGGTGTTCGCGGGCGGGTGGACCGTGGACGCGGCCGAGGCGATCGGCTCGGGCGGCGACGTGCAATCCGACGACGTGATCGACCTGCTCGCACGGCTCGTCGAGAAATCCCTCGTCGCCACCGAGTCGATGCGCAGCCGCTATCGCCTGCTCGAGACCGTGCGCCAGTACGCGCGTGAATTGCTGGACGCTTCGGGCGAGTCGGACGCCGTGCGCTCGCGCCACCTCGACTACTACGTCGCCTTCTCCGAGCAGGCGCGCGCGGGGCTCGCGAGCCCCGATCCGGGCGTCTCGATGGCGCGCCTGGACGTCGAGACGGAAAACCTCCTCGCGGCCCACGCGTGGTGCGACCACGTATCCAACGGCATCGAGCGCGGATACCGCCTCGCGCGCGCCACGAAGGGCTATTGGATCAACCGCGGCCTGCTCACCGTGGGCCACCGCCTGGTGTCCGAAGCGCTCGCCCGCGACAAGACCGCCTCGCGCGACGAGGCGCGTTGCCGCGCGCTCTTCGACGCGGGACAGCTCGCGTTCTTCATGGGCCGCTATCCGGAGGCGCAGCGCCGGCTCGAGGAAAGCCTCGTCATCGCCCGCGAGCTGGGCAGCACGGTGCGCGTGGCCGCGGTGCTGCAGCCGCTCGGCGCGGCCTACCTGGGCCAGGGGCTGCGCGAGCAGGCGTTCGCGCTCCTCAAGGAGGGCGTGGCGCTCGCGCGGGAATCGAACTCGAAGCGCGACCTGGGCGCCGCCCTCAACTCGCTGGGCTCGTTCCATCGGGTGCAGGGCGAGCTCGATCTGGC
>Ga0335070_10008061_pt1 | contig 12360 bp, 10 predicted proteins | sample Lox_Sample_13_FD_206722 | JGI IMG/M metagenome (GOLD analysis project Ga0335070, IMG submission 206722) | Soil microbial communities from Loxahatchee National Wildlife Refuge, Florida, United States - Lox_Sample_1.3 | ecosystem: Environmental > Terrestrial > Soil > Wetlands | place: USA...
AGGACGCCCGCACCGCCGACCGGGTGGACCGTCTCAAGGCGGAAAGAGCCGAAGCCCTGACGCTGGCTCGCGCCGGGTTGCCGCTCGATCCCTATTTCTCCGCGACCAAGCTGCGTTGGCTGCTTGACCATGCCGAGGGTGCCGCCGACCTGGCGCGCGCGGGACGGCTGCGTCTGGGCACGACCGATGCCTTCTTCCTCGACCGTTTGACGGGCGTCTTCGCCACGGACGTCACCACGGCCAGCCGGACCTCGCTGATGAATCTCGAGGCCGGCACCTGGGATCCCGATCTCTGCGCGCTGTTCGGCGTGCCCGGCGAATGCCTGCCCGAGATTCGTCCTACCGTCGGATCCTTCGGCGAGATCGACGGTGTGCCCGTGACGGCCTCGATGGTCGATCAGCAGGCGGCGCTCTATGGTCATGGCTGCCGCGTCGCGGGCGACGTCAAGATCACCTTCGGCACCGGCGCCTTCGCGCTCGGCGTGACCGGCGAGAAGATCGTGCGACTGCCGGAGCGCGGTCTTCTGCCGACGATCGCATGGCAGATTGGGCCCAAGCGCAGCTACGCCGTGGATGGCGGCGTCTATAACGCAGGCTCCGCGGTCGAGTGGGCCCTGCGCCTCGGGCTGGCGTCGGACTTGGCGGCTCTCGACGCCTTCGACCGGCCTCCGGCGATCGAGCGTTCGCTGGCCTTCGTGCCGGCGCTGTCGGGTCTGGCCTGTCCGCATTGGGACCGCAGCGCGGCCGGGCTTTGGATCGGCATGGGTCTTGAGACCGATGCCCGCGACCTGCTGCAGGCGCTGCTCGAAGGCATCGCGCTGCGCACGGCCGAGGTCATCGACGCGATGAGCGCGGCCTTGCCGGTCGGGTCCAGGATCTCGGTCGATGGCGGGCTGGCCCGCAGCCAGTATTTTGTGCGGTTCCTGGCCACTTGTCTCAATCGCTCCTTGGTCGTTCGGGCGTTCGACGAGTTGACGGCCTTCGGCTGCGCCGGTCTTGCCGCCGCCATTGGCGGCTATTCGCTGACGCTGCCGCGCGAGGGCGAGCGCGTCGTCGAGCCGGCGAGCGATGGTGCCAGATGGCGCGGCCGATTTGCCGAGGCCGTTGCTCGCAGCAAGGGATGGCGCGTCAACGAGTGATCCAGGGTTCGGCCTCTCTACCAGTTCGACACCGGCCTTAGTCGGGCTCATAATCGATGCGCCGTTTAAGAGCTGAATCATGGTGACGTTGCCCTTCGACGTGAATGCCGTGTTGACCGCCCTCGACGGCGTCGCGTATGTAACCGACCCGGCAGGAACGATCGTTGCCGTCGGCGCGAAACATTGGGATGAGTTCGCGGAGGCCAACGATGCCCCGCCTCTGAAGGCGGATCAGGTTTTGGGGCGCAGCCTCTTCTCCTTTGTCGCCGGCGCCGAAGTATCAGCCTTGGCCAGGTCGGTCCATGAGGCCGTCGTCGGCGGCATGGTCGAGTATTTCCCGATCGCATGCCGTTGCGATGCGCCGACAGTCCGCCGTGAAATGCGCCTCATCGTGAGTTCGATTGTCGACGATGGGCGTATCGTCGGGGCGCTTTATCAATCACAAGTCCTGGCTGAATCACAACGCCCCGCGATCGAGTTGTTCAAGCGGCTGTTGGGCCAAAAGCCCGCCAAGGGGCCGGGTGACAGGGCGATCCTCAGGCTCTGCAGCTATTGCCACGCTGTGGCTTGGCCGCCAACCACGGACAGAACCGATTCCGAATGGATCCAGCCCGAAGAGTATTATCGCCGGGGCGGCCAGACCGGAGTCGAGGTCAGCCACGGGATCTGCCCCGATTGCTTTAGGTCGATCACGGCGCGCTTGCCGTGAGCTGCGGCGGCAGCGCTCAGGTCTTGGGTGGTTCGGGACCCAACAGCGTTTCCGCCAACTTGGCCTTCACGATCTTTCCGGCGCTGTTGCGGGGCAGCGCCTCGAGAAAACGGAACAGGCGCGGAATCTTGTAGGGCGCCAGCTCGGTCCTGAGGTGGCGCACCAGCTCGCGCTCGGCGATTCCGGGACGGCCGACAATGAAGGCGGCGATCTCCTCGCCGAGATCCGGCACGGGATATCCCAGGACGGCGACCTCGCTTATGCCCTCGAAGGAGGCTATCGCCCGCTCGACTTCCGGCGCGAAGACGTTGATGCCGCCGCGGATGATGATCTCGCTGGTGCGGCCCTGTAGGAAGACATAGCCGTCCTCGTCGAGATAGGCATGGTCGCCGGGATAATACCATCCATCGAGGAAGGCTTCGTCGCGGCCGCCCTCGGACCGGTAGAAGCCGGCGGCCATGCAAGGGGCCCGGCAACGGAGCCGGCCCGTGATCCGTGGCGGCAGGGCCTGGCTCTGCTCGTCGACGACCTCCACCTCGACCCCGATCAAAGGCCGCCCGACCGAGCCCGCCTTTCGTTCCATCTCGTCGCTGCGCAGCACCGTCGTGAGGCCGCCCCCCGAGCTGCCATAGAGGTCGACCAGATGGGGCGTCAGTTGACTGCGTATGGCACGCGCCTCCTCCGGAAAGAGGCCCGCGCCGATCGAGACCAGTAGCCGGATCGAGGGAAAGAGCGGTTGCCCGGAGAAGGCGGGCAGTTGCAGCAGGGCGCGGCTCAGGCTCGGGACCAGGCAAAGCGTGGTTGCCTGCTGCTGCGCCGCCCCGGCGACGATCTCATCCGCCGCGGCCAAGGTCGGGAACATGATGACCGTCGCGCCGGCAAGAAGCGTGCTCATCGCCATCCCGCGACCCGAGGCGAAGGCAAGGGGTAGCACCGAGAGGTAACGGTCGCCCTGGGTGACGCCCGCCTCCCAGTAGTTCTGGCACATTGCCAGATAGCAGGCGTGGGTCAGGTTGTAGCCCTTCGGCTGGCCAGTCGTTCCAGAGGAGAGGGCCAGGATCGCCGTCTTCTCGCCTCCCTCGGCCGGCGCGAGCGTCGCTCCTTCGGATGCGGCGGCTTGGCGCCATGCCTCGTCCACGCGCGCGACCGCGATTCCGGCCGCCATGGTTCGACCCGGCTCGGCCAGAACGAGCTTGGGATCGAACGCCTTAGCGACGCGCAGCTGCTCGCCTTGGGGCCAACGCCAATCCATCGGCAGGAAGATCGCGCCGATACGCAACACGCCGAGCAGACAGGCGAGGAACTCGGCGCGGTCCTGCAGGCAAACGCCGACGACATCCCCGCGACCGACCCCCAGCCGCATCAGTGCGAGCGCATTGCCGGTGACGTAGCGGTCGAGCTCGCGGTAGCTGAAGCTGCGATCCCGTTCGACGATCGCCGGATGATCGGCGCGATAGCGGCCGTGAAGCGCGATCAGCTGGGACAGGTTCATGAGCTGCGGAGCGCCGATTGTTCCCGGGAATGCCTGCCGATATATTTACTCAGCCATGCCACGCAAGCCACGTCCAAAATTCAAGAGGCCCGGCGACCGGACCGCGGAACCCGCCCCCTTGGCCCCGCGGCCGGAGCGGAAGAGCTTGCGGCCCCGGGTTGCGGTTGCTGTGAGACTGAAGGAGATCTGGAAGGAAATCCTCGATCTGGAGGCGTTAGGTCCGCGTGACGACTTCTTCGAGATCGGTGGCGACTCGCTGGCTGCGGCGACCCTGATGGCCGAGATCGAGCTTGCCTTCGGGGTCACGCTGCCGATGTCGATCCTGCTCGAGGCCCCGACGGTGGCGACCCTCGTCGACCGTGTCCTCGACAGCATCGGGCGCACCGAGCCACGAATCCTGGTGCCCATCGAACCTGGCGGGGATCGAGCGCCGATCGTTTTCGTTCATGGCCTGCACGGTCAGGTCCTGTTCGCACGCCATTTGCGGGGGCGGCTCGGCGAGGGACGACCGATCTTCGGGCTGCAAGGGCGGATCGTGCCGCGGCCCGGCGGCGAGGCCGAGAACGTGCCCGAGATCGCAGCCGACTATCTGGCGGCGGTGAGAGAGTCTCCTGTGAAGCGAGCGCCGATCCTGGCGGGGTACTGCGCGGGCACGCTGATCGCCTGGGAGATGGCCCGGCAGCTGGCGGCATCCGGGCAGCCGGTGGCGGCTCTCATCGGCATCGATCCGCCGGTCACCCTCGCGGGCGATGTCGGTGGGCCGACCGATGCCGGGGAGGGGGAGTATGGCAGCCCGGGAGCGTTCCGGGACGAGGCAAGGTCAATCATCGCCGCTTCGGCCGAGCGCAACGCCGACCCGACGATCATCGGGCGCGGCGAGGATGCCGTCGAACAGGCGGTTGGCCGTGCCGAGCGGCTCCGGATGATCCTCAACCGCTACCGACCCGAGCCTCTGGAGGCAAGGATCGCGTTCATATGCAGCACGCCACGGATGTTGCGATTGAAGGAGGCGGCGAATCCGTGGCGCAAGATCCTGCCGCGATCCAGCAGGTTCTATCCCGCGGGGAAAGGCCATTTGGAGCTGTTCCGCGACCGCGGCGCGCTGGTCGCGAGGGCCATGGCGCGCTGCCTGAAGGATTTCGCCCTGTAGCTTATAGCGTGGGGCCACGGTTACCGAAGCAGGCCAACGGGCTCGATCCCGTCAGGCTCCGGCTCTAGCCAGGCTGGATCGCCGCAGCGGAGCCCGCATTGGCGCCGGCCGCGAATGGCCCGGATAGGGGGTGTCGCGCCGATGGCCGGATCAGCTCGTGGACTCGCGATCCACCAGGATCGCCTGGAGGCGACCAAGAGCGCGCTTCTCGAGTTGGCGCACGCGCTCCTTGCTGACACCCAACTCGTGGCTGAGATCCTCGAGCGTGGCGCCGTTCTCGGCGAGGTGGCGCTTACGAATGATGATCTGCTCACGGCCGGGTAACTCGCACATCGCGGCCGCCAGCCAGCGGGAACGCGTCCGAGCGTCGAGGTCGGCGGTCGCCTGTTCTTCAGGCGAAGCGCGATCGTCGGCGATCAGGTCCTGCCATTCGCCATCGCCGTTTTCGCCGAACGGCTCGTTGACCGAGCAATCCCGCGCGGACAACCGCGCGTCGATCGTCTCGATAACGTCGAGGGATACATTCAGTTCGCGCGCCAGGACCGCGGTCTGCTCAGGATTGAGGCTGCCGACGCCGGACTGCGCAATCTTGGCGCGAAGGCGGCGCAGATTGAAGAACAGCCGCTTCTCCGCGTGCGTGGTTCCGACCCGCACCACCGACCAGTTGCGCAAGACATAGTCCTGTATGGCGGCTCTGATCCACCAGATCGCGTAGGTGGAGAAACGCACCTGCCGATCGGGATCGAACCGCTCCGCCGCCTGCATCAGGCCCACGGTGCCTTCCTGGACCAGATCCGAGAAGGCGAGGCCATAGGACCGGTAGCGGGCTGCTTGGGAGATCACCATGCGAAGGTGCGCACTAACCAGTTTCTGAAGGGCGTCCTCGTCGCCTTTCGAGACCCAAGCCCGAGTCAGGTCGCCCTCTTCCTCGGCGGAGAGGGTGGGCAGCTTCATGGCATAGCGGAGCAGGTTGCGGTCCAACCTGTTGGTGGCGTACCCGGCGACATTGCCCATGGTCGTCTCCCTTCATAACTCGCCACTGCCGGCGGCCTCAGGAGGAATCCGACTATTGAAAGCCGTCCGATCAATGCAGCAGGGACAACCGATCCTGGCAAGTTAGATCTTCGCAAAAACTCACATTGCGATGTCAGGTCAGAGCGAAATTGACCGAAGGTCCTTAATCCTGTCCGAATGTTGCGATCATCCGCAATCTACAGAGTGCAACCCGTGGTTTTTTTCGGGCAGAAGATGGAGAGGAATAAATGCGCAAGATCGCGTCAACTTTGCTGCGATCTTGCGCAAGAAAGCGGCAGCTGCCGGAATGATTGAATCGTCGCCAAGCGAACGAGCCGGATGCAGCGGTACAAGCGCGAGAGGTGAAACTCGATAATGCCCATTCGGCCGGTAGCAGTATTCGCGCTCGTCGGCGTTTGACGGAAAGCCGACAGGCCGCCCCACGCATGATGCGGGAAGAGACGCTGGCATCCCTGCGGGCGCGCTGTCCGCTTCAGTCGCCGGCGACGAACTCCGACCAGGTTCCATCGGAATTGATCGACAGGCGCCAGCCCGCGTAATAACCGACCTCATGGCCCTCGATATACTGATCCTCGAGCTTGCCGCCATAGAGCTTCTGGAGGTCGGCGATCTCCTTCTTGGTGAGCTTGTCGTAGGGCAGGTCGGCGGCGCTCGGCCAGGTGAAGACCTCGCCTTCGGCCCCTTGATAGACAGAACAGGGCATCTTCAACAGCGCCGCCATGATCGGGCGCACGTCTTGGCCTTCCTTCAGCAGGCCCTCCCAATAGGAAATTGGCTCGATATCGTCGCCGACCGAAGCGGCGAAGGCATTGCGATCAATCAGCGGCGAGAAGGCGGCGAAGTCGTTCTGCTTTGTGGCGGCGGTAATCGCGTCTCGCGTCTTGACGACCACGTCCGGCAGGTCGTTGCAGCGCGCCGCGTCTTGCGCCCGGGCCGGCATGGCGGCAAGCAGCGCCAGCAGGCCGGCGATTGGAAGCAGCCGCGCAATCCTGAGAATTCCAGTTCCTTCGCGAGCCGGCATGAACACTACCCCAGACGCTCCTTTTCGGCTGCCGGTCCGGGATCGGCAGGCACCCGCCGGCAGGCTTGCAAGTCTATAGCGCCTTGACGTTGCGACCAAGCACGCCGCCTAATCCGGCGAGAAACGGGAGACTGGCGACGGCATGGCCGTTCAGCCAAAAGGGGGATGTGTCGTGGAACATGTGGAGCGGGCCTTGGATCTATGTTCGGTGCTGGGAGAAGGGCCGCTCTGGCGGGCCGCCGAACGACGCCTCTACTGGCTCGACCTGCGTGGACCCGCGATCTTCCGTTTCGACCCGGTCGGAGGGCGTAACGAGAAACTGAAAGCTGAGCTACCCGCTGGGCTGGGCGGCATGGTGTTCGACAAGCAGGGCCGCTGGATCATCGTCGACGATGCGGGCATCCACCGGATCGACCCGGCCTCCGGCCGGAGGACCGATCTCGCCAATCCGGAGGCGGGCCATCCAGAGAACAGTTTCAACGACGCCAAGGTCGACCGGCACGGCCGGCTCTGGACCGGAAGCTGCAATCTGGATTGGGTGACCCCCACCGGCAGCTTTTACATGATGGATGCGGCCGGCAACATTACTGTCATCGACCGGTCGATCGGCTGCGCCAATGGCCCGGCCTTCAGCCCGGATGGGAAACGCGCCTATTGGACGGACAGCCCTGCACGCGAAATCTATTGCTATGACATCGAGTCCTCGACCGGCGCGGTCGGACCGAGGCGCAGCTTTCATAAGTTCGGCGCCGTGGCGGAGCAGCCCGACGGGATGACCGTCGACGGCGACGGCTGCCTCTGGGTGGCCCTTTGGGACGGTTGGTGCGTCGCGCAGATCCGCCCCGATGGCAAGCTGGAGCGCCGGGTCAAGGTGCCCGTGCCGCAACCGAGTGCGGTCGGCTTTGGCGGCGAGGGCATGAAGCAGCTCTATATCACGACCGCCTCGCTCGGGCTCTCCGACGAGCAGCTCCGCGCGGCTCCTCTATCGGGCCATCTGCTGGTCGCCGACGTCGGGCAGCGCGGCATCGCGGAGCCCGATTTCGCCGGCTGATCTCTGCGCGACTTGCCGGCGGCACCGGTCTTTCGCGGGTTTTGGCGTTGCGATTGCGCATCGCTTGCGGCTGCAAGCCTCGCAATGGCAGGATTTTCGGGCTCAGCCCGTGCGTCGTGTCGCGGCTGCCGCCTGCGACGTATTGATCACAACGTCGCAGCCGCCTTGACTGTAGCGTCCACGAAATAAATGGCTTTGCGGCCGATCCCCGCGACCAGCCGCTATCGTCGGAGCAAAATCACGATGTCAACCAAGTCTGTCCGCGTCTGGGATTTACCCACGCGCATCTTCCATTGGCTGCTCGCACTTTCGGTTCTGGTCGCCTATGTGACAGGTGGCGAGCGCGGCACGGCCTTCGTCATTCATGTCGGCGCCGGCCATCTGATCCTCTTGCTGCTCTTCTTCCGTATCGTTTGGGGCCTCATCGGCAGTCCCTATTCGCGCTTTGCCGACTTCGTCTATTCCTGGCAATCGATCCGAAACTATCTGAAGGACGTCGTTCGGCTCAGACCCGCCCACTTCGTCGGGCATAATCCGCTGGGCGGCCTCATGGTGCTGGCGATGTTTTTTGCTGCTGCTGGCAATCATCGTCACCGGCTTGTCGGACGCGGCGGCGCGCGGCTATCAGGCGGGCTCCTCGCTCATCGCGGCGTTGGGTAACGGCAGCCGCGCCATGGGCGAGCTTCACGAAAGTCTAGGCTCGTTCATCATGGTTCTGGCCGGAATCCATGTGGCGGCCGTCCTGGGCCATTGGCTCTTGGCGCGGGAGAATCTGGTGCGGGCGATGATCACCGGGTGCAAGCAACTGGCGGAAGGCGCGGCCGTGGCCGAGCGTCCCTTCGCCGGCCCGTTCCGGCTAACTGCGATGGCCCTGCTGGTTGTCCTGGCCGCCATCGGCATCTTCAGCCGGTTCGACGCGCCGACCCTGATGACGCGGCCGGCGCAACCGGCGGGCGAGGCCGGCAGCCTGTCGCCGGATACGGCCGTCGGCATGGAACAACGGCAAGAATCCGAAACCGAGGACTGACGCAGGATCCCTTTTGGCCCTGGGGTCGGCAACGCGCTCCCGCACATGATATATATTGATACGCGTCCGCGACCGCCGGCGGGCCGGCGCCATCAGTATCGCTGCGTGCGGGAAAGTGAGGATTCGTGGCCGATCCCGTTGCTCCCCTGAAGCCGGAAGCACTCTATCGACATTGCGATCCAGCCGAGCTGCCCTTTCAGACGACCGCGGAGCTCAAAGATATCGACCGCATCGTCGGGCAGGACCGGGCGCTGGACGCCCTGGAGTTCGGCTTCGGCATCCGCCGCCAGGGGTACAACCTGTTCGCCTTGGGGCCCGCGGGCACCGGCAAGCACACCATCGCTTTCAGCTACTTGCAGCGGCGCGCGAGGTCGGGGTCGGTGCCGCCAGACCTCTGCTATGTGAATAATTTCGAGGTGCCGCATAAGCCGATCGCGCTTCGCCTCCCGCCCGGCCGCGGCGCCAAGCTGCAAGCGGAGATGTATAACCTGATCGAGGATCTCCGCATCGCAATTCCGGCGATTCTGGAGAGCGACGAGTACCGGGCCCGGCGGCAGACCATCGACGAGGCGGTGAAGGCCCGCCAGGCGGGGGTCTTCGAACGCCTGCAAGCCGAAGCGGAGCCGAAAGGCATTGCACTGCTGCGCACGCCGATGGGGTTCGCGTTTGCGCCGGTCCGCGAGGGCGCCGCTCTCGATCCTGAGGAATTCCAGAAGCTGCCGGAGAGCGAACGCAAACGGATCGAAACCGACTTGAAGGCATTGCACGAAGAGCTGGAGGAGAGCCTCGGCAAGTTCCAGCAGTGGGAGCGCGAACGGCGCGACCAGGCGCGCGAGCTCGATCGGCAGGTCACCAGCGCCGCGGTGATCAACGGCATGAAGATGCTGCGGGAGCATTTCCAGGATCTACCGGATGTTATGTCCTATCTGGATGCGGCCGAGAAGGACATCGTCGAGAACGCCGACGCGTTCCTTTCGGCGCCGACGGAAGCGCCCCAGATGCCCCCCTTGCGGCGCATGCCCAGCGTCATGCGCGACCGCTTCCGGCGCTACAGCGTCAATGTCCTCGTCGATCATGCCGATCAGGTTGGCGCACCGGTGATCTATGAGGACAACCCGACGATGCCCAACCTGGTCGGACGGGTCGAGAATCTCGCGGAGATGGGCGCACTGATCACCGACTTCACCTTGATCAAGGCCGGCGCGCTCCACCGTGCGAATGGCGGCTACCTGATGCTCGATGCGATCAAGCTTCTGACGCAGCCGTTCGCCTACGAGGCTTTAAAGCGGGCCCTGCGCGCGCGGTCCATTACCATCGAATCCCCTGGACAGGCCTTCAGCCTAGTGTTCACGGTCTCGGTCGAGCCGCAGCCGGTCCATCTCGACGTCAAGATCGTCATCGTCGGCACGCGCGAGATCTATTATCTGCTGGGGGCGCAGGATCCGGAGTTCAACGATCTCTTCAAGGTCGCGGCGGACTTCGACGACGACATGCCGCGCGATGGCGATGCCGTTCTCGCCGTTGCGCAGCTGATCGCCACGATTGGCCGGCGGGAGGGGTTAAGGACGTTCGAACGCGGTGCCGTTGCTCGCCTGATCGAGCATGCGGGCCGCATCGCCGACGACAATCAGAAGCTCACCACCCGGTTCGGCGACATCGCGGATGTGATGCGGGAGGGCGACTATTGGGCGGAGCGCGCCGGCCGCGACGTCATCGGCGAGGACGAGATCGAGAAAGCGATTCGGGAGCAGATTCACCGTGCCGATCGCGTTCGGGAGAAATCGCTGGAGTTCATCAACAACGGCATCATCCTGATCGATACCGCCGGCAGCAAGGTTGGCCAGATCAACGGGCTCTCGGTCCTGTCCTTGCCGAAATTCTCCTTCGGCAAGCCGAGCCGGATCACGGCGCGCGCGCGGCTGGGGCGGGGCGAGGTCATCGATATCGAGCGGCGCGTCGAACTGGGCGGCCCGATCCATTCGAAAGGCGTGTTGATTCTGTCGGCGTTCCTGGCGGCTCGCTATGCCAGCGACCAGCCCCTCTCGCTGTCCGCCACGCTGGTGTTCGAGCAGTCCTATGGCGGCGTTGACGGCGACAGCGCCTCCTCGGCGGAACTCTATGCGCTCCTGTCGGCGCTCTCGGATCTGCCGATCGACCAGTCCTTCGCCGTCACGGGCTCGGTCAATCAGTTCGGGCAGGTCCAGGCCATCGGCGGCGTCAACGACAAGATCGAGGGCTTTTTCGATGTCTGCCGAAACCACGGCCTGACTGGGCGCCAGGGCGTCCTCATTCCCGCCACGAATGTGCGTCACCTGATGCTCCGGCGCGATATCATCGAAGCCGCCCGCAATGGACGGTTCCGGATCTTCCCGATCGAGACGATCGACGAGGGGATTCAGTTGCTGACGGGCTTTCCCGCGGGCGCGCGGGGCGATGACGGGAAGTTTCCAAGCGGCAGCGTCAATCGGCGCGTCGAGGACCGGCTGATCGCCCTGGCGCAGCAACGCCGGCGGTTTGGCACCGACGGCCAGGCGGCTTCCGAAGGGAAGCCGGGAGACGAGAGATGACGGCAGAGCGGGAAATTGCGGCCGCGCGGCGGATCCTTGTGGCGCTCGACGCGTCACCGGAGAGCCTCGCCGCGCTCGATCATGCGGCCAGCCTCGCCGCAAGGCTGCAGGCCGAGCTGGAAGGGCTCTTCGTCGAGGACGAAGATTTGCTCAATTTGGCTCGGCAGCCCTTCGCCCGCGAGGTGAGCCGGTTGACCAACATAGCCCGCAGCCTGGACAGTGCTACGCTCGAGGAGGACCTGCGCAATCAGGCGGCGCTGGCGCGCAAGGCCCTGCGCCAGAAGGCGGAGGCGCTGCGGCTGCGCTGGTCTTTCCGGGTCGTACGTGGCCGGCTCGAAGGCGCCATCCAATCGGCTTCGGCATCGGCGGACCTCGTCGCGATGGGCCGTCGCCCGCAGCCGATCGGCGGCGAAGCGCTGGGGCGAACCTCGGCGAGGATGGCCAGGCGCCTCACCTGTTCGGTCCTGATGGCCTTGCCGCAGCAGGAGCGCCCCGATGCACCGGTGGCGACGGCCTATCTTGATTCGCCTTGTGGGAATGCTGCGCTCGATCTGGCGGTCAGGACCGCCCGGGAAGAGCATCGTCCGCTGCTGATCATTGTGCCGGCCAAGGACAGGGCGGAGTACGAGACCAGGCGCCAAGCGATCGAGAAGGGCCTTGGCGCACAGGTGAAGCTTCTTCGCGTTCGTCCCGCGATCGGACCCGACGGCCGCGCCATGAAGCGGGCTTTGCAGCAGGAACAGCCGCAGCTCCTGGTGCTCGGCTGCGACCTGGCCGGGCAATTGCCGCATGAATTGGCGGAGTTCGCCGCGATTGCGAACTGCCCCGTTCTGGTGATGCGCGGCTCGCTTTGACCGCGGGGCAGGACGCGGCGGCGGCTGACGCTGCACGATCGGTCGCGGCATGGCCGGCGCCGGCTCTGTCTCGTCGTCAAGCCTCGACGGTACTGCGCCTGGCCGAGCGGGGCGCCCGCGGATGGGCGGCTTCCAGCGCCTCCAGAAAGGTGTAGAGCACGGCCGTGGCCATGGCCCCGCGCCGCTTAACCACCTCGAAGGCGGAATTGAAGGAGAGCTTGCTGGCGAGCAGAGGGCGCATCTCGCCCCTCGCCACCCAGGCGGCCGCGTAATGCGCCGGCAGATAGGCGACATAGTGGCCCGAGAGGACCAGCA
>Ga0335070_10008063_pt1 | contig 12359 bp, 15 predicted proteins | sample Lox_Sample_13_FD_206722 | JGI IMG/M metagenome (GOLD analysis project Ga0335070, IMG submission 206722) | Soil microbial communities from Loxahatchee National Wildlife Refuge, Florida, United States - Lox_Sample_1.3 | ecosystem: Environmental > Terrestrial > Soil > Wetlands | place: USA...
TGCTGCCGGTGTCCGGGTCGTTCTGTTCGGTGTAGCTCCTCAGTACCACGGCCATGACCTCGTCTCTCCTCAGGATGTTCAACAGGAATATCGGGAATTGCCAGTTGTGTTCTTCGCGTACACCGAAGGCCCATCCACCCAGCCGCTTCTTTACGTCCCAAGAAGCGGGGCCGTAGCCTGCCGAGAAAAGGGTGATAACCCCCCTGAGCTTCACATGCTTACACAGCTCGGACAGGAACGGCCGCATCAAGCTCGACTCAATCGTCTCATCTTCACACCTGCCCTCTTCGTTTGCCAACACCCTCACCGCCGAGCAAACGACCAATTCCTTATCAGCACCCACATTTTTGTCTGGCCGAAACTGGAGGCCTCTCCATGAAGCGAAAAGAAATGGAGCCTCGGAGGGGCTTCGCTCCCCTGACCCACAGCTTACAAGGCTGTTGCTCTAACTAGGCTGAGCTACCGAGGCCCTCGAACAAGTCTCCTTCGGAGACGATTATATACTTCACCTGAAGGATTGCCCCCCTCGGATTTCAACCTATGGACGACAACACATTTTTAACCAGAATCTCTTGAGCCAGAAGCGTGTTTCTAGTCCCCGGGTCCGGCAATAAACCGCTCGGGCTCGAGATAGCTGAAATCCTCTCCTGTGACGTCATGGACTTCGAGACTAGGAGGTTCCCCGATGGAGAACGTTACGTCAGGTTCTCCGGGGAGCTCCGTCCCGAGACCGCAGTGATTACCCAATCTCTATACAAGGACCCGGACGGCCTTATGATCGAGTACCTCTTCCTTGCTAAGACGGCCTTGGATATGGGTGCGACAGACGTAGTCGGTGTGTTTCCCTACTTGGCTTACCTCAGGCAGGACAGCCGTTTCAGGCCCGGGGAGGCAATAAGCGCAAGGATCGTAAGCGACATCGTCGAGTCGGCCCCCACGTCCGCCGTTTTCACACTCGACTGCCACCTACACAGAGTTCACAGCCTGCGAGATCTCTTCGGTATTCCGGCTGTCAACCTATCGGCGATACCCGATCTGGCGACCCATTTGATGTCGGAGTGCGCATTGAGGGACCCAGTGGTGGTGGCACCAGACGCCGAAGCGGAACAATGGGCAAAGCTCGCAGCGCCCGTTCTCGGGGCAGAGTCAGTCATAATGCAGAAAGTCAGGCATGGAGATACGGACGTCGACATAACGCTCGGCCATGTGGCTCCACAGGGTCGCGACATAGTCCTGGTGGACGACATAATCAGCACTGGAGGCACCATAGCCCAAGTCGCCAAACAGCTAAAGAACAAAGGGGCGAACCACATACATGCCCTGATAACTCACGGTCTTTTCGCAGAGGGGGCCTACGAAAGGGTAACCAATGCTGGCGTGGAGCGCTTGATCACTACGGATTCCGTCCCCAACCGGTTTAGCAAGGTTTCAGTGGCTCCGGTGTTCGCCAAAGCGCTGAAGGACCTGGGCTCCTGACGATCCGGTCAGGCGTTGCTCGTTACCAGAACGTCGAACTCTTCAGGATTCAGCCTAGCGCCGCACTTTTTACAGAGCCCTTTGTAGAGTCGGAGAATCTGCTTGGGGGATTTCACTTCATCTCCCGCGTATATCTTTGCACCACATTTCGAGCAGACTATCTCGAACATCCTTACCGTTTGCTTCGGCCAGGTATGATTTAAGTATAAAAGGACCACGCCGTATTAGCCGGTCCCTCCTAGGAATGCCAGATCTTCCCAAGGAATTTGCTTTGGTCGTGGCCGAGAAACCAGACGCTGCAAGGCGAATTGCTGCGGCCTTGAGTGGCAGCTCGGCTGACATCGAAAGCTGTCCTGAATTCATCGTATGCAGAGGCAAGACCAACTACGTGATTGTGCCTGCCGTAGGGCACGTCTTTGCTCTGGCGCCGTCCTATCCTAAGCGCGATGTCCATCCGGTCTTGGACCTGCGCTGGGTTCCTCTGTCCTCCATCGACAAGAAGAGGAAGGACATCGACAGACGTATCCAGGCCTTCAGGTCGTTGTGCGGCCGAGCCTCGAAGCTGGTCATCGCATGCGACTTCGACACGGAGGGTGACACCATCGGATACAATATCCTGAAGCACGCCTGCGGCATCGAAAGGGTGAAGGCGTTCAGGGCGAGATTCTCCACCCTCACCGACGAGGAGCTGAGGGAATCGTTCGCAAAACTGGTTTGGCAAGAGAGCTGGCCCATGGCCGAGGCTGGACTCACCCGCCATTTCTTGGATTTCGTCTGGGGGGTCAATCTTTCGAGAGCATTGACCGAAAGCCTCCTTACGGCCGGAGGAGGCTATGCTACCTTGAGCATAGGCCGCGTCCAAGGGCCTACTCTCAGCTACGTCTTCGATAGGGAACTGGAAGTCAGAACACATGTCCCGATTCCCTTCTGGCGGGTCAGGGCGACCCTTGATGTCGACGGACGCTCCTTCTCAGCCGACTACTCCATCCACAGAATTGACACCGAGGTCAAAGCGGCTGCGGTCAAGCATGAGGTCGAAGGAAGAGACGGCGTGGTGACAGAAGCCGAGAGGAAGGCGTTTGCGGTCCCCCCTCCTCCCCCTTTCAATCTGGGCGATCTCCAACATGAAGCCTTCCGCACAATCGGGCTCTCTCCCTCGCGTACTCTCGTCATAGCTGAGAAGCTCTACCTCCAAGCCGCGATATCCTATCCAAGGACCTCCTCTCAACAGATTCCTTCGTCAATCGGCTACGAACGGATTCTGAAGGCTCTATCCAACTCTCCCGTTTTCAGATCTGCGGCGCTGAGCGCTCTTGGTGGCTCCTTGAACCCGGTCCAAGGTCAGAAATCAGATTCCGCGCACCCGGCCATCTTCCCTACAGGTCAAGAGCCTCATGACTTGGATGTCAAGGAACGGGAGCTGTACGAGCTCATCACAAGGAGGTTCCTTTCGTCATTCTCCGTGCCGGCGATTAAAGAGAGGCACGCTGTCAGGGTCGAATGTGGTGGGCATGAGTTCCATGCTTCGACGATCGACATCAAATCGCCGGGTTGGATGGCCATCTGGGGTTATGAGGACACCGGAGAGAATCAGGGATTGCCACCAGTGAGAATGGGCGAGGCCGTCAACTTCAGGAACGTAGACGTCATTGAATCGTTCGACCTTCCTCCTTCACGGTACAACCAGAACACCCTCCTTCAGGCAATGGAAGACGACAACATTGGAACCAAGGCGACCAGAGCCGAAGTGATTTCAACTGTCCTCGAAAGGGGCTACATCATTGGCGGGAGCATGGAGCTCTCAGAGCTTGGGTTCACGGTGGTTGAATGCATGTCAAAGTACTCACCTGATATCCTTTCGACCGAGATGACCAAATCGATTGAACGCGAGCTCGATGAGATAGAGCGGGGAAGTCGAGACCCAGATTCTGTATCCGTAGCCGGCGTCGAGCAACTCCTTTCCTGCCTTCGTCTTCTCGGGAAGAACCTTACGGATGTCGGCTCCGCCCTCAGCAGAGCGAACGTCAGGACCTCCCAGGCGAAAGCCGTCCTGGGCCCCTGTCCGTCATGCGATGGTGGTAAGCTGATCATGATAAGGTCCCGACGCACCGGCAAGAGATTTGTGGGCTGCACCAACTATTCCAAGGGATGCAGGGCTTCAGCCCCTCTCCCACAAAAGGGTCTAGTCAGGGCCACCAGCCGGCCCTGCGAGAGCTGTGGCTGGCCGGTGGTCATGGTTTCCATGGCCCACGGCCGGAAGCCATGGCGTCTCTGCGTCAACCCGAACTGCCCTACAAAGAAGGCCTCCACACATGAAACTCCGCCCAAGGAGGTCTCTAGATGACTTGTCCTATCTGCGGCAGGGAACCAGTCCAGACGTCCGAGTTGTGCAGTTATCATGCGCGCGCAGAGCGGAACCTGCTGAAGGGGTATGAGAAGTGGAAAGTCGCGTATGGCGGTATCGTATGGACGACCTATCTTGATAGAATCGAAAGCCTGGAAGGCACCGGCCAGTGGATTAGGGAAGTCGCTGTATATCTCCGTAGCAAGGGCTAGGAATACTGTCTCCAAGTGTAGCCGCACTTGGTGCATCTGTAGAACTGCGTCGGTGGCTCATCGCCGCTTCTGGTCTGTACGAACCACCATTCTGCTTCATTGTTGTGACACCGGGGGCACTCTACGGTGGTCGTAGGCATCGTGCGAATCTGGCTGGCTTCGTCGCCCACAACCTTGATTGGTGCAGAGCTCTCCGTTTCCTCGTCCATCTGGACGCTCTCCTCCTTGACGCTCTTCGAGAAGTAGCCGCATTTGTCACAAGTCAGCGCCATGAAGCTGTCTTTGTCCGTTTTGACCAGCTTTATCTTGAGCCACATTCCGCAGTTAGGGCAGAAACGCATCACCAATCACCAGCTCCGCTGATCAGGCCCTCTCCATCGTCTTGCCTAGAAGTGCGATCGTCTCCTTCGTCTTTGCTACGGCTTTCTCGCAAGCCTCACCAAAGACCTCTTTGGGATCTCCTTCGTTGACGGCCACTCTCATGGTCTGGTTCTTCAGAAGAGGGTGTGGCTTGTTGTAGGCAGCAAAAGAAACCCTCTTGTCGCTCAACAGCTCCTCCTGAATAATCTGAAGCAGCGACTGGTCGGCTCCAGTCACATCGATTTCTAGACTACTAGAATCTTCCTTGACGATTTTTATCTGCATACCTACGATTAGGTGTCTCAAACGATGTATGTTTAAGTTTTTCCTTTTTACCGGTCTTCATACCGCCTGCGCGGCCTGTCGTAGCCCCGTCTAGGGTGTCCTCCATACCGATGTTCCCTTCTGTCTTCGTGACGGCTTCCCCCGTAATGTCTCGGCCTTTCACGGAACTGCCGCTCCTCCTCGAAGCCTGCCATCTTCCTGTATTCGATGTTCCCGCAGACCGAACACTTGGCCTTCCCACCACTGATGCCTTCCATCAACCCTCCACATAGCGAGCACCAAGTCCTCAACACGCCTAGGTTGATGTCCCTGAAGCCGAGGAAGATCATGCCGTTGGCGGTGCTGGTGACCGACGCCCTTATCACGTCGCCCGGCTTGCTTGGGCTCGAAGCCCTCGTTCTCGTAAGCAGCATGCCCATGAGGCCGCTATCCACTTCTCTGTCGTTGACCGAGTAGATCCTGACTTGAAGCCCGGCTCCCTGCTGGACCTCGACAACGCCCAGGACGACATCTCCTCTCATGGGTACGGGGCTATTCATGGCTTTGCTAACGACGCTCACTTCACGCTTGGCCGGATCAAACTGGACTTTGCCTGTGTGGAGTGACTTCACTTGCCCGTCCTTCTCATACGTGCCATCGGATCCGGTGAACTCCTCGATCACCGAAAGTGTGTCCCCCGGCGTGGCGACCTCGGGTCTTGCCTTCTTTGTTGTTGCCATCTGTTTCACACCCAGAATCCTGAACTGAACATATCCCCCATTTCCCTCCCTTCTAATAACCTTATCAAACCCTTTGCCTGCTCATATGAAAGCACGGGACGGTCGAACCCTTCGTTGTCCAGCGCCACTCTGGGGCAGGCCGTCTCTACGAAAGCGTCCACCCCTCTTATGGCGGCGAGCCTCTGTGGCTCGATTTCACGCAAATGGAAAAGGTAGGTCTTCTTGCCTAGCTTCGTAAGCTCCTTCCTGATTTCTTCTGCTTGCTTCCTGAACAACTGGCCCTCCTTCATGCTGACGATCACTCCAATTCTCTCTGCCTCCTTTGCTTTGAGAACGGAGAGTATCGCCTTCCTTTCGATGTGGTTCGCTTCTTCCGCCATGTCTTCAATCTGATTGAAGAATGGGTCAAGCATGAAGGTTGGTCTTCGAGAGTTGAGGCAGACGCCGACAGCGTGGAACCTGCTCTGCCCGAGGAAGAAGAAGGCGTCGACATCACTGGCGATGCTTCTCACGCTATAGTAGTTGCAGCCGAAGACCTGGCCGTCGAAAAGCATTCCTTCGCTCTCTCCCTTGGTCGCGGCAATGCCATGTTGGTTGAGATAGGCTATAGCCTGATCCAGTTGGGACTTGTGATTGCTGATGGTGACGACCCCCACCTTGGCGAACTTCCCTCTGAATCTCGCTATAGCCTGGTCAAGCACAGGTTCAAAATCGACCGTGTACTCTACGTCGACCAGATACGTGTACTTGCCAATCCTGCCGACGCTCACCGAATGGCCGAGGTTCAGAATCAGATCCAATCCAAGGCGTTTGGCATCAAAGTTCATGAGGTCGCATGTGCCATAGCTCGGGTCGAAGAGCACCATCGTCTCAACACCGTGTTCTTTCTCTATCTTGTCGGCGAGCTCAAGAACCGTGTTGAGCAGGCCGTCCGGGGCCTGAATGCCTATCTTCTTAGGTTTCTTCTCTTCAATTATCTTGGAGACTTGGTCTTCTCTGATCGATACACTCACGTCAAGCACCAGGCGCGGCAGCTGGTGACTCGGCTATCTCCAGTCTGGTCTTGACAGGAAGCTTGCTGGAAGCCACCTTGATGGCATCCTTCGCCTGCTGAACGTTCTTCCCCTTTATCCCCAGCTCAAGCAGGACGCTTCCGTCTTCCACTCTGGCTGCCAGACCGACTGGCTTGCCGAACGCACGTCTCATGCCTTCCGAAAGACGGTCGGCGCCTGCGGTGGCGACGACCTTGTTCTCGCGAAGGATGACGTGAGGGAAGGCCTTCACCGAGAGGTAGTAATTGCCTTCACCGAGAGACGTAGCGAGCTTGTTGACCGACACCCTAGCCGCTTCGAGTGCATTGTGTCTGATCTGCGCCCTCTCACAGGATATCAGCTTGAAAACGTAATCGTATTTCTCGCTCGGGTTACCTATTGTGAATTTAGCGATTTTGGGTTGAGGATGGCCCTTGATGTATTCGACTCTCGTATAGGGCTGTCCTTTCACCTCTCTGTAGTTACGTCCTTTCAACCTAATCAGACTCGTAGGTTTAAGTCCAGTTTAAAAGTATATTGGTTCTTGGGACCGCTTCTCTAGGGCCAGGTTCACCTTCCGAAAGGCCCCCATCAACGCGATCGTCTCCTCTTCGCTTATTCCGGAACGAGTTACGGCCTGCCCAAGTATCCTGACCGCGATCTTCCTCTTTCGCTCAGGGTATCCCCCGAGGCTCAGCATCTTTGCAAAGTACTTCAATAGCCCGTCAGAATACATGCGATCCGTCCGGCGAACCACGCCTGGCTCTGCGGATGACAGCTCGTACAGTATGATTGCTAATGCGTGAGATATGTTCAGTGTGGGATAGGTGGTGCCGGTCCTGATGTGCACAACGACATCGCATTCTTCGAGCTCTTCAGCTGTGAGTCCCGTCGTATCTCTTCCCAAGACTATGACCGCATCTGACGGATCGAATCCCAAACGAGCAAGGTTCGGAACCGAGATGGTCTTTCTGGCCGGGTTGCGGCTTTTGCCACCGACGACGGCGGTCGTTCCTATCAACAGGGGAAACCTCTTCCTAAGCTCCAGCAGGCTGACGTAGCTGGCTCCCTTCACGATGTCTCCTCCATGCGACGCGAACCTTTTGGCAGAGCGCGGGACGCTCTTCCTTCCTACTACATACAAATGGGCAAGCCCGAAGTTCTTCATCGTCCTGGCAACATAGCCGACATTGAGGCCGAACACGGGCTCGACCATGGCCACACTGAGATGCTCGAGGTGCAAGTCCGTTCTGGGAGGAACATTAAAAACAGGGATTTAACCGTTGGTTCAATCAAGTCGATAGTTGCCAACAAACATCACGGCGGAGGCTAGGGCCCGCTGGGCCCAGGCGCGCGCTGCAAAGGACCCCAAAGAGAAGGTGAGATTGCTCCGCGAGTTCTACTCCCTGATGCCGCACCACAAGTCGACCGAGAGGCTCGAAGTGTCGATCAAGAAGCAGATATCCAACCTTGAAGACGACATTCATGCAGCCAAGTCCAGGAAGACGGGCAGCACCCGTGTGGAGTGGCAGGTCGAAAAAGGCATATTTCCACAGGTTGCATTGAGCGGTCCATACGAACACACGGCGCCTCTTTTCGAGAGGCTCACCGGGCTTGCGGCGACCCTGTTCGAGATCCATCGAGGTCCAGTTGTCGGTGCGTACCACTTGGGTGGGCTGACCCTCCAGGTGATGTTCACCCCCTATGACCGGACAATAGGCAGGATCGTCCAGGATAGGCTGCTCTATCTGATCAGGACTTCCGATCTCCTTCTGATCAACCTGCCGCCCAAGGGGTGGAGTGAATACTGGGCCGATTTCGGCCGATGGACCTTGGAACGCAATCTGGAAGTCTCTCCGAAGCAGGCCGCGGTGGAGCTCAGGAACATGCCCACCGGCGGAATCAGGCTTGTCGGGAAGTCGGACAGATTCAGCGAGAGCGAGATGATCTCCTTCCTTCAGGGGTACAACATCCTGAACTGCATCGTCAAGGTATCTCCCGATGCCACGCTCGACGACGTCGAGGCCGTCATCTTCGGCAGAGCCTTCAAGAAGTGTGCCTTCCTCACACCTCCAAGCGTTCCACCCATCGATGGAGTGACGGCCGCCTCCTACGACGCCGGCGAAGTGTTCTCTTCTCCCGGCAAGTTCGTAGATATGCTGCTCCTCAACATGGACCTGGTGCGCGTGAATACACGTTCGGCCAGCGGGACCGTCGCCGCGCGGCCGCTCCTAGTCAGGAAGAACAGCAGGGTCATCGAGGTAGCCAGAGACATTCACAAAGATCTCTGGCGCAATTTCAAGTATGCAAAAGTGTGGAGGGGGACTGGAAGGCCGCCCATTCGGGTTGGAAAGGACTTCAAAGTCGTCAATGGCGACGTCATAGAGGTTTTCGACTGACCGATTCGTCTTTGATTACTTCGAACGCGAACAGCTCCTCGAAAAACAGCTTCAATGAGGCCAGCTTCCTCGCTCCCATCTTCTCATCGGTCAAACGACTCAGCAACAGGTCGATGTTTGACAGGTTTGAAGCGATGAACACCATTCTTCCCCCTCGCTCAAGGACCCGATACGAGCTGCACGCCATTTCATACGTCACCTGGATGCCTTCCAAGCCTCCAGAGATCGCGGTGTCGGCGGTTCCCTCGTCTCTCAGATACGGCGGATTGAAGAATACCAACTGCATGGAGCCTCCTCTCAGCCCGTTGCAAGACTGGCACAGGACGAATTCAGCCGAATCTGCTCGCTCCCGTTCACGCGCAACCTTGAGAGCGCCCAAGTCTACATCCGTGCCCAAAGCCAGATTCGGTGAATTGGTTTGGACATAATGACGCAGCACGAAACCAGAACCCACGCCGACTTCAGCGACCCTATCGGCCTGGAAGCCTTCGACGCTCTTGCACAGAAAGAGGCTATCTTCGCTTGGCGGATAGACTTCGTCGGTCACTATTTCACCCATTGGATCAGTCTCATGGCTTCGTCGGCAGTCAGGTCCTCCACCCTCTTCTCCAGGATTCCTTCGGGGATCTCCGCCGATTCGTCCACTAGCCTTCTCTTCCTGAAGTCTTTGACATAGCGGGACACGAGCCTGCCTCTATAACCGAAGAGCGATTTCAGCTTGAGCGCCCGAGCATCGGATCCGTACAGCATCCTGAGCCGCCTTAGCTTCAAAGCCGCGGAGTAGACCCTAGGCCTGGGCTCGAAGTCTTGAGGCGGAATGACGAATAGGAGTTCCTCTTCAAAGCAGAATTCTGTCAGAACCGAATAGGCGCCATATTTGCGGCCTCCAGGCCTCGAGGCAATCTTGTCGACGAAATCCTTCTGGAGGATAACTACACCCAACGGGGTCGACACGCTCGAGAACCACTCCACGAACCTCCTCGAAGCATAGTACGGCAGGCTTGCTACCAGGACGTCATAATAGCTTGCATCCGCGAAACCATCTCCTCTGACAAGCTTCAACCTGTCGCGCCCTCCTAACAGTCCTCTGGCCTTCTCGTAGAGCCCTTCGTCCAGTTCATAGCCCGTTACTTCGTAACCTTCGTCAAGCAGCTTCTCGGTCAGCCTGCCGTCCCCCGTTCCTATTTCAAGTACCTTCATCGGCGGAGGGGGCACGAAAGAGACAAGCTTCCGCAGGACGACCTCGCTAGCAAGGAAATGCTGACCAAGCCGAGCCGATCTCATAACCTATTTCCTGATGAAGATGTTAATCCGTGTCTGGCCTGTAAGCTCCTCGTATACCCTTTTCGCGATCTGCTTGGCCGGTTCCTTCAAACCGACCCTGGTCTGAATATCGGCGAACGACTCGAAGGGCTTCCGCTCTCGAGCGTCGAGGATTTCAACCGTGAGGGTCTTGCCGATCCCAGGTATCAGCTCAAGGGCATGGAGCCTAGGCGTTATCGGTTGCAAGTTGTTGAAGTAGCTGACGTACTTCTGTTCACCATTCTTGACAAGCTCTTCGATCACTAGTGGGAGTTCGTTCTTTGCGCTCTGAGTTAGGTCCTCGTAGTTGAGCTTCCCCAAGACACTGATGACCTTGTCACGATGGTCTTTGCCTATGTACACCCTCTCCTGCTGGGCGAACTGGGCGTTGTTGAAAGCCAACAGTTCGAGAAGTGTTAGATACTCCTCTCCAAGCGCTTGAACTATGAATCCTTCTCTGTTATGCACTATCTTGGAGCGCGCCCTCGGCATGAAATCAAGAACATACGAATACTCTTCGTACTTCTTGATTTGAGGTTGGAAGGTCATCTCTAACGACTCACCTATTGTCCGGTCAGAACTCTATAGAATGGACTGGGCGGAGACTACAATCCTCGAGCCCACTGATAGTCATAGAGTCCACTTCGTATGGCATAAACAAAACGTCCGAACTATTAAAGATTAAGTGGAGGCCTTGGGCCTTCTCGAGTTCAGAATAATCAGAATCTTGTCGAGAACGTCCGTCGGGGTCAGCTTCCTCCATCCCACAGTGAAAGTCCGGAGCTCTTCCCTCGTCCTCGGCATTATGTTCACGACTTCCACTGCTTCCTGCTCGGTCAGACCGGCCTCCTTCATCAATTCCTTCACCATGGCCCTGGCATCATCGCCTTCCACATTAGAGAACTTGGTAACGTAATCCAACGTCCTCTTCTGGATTTGATCGGCCTTTTCCGGGTCGACTTTCTCCAGAAGCTTCTTGGCTTCGTGAATCGTGAGCGGCTTTCGTTCCATCTCTTCTACCATGAGCCGATCACTTGATTGGCTTGATGTGCTCGAAGCGAGCTATTATCCTTTTGGTCTTGTCTCCCACCGGCACATCGACTACCACGGCTCTAGGCCGAACCTCTTGAATCACACCCACCAGGCCCTGGAACCTCCGGTGAGGCATGCCTTTGGCCTGGCTGGGCTCTATGTCGATGGCGACCTTCTGGCCCACGCTATACTCGATCATGAGCCTGGAGAGCCCCGGTTTGGCCTTGGATGTCAACAGGCTTCTGGTCTTGCGTCTGACCCCTCTGTGATGTGGCAATTCACTCTCACGACTGCTTGCTTACAGCAAGCCTCCCTAAACCCATAATTAATGCTTTTCCTCAGTAGCCCGTCTTGCGAAACCCGACGATGTCGCTTTCGGCGGTGATAATCCTGTTAGCCGGAAGGAGGTCGGCCAGACTGGGGTAAGGTCCTTCCTGGCCCTTGCCTGCATCGGCCTTGGGGGCAAGCAGTTGCCTGAGGCTTATTCCGTTGTCCAGAAAAAGGTGCATCCTTGCCTTCGTGCCTCTGGGGACGACCTTCATCGCGTACACCTTCTTCGGCCTTCCCTTCCTATTCCCAGCCTCCCTCAGGTCCCTTTCCTTGTAAGCCTGCTCCAGGAGTATGACGTCAGCCACCCCCAACTCCGATTCAAACTCAGCTTCGATGAAGACTTCCTTAACGAGATCCTCTATCCTATTCCTGTCCAAAGGTTCCAGCTCGGCGCGCGTCAACTGCACGCCATGAGACGGCGTCATGTTCAGCCAGTTCAGGCCAGTCGCCCTTCTAGCGGGACTCACCACCTCTATGTAGGCAGGTCTCCCATTGCCCACCAGCAGTGACGATTCGTCTTCAATGCCGGACCAGCTGACTCTGACCTTCCTGCCGGCGAAGGCGCTCAGAAACGACTTGGTGAGCTCTGCCTCTAAGCTCACATCTCCCTTCTCGATCCCCGTGCCGTCGCATTCGGCACACCCTTCACCTCTGCAATTCCTGCACGGCACAGCCCTGATCGGAATATCTCTTTTGAGTTTGAGATATTCTATGTAGACGGTGACCGGTTTGCGCTCAACGGTGACCGACTCTTCGGGGAGACCTATCCTTATGGTCACTTCAGGGCTCCGCAGGGATGGCTTCTTGTGAAGGCTCGAAGCCAATTCCTTTCTGAAAAGGGTCGTAAGACCCTTTTTGAGGCTGATCCC
>Ga0335070_10008064_pt1 | contig 12358 bp, 10 predicted proteins | sample Lox_Sample_13_FD_206722 | JGI IMG/M metagenome (GOLD analysis project Ga0335070, IMG submission 206722) | Soil microbial communities from Loxahatchee National Wildlife Refuge, Florida, United States - Lox_Sample_1.3 | ecosystem: Environmental > Terrestrial > Soil > Wetlands | place: USA...
TTGATCGTCGATCCCATCCGCGCCAGCTGCGCCTATCCCGGGATGTTCCTGCCAGTGCAGATCGCCGGGCGCCATCTCGTGGACGGCATGCTTTCGCACCCCGTGCCAACGAAGCCGTTGCGTGACATGGGAGCCGAACGAGTCCTGGCGGTGCATTTAAAAGGAAACTGGGCCGGCACTCGTCCTCCGCGTCACCTGTTCGACGTTATCGGACAATCATTCTCCATCGCACAGGATGCGATGGGTTCAGTGTGGCGGAATGCAGCCGATCTGGTGGTCGAGCCCGATGTCGCGGGTTTCGGATACGACGACTTCAAGCGCACGGGCGATCTGATCAAGGTTGGCGAAGAGGCAATGCGCAAGGCCATCCCTGAAGTGCGCAAATGGATGGAGACGCCCGCTGAAGTTGATTATCCTGCACTCGACCGCTCCGCTCCCCGGACGGCTCCGGTTGCAGCGGACTGAGCGGCTTCTTCCCTGATCCGGCTCCAGGCCTTTCCCACGTGCTCCGCTCGCGTGTTCATTTGACCGATGGACATACGCAGAGTCAACTTCCCATTCAACTTAGTATGCGTCAGGAACAGATCTCCGCTCCGATTCAGCCGGTCCATGATCTGCTGATTTACCGAATCTCCGCCTTTGTGCCGGAAGCACACTAGGTTCAAGGGTACTGGCGCGGCCAACTCGAAGAGATCGTCATCTCGCACCCATTCTGCAAAACGCTGTGCCAGTCGCACGTGTTCCCGAACATTGTGCTGCAAGCCTTCTACGCCATAGTGGCGAATGAGAAACCACAACTTCAGTGATCGAAAGCGTCTCCCCAGCTGAATATGCCAGTCGCGGTAATCGATGACTGCTCCTGATTCCGTCGCCTGATTGCGCAGATATTCCGGCAGAATGCTTAAGGTTTGAATCAGCGCTTTGCGATCCGCTACCCAGAAGCAACTGCAGTCGAAATTCGCCCCCATCCACTTATGTGGATTGAAATTGTAACTGTCCGCGAGTTCGATCCCATCCTGCAGATGCCGAAATTCCGGACAGACCATAGCGGTCCCAGACATCGCCGCATCGATATGGAGCCACAACCCGTTTTTCCTGCACACCTCACCAATCGCCCGCACCGGATCCATGGCGTTCGACGAAGTTGTGCCCACGGTCGCACAGACAAAGCACGGAGTCAGCCCGTTCGCGCGATCTGCCTCAACCTGCTTGGCGAGCGCATCAGGCCGCATCGCGAATTTCTCGTCTACTTCAATCAGCCGCAGATTCTCAGTGCCAATCCCAGCAATCATCGCCGCCTTTTCAAGCGATGAATGTGTCTGCGTGGATGCGTAAGCTACAAGCCTGCCATTTCCGCCTCTCTTGTTCGTCGTGTATCCGCTCGCCCGCTCTCTCGCGGCCAGCAGCACGCATAGCACAGCACTTGATGCCGTATCCTGAATCACTCCTCCGCCCGTACTCGAGGAGAGAAACTTCTGCGGCAATCCCAGCATCCCAACCAGCCAATCCATGACATGCGTTTCCAGTTCCGTGCAGGCAGGGCTCGTCGACCAGAGCATTCCCTGCACTCCTAGTCCGGACGACAGCAAGTCGCCAAGGATGCCCGGACCAGAGGCATTACACGGAAAGTAGGCGAAGAAATTCGGTGACTGCCAGTGTGTGATCCCGGGAAGAATGAACTGATCGACATCGCGCAGCACCGCGTCAAACGGCTCTCCCCGCGCAGGAGGATCGGCCGGCAGCGAAGCCCGAATCTGTCCCGGCTTCACCTGCGACAGTACTGGAAACGACTCGATGCGTGACTGGTAATCGGCGATCCAATCCACCACGGCATGACCGTAGCGGCGGAACTCGTCGGGCGTCATATGGAAGGATTTTTCCTGGGGCACGGATACCTCGGAAGTAACAGCAAATCGTAGCAGAGGAGAAGACCTGCGCGCGTTTCGCGTCAGCGCCCTTCCAGCTGCCCGCAATAAACCCGAGTCTTGTAGCGGAAAAGCACGCGCCCACTTGCTTCATGTCTCTCGAAAATCCGCCTCAGTTCGCGCAGCATCGGCGTATGTTTCGGATGATCCGGTCCCGGCGCATACGAAGAAGAGAGCAGCCGGCCTTCCAACCCGGCATAATCGAACTCCTGCCGCATCGGGAACGTGCGCTCGCTGTATGGCACTGGATCGAAGAATTCATTCACCGCATCCGTAGTCCGCTCATGTCGCACTTCGGCGTAGTCGATTCCATACGTCAGCAGAAGTTCTTCGTACTCCCGCAGAAACGCAGTCGTATCGACCTCACGCTCATTCCACAGCAATACCAGCCAGCCGCCTGGCTTCAAGATGCGAGAGAACTCTCGCCGTGCCCGCTCCCGGTCAAACCAGTGCGCCGCCTGAGCGGCAGTGACAAAGTCTACGCTGTGATCCGGCAGGCTCGTCTCTTCCGCCTTCCCGGCAACACTGGTGAACTTCGGAAAGCCCGCCAGCAGCCGTTCACCCGCCTGCCGCATGTCCGCATTCGGCTCCACGCCATACACTGCGTTTCCGTTCTCAAGCAGCATGCGCGTCCAGATGCCCGTGCCCGAAGCGATATCGGCAATCACATGCGTCGGCGACAACCCGCATTCATCCTTGAGCGTTTCAAGAACTTCTGCCGGATATCCGGGCCGATAACGAACGTAATTCTCGACGCGGTCGGAAAAGCGGCTGGTAGCATTAGAGGCTGGCATCGGAAGGTACTTGGCAAAATTTTTCACCTTGCCAAGAAAGCCATTCTAACGGCAGGATAGAGGTGTTGTCCCTCCCCGCGGGACGCCGTGTTCCAGGCTGGACCGGCACGGCCGCGACGAAAATTCGCATCCCGCAGCACCGGCACAATATGCGCGTTGTCATCAAAGTCGGCACCAGTCTTATTGCTCCCGGCGGGCAGATCGACATCAATCTGCTCCGCGGCATGGTGGACCAATTCGACCTTACGAAAAATGAGTACCTGATCGTCACCTCGGGCGCCATTGCCGCCGGCATGTCGGGACTCAACCTGGAAAAACGTCCAAACGACGTTCCGCAGATGCAGGCGTGCGCCGCCGTCGGCCAAAGCAAGCTGATGCACACCTACGAGCGCCTGTTCTTCGGCAAGAAGGTAGTGGCACAATTGCTGCTCTCCAGCGATGACTTCACCTCGCCAGTCCGCTACCGCAATCTGCAAAATGCGTTGGCGGAGTTGCTCGCTTTGGGAGTTGTCCCAATCGTCAATGAGAATGACAGCGTTTCTGTGCGGGAACTGGAAGGCGCATTCGGCGACAACGATGAGCTCAGCTCGCTCCTGGCGACGGCCGTCAAAGCGGACTGGCTTCTCCTGCTGACAAACGTCGATGGATTCCTGGTCCCCAACGGCAGGAAGAAACCGAAGATCCAGCGTGTCATCCGCAAGTTGACTCCGGAACTCGAAGCGCAATGCAATGGAAAGAGCTCTCTCGGACGCGGAGGCATGATCTCAAAACTCCGCGCGGCGAAATTAGCCAGCGAGGGTGGAGTTCACGTTGCGATCGTGAATGGCCGACATCCTCAGTCGATTACACTGGGAATGGCCCGCAAGATCGGGACTTACTTTCCGCCACAGAAATAGCATGGCCAGTACCGCCACATTTTCGACCTCGACACAAGAGAAACTGCTACGTGCCCGCGCGGCCGCCGCGAAGCTCGCGCAACTGACGACCGAGGAGAAGAACTCTCTTCTCCTTTCAATCGCGGACGCGGTGGAGTCGCATCAATCAGACATTCTCGCCGCGAACCGCGAAGATATCGACGCCTCCGGCCTCGAGGGCGCAATGCGCGACCGTCTGCTGTTGACTCCCGCGCGAATCAAAGACATGGCGCGAGCGGTGCGCGACGTGGCGGCGCTTCCCGATCCGATCGGTGAAACGCTTGCGGAATGGACCAAGTCGAATGGACTTCACATCCGCAAGGTTCGCGTTCCTCTGGGAGTAATTGGGATCATCTACGAATCTCGCCCAAACGTGACTGTCGACACCGCAGTGCTCGCCCTGAAAACCGGTAATGCCATCGTGCTCCGCGGTGGCAAAGAGGCTTCGCGAAGCAACCAGTGTCTGGTCGAGATTATGTCCGCTATTCCAGGCGTTCCCGAGGGAGCCATCGAACTGCTCGATTCCAGCACACGACAAACGGTGCACGACCTTATAAAGGCGCGCGGCCTTGTTGACGTGATCATTCCGCGCGGAGGCGCGGGCCTCATCAGTTTCGTTACCGAGAACTCCACGGTCCCGGTGATTGAGACCGGAGCCGGAAATTGCCATATCTTCGTCGACGCCTCCGCGGACTTCGACATGGCCGACCGCATCGTCATCAATGCCAAAACGCAGCGTCCTTCGGTCTGCAATGCCGCAGAAAAGTTGTTGGTGCACGAGAAGGTCGCACGCGAATATATCCCGCGAATCGTGAAGAAGCTGATGGATTCGAATGTGGAGGTCCGCGGCGATGGCAAAGCACGCAGCCTCGCCGCCGGCCTGCCCATCACGCCTGCAACGGAGCAGGAGTGGTACGAAGAATATCTCCGCCTCTGCATGGCGATCGCCGTAGTTGCCGATGTGGATGAGGCCGTCGCGCACATCAACAAATACTCCACGAAGCATTCCGACTCCATCATTACCGCGGACGAGGCCAATGCTCGGAAATTCCTCCGCAGTGTGGACTCTGCCGCCGTGTATTGGAATGCCTCCACCCGCTTCACCGACGGGGGTGAATTCGGCTTCGGCGCGGAAATGGGCATCAGCACTCAAAAGCTCCATTGCCGTGGTCCCTTTGCGCTTGCGGAACTCACTTCCTCGAAGTACGAGATCATCGGCAACGGCCAGATTCGCCCGTAGTTCCACTCCTCGCTTCCCACTGTGCTACCTTACTTAATTCGAGTGGGAAGCCCCCAATGAGACTGACATGCGCGGGATTGCTCTTCTCCGCAATTCTGTTTTCCGGACCTTCCACAAGAGCCGATCGAAACGGCTCAGCGACACCGTCCATCTTCGGTTTTCGAAATTCCTCCGCAGAACTCGCAGCCGAAAGCCAGTTCCTCTCCGTTCCCGATGCAAAACTTGCAGAGGAGCATCTGCGCACTCTGACCGCAGCCCCGCACATGGCGGGGACCATTGAGGACAAAGCCACCGCCGATTACGTCGCTAAGAAATTCCGCGATGCCGGACTCGACACTGAAATCATCGAATACAAAGTCTGGATGAACTATCCCGTGGAAATCAGCGTGGATCTGACCGAACCCGCGGGCGTGACCATGCACGGTCCCACGCGCGAGCATGTCAGCAAAGATCCGTATCAGGACGACCCTAGAGTTGTCATGCCTTTCAGCGGCATGTCGCCCTCGGGCGATGTGGAAGGGCCCGTCGTCTACGCCAACTATGGCACGCCGGACGATTTCGAAAAGCTCGAGAGGATGAAGATCGACGTGAAGGGCAAGATTGTCCTGGTCCGTTACGGCCAGAACTTTCGCGGAGTGAAAGTCTTCGTAGCCCAGGAACACGGTGCGGCCGGGGTCATCATCTACTCCGATCCTGCAGACGACGGTTGGAAGAGGGGCGACAAATATCCCGACGGTCCCTGGCGCCCCGACACCGGAGTTCAGCGCGGATCCGTCGGCTACATGTTCGAGTTCCCCGGAGACCCTACGACGCCGGGCGTCGCTTCCACTCCCTCACTTCCGTCCTCAGAGAGAATTTCGCCCGAACAGTCGGCCCAGATGCCGAAGATTCCGGTGACGCCGCTGTCGTATCAAGATGCCTGGCTGGTGCTCGAGCATCTCGGCGGTCCTGACACTCCGCGCGACTGGCAGGGAGCCTTACCCTTCACCTACCACGTGGGTCCCGGCCCGGCCAAGCTGCGCATGCATCTCAAACAGGACTACCAGTTCCGCACTCTCTGGGATGTGATCGGACGAGTGCAGGGCGCCGAAATGCCCGATCAGTGGGTGGTCGCCGGCAACCATCGCGATGCCTGGGTCTACGGAGCAGTCGATCCGAACAGCGGAACCACAGCCATGCTCGAAGCCGTCCATGGCGTGGGCGAATTACTGCGTACAGGCTGGAGACCCAAGCGCACGCTCGTCTTCGCGAGTTGGGACGGCGAAGAAGAAGGCCTGATGGGGTCCACCGAGTGGGTCGAGCAACATGATGCCGAACTGCGCAATTCGCCTGCCTATCTCAACGTGGATGTCGCCGTGTCCGGACCCAAGTTCGGCGCCTCCGCCGTCCCCAGTTTGAAACAGTTCCTGCGAGACGTAGCCAAAGCTGTCTCGAGTCCGAAAGGTGGCACGGTCTACGACGAATGGAAAAAATCCTATCAGCCCGACGCGGTTCCCACGACACAGTCGCCCACTGAAGCGATAGGAGACAGCCGTCGCACGCCCAATGCCCAAGTGAAACTCGATGTCCCTGTCGGGGATCTTGGCAGCGGGTCGGACTACACGGGCTTTCTTCAACATCTAGGCGTCCCTTCAACCGATGTCACCTCAAGCGGCCCGTACGGCGTATATCACTCCGTCTTCGACAATTTCGCCTGGTTCAAGAAATTCGGGGATCCCGACTTTCTCTACGAACAGCAGATGGCGCGTGTCTTTGGACTCGAAGCCATCCGCATGGCGTCTGCCGACGTGCTTCCGTACGACTACGAAGAGTACGGCAAAGAAGTTGTCGCCTACCTGGAAGCTGCAAAGCGACGGGCCGATGACAAATTCGGCGCCCACAGCATCGATTTCGATGCCGTGAATGCGGCCGCACATCACTTCGAATCCGCCGGCGCGAAAATTCTTTCCAGACAGAAGAATCCGCCGCAGGATGCTTCCCGCCTGAACCACGCTCTACTCGCGGCGGAGCGGGCACTGCTTGTCCCGGAGGGCCTGCCGCATCGCCCTTGGTTCCGTCATGCCATCTACGCACCGGGAGAGTACACCGGTTATGCCGCCGTCGTGATTCCCGGTGTGAACGAGGGCCTCGACAAGGGCGACAGCGAGCGCGTGCGCCAGCAGTTAGCAACTTTGGCCTCGGCGCTTGATCGCGCCGCAAAAACCCTGGAGGGATACCGCTAGCCCATGACCTCCGCCCACGCGCTTGGACAGTTTCTCCGCACTCTGCCGGCTTCGGCAGCAGCCACATTCCTGGCGCTGTTCCCAATCGTTGATCCCTTCGGGGGTATCCCAATTTTCTTCACCATGACGTCTTCGTGGACTCGGCGCGATCGTTACTGGACCGCCATCAAAACCGGTATCTGGGTCTTCCTCATCCTGGTCACGTTTCTGTTCTTCGGCCGCTTTGTATTGCACTTCTTCGGCATCTCTCTTCCCGTCCTGAAAATCGCCGGCGGATTGATTGTCGCCAACACCGCATGGGGCATGGTGACCTCGCACGCACGCATCACGCCCGAGGAGAGTCACGAAGCGGAGGACAAGGAAGACATTTCCCTCACACCTCTTGCCATGCCGTTGATGTCGGGCCCGGGTGCCATTGGTGTGGTGATGGCGCTCGCCGCGCATGTTGACAATGCCGCTGCTTATATCGGAATGGTCATCGGCATTACTGCAATTGCCCTCAGTGTCGTCCTGTTCTTCTGGCTAGGCGGCCCGTTGGTACGCCGCCTCGGGCCGAGCGCAGTCGGGGCCATCAACAAGATCTTCGGCTTCCTGATCCTCGCAATTGCCGTTCAACTCGTGTCCGACGGCATTGCCGACTTTCGAAGCTGACTCGCCCTTATTGGAATGACAGGCCCATCACGCGGAACTGCTCACGACGGCCGCTACTCCGTGATTGCATTCCGTTGCGCTTTGCGGACACTTCTTTACCCGACTCCTACGCACGTTGACAAAACAAAGAGTATGCTTTTTTCAGACGTTATCGTCCGCCACAAAAGGGACGTCCCCCACCCCGGACAGCGGAGGTGCTCTATGCGTCTCTCCGGCCTTTCTCTCGCAGTAATTCTTGCTTTATCTTCGCTTCTCTTCGCGCAGCACCATGGAGGCGGTGGCGGAGGGGGTTCCAGCAGTTCTTCTGGCGGAGGCTCCAGCAGCAGCTCTTCCAGTAGTTCCTATTCCGGAGGCAGTTCCTACGGGGGCGGCTCTCACAGCTCATCGGGCGGTTCCAGCTATTCGGGCGGCAACTCTGGAGGGAGTCACAACGCTGGGGGCGCGAGCCACTCCGGCGGAGGCTCTGCTGCCGGAGAGCACAGTTCAGGTGGCGCTCACAATTGGGGTGGTGGCAGCAAATCCACCAGCGGCCACGATCCGGCTGGTCGGGGCTCCGATGCAGGTTCTGTGATCCATGGAACCGCCGTTCGCAGCAAGAGCGCACCGGTGTGGAACGCCACTCATGCACCGCGAAACGGCATCCAGGAGCCCTCTTCCAAGCTGGCGCGGCCCATCCGTGAGCCCATTCAAGGACCTTCCGAACGCGCGCTTGTCCCACAGAAGAGAAGCTTCTTCTCTGTCCTCTTCCACCCGTTCCGAAGAGTACCCAAGCCTGAACCCAGGCCCGCGATCTATCTGCCTCACCCTTGCCCTCACGGTCGTTGTCTCCCGAACTGCCCAGTCGGACAGGTCCGCAGCGGCGGCGCGTGCACCACGCCGATCATTCCGACCTGTGTCTCAGGCCAGATTTGGAACGGCATCGGTTGCGGAGAAAGCTGGCAAGAGCGGTGCTGGCTCGGCGGCAGATGGAACGGCACTCAATGCCTCTACGGTACGCGCTTCCTGGATAGCTGCTTCAGCCTGCGCAGCGCGCTGAATCGCCAGATGAAACGGGTTCAGGAAGCCGAATCGAATCAGCACAATGCCTGCGCGTACGGCGCGATGCAGGAGTGCTCCGCCGCGAATACCGCACTGCAAAGCGAAGACAATCTGCGCCAAAATCTGATCGCACGGTTGCAGCAATGTGAGATGCAGTCAATGGCCGCCAATCCGACCGGATATGGGCTTCCTGTCTACGACGCCATACCATGGTTCGATTCGCTGCGCTTCGATTCGCCGTAATGACTCTCGATCCGTTTGTGCTGATTGCACGGCACGTGGCAGTGCAGGTCTGCGCCAGCTACCCTTCGCAGCCTCTTCGGCATTACAATGGCGTAAGCCTTTCCGCCAGCCCTTCCCGGCAGGCGTTTTTCTTTTTTTGGGGGATAGACCATGGCAACCACAGCAGTTCCAAGGACCCGGATTTCCGGCGGCAGCTTTCTTCTCGAAACCCGGCGCCCGGATGAAGTTTTCACGCCCGAAGATTTCAGCGAACAGCATCAACTCATCGGCCAGACCGCCGAAGAGTTCGCGGTCAACGAAATCGTGCCCAACATCGAGAAGATCGAGCATAAGGATTTCTCGGTCACGCGCGAACTGCTCAAGAAAGCCGGCGAACTCGGACTGAGTTCGGTCGAAATCCCCGAAGCCTACGGCGGATTGGAAATGGATAAAGTGACTGCCGCCGTGATCGCTGACCACATTGCGAAATACGCCGGCTTTGCCACCACCTGGGGCGGACACACCGGCATCGGCACCCTGCCCATCGTCTACTTCGGCACCGAAGAACAGAAGAAGAAATACCTGCCCCGGCTTGCCTCGGGAGAAATTGTTGGCGCCTATGCCCTCTCCGAATCCACGTCCGGCTCCGACGCTTTGAACTGCCGCACCCGCGCAACCCTGTCGCCCGACGGAAAACACTACATCTTGAATGGCGAGAAGATGTGGATTACCAACGCCGGATTCGCCGATCTCTTCACCGTCTTCGCCAAAATCGACGGCGAAAGGTTTTCGGCCTTTCTCATCGAAAAGAGCTTCCCCGGATTCTCCGTCGGAGCCGAGGAGCACAAGATGGGCATCCGTGGATCCTCCACCTGTCCCATCATCCTCAACGATTGCAAAGTTCCCGTGGAGAACCTGTTAGGAGAGGCCGGCAAGGGTCACCTGATCGCCTTCAACATTCTGAACATCGGCCGCTTCAAGCTCGGCGCGATGTGCGTCGGCGGTGGACGCGTCTCCATGGAGAATGCCATCGGCTACGCCAAACAACGCAAGGCATTCAACAAGGTCATCGCCGATTTCGGTCTGGTTCGGGAGAAGATCGCGAACATGGCCACTTTGCTGTTCGTCGGCGAATCGCTCGTCTACCGCACGGTAGCAATGATGGACACCGCCTTGAGCGAAGTAGATAAGTCCGCAGCCGACGGCGCCAAGCAGACCTTGAAGGCCATCGAAGAGTACGCCGTCGAGTGCTCCATCATTAAAGTCTGGGGCTCGGAGATGATCGACTACGTCGTCGACGAGACCGTGCAGATCTACGCGGGCTACGGATTCGTCGAAGAATATCCGGCCGAGCGCGCGTACCGCGATGCCCGCATCAACCGCATCTTCGAAGGCACCAACGAGATCAATCGGCTCATCATCACCGGATTCCTGCTGAAGCGCGCCATGACCGGACAACTGCCGCTCATGCCCGCCATCAAAAAGTTGATGGACGAAGTCCTCTCCGGACCATCCACGGGCGAGGAACTCGAAGGAGCGCTGACCGAAGAACGAAAGCTCGTTGCTCAGGCCAAGAAGCTCGGCCTGTTCGCAGCCGGATCCGCCACGCAAAAGTACATGCAGGCCATTCAGGATCAGCAGGAAGTCATGGGCGCCATCGCCGACATGACCATCGAGACCTACGCGATGGAGTCCGCAGTGTTGCGCGCTCAGAAGATCATCGAAACCAAAGGTGAATCCGCCGCTGCATTGCCTATTGCGATGACGCGAGTGTACCTGTCGCAGGCGATGGAAAAGATCGAGTCCGCAACGCGCAAGGTCATCGCCGCCGTCGCCGACGGAGACATGCTGCGCACACAATTAGCCATTCTTCGCCGCCTGGCAAAATATGAACCATTCAACACGGTAGAACTTCGCCAGCACATCGCACAAAAGATGATCGAGCGAGGAAAGTACACGCTCGCGTAGAATTCAACAGGAGCTACACCATGCCTGTCGGCACGTTTACCGCTGTTCTCCACAAAGAGGGTGAATTTTACGTCGCCAATTGCCCGGAGGTCGGCACTGTCAGTCAAGGCGAAACCGTAGAGCAGGCCCTCAGCAATCTGAAAGAGGCCACGGAACTCTATCTCGAAGAGTTCCCGCCTGAGAGTTCAGGACCTCCTTTTGTGACTGTGTTTGAGGCCCGCTATGCCTAGATTGCCCCGTATCTCTGGGGCAGAGGCCATCCGAGCGCTCGAGCAGTTGGGCTTCGAGCAAGTTCGCCAGCGCGGGAGCCACGTTGTGCTCAAGCGTCTAGGAGAAAGCAAAGTGACAGGTTGCGTCGTACCGCTACACAACGAACTCGCCTCCGGAACTCTGCGCGGGATTCTGAAGCAGGCTGGTGTCGGCATCGAGGACTTCATTAGCAAGCTTTGAAAACGGGAGTGGAATGCGGCTCCGGGATCGACTATGAGATTACCCCCGTCAACCGTATCTCTGGGCATGCTCGCGCTGATAGCGACGTCTGTCTCACTCGCTCAGTCGAATGCCGCGACACAGAAAGACTCCGCCACCTTCGACCCCGACGGCACGGCCTACATCACCCGTATAGTGCCCATGCCTAATACCATCAGCCCCGAGGCGCAAACCTGGCTCGAGTCTCTCACCAACAGCACCCCTGGACCCGAGACTCTGGCCGAGCGCCGCACCCGCACCGACGTCTGGCGCGCGCAGGATTCCGCCGAGGCCCGCAAGCTCTACCCCGTCAATGTCGAAGAGACAACAACTGCGGGCGTCCGCACCGACATCATTACCCCGCTTAGCATGCCCGCCGAAAACAGAAGCCGCGTTCTGATCAACCTGCATGGCGGCGGATTCAACTCCGACTCAGGCTCCCTGATCGAGGGCGTCCCGATCTCCAATCTCGCGAAGCTGAAGGTCGTCTCCGTCTACTATCGCCTCGCTCCCGAAAATCCTTTCCCCGCGGCCGTTGATGATGTCGTTGCCGTCTACAAAGAACTGCTGAAGAGTTACAAGCCACACAGCATCGGGATCTTCGGAACCTCTGCGGGCGCGATCCTGACTTGCGAAGTCACCGTGAAGCTGAAGCAACTTGGATTACCTCTCCCTGGTGCTTTGGGAGTTTTCTCCAGCCTCGCCGACTTCAGCCAGCCCGGAGATTCCCGTCAGCTCTTCACGCTCAACGGATTTCCCGGACAACTGCAGCCTACAACTCCACAACATCTCGATAACGAGTATGTCGGTAAGACCGACCGCAAGGATCCCGTGCTATCGCCGCTCTACGCCGACCTCCATAACTGGCCTCAAAGCCTGCTCGTCACCAGCACGCGCGATATCCTGCTGAGCGACA
>Ga0335070_10008065_pt1 | contig 12358 bp, 10 predicted proteins | sample Lox_Sample_13_FD_206722 | JGI IMG/M metagenome (GOLD analysis project Ga0335070, IMG submission 206722) | Soil microbial communities from Loxahatchee National Wildlife Refuge, Florida, United States - Lox_Sample_1.3 | ecosystem: Environmental > Terrestrial > Soil > Wetlands | place: USA...
TCGACTTCCGAACGGTTTTCCAAGAACACCTTCCAAAGTTGAGATTCGAGTTCTCAAGAAGATATTCTCACCCGAAGAAGCAAAGCTTGCAAGTCAGCTGAGCGGCTCATTGGAATCAATCGACACCATAGCCAAGAAGGTCCGTCTTTCCGTTCAAGAGACAGAAGAAAAGCTAACGAACATGGCCAAGCGTGGACTGGTATGGTACGAGGATGAGAAGGGAAAACCGTTCTTCAGACTCGCGCCCTTCATAGTCGGCGTCTACGAGTCTCAATTGGAGAACATGGATCACGAACTGGCCCACTTGGTCGAAGAATATCTTGCAAACGGAGGCGCACTGGGCATAATGAAGCCTCAACCCGCGCTTCACCGTGTCATCCCCGCACAAAAAGCCCTCAAATCCGAATTGATACTCCCGTACGACGACGTCAAAGCAATACTACTGAACTCCAAATCCTTCGGCCTACGCGAGTGCATCTGTAGAGTGCAGCGCAAGACCCTTGGTCATAAATGCGATTTCCCACTGAAAACCTGTCTGTCTTTCTCATCCTTCGAACGTCCCCCACACGAGAACACCATCTCTCAAAAAGAAGCTCTCGCCTTCCTCGACGAGGCCGAAGAAATAGGCCTGGTCCACACCGTAAGCAACGTCTTGAAGGGCGTGGGTTACGTCTGCAACTGTTGCGGTTGCTGCTGCGGCATACTCCGAGGCATCAATGACTGGGGCATAGAAAACAGCGTCGCCCACGCCAACTACACAGCCACAATCGACCCAGACACATGCCTAAACTGCGGAACATGCAGAACCAGATGCCAAGTACACGCCATAACCGAACAAAACGGCACATCATTCGTCAACACACAAAGATGCATAGGCTGCGGACTCTGCGTCACCGGATGCCCCAACAACGCAGCCCAACTCAACCGCAAACCCTCGAACGAAATCATCAACCCACCCCAAGACTTCACAACATGGGAACACGAACGCCTCCACAATCGAGGATTGATCAAGTAAAAGCAAGCGCGCACAACCACACGGAAAAACACTTCATTTTGACCCTAATCTTAAGTAGAACAGTCGAAAACGCTTAAGAGTAATATATCGCAAATGATTTATACACTTAGCATCTAAGGATTTGAGGGTGTTTCAAATGGTCGAAGCTCTGATTCTCGTTCGCGTAGGTTCAGGTGAAACGGCAAATTTCATGAAAACCGTCAAAGAACACTTGTGCAAGATCAAAGGCGTCAAGGAAGTCTTTGGTGTTTTCGGTCGCTACGACTTTGTTGCAAGGGTTGAGACAAAGACGCTCGCAGACTTGGGCAACATTGCCACCGACTGCATACGGGGTACTAACGGAGTAATAGCGACAGAAACCCTCGTGATAGGCTTCTGAAATCAACAGCAACAGAACAACACTCATTTCCAACTTTTTTAGCGAGCTTTTCAGTATAGTAGCACACTAGAGTTCCGCCCGCCCATCGCCCCGCCACCGGAATAATCATCTTTGCCGAAAGACTGAGTTGATCGCAGACCGAGTAAGAGTACCAATTTATGCCTGTCCAAGATTACACTGGAAAAACCTCGCGCCCTTCGTAATTAACCGAAACACTAATGGCTTCGGAATTGATAGCGATAGATTGAAATCAGCTTTGCTCGCGGGTATGTGACCTTGAAAGCGAGAGTTGAAATCTTCTACTTCGGTTGCTGTCCGTGGAGTTATTTCATGGGCTACGGTGGCGGCTTCTTGGACAAAACTTGGACAAGAACCGGAGGGGATTTCAAGGCCGAGCTAGAGAGACTGGGAGTTGAGGTTGTCGAATACAACATACTAGAAAACAAGGAGCTAGTAGAAAAGCACGCCAGAAGCATAGACCCGTACAACCCGTTTTCTAATCACGTTCGCTTCATCATTGATGGAAAAGAAGTCTCGGAGGACGAGTTTTTCAGAATAATCAATGAACCAATAGAAAGGAGTTCTCGATGAAAGTCGAAATCAGAGACGTGACCGAGCAGAACATTGACGACCTCGTTGGGTTGTGTGCGCCAAGGCTTAAAGATAAACGGCACGCTCAAACTCTCAAAGAGGGCGGCTTGCGGAAACGAGAGTGGATTGAGAAAGCGCTCAAGAGATTCGGAGCCTGTGCGAAAATGGCGTACGTAGAAGGCAAAGCCGTCGGGTTTGTCGAGTTCTATCCTATGTCAGCTTTTCCCCTGCTTCCGGAACGGGACAGGAGGACAGTTATGATAACATGTGTTTTCATTCCTGACAAAACCTTGCAACAGGTGGGAATTGGTTCGAAACTTGTTAGGACCTTGATTGAAGATCTAAAGCGGACTCCATTGAAAAGCTTCGCCGGCAAGAAGGCTGAAGAAGTCGCCGTCGGTTCATGGGGTTGTCACGCTGGTTTCCCAGAATCCATGCCTCGTTTCCAGAACTTCTTTTCCAAAAACGGCTTCAAAAGAGACCTTGCGTTTCCAGATCCAACAGGAAAAGGCGGCATACTAGTCCACACTTTGTAGGTGCCCAGTAGAAGTAACCTGCGTTAAAGACTCTGTATCGGTTTGAACGGTGGAACTTGCATTCATCGGCAAGAATGGGAAAGTGTATCCAATAGATGAGGTTACTCGTGCAGAGTTAGCGGAAGGTCTTGAAAGAATCTCTAGAGAGAATCGCGAAAAGACTGTTATTGGTGAAAGACCAAAGATAGAATTCGACTTGTTCTCTTTTTTCAGTTATCGGAGGAATGCACCGCATTTCCAGATCATGCTTATGTCACTCAAGGCAGTTTTGAAGCTTAAATATGGCTTGAATGATATAGGACGATGGTGAAAAGGGCAAAGGGGTTGGGCTTGTGGTTTCTCTGCCTGCAAAGTGGATAAAGTTTCTTGAACAGTTGGCCGATGATCATGAAATTGATCTCGACGCCATCGTCAGTGAACTTTGTGAGTGGGCCTTTTCCGATCCTGAAGGCAAAGAGCAGTTTACAGCTTGGTTAGATGAAGCCTATCCCCCAAAGGGAGAAGCTGAAGAAGAAGCAAGCGCTGCAGGAGAAGAAGCTGCCGAAGGAGAAGAAGAGAACGAAGAAGAAGCTGAAGACGAATCCCACGACCATAGAGATTGATCGCGGAGTTTGCACTGAGGAAATGGCAGCGATCCCATTACCGACACCATTAGATACGTCCCTGCATCATTTGCGTGTGCCGAAGAGTTTCATATCTTTGAAGTCGCGCGCGCCGGCTATCAACCGATCTTTCGCCTCGAACCCCAATCGACTGAAGACTTCACGGAACCCAAGATGACAATGTTTAAATGTGGTTGAAATCCTTTCTCGGGCTGAACGGTCGGTTGGAATATGGGCGTTGAGGAATCCGCACAAGGCAAAGTGAAGGTTGGAGATCCTGCTCCAGACTTCACGCTTCCCAACCAGTCTGGTCAAATGGTCAATCTTCACGGCTTCATCGGCCAGAAAATCGTCGTGTTGTACTTCTATCCCAAAGACTTCACTTCCGGATGCACCGCCGAAGCCTGCGCCTTCAGGGACAGCTACGAGGTTTTCGAGGAAGCAGGCGCAGAAGTGATAGGCGTCAGCTCCCAGTCCGTGGATTCACACAAGAGATTCGCCATAGCCAACACTCTTCCCTTCATACTCCTCAGCGACGAAGACGGCAAAGTCAGAAAACTCTACGGCGCCACTTCAGCATTCGGACTAATGCCTGGAAGAGTCACCTACATCATCGACAAAAAAGGAATCATCAGACACACCTTCTCTTCACAGCTAAACCCAACAAAACACATCGAAGAAGCCCTCCGAATCATAAAAGACATCAAAGACTAACCACAACAAACACGCCAAGATCCCTTCAAGCCTCACACACTCGAGTATTAGCCCACGCAACAAGACCTGTTCTTCAAACCTCGCTCCACTCTTCATCTGGTGCTAAAATCAAACAAAGCGACGCGACTCGAAGGACGGTTCAGTCTGTTCCTTCAACGGTTTGTTACAGTTCAGCATTAGGATGGACTTTACAATCCCGACTGCCCAGTTGTCTCTGAAGGCTCTCGCACCTCAGAGAGAACATGATTTGTTACCGCACAATATTACCACGGTTGTTACCAACAACACTGGAAACGACTCAAAACGAACGAGATTTCACGGATTTTCAACATTGTTTGTTACCACACAACATTACCACGGTTGTTACCAACAAGGACCGGGGGTGGTCGAAAGGCAACAGCGCGGTTTACCCTGCAACATTACGCCACAACATTACAACCGACGTAAAGACAAGAAGCCGGGGGGCGGTGTGATGTTCGGATCGTGTATTCCAACATAATGGGGTTCTTCAACGAAACTGGTTTTAACCTGCGCGGAGAAATAGTAGCGATGGTTGATTGAAGAATGCAGCCCAAGTCAGACAGGAAGCCTAACAGACTCATATTCGAGAAGAGTCCCTACCTGCTTCAACACGCATATAACCCCGTGGACTGGTACCCCTGGAGCCCCGAGGCCTTCAAAAAAGCCGAGGACGAGGACAAACCCATCTTCCTCTCCATCGGCTACTCAACCTGCCACTGGTGCCACATCATGGAGAAAGAATCCTTCGAAGACGCTGAAGTCGCAGAACTGCTGAACGACGCCTTCGTCTGCATCAAGGTTGACCGAGAAGAGAGGCCAGACCTTGACAGCGTCTACATGCGAGTCTGCCAACAACTCACCGGCAGCGGCGGATGGCCCCTTAACATAATCATGACACCCGACAAGAAACCCTTCTTCGCGGCAACCTACATACCCGGCAAAAGCAGGTTCGGCCAAACCGGCATGAAAGAACTCATCCCCAGAGTGAAAGAACTGTGGACAAGACGCAGGAACGAGCTGCTCGAATCCGCCGTCAAAGTCACCGAGCTCCTCCAAGAAACCGAAAAGACCTCGCACGAAACATCGGCAACCGAAGAGCTTGGAGCCTCAACCCTAGACGAGGCGTACTTCCAGCTCTCCCAAAACTTCGACGACGGCAACGGCGGCTTCGGGAACGCACCGAAATTCCCCTCTCCCCACAACCTCACCTTCCTTCTCCGCTACTGGAAAAGAACCTCCGAACGAAAAGCCCTCGAAATGGCAGAGAAAACCCTGAAAACAATGAGGCAGGGCGGAATATACGACCAGCTGGGCTTCGGCTTTCACAGGTACTCCACGGATGCAGAATGGCTGGTACCCCACTTTGAAAAGATGCTCTACGACCAAGCAATGCTCACCATGGCATATGCAGAAGCGTATCAAGCCACCGGAGACGAAGAGTTCAAGCAGACCGCTCGAGAAACAATCACCTACGTCCTCAGAGACATGACCAACCCTGCAGGCGGGTTCTACTCGGCCGAAGACGCCGACAGCGAGGGAGAGGAAGGAAAGTTCTACCTGTGGACGGAAGAAGAAATCAGGCAGCAGCTACCCGAAGACCAAGCCGACTTCGCCATAACCACTTTTGACATCGAGAAACAAGGCAACTTCGAGGACGCACTGACAGGAAAAAGAACCGGAAAGAACATACTCCACATGGAGAAACCGCCTGCCCAGATAGCCATGGACACGCACCAATCCGTGCGGGACGTTCAGAAGCGCCTAGACCACGTCCGAAAAACACTCTTCGACGCCAGACAAAAACGCATCCGCCCAGGCAGGGACGATAAAATCCTGGCGGACTGGAACGGGCTGATGGTCGCGGCGTTGTCGAAGGCAGCTCAAGTTTTCAACGAGCTGGAATACGCAAAAGCGGCGAAGAGAGCCGCAGACTTCATACTCAAGAACATGTGCGACTCCCAAAAACGTCTTTACCATCGCTACCGCGAAGGAGAAGCCAAAGTGACCGGTTTCCTGGCCGATTACGCATTCTTCGTCTGGGGACTCATCGAACTCTACGAAACCCTCTTCGACGCCGAATACCTGCAGCGCGCAGTCGAGCTGACCGAGACGTTGATGAAACACTTCTGGGACGAACATCAAGGCGGCTTCTATCTAACACCCGATGATGCCGACGTCACTCTTGTGAGAGACAAGGAGATATACGACGGCGCCCTGCCCTCAGGCAACTCAGTGGCATGCCTGAACCTCATTCGCCTCGCACACATGACAGACGAGACCCAGTACGAACAGAAAGCCGCACAACTACTACGTTCATTCTCGAATCCTATTTCAAGGGCCCCTTCCGCCTGCACTCAGCTTATGAGCGCACTCGACTTCGCAATCGGCCCATCCTGCGAGGTAATCGTAGCAGGCGATCCAGACAAAGCCGACACCAAACAAATGATAGAGACTCTCAGAAACAGGTTTACACCAAGAAAAGTTGTACTTCTCAACTCATCACTGAGCCAACACCAAAGAACACGATATCTGGACACGTTCACTCAAGACTTGACAAGCAAAGAAGGAGAAGCCACAGCGTACGTCTGCTGCAACCGTGTCTGCAATCCCCCAACCACTGATCCAGACAAAATGATGCAGCTAATCGACCCGCAAGAGTCGTGAGAATCTCTTTCTCCAGCCTCCAGCGCCACGACGACTTTTGCACGCGCTCGTCAGGTGGAAACCCATTTAAAGGATCTTCAAATAGACCATTCAAGCGTCCGTCAATCTTGCCAGAAGCACGGTGTCTGCCATGAAGTTTGAAACAAGGGTCGCGGACATTATCCCACGCACTTACAACGTGAAGAGCTTTCGCTTCGCAAGGGCTGGTTTAATGAACTTCAAAGCCGGCCAGTACATGATTATCACACTCAAAACCGGAGAGCAAGAGGCTCGCAAGCCATTCAGCATCTCCAGCAGCCCGACTGAGAAGGACTACATCGAATTCACGAAGAAACTCACCGGACATCCTTTCTCAGACAGGCTGGACGCGCTAAGAGTGGGCGACCCAGCGACAGTCGACGGGCCATTCGGCAACTTCACCTTCGAAGGAGAATCCGCGAGAATCGGCCTGCTCTCAGGAGGAGTCGGCATCACTCCGCTCAGAAGCATATGCAAATACTGCACAGACATGAAACTGAACACGAAAGTCACCCTGCTCTACGGAAACCGAACCGAGGAAGACATCGTTTTCAGACAAGACCTGGAGCAAATGCAGCGACAGAACGACAACCTCAAAGTAGTGCTCACCCTAGCCGAGCCGAGGACGAACTGGAAGGGATACACGGGTAACATCGATGCTGAAATGATCAAAAAAGAAATTCCAGAGTACCCCAAAACCGTGTTCTACGTATGTGGTCCCCCGGCCATGGTGGAGGCCATGGGAAACCTCCTCAAAACTCTGGATGTTCCTGGCGAAAGCGTTAAGAAAGAGAACTTCGCAGGCTACTAATGTCAGACAGGCAAGAAAAGGTCTGCCCAGTCCGTGCCTAGGCTACCTTGAAGAACTTTGATTTCGGGTTCCCGCATATCGGACATCTTTCGGGCGCTTCGTTTTCAACGGTGTTTCCACACACGCTGCAAACGTAATAGTCAACCTTTGGCAGCTCCTTACCCGCTTTCAAGGCCTTAGCAGCCTTTGTGAAAAGGTTCGCGTGCACCTGCTCAACCTGATTAGCCACGTTGAAGCTCCAAGTCGCCTGCGTGTTTCCCTCCTTCTTGGCAGTTTTCACGTATTCCGGGTACATCTTCTTGAACTCGAACGTCTCTCCGCTTATGGCAGCATCCAAGTTCTCAGCCGTGGCTTTCACTTCTCCCATTGTCTTTACGTGGTTCAACGCGTGAACAGTCTCGGCCTCTGCGGCCGCCCTGAACAACTTCGCAACCTGCGAAAAACCTTCCTCCTCAGCCTTCTGAGCAAAGGCCAAGTAACGACGATTCGCCTGCGACTCGCCTGCGAAAGCACTCTTCAAGTTTTCAAGAGTTTTCTCCATTCCACTTCCTCCTTCCTTCTCCAAATGCCTAATCAGCAATTATAAGCTTGCTGTCAAAGCTCAGGACATTCCGACGTGACTCAACGCGTGATATTCTGACCCCCCCACAGACTCCGAAAATCCCCTTCCGCAGGACAGTCTCTTGACACTAACACAAATAGCATTGCCTTTTTGTTCAAACATGTGGGGCCGCACGTTGAGCAAAGTTTAATATAAACTATCCGTAAGCGCCCGCTATGACATAGGTGAGACATGCAGCGTTCATCCTTACGGTCCGCGAGCCCAAATAGACCGCGTGAGCGCGGTTCTGGTTGGTATGACTGCAGCGTTTCCCATGATGAAGATGCAGCTTTTCGACAAAGACGGACCCATATAATGGGTTAAGCGCGCGCGCTTTATTAAAGAGGAAGGTGATGGGGCTATCTTACGTAGTCGTCGAAGGTCCAGTAATGATCTTCTTCCTGCAGAATTATGTCCTCAAAGATTCTCCGTGTAGTATTGTCGCCTCGTTTCATTGCTTCAGCGATTATTTGCCTGTAAAGCGAAATGGTGATGGCTTCAAGTTCATGGTCCAACTGCAGAATTTCAAGAGGGGTCTTGCCCACGACTGGCAGAGGATCCGGCTTTGTTACCACTTCACCGTCGACCAGATAGATGCGTTCGCTGATTTTCTCTAAATGCTGCATTTCCACCATGAAAATGTCTTTGAGTACTTTGCTAACGACGCCCTGATAGTTTGTCCCTTGGACGGTTTCCAGCGGAGTCTTCTTCATCCTAAGCTCGAGCAAAGCGGCTTTTTCATGCTGGTTGGTATATTGGATTATTGCGCAGATTTCCCCTGCGACCGCCTTGTTTAAGAGTTCATAGTAGTCAGGAGTGAATATTTTGCGCCATTCTGACAGGGGCACCCTGTCTGGCTCCTCTTTCTCATCCTGAAAAGCCGCGTACTCTTGGAACTTGAAGAGGTGGTCTTCTTCTTCTCCGTATATTTTTTCGAACATTTCGCGCGTTTCCCAGTCGCCTATTTGCCCAGCCGCTTCGATGATTTTTCGGTAAAGGACTAAGGCTTCTTCCTCTGCTTTTACGCCGAGTTTGGCAAATTCGCTTATCGTGTCGCCGATGACGGGTTTGCCGGCTTTTGTAGTTGCTTCACCGCCCAAATAATAGATTCTCTCCATTATGGCGGCGGCATGCTTCATTTCTTGAATCGCGATTTCACGGAGCGTTTTTCCGACGGCATCGTAAGTGGTCTTGTCTAGAAGGATGTTTTCGGGGATTTGTTTCTTGATGATTTTCTCCATTTTGGCATGCTGCAGGAAGTACTGCACTGAAACTTGGAATTCGCGTTCAACCGCTTGGTTTAACAGCTCTATATACTCTTGTGTTGTTTTAACAGCCATAAGGAATCACAACTTCTACGCGAAAAAGGAGCAGGCACTAAGATATAAAATTTGTTATCTGCGACAAATTCAGGAAGAAGCAACGAAGTCCATTATAGTTGTTTTCCGCAGTTTGCACAGCAAGCCGAATCAGAGCTGATCTGTGCTCCGCAATAGGTGCAATACCTCTTTTGCGCCACGCTATATGCTATTGATGGCTGTGGAGTGGGATAGGAAACAGTTGAGGGTTCGGCTGTTCTCAGTTTTAACGAATTAAAGCGCGCCCCACAAATGAATGGAATCTTGGAAAATTATTTCATGATCGCGCGCGCCTCACTTTTTCCGCGTCGAGAGTAACGTTAACGTTGGGAAACCCTGAAGCAAATGGTAGCACAGGACGTGAAAGACTAAGAGAAAGCCATTGACATGTACAAAGAGATAATCGCATTAGCCCAGAAAGAAGCGACGTGACAACAGCATTCCTGTTCATGGAAATACTGAAAAAGGAAGAAGACCATAACGACACCTTCACGACTCTCTTGGAACAGGTATAAGAACACGGCACCAGCAAATCGGGCTTTTCAGTAATCCTCCCTTTTTCTAAATCCTTTCCTTTACGAGTTTCCAACTTCCGAAAGCTTAATTCCATAGCCAATTATTAAGAATGAAGAGGATGATAGAAATGAAACTTGAAGAAAAAATGCCTCTTTGTGAAAAGTGTGGCTGCCCAATCGACGATTGCAAGTGTGTCTGTCCCTACTGCGGTGAATCTTCTGGCTGCGAGTGCTGCGTTGGCGCGGACGCCGTTACGGGCGGCTGAAAACACCCTGGTCGGTTCCAGGCAATTTTCGTGAGAAATCGACGAGGAGGAAGAGGATGAAGGAAGTTAACTGGATGGCAGGTGGGCCGCAAGGAGCAGGGGTCGATTCTGCCGCAAACATTTTTGGAAGAGCGTGCGGCTATGGCGGTCTCTACGTTTTCGGAAGAAGAGAGTACCACTCAAACATCAAGGGCTTGCACAGCTATTTCCATCTTCGCGTTTCCCAAAAGGAAGTCTTGGCTAACGTCAACGATGTGGATTTGCTGGCTGCTTTTGACGCTGAAACAGTGGTCAGACACGTAGGCGAGGTGGTTTCCGGCGGCGGCATAATAGTCGACAGGGACCAAAAAGGCACACGCGTCCTGGAAATACCCACACTCCCACCCGAGTTTAAGGATGAGGTTCGCGAGTACATGAGTCAAAAAGGCCTAGATGAGAAGTTGAGCGACTTTCTCGACGATGCCAAGAAAGCGGGAGCGAGCATTTTCGAAATTCCATACATGGATTTGCTAAAGACAATCGCGGCGAAGCTGGGAATAGAACAGATAAGCAAGGTCACCCGCATGATAAACGTTCTGACCACGGGAGTTTCTTTCGCGCTGCTTGATTACGACCGCGGATTGGTTGAGAAAGCCATCAACGCCGTCTTCTCGGACAAACCGAAGATTGCGGAAATGAACATAATGGCATTAAGAGAAGCGTACGAATACACCGAGCGAACGTTCAAGGAAGGTCTCCCTCACAAGCTTGTGAGCTTCGATGCAAAGGAGCAGAGAATCTTCGTCTCAGGAAACCAAGCAGTTGCGATGGGCAAGATTCTCGGTGGATGCCGCGTTCAAACCTACTATCCTATAACACCTGCAGCGGATGAAAGCGAGTACTTGGAAGCACACGAGGTTCTCAAGACCAGAATCGGAGACGGAGCGATAATAGTCGTTCAAACAGAAGACGAAATTGCCGCAGTGAACTCGGCTTCAGGAGCTGCGCTGTCCGGTGCAAGAGCTGCGACGTCAACTTCCGGACCAGGGTTTTCGCTCATGGTTGAAGGTCTAAGCTGGGCAGGAAACTGCGAAGTGCCCTTGGTTATCACCTATTATCAGCGAGGCGCTCCCGCTACGGGTTTGCCGACCCGTCATGGGCAGGCTGACCTGAGGTTTGCCGTTCACGCTGGCCACGGAGAATTCCCACGCATAGTCCTCTGTTCAGGCGACATAAGAGAGTGCTTCTACGACGCGGCGCGGGCTTTCAATTATGCAGAGCGGTTCCAGCTTCCAGTCATCCACCTCATTGACAAGGCCATGGCCAACTGCTCTCAAACCTACCCTCTGTTTGACACTGGCCAGTTCAAGATTCAAAGAGGCGAAATCCTTGACGAGGCCAGACTTGAAGAGGGAACTTACAAGCGCTTCAGTTTCACCGAAACAGGCGTGTCTCCCAGAGTCTTCTTAGGCACAAGAAATGGCGTTCACTGGTACACTGGAGACGAACACAACGAGTTCGGGCACATCAGCGAAGAACCATCTAACAGGATCAAGATGGTGGAAAAAAGAATGAGAAAACTCGAGTTGATAGATAAGGAAATCCCGCTTGAGGAGAAAGTCAACTTTTTCGGTGACAAGGAATCTGAAAACATGATTGTCAGTTGGGGATCTCCAAAAGGCGCAATTCTTGAAGCTATGGAAATGTTGAAGGCTGAGGGCTTCGGTCTGGGTTTCATGCAGTTGCGAATGTTGCACCCTCTTCCGAAGGAGCATGTGGCCAACGCCCTGAAGACGGCACGGAAAGTGATTGACGTTGAAGGGAACTATCTGGGGCAGCTTGGGGGCCTGCTTAAGGAAGAGGCGGGTGTTCAGGTTAACTTCTATGTCCTGAAGTATACTGGAAGACCTATAACCACCACCGAAGTCTACGCCGCATTGAAGAATATTCTGCGTGGACAAGCTACTGAGAGGCAGGTGTTAACCTATGGTTCTTAAATCAACGGATTTCAAGACTGACGTTTTCGCGGACTGGTGTCCAGGTTGCGGCGATTTCGGCATTATGACTGCCTTGCAGATGGCTCTCGCAGAACTCGGCTTGGAGCCGTACCAGGTTGTGATGGTTTCAGGAATAGGATGTTCAGGCAAAGAACCCCACAACGTCAAAGCCTACGGCGTTCACACTCTTCACGGGAGAACCTTGCCGTTCGCAACTGGCATAAAATTAGCAAACCCTGAACTTGTCGTTCTGGCAATCGGAGGAGACGGCGACGGTCTCGGCATAGGCGC
>Ga0335070_10008066_pt1 | contig 12358 bp, 8 predicted proteins | sample Lox_Sample_13_FD_206722 | JGI IMG/M metagenome (GOLD analysis project Ga0335070, IMG submission 206722) | Soil microbial communities from Loxahatchee National Wildlife Refuge, Florida, United States - Lox_Sample_1.3 | ecosystem: Environmental > Terrestrial > Soil > Wetlands | place: USA: Florida...
CCCACCATACGGCGGACGCCGCGGCCGCCACTGTGCCCACCACCGCGCCGGCCTGTCGGCCTAGGGAAACTCCGCGCCCTCGGGCTTCCGAGCCCTGTGCATGGATCCCACCCCTTCCCAGCGTGAAAAGCGCCGTTGCCTCCAACAGTGATGTCGTAGAAGAAGTTGGGGTGGGTGTAGAGGCTGGGGTTGATGAAGCCGCGCCGTGGCAAATCCACCCGGGCGATGAGGGCCGCCACCAACGGCGCCACCGCGCTCGTGCCGCCGATCACGCAATCCTGACCGTCGACCCGCACACGGTAGCCGGTGTTTGGGTCGGCGTCGGCCGCCACATCAGGCACACCGCGCCCCCTGGCCCCAGCACCGGCCGGAGGGCGCACGCCGGCTCGGCTTTGCCAGTCTGGCAAGGGGAACACGCTGCTGAACCCTCCGCCAGATCCGGCCCAGGTCACCTCGCTCACGATTGAGGTGCCGGAGGCATTCAGCCGTGTCCCACCACACGCCACGACGAAGGGGCTCGAGGCAGGGAAATCCACGTGGGGGTGCCCGTCCGGCACTCCGTCCGAAGATCCATCGTCTCCAGATGCGCAGCAGATGGTCACACCCAGTGCGGCCGCCGCCTGGAAGGCCTGGTCCATTTCGAGCATCGCCTGTCGTGTCCAGTTCGCCTCCGGGGCGCCCCAGGAGATCGAGATCACAGACGGCCTGTTGACTGGGTCGTGGACAGCTGTAGTTACAGCATCTAGAAAACCCCGGTCAGTGTTGGGGGCGAAGTAGACGACGATCTTCGCCGAGGGCGCGATTGCGCCGGCAACATCGATGTCGAGCATAACCTCCCCGTCGGGTCCTCCCGGATCGCCCGTGGGATTGTTGCCTGCATGGTCCACGGAGACGGCGGTCACGCTGGGAGGGGGAACCACACCCAGGTTCGAGAAGTAGGTTCGGATGTCGTTCAGGCGGAAGCCACCGCCGAGCTCGAGGATGCCGATGCACACACCGGCCCCGCCACCGGGACGAAAACCGTAGAGTCTAGCCACCTCGATGGGGGTATAGCTGGTCCCACCCGCATGCCAGTGGATGTTGCCGCGGCCTCCCTGAATCTCCATGTGCGGCCTCGCCTGCGGGCGGTCGTCCAGGCCGAGGACCGCCTGCACGATGCCCGCCAGCTCCACCGGCACGTGCACCGGGCCGGTACGGCCACGGTAGGTCCCACCGGGGTGTTCGTACGTCTCGAGGTGAACACCGAACGCTTGGCTGAGTGCGGCGACCGTACCGGAAAGGACGACAGTGCGCCGGCTCGCGCTCGTCTCGACGACAGCGAGGCCCGCGGTCCGAGCGAAGGTCGCGACTTTTTCGATGTCTTCAGGAGCGGCACCATGCTCTGATTCGAACTCCTCTCGCGTCAGGTGCTGCTGCACCTTGGAGCCGCGACGGGGCGCAGATGCCAACTTCCGGAGACGACCTTCGAGCTTCTCCTTGTTACGTGGGCGGAGGCGGAGGGTCACCTCCGCACGCTCGTTGGGATCAGCCGGACCTATCGCACGCGCGCCAACAAGCGGGTCGCGCTCGCTTCCAGCGACCTTCCTTTTCGTAGGCATGGATGTCTCCTTTCAGCTCATTCCAGCAATCTCGGTCCTCGAGGAGAGCGCCGCATCACCCGCCTGGGTGAATCCGGAGTTGCGCTACCCGATAGCCTGCTGAGTTCTCGGTCTGAGCCCACGGTCATGCTCACGACCGTGACCACAGTGCATACGAGCCGGCGAAGCAACAGCCTCGCGGCGAATGGCAGCCCCACACCGGCGTCAGCCCTAGATCGGGTTTCAGCTAGGCCTGGCGCGGTTTCGCCCACGCGTCTCCGTTGATCCCGGTCTGGTGTCGGGTGTCTAGGCGCTGGCGCCAGCGACGGCTCAGCCCGGGAGCAGCATCATCGTCGTGGAAGAGGTCGCGGCCGGTCTGGTGACCCTGCTCGAAGGCGCGGCGGTCAGGTCTGACACGCCGTCGACGCTGCTCGCCTCCGGGACCCCAGCTACGTGATCTCGGAGCAACGCACTGGTCTCGCTCAGAACACGACCGGAGACAACTCCGCACACGCGATGGGTCTCTACCACGACTTCATGGGTTGCGCAGGGGTTGCGCGGAGGTTTTGAGCAAAGTCCCGTGTGGGTCGTAAATCGTGGTGCCGGAGGAGGGAGTCGAACCCTCACGCCCTTGCGGACACGGGATTTTGAGTCCCGCGCGTCTGCCATTCCGCCACTCCGGCATTTCGGGACCGCGGTCGCTGCGCGCCCGGAGTGTAGCAAAGGCGTGGGTGGTGGATCGTGGGTCGTGGGTCGCGGAGACGGGGTGAGCAGGGCCGACGCGAAACGCGGGCAGCCGCGCCAGCGCCGTTGGGCCAGATGCAAGGAAGGCGAACGGTGAGCGCCGGAGGCGTACCCGGAGGGTACGTTGAGGACGCGAGGCGCGAGCCTGACGACGCAGATGGCCCGACGCCGCCGGCGCCCGTACGCAGGATCTTCTTCTACAATGGCCGCATGGCCACCACGGTCGAGCAGATCCACACGGCCCTCGCCAGCGGCTACCCCATCATCATGGTCCTCTCGAACGAGGAGGACCGCATCGAGCGGCTCATCCAACGGTTCGCGGCGGCCGCCAAGCCGCAGCCGCTCCCGGTGGCGACGTGGAACTGCCTCGACGGGCTCACCGGGCAGGCCGGAACCGAGGACGCGGTCGCCGCGCTGCGCTGGCTCGAGACGCAGGCACCGCGCGGGTTCTACGTGTTCAAGGACCTGCAGGCGCTGCTCGTGGGCAACCGCCCGCTCCTGCGGCGCCTGCGCGACACCGCCGCCGCGATACGCAACACGGGCCGCTACCTCTTCACGCTCGCGCCCGAGGGCGAGGTGCCGTACGAGCTCAAGCCGCTGACGTACGTCGTGACCTCGCTGTTTCCCGACGAGAGCGAGGTCGCCGCATCGGTGGCCTCCGTGCTGCAGCAGACGGGGCGCGCCGCAGATCCGGAGAGGATGCAGCTCCTGATCGGCTCGTTGCGCGGCATGTCGCTCCTCGAGGTCGAGAGCCTCCTTCGCCGGCTGCTCGCGCGCCACCAGGCGATGGACGAGGCGTTCATGGCCGAGGTGCTGGCGGAGAAGGAGCAGGTGATGCGCAAGGAGGGGATCCTCGAGTTCGTCCCTCCCGACCGCGCCATCGGCGACCTCGGAGGCCTCGACCAGCTCAAGCTCTGGGTCCGCCAGCGGGCGAGCCTGTTCACGCCGCAGGCGCTCGCGCAGGGGCTCCCCCGGCCCAAGGGCGTGCTGCTCATGGGCATGTCGGGGTGCGGCAAGTCGCTCGCGGTCAAGGTCGTCGCCACGGAGTGGAGGCTGCCGCTGTTCCGGCTCGACATGAACCTCGTGTTCGCCGGCGTCCACGGCTCGCCGGAGTGGGTATTTCACCGCGCGCTCGAGGCGGTCGAGGCGGTGGCGCCCGCCGTCCTGTGGATCGACGAGATCGAGATGGGCGTCGCCGGCTACTCCGAGGGCCAGACCGGCTCGATGACCCGCATCTTCTCGACGTTCCTGACCTGGATGCAGGAGCACCGCGCCGACGTGTTCGTCGCCGCAACCGCCAACCGGATCGCGCTGCTCCCTGCCGAGATCATCCGCAAGGGGCGGTTCGACCAGGTGTTCTTCGTCGAGCTGCCGAACGAGGAGGAGCGCAAGGAGATCCTCAGCATCCACCTGCGCGGCCAGGCGCTCGACCCCGGGAAGTACGACCTCGTGCTGCTGGCGTCGGCGGCCCGCGGGTGGAACGGCGCGGAGATCGAGCAGGCCGTGATCTCGGCCCGCATCGCGTGCAACGCCGACCGCCGCCCTGTGGAGGAGCGCGATCTCCTGACGTCGATGGGACAGATCGTGCCGCTCTCGACCACGATGGCCGAGCAGATCAAGGCGATCCGGTCGTGGGCCCGCACGCGCGCCCTCCCGGCCACCACGCCCGGCCGCCCCGAGATGTAGAGTTCGAAGGTTAGAAGGTCCGACGGTTCACAGGTTCGAAGGTTCGAAGGTTCAACGACAAGAGAGCGCAGGTCAAAGGAGAGACGAGGAGCGGCGCGACCCTCGTCTTCCCTTTGTCCTCTTCCGTTTCCCGTCTGACGTCTTCCAGGACCTTCGAACCTGGAACGTTCGGCCGCTCAGTTGTGGACGGGGGCAGAGGCGGTGGGCGGAGTCGCTGCGGGCACGGCACCGTCGGGCGGCGGGATGACGTGGTCGCCCAGCAGGATGATGCTCGCGCCGGTGTCGGGAGCAGGCAGCTCGGGCGCGCACTGGCGCGGCTGGCCGCCGCCGTGGGCGTCCAGGAGGTCGAGCACCCACTTCTCCTCGGCGCGGCGCGCGCCCTTGAGGCGACCCGCCGCGTGCGGCACCGCGATGCAGAACACGAGCTCGCCCTGGACCGTCCTGGCGAACCCGGCGAGCACGGCGACGCCTCCATCCGTGTTCGTGAGGGTGCCGGTCTTGCCGACAACCGAGGTTGTGCCGGGACCGTCGGCGAGCAGCGGGAACTGTCTCGTGACCGTCCCCGGGTCGCACCCCGCGACCGGCAGCAGCGACTCGAGCGGAACCCCGAGGCGCTCGCACGTCTTTCGGAGCTCGAGCAGCAGCCGCACGATGATCCGCGCCGTGAGCCGGTTGCTGCCGAGCCCCGACGCCGTCTCGAGCTGTACGGTGTCGCGCGCCACGTTGCAGCGGACCGCGACGAACGACCCGAGCTCATCGGGCGAGCCGAGGGTCTCCGCGACCCTCTCGATATCGTTGTTCGAGTAGCAGTTGAACCGGCGCAGGATGTCGGGGAGGACCTGCGAGCGGTGGACGACCATCATCTGGCCGGGGTTGCGCTCGCCGTCCGTGCCGATCCCGCCCATCACGACGACCTGCGGCGGCCTCCTCGAGTCGAGGCCTCGTCGGAGCGCGAACTCGCGCCACGCCATCCGGGTCGGCCCGTCCCAGCGCTTGGGGTTGAGCGCCTGGCGCAGGCGCCCCGCCATCAGGAGGCCGCGCTTGACGGGGTCAGGCTCGCGCCCCTCGGAGCCGTTCTCCCACCCCATCCAGAACCGCTGGTTCACGATCACCGCGCCGGTCACCCGCTCCACGTGGAGGTCGTTCAGGGCCCGTGCGACCAGGAACGCGTTCTCGGCGTGGAAGTCCGGATCGCCCGACCCCACGACCACGAGGTCGCCGTGGAGCACGCCCCGCGCCTCGTCGACCGCTCCGCGGGCGAAGAACCGGGTCTCGTACCGGAACTCCGAACCCCTGCGCTCGATCGCCCACAGCGAGGTGGCCACCTTGACCACGGACGCGGGGTTGATCGGCTCGTCCGGCTGGTTCGACTCCATCTCCTGGCCCGCGAGCGTCTCGACGTGCCAGACGAGCTGCACCGGCCGGCTCGTGCGCCGGCGGTGAGCCGACGCCGAGGCGCCCTCCGCAACCGCGGAGACGAGCACGAGGCAGCCGGCGAGGATGGCCAGACCGCGCTTCACAGCCGCGCATTGTACCCGACCCCGCAACGCGCCCGCAGTCGGCGCGCTCCGGACTCTCCCTCGCCCTGGCGTCGAGACCGGATCTGCGTTACGGTGGCCCCGTTCGCCGGAGGCGCCATGAGCGACATCGACGAGTTCATCGCAACGCGCAGGGAAGCCAACGCGGCGGTCCTCGCCCAGGACCACCTCGGGATCAAGCGGTTCTTCGCCCTCGACGAAGGTGCGTACCGGGACGGCGCCCTGCCGGGGAAGGTCAAGGAGCTCCTGGGACTGGCGTCGTCTCTCGTCCTCCGCTGCAACGAGTGCATCGACTACCACCTGATCCAGTGCGTGAAGGCGGGGTGGAGCGCCGCCGAGATCGTGGACGCCCTCAACGTCGGTCTTGTGGTCGGGGGCTCGATCGTGGTGCCCCACGTCCGCCACGCGGTGATGACGCTCGAGCAGCTGAGGGAGCGGCCCGACGTCACCGTCTGACGGACGCTTCCCGGCGTTGCGCCTCCCCGCCCCGTCCGGGCCGACGTCCGCCGGTAGAAATCCGCGCCGTTTGACGGTGGTTGTCCTACCATGGCAGCGGGGGGAGCGTGAGTCCTGAGGTCGCCGTGTTGGGCCGTTGGGCCGTCGGGGTGCAACTCGCGACGGTCTCGCTCCTCGCGGCGTTCTTCGTCGCCCTCGCACGGACGATCAGGCTGCAAGAAGTCCGGGTGTGGGCCGTCGCGTGGACGGCGAACGCCGTCTCGCTCGTGGCCGCGTTCGGCGCAACGTCCGTTGAGCTGCCGCTTTGGCTCCTGCGCGTCGCCGGCGTCGTCTACGTGGCCGGCAAGACCGCGTACGTCGTGCTCCTCATCGTCGGGGCCCGCAGCCACCTGCAGCCGGGCGGGAGCGAGCCGCTGCGGCCCCGCTCCCTCGCGATCGCGGTCGCCGCGTGGAGCGTCGTTCTCGGCGTGCTCTCCCCGCAGCCGGCGCTGATCCAGGTCGCGGTCTCGCTGATGGTCGGGGGTCTCCTCACCACCGGCGCGGCGTGGGTGCTGACCCGGCCGCGGGTGCCGCGCTCGCGGTGGCTCGGCACGGCGATGCTCGCCGAGGGGCTGCTCTTCCTCCACTACGTCCCGATCGTCGCGCCGGTGCTGTGGGGCGCGAGGCCGCTCGCGCCGTACGTCCGGTACTCGTCGTTCTTCGACGCGGGTGCCGAGCTCCTCGTCGCGCTCGCGATCCTGGTCGCGATCGAGGGCTCGTCGTCGCAGCACCTCGAGCACCTGAACCAGGAGCTGCTCGCCTCGCAGGAACGGCTGCGCCAGCTCGTGGACCTCGACCCGCTGACCTCGCTCTCGAATCGACGCCGGCTGCGCGCCGAGATGGACCGCGTGCGGGCGACCGGCGCCGCGGTGATCTTCCTGGACGTCGACGACTTCAAGGCGATCAACGACCGCTTCGGCCACATTGCGGGCGACGCCTGCCTTCTCCGGGTCGCAAGCACGCTCACGAGGGCGTTCCGCAGCGACGACTCCCTCTTCCGGCTCGGAGGCGACGAGTTCCTGGTGGTGGCGCCGAGACTCGAGGCCGACGCCGCGGCACAACGCATCCAGCGGCTACGCGAGGAGCTCGCCGAGGGGGACGGCCACGCGCCGCCGTGTCGCCTGTCCGTCGGCGTCGCGGCGCTGGCCCCCGGCGGAGAGCCCGACGCCGCCCTCCGCGAGGCAGACGACCGCATGTACGCGGAGAAGCGGCGGTCAAAGGGTCAGGCGGAGCGCCACCGCAGCGGGATACTCCCCACCGTCCTCGTCTAGCCGGGCCCTGCCTCGCTCGCCCGGGCACGGCGCGATCGCATCCGGGAGCGGCCGCTGCCCCGACGTCCGGACTCGGGGGCACCGGCCCTCGTCACGCCTCCGAGGCGAGCCTCAACCGGAGCGCTCGGGCCGCCTCGCGCACCGCTGCTTCGTACGCTTCGCCCTCGGTGCGCGCCCGCAGCCGCTCGGTGGCGGCCATGACCATCGGCCACGCCTCCCACGCCACCGACTGGCCGGTGTCGGCCCGGACGACGCGACCGTCCTCGACCGCGCGCGAGGCCTGGTCGAGAGGCATCCCGGCCAGCACCCTCTCGAGCGCCCGCATGAGCGCCTCGGCGGCCGGATCCAGGAAGCGCATGTGCCGCCGGGACAGCGCGGCCAGGTGGAAGTGGCTGGGGCGGAACAGCATGCCGTCGAGCGAGAGCGTCTCGCTCACGACCACCAGCCACCCGAAGAACTCCCCGAGCATCCCGAGGCCCGGGTGCTGCTGGCCGGGAAGCGGGCGCCTCTCGGCGCCGAACGTCTCGCGCGGGTTCTGCAGCAGCAGCCACTCCACCTCGAGCACCTCGCACCCCGGGACCGCCCGCGCGCTGCGGTGAACGCGCAGTTCGACGAGGAGCTCGCGCCGCTCCGCGTCCCCGAAGATCTTCAGCGTCTGGCCGAGCGGGTGCTCGAGCTCGAGATGGACGAGCGGCGTCTTGAACCCGCGCGCGCGCAGCTGCTGGAGGATCCCGAACCGTTCGAGGAGGAGCTCGATCCCGACCTTCGAGAAGAACTCGAGGAAGCGGGTGTGGCGCGGCACACCGGGGAGGATCCCGACGAGGTCGTCCTCGGTGAGCTCCCACCCGCCGAGAGCGGTGACCGAGGTGAGGTGGGCCGGGTCGAGCTGCGCCTTGATCTGGCGGAACCGCATCAGCGTGAGCGCCTCGTTGTCGGGCGGCTCGATCGCACTCCCCGAGAGCAGCCACGAGAAGAAGCGTGCCGAGTAGCGCCACGCCCCGTCGCCGTACCCCCCGGCGAGTACCGCGACCAGCCGGGCGGCGTGCCCACGGACGAGCTCGACCACCATCCGGTCGCGCGCCAGGATCCCGTCCGCCGTGAGTTTCCAGTTGCCGATGGCGTCGTCGGCCGCCACGTCGCACCCGGCGAGGTAGACGACGAGCCCAGGTCGGAACGACGCGAACACGGCGGGAAGCGACTCCCGCACCGCCGAGAGGTAGGCCTCGTCGGCCACCCCGCCGCCGAGGGCGATGCTGGTCGAGGCGACGGCCCGGGTGTCGCCCCAGTGCTGGTTGTGGATCGAGAACGTGTGGACCGTCGGGTCGTCCGCGAAGATCTCGCGGGTGCCGTTGCCGTCGTGGAGATCGAGGTCCACCACCAGCACCGGCTCGAGGAACCCCTCTCGCCGGAGCCGGGCGATCGCAACGGCGACGTCGTTGAAGACGCAGAACCCGGTCCCCCTCCGCCGCCCCGCGTGGTGGAACCCGCCGCCGAGGTTGACCGACACGCAGCGCATCGCGAGCGCCCAGCGCGTCGCCTGGATGGTGCCCCCTACCATGAGCCGCTGGAGGTCGAGCACGCCCTCGAGCTCCTCTTCGCCGACCGGCACCCCGAGGATCGAGGTCAACGTTCCGGGGTCCTGGAGCGCGTCGAGGTACTCGGGGGCGTGCACGAGGACGATGTTCTTCAACGCGGCGGGGCGCGGCACCGACAGCTCCTCGCGCCGGATCAGCCGCTCGTCCGCGAGGAACGCGAGGATCCGGTCCGCCCGCAGGGGGTCGTACGGCACACCCGTGACGTTGCGCTCGTACGCCGGGTCGTAGATGAAGCGCGCCGCCGGCGGGTGCAGCGCGTGGCGCAGCCGGCGCACCTGCCGGCGCACGACCCTCCGCACGGCTCCCCCGACGCGCCTCGTCTCCGGACGGCTCACGCCCCGAGTATAGGCGGCGGAGCCGGACGGCCGACCTGCCGTGTGATCCCGTTCACACGACGGCCATTGACTGGCGTCCGCGCTCGTCTAACCTGGACCTTCCGACGCGACGTCGACAGGGGGGGCCGATGCGGACCAGAGGCTGTGTGCTGTGTGCGGTGCTCGTCGCGACATGGGCGTCGGGTTCCGGGGCGCAGACGGTCGAGCTGGAGGGGCGGTACTGGCCCGCGACACTGACCGCGCGCGTGCGGGTCCTGGATGGCCAGACCGACGTGCCGCCCGACCTCTCCACGATCGATCTCAAGGACGACCTCGGGCTGTCGAACAAGAGCCTCGCCGACGGGCGTCTGTCGCTGACGACGGGACCGCACAGTCGCCTCCGCGTCGGCTTCGTGAGGATGGACTACAGCGCCGACCATATCGTCGAGCGGACGATCGTGTTCAACGGCACGCCGTACACCGTGGGCACGGAGGTCGTCACGAAGCTGAAGCTCGACTACTGGCGGTACGGCTGGATCTGGGAGTTCGTGGGGACTCCGTCGAGCCCGGTGAGGTTCGGCACGCTCCTCGAGGCCAAGACGTTCTCGATCGACGCCTCGCTCGCGGCGCCGCGCCTGACGCCTCCGGTCGCCGAGGCGAAGAAGCTCACGGCGACGCTCCCGTCGGCCGGGCTCGTCCTGGAGCTCAACCCGGTCCCGATGGTGAACGTGTTCGCGGAGGCGTCCGGCATCTCCGCCGGGAGCCGCGGCCACGCCCTGGACGCCGAGGTCGGGGTGAAGATCAAGCCGGCGCCTGTGGTGGCGGTCGTCGGAGGGTACCGGTACTTCGACCTCGAGGCGAGGGACGACCCCGACTTCGCGACCATCAAGAACTCGGGGCCGTACGTCGGCGTCGCCCTCCGATTCTGAGAGCAGGAAAACGGAAGGCGGGAAAGGTCAAAGGGAGGACGAAGATCGTCGTGCCTCCAGCCGTCCGTCTTGCCCTCTGCCCTTTCTCTTGGCGCCTCCACATCCGAACGGCGCACTACAGGAAGTCGGAGCACGAGAGGAAGTACCCGCACGCGCGGTTCGGGCACACGAGCTTGCACGAGGTGTCCGACAACTCGGCGCCGCAGTTCGGGCAGGTGCGGAGAGCGGCCCGCCCGGTGGCCGGCCGGTCGCTCGCCGTCTCGGAGGGCCGGGAGTACGCATCGGCCCGGGCGTCGTCGCACGGTTCCATCGCACATCCACGCTACGCAGCGCAGAGAGGTCTGTCAAGAACGCGTCTCAGATCCCGGGGCGGGCCGACACCGCCAGCGCCGACGCGCAAGGTGCGGCGCGCGTGGAGGGGCGAGGCTCAGTGGACGGCGGGAACGAGGGTGGGTGCGCCCGAGCGCGTGTCGATCACCGACGCGAACGCGAAGAACGCCACGGTTCCGGTGATCTCCGCCCTCAGGTGCTCGCCGCGCGGCACGCCGAACGAGTGGAGCGCGTCGTCGAGCTGGAGGTACCCGCCCGGCGCCAGGCGGTACGACTCCTCGCCGGCCACGTCGCCGCGCTGCGAGTAGATCCGGACGTGGATCACGCCGTTCTCCGTCGAGGGGTTGAACAGCGAGATGTTGGTCCTGAACTGCGGCGTCCGCCGTAGCCCGAGCAGCTGGACGGTCTCGCCCGGGCGTGCCGCGGCGCTCCGGGGCAACGCCGGCATCCCCTGTCCGAACGACCCCTTTCCCGCGGCGTTGAAGACGCGCGTGAACACCACGACGCCCTGCGTCGTGACGAACCGGAGCACGCCCACGCCGCCCTCGGGAACCAGGTCGTTGCGGTAGATCGTCTCGCCCGGTGCAAGGTCCGAAAGCACCGGGTCGCTGCGCAGCCCCTCGAGGTTGGGCTGTCCCGCCGGCAGGAACACGGCCGCGTACCCGCCCGTGATCGTCCCCGTGTTGGAGATCCAGACCTCGGTGTTCCACCACGCCCCGTCCTGCCCCTGCTTCTGGCCCACCATCGGGACGAAGTACTCGTCCGCACCCGCCAACCCGCAAGCGGAGAGTGCGACGAGGACGGTCGCGATTCGGCGCATCACCGGCTAGCATAGGCCCCGCCCATCGGCCGCGCAAGATGGCGCGCCACCGTGTGCTACCATCCGCGAGGTGTCGGGCCGGCAGCGGGTTACGTGACGGCCGCCGGCGGCGCGCCTCCCCCGGAGCGACCCCGGCGCCGCCGGTCGTCGCGACGCGCGATCCCCTCTGGGCCCTCACGGTCCGGACGTCGTCGGCACAGATGGAGGATTGATGGCACGGAAGCTGTCGGCGCTGCTCGTTCTCGCCTCGGTTCTGGCCGTTGCGCTCCCGCGCGTATCCGCCGCTTCAGGGGACGCCGCCGTCGCGCGTCTCTCGTACGACGTCCACTTCCTGGCGTCGGACGCCCTCGAGGGGCGGTTCTCGGGCTCCGAGGGAGCCAAGGTCGCGGCGGAGTTCATCGCGGACCGGTTCAGGGCGCTCGGTCTCCAGCCGGCCGGGGACGGCGGCACGTTCTTCCAGCACTTCTCGTTCATCGAGCGGGTCGAGCCCGGCCCGAACAACGCTCTCTCGTTCGACCTCCCAGGGGGCCCGCGCGTCGCCAAGCTCGACACCGACTTCCGCCCGCTCGCGTTCTCGGCGCCGGGCTCGGCCTCCGGCGAGGTCGTCTTCGCCGGCTACGGGATCCACGCGCCCGACCTCGCCTACGACGACTACGCCGGCCTCGAGGTCAAGGGGAAGGTCGTGCTCGTCCTCAGGTTCTCCCCCGAGGGCGACAACCCGGACTCGCGCTTCCAGCCGCACATGGCGCTGCGCCGCAAGGCCTCCGAGGCACGCGCCCTCGGCGCCGCCGCGCTGCTCGTCGCTACGGGGCCGGTGGGGGCCAAGGAGACGGCGCCCGTCAAGATCTCGTTCGACGCGTCGTTCGCTGACTCGGGGCTGCCCGTGCTCGGCATCTCCACACCGCTCGCGGAGTCGCTCTTCGCGGGCCACGGGTTCACCCTCGCCGAGCTGCAGCAGCGGATGAACGAGCGCAAGGAGCCGGCATCGCGGCCGCTCGGCGTGCGCGCCTCGCTGACCGCGGACGTTGAGCAGAAGCGGGCCGACGCCGTCAACGTGCT
>Ga0335070_10008068_pt1 | contig 12355 bp, 9 predicted proteins | sample Lox_Sample_13_FD_206722 | JGI IMG/M metagenome (GOLD analysis project Ga0335070, IMG submission 206722) | Soil microbial communities from Loxahatchee National Wildlife Refuge, Florida, United States - Lox_Sample_1.3 | ecosystem: Environmental > Terrestrial > Soil > Wetlands | place: USA: Florida...
ACAATTTCATGCCGGCCGCGCTTAAGGTCACTCCCGGCGGGGCCCGTCCGATGTTAATTCACACCGGCGACTTTCAGGGTAGCTCGGTTACGCCGACCGTGAACGCGCCCATTCAGAAGGTACAGACGGGCGGCTTCGGCGATCCGAACGGCCTGAAGCCGAGCGAGAACAGCAAGCCAGGCGGAAAGCTCGTCGCGCAGGTTGCAGGTTCGTTCGACATGCCCGTGGGCCCCGGCCAAGGCAACGGCTCGGGCGGCGCCAAGGGCATCAAGGGAACCGTCGCCAGCGCGAATTTTGGTGAAGGAATTGCAACTCCCGGACACGGCGATGGCCGCAGTGGTGGGCAGGGTCATGCCGTCCAGACCTCTGGCTTCGGAACTCAGGAAATCGCGCAGAACACGCCTCACGCTCAGCGGATGGAAAGCGGGCCGTCGTCGACCGCTGTCGAGATTACCGACAAGCCCAATCCGGTCTACACTGCGGAAGCGCGCGCTCTGAAGATCGAGGGAGAAGTTCTGCTGGAAGTTCTGTTTTCGTCAAACGGACGGCTGCAAGTGAGCCGCGTTGTACGCGGCCTCGGCCATGGCCTGGATGAGGCCGCCGTTGCCGCCGCCAACAAGATGCGTTTCAAACCGGCTACCCGCGGTGGGCAGCCGGTAGATTCAACCGCAGTCGTGCACGTGGTATTTCAACTGGCGTATTGAAACGGAGAGATGAGGTTATGCGCACCAGAAACTTGATGATCTTCGCTCTGCTGACGGTCGCGATGACGGCAGCGGCTCAAACGGCGTCCGCGCCACAGACTTCGCCGGCTCAAACCGCGACGCAGCCGCAAAGCACGGTAGCAGCGCCGACCACGATGGATCAGGTCGTCGATCGCGCCATCGCGCGCGAGAAGGAGCTCATCAAGTTCCTCGCACCGCGCACGCCGGTGGTCGAAACCTACCTGCAGAATCTTCAGCAGGACCCGCAGCTCGGCCCCATCCCGCAGGATGATCATTATTTCCTCGGCCGCATGGACCTGAGCGATTCTATCGACCGCTCCGACTATCTGAAGGATAAGGACAAGGACAAAGACGAGAGCATGCAGAAGCGCCTGCTCGGCGGCCTGACCAGCAAGTTCAAATTTCAGTATCAAGCACTCGGTTTCTCGTGGATGATCTACGCTGACCGTAACGATTTCGACCGGCAGCACTATGAATTTCATTATGTGCGCCGCGAATTCCTCGGTGACGTCCGCTGCCTGGTTTTCGACATAACGCCAAAGAAGGATGCGGGACGTGGCCGTTTCCTCGGTCGCGTCTGGGTTGAGGACCAAGACTTCAACATCGTCCGCCTGAATGGCACCTACAGCCATCCTTCGCGCAATACATACTACTTCCACATGGACAGCTGGCGCTTGAACCTGATTCCGGGCTACTGGCTGCCTTCGTACATCTATAGCGAAGAAGGAAACTTCACCGCGGGCGCAAAGAACAAACTCGCCTTCAAGGCACAGACTCGTCTTTGGGGCTACAACCTGAAGATGGGGCGTACGGATGACGAACTCACGCAGATTCGTGTCGACAGCGTGAAGGACGTTTCAGCCGACGCGCAGGACGCTTCTCCGCTGGCGGCTGAACGCGAATGGCAACAGCAGGCAGAAGACAACGTCATCGAGCGCCTCGAACGCAGCGGGTTGCTCGCTCCCGAAGGCGACGTCGACAAAGTGCTGCAGACGGTCGTTAACAATCTTCTGATCACGAACAACATCGAACTGCCGCGCCCTGTCCGTACGCGCGTTCTGACCACGTCCCCGCTGGAAACTTTCAGTGTTGGCAACACCATCGTCGTAAGCCGCGGGTTGATCGATGTTCTGCCGGATGAGGCCAGCCTCGCGATGGTGCTCTCGCACGAACTCGCACACATTGCGCTTGGACACAACCTCGGCAGCCAGTACGCCTTCAACGACCGCATGCTCTTCTCCGATGAAGGCACATTCCACAATCTCGGCTTCAAACACATTCCAGAAGAAGAGACGTCTGCCGACAAGAAAGCCGTCGACATGCTGAAGGCATCGCCGTACGCACAGAAGCTGGAGACCGCAGGGCTTTTCCTGAAGGCATTGCAGGTTCGCGCTCCGCAACTGTCGGCTCTTCTGCAGGCACACCTCGGCAACGATATGGCTGAGAACGGCACGGTGACCCGCATGGCCGCTCTTGAAACCACCGCCCCTGCACTCGATTGGAACAAGCTCGATCAGATTGCCGCCCTGCCGCTCGGCGGGCGCGTCAAGCTGAATCCGTGGGACAACAAAGTCGAGATGGTGAAGGCACAGCCTGTCGCCATCACATCGGCGCGCGACAAGATGCCGTTCGAAGTGACTCCGTTCTTCCCGCGCTTAAGCCGTTACAATCCCAATGCACCCAGCGGAACAACCGGGGCCGCAACCACGGCCGCTAATCAGGCCGCAGCGCCGGCGAACACTTCGGCCGATGCCGCGCCCAACAAATAATCCCTCTATATTCGGCGGCTTGCCGCCGTTTTGAGTTGATGGAAGCGCAGGCTGGAACCGAAACAAATTCGGCCTTCAGCCTGTGTCTTATTTGCGGGTGAGAGTCTCCAGAGACGCGGCAAGAAACCCCGAACCACCTATCCCGCGCGCCATTTCGGCATGCTCCTAAACTAGCGACCCTAGGAGTCGGCTCGGTACTTCCGTCCTTTTCAGTCCTGCGAATCGTGATAGCATGGTTTCCCCCGCGCCTTGCGCGCAAGCCGTAAATCCCAGGGAGGGTGAGGATGTTCCCATCGCTAGCTCAAGAGGATACCTGTGTGCCAAATGTACGCGGTAGTTCGCTCAAGCTGTTAAGTGTTTTTGCTGTATTTGTTTTGGTGCTCTCCACCGCCGCCGCGCAATCGATTCAGACCCTAAAACATCAGCCGCCCGATGGCGCGCAGTTGACCTTCCAGATGACGGACGGCACCGTGCTCGCCCAAGGTTACAACGACGCCGATTGGTGGAAGCTAACTCCGGACAACACCGGCAGCTATGTCAATGGAACCTGGACCCAGGTTGCCAGCCTGCCTACTGGATATTCGCCCGAAGCCTTCGCCTCAGCAGTGCTGGCTGACGGCCGCCTTCTCATCACCGGCGGCGAATACAATTTCCTGAATTTCACGCTTACCAACCTCGGCGCAATTTACGACCCTGCCGCCAATACCTGGACCAATTTGCCTGCGCCAAAAGGCTGGAAATATATCGGAGATTCGCCGTCGACCGTATTGGCAAACGGGAACTTCCTCGTCGGCAACAAGCTCACCAAGCAGCTTCGCCAATACAATCCGACGACCAACACATGGTCGTCGCTGAGTTCCAAGGGTAAGGCGGATTTCGATGCCGAAGAAGGCTGGACTCTGCTCGCGGATGGCACGATTTTGACCGCCGACGTACTGGATGCTCCGAATTCTGAAATCTATTCTCTTGCCAAACCCAAGGGCTGGACGAGTGCCGGAAGCACGATCGTCGACCTTCACTCACCTTCACCCTTCGGCTGCCTCCAGTACGGGCCTAAGGGAAAGCTGTGCTACTTCCCGCCTGGAGAGATCGGCCCGCAGATCCTCCGTCCAGATGGCACTGTGTTCGTGACCGGTTCTTACTCCCAAACCGGCAATCAGGCTGGACATACTGCGATCTACGACAGTCTCACAAAGAAATGGACCCAGGGACCGGACTTCCCGAACGGCGACAATGCAGGCGACTCATTCGCTGTTCTGTTGCCGAACGGCGATGTGCTCGTTGAAGGCGACAGCGGCCGTGGATACCTGTGGGACGGAAACACCCTCACTGCGACCAGCAGCGTTCCCGGCGCTCTGATGGTGCTTCCCACCGGCCAGATCCTGGTGGCCGGCTCGGAAGTCTATAACGGCCCGGGAACATATCAGACTTCATGGCAACCGGCGATCACCAGTTGCCCGACTACAGTCAGTCGCGGCTCTACCTATTCGATATCCGGTACGCAGTTCAACGGTTTGTCGCAGGCGAACCATTTCGGCGACGAATACGAGACGGCGACCAACTATCCGCTCGTGCGCATCACCAATAACAGCACCGGCCATGTCTTCTATGCGAAGACGCATGGTCACAGCTCGATGGGCGTCGCCACGGGGTCACTGACGGTCTCGACGAACTTCGACGTCTCCTCGGCTACGGAAACCGGCGCCAGCACGCTGGTGGTCGTAGCCAACGGCATTCCCTCTGCACCCTTCAGCATCACGGTGCAGTAGGCTGCTCGTACTGAAGAAGTGAATGTGCCCCAGATTCGCGCGAAGTCTGTGCGCGCGAACCCTGGGGTTTCCAGTTGTGCAGTGGCACCCACACGCCTTAGAAATGCCGGCTGAGATCCCGGAAGTTATCGACTACCAATAATTTTTGATCATCGGGAGCGCTCGACAACTCTTCGTGCTCGAGGATCCACGTGTCATTGTGGGGAACGAAGACCGCGTGCAAGCCCGCCGCCAGTGCGGGATTGATGTCAGATTTCGGGCTGTTCCCCACCATCCAAGAGCAGTCCGGATCGAGTTCATACTTGGCAATCACCGAGCGATAGATCGCCTCATCCTTCTCAGCCACGATCTCAATCGCCGCAAAGTATTCCTTCAGACCTGATCGCTCGACCTTGCCAGCCTGCTCGGTGGGATGGCCCTTGGTCATGAGAATCAGGTGGTGGCGTTGATTGAGGTAGTCGAGTGTCTCCGGCACGCCCGCAATGATCTCGACCGGATGGTCCGCGATCTGATGCGCGAAGCTGTGAATCTGCTCGTGGAGCTCGGGCGTCAACGGCTCGGCGGAAAGCTTCTCGAACGTCCCCACCAGCGAATGCGCGAAACTATGCAGCCCATAGCCATGCTTGACGATCGAATCGCGCTCCACATCGTTCAACACCATCCGCACCTGCTCCGGCGTGTACTCATGGTGGTTGAGAAAAGAGATGAATTTCGCGATCGCCCGCTCAAAATAGATGTTGTTCTCCCAGAGCGTATCATCGGCGTCGATGAGCAAAGTCTGGGCGCCATTCCTCTCCTGCATGACTACCATGATACTGGCTGCCAGGAAACAGCAACACGTTTGGTAGAATTGAGTATGGAATGAATTCTTCCCGTGTTGTTTTCCTACTGGCTCTTCTTCTCTCTTTTTCACAGGCCGCGACTACAGGTAAACCTCGCGTCATGACCGGCTCCGCGGCAAAAAGCGGCGTTCCGGCCAACCTCCGAGTCGTTCCCGATATCGCGGAGCGTGTCGCGAAATTCAAGCGGGTGCAAATGCCGTTCCGGACGGCAGGCCTCAGCACACGTGAAGTCCAGATGATCCGCAAGCTGGTTGAAGCTTGCGCGTACATCGAGAGCATCTACTGGCGGCAGAGCGATCCGGACGCACTTGCTCTCTACCAGTCGCTCGAATCAAGCACGAATGCACGCGACATTCGCCTTCGCCGCTATCTGTGGATCAACGCTTCGCGTTTCGACCCGTTCCGCGACAACAAGCCGTTTGTCGGAACCGGCACGATGCCTCCCGGCCATGGCTTCTTTCCAGCCAACTTGACACGCGCGCAGATTGAGCAGTACATTCAGCAGCACCCCGATCAAAAAGCCGCGATCTACAGCCAGTTTTCGATCGTGCGCCGGCTCGGTAATCAACTCGAAACGGTTCCCTTCCACATTGCGTATCGCGCCTTCCTCGAACCGGCCGCCCGAGCCCTGCGTGCGGCAGCAGACTTAAGCACCGATCCCGCCTTCGCCAATTTCCTGCGCCTCAGGGCCGACGCGCTCCTCACCGACGACTATCTGGCTAGCGACCTCGCCTGGATCAAATTAAAGGCTCCGAAAGTCGACATCATTTTCGCTCCTTATGAAACCTACATGGACGACCTGCTCGGCGTAAAAGGTTCTTACGGCGCGGGCGTGATGATTCGTAATGACCGCGAAAGCAAGAAGCTCGACCTCTTCGTCAGATATCTTCCCGATATTCAGGATGCGCTGCCGCTAGCGCCGGAAGATCGGCCCTCCAAACACGGTTTGGAAGCTCCCATGGAAGTTGTCGACTCGCCATTTCGTTCCGGCGACCTGACGCACGGCTATCAGGCGGTCGCCGACAATCTTCCCAACGATCCGCGCGTGCACGAGCAGGCAGGCAGCAAGAGAATTTTCTTCCGCAATTTTATGGATGCGCGTGTGAATTACGTCATCGTGCCTCTCGCGCGAAAGTTGATGGAACCGGAACAGGCGGCCAAGGTCTCCGGCGACGGTTACATGGTGGGTACGGTGCTGCACGAAGTCTGCCACGGCCTCGGTCCAGCCTTCGCGCGCACCAGCGCAGGCAAAGTCGACATCCGCGAGGCAATCGGTCCGCAGTACAGCAGCCTTGAAGAAGCCAAAGCTGACACCACAGGCATGTTCGCCGTGCAGTGGCTGCTCGACCATGCCGTGCTTCCGAAGAAAGATCTGGAAGCGTATTACGCCTCCTTCGTTGGCGACCTATTCCGCAGCGCCCGTTTCGGCGCCGCCGAAGCTCACGGCCAAGCGGAGATCATGGAGTTGAACTATCTGCTCGAGAGCGGCGCGGTGCAGCGAAATGCCCGCGGCCGCTACGTCATCGATTACGCAAAGATGCCTGGCGCTTTTGCCGCTCTATCTAAGGAACTGCTTGAAATCGAAGCGACCGGCGACCGTCAGCGGGCCGAAAAGTGGTTTGCGAAATACGGCACGATCTCGGAGGACCTGCAGCGGTCCCTCAAAACGGCATCCGACATTCCCATCGATGTCGATCCGATATTCTCGTTTCCAAACAAAGTGAGATAAAGAACCTTCTCGGAATCGCCGAATGCCTTTTACGCCAGCCCATGCTGCTGCAGCGTTTCCATTTCGACGGACAGGCCTGATCTGGTCCGCGCTTGTCATCGGTACCATGGCACCGGACATCGAATATTTTCTGCGGCTAGCCCCCGGCCAGCCGTATGGCCACACCCCGCCTGGCATTTTTCTCGTCAGCCTGCCGCTCGGCCTCATCACGCTTTGGCTTTTTCATAACTTCGTAAAGACGCCCTTTGTAGAGCTCTTGCCGAGAGAACTCGAGTGCCGGCTCGTGCCCTACATGCGCAAGTTTCAATTCGGCGGCGCTTCCCGCTTCGCGATGATTGCCGCATCCATGCTGATCGGAATCTTCACCCACATAGCTTGGGACTCTTTCACCCACAAGAACTCCCCGCTCGTGCACAGCTGGCCCCCATTGCGGCATCCCGTCAACGTGGGACCGCTCGGAGCATGGCCTCTCTACAAGCTGTTGCAATACGGGAGTTCAGTATTTGGGTTAGCAGTATTGGCGATCGCGATCGTAGCCTGGTATAAGCGAGCAGAGCCCTGCGACATCGAACCTAATTGTTCTCACCACGGCTGGCCCATGCGAAGAATTCTGACTTTGCTGGCGATTTCCGCTATCGCCATGGTGGCCGGGTTCGCCTATGCCGTGTGGACGGGAGGGATGCCTTCAAAGCGCCCTTCACTATCTGAATTCGTGGTGCCGCTGGTAATCACCGCAATGGCGGCCGCGTGGTGGCAGTTGGTCCTTCTAGGAATTCTACGTGTCGCGAGAAGCAAAATTGCGAAACCCTCGCCAAGGGTTAGTTAGAAGCTAGCAGCTAACGTCACACCCAATCTACCCGCGGCTCCTGCGGAATGATTCCCGCCTTGTGACCCATATCGAGCAACCGCCGCACCGCCTCGCGTCCGTCGTCGCCGTAGTCGAGCGTGCGGTCGTTCACGTACATGCCGACAAACTTGTCGGCAAGCGGCGTATCTAGATCGCGGGCAAATTGCATCGCGTAAGCGAGCGCCTCCTCGCGATGATCGAGCGCATACTGAATGCTCTCGCGCAGCGCCTGCGTCACGCTCGCCATCGTCTCGTCGCCAAGCGAGCGCCGGATCGCGTTTCCGCCGAGCGGCAGCGGCAAGCCGGTCACTTTGAGCCACCACTTGCCGAGATCGACAACGCGATGCAGCCCCGACTTGTCATACGTTAGCTGGCCCTCATGAATAATGAGTCCGGCTTCGTACTTCCCTTCCAGAATCTGCGGAATGATTTGGTCGAACGGGACGACCTCGACCTCGATCCCCGGTGCAAAAAGCTGCAACGCCAGATAAGCAGTGGTCAGCTTGCCCGGAACCGCGATCGTCTTGCTCTTAATCTCGGTCGTGGTAAATGAACGTGTTGAGACCACCATCGGCCCATAACCGTCGCCCACGCTGCCGCCGCACGACATCAGCGCATAATTCTGCTGGATGTAGGGATAGGCATGAAACGAGATGGCGCTGACGTCATACACGCCATTCTGCGCGTCACGATTCAAAGTCTCGATGTCGCACAGCTTGTGAGTAAAGCGCAGCCTGGGCACACGAACCTTGTTCGTGGCCAAGCCATAAAACATGAATGCGTCATCGGAATCCGGGCTATGCGCCACGGTAATTTCACGAACTGGAGAAGAAACAGTACTCATAAATTCAATTACCCGACTTCGAAAACTTGCGGCTCCACGTGCTCGCCACGCCCGCCGCTAGCATGATCTTGATCACTTCCGCGAAAACAAACCAATACAATCCCCAGCGAACTGCCAGTGCCAGAGAATGTGTCAGGACAAACAGCCAACTCAATCCGCCGGCAAAGAGCACGGCTTCGCCTATCATTCCGGCGAACGCGGCCCACACGAAGCGCCGAGAACTGCGCTCGTAAATCCAACCCGCAACGAACGCGACAAAAGGATAGGCCATCAGAAATCCGCCGGTCGCGCCCATGATTTGCGCCACCCCGCCCATGCCTGCGGGGTTAAACACCGGCAACCCAGCCGCGCCTTCTGCCAAATAAAGCGCGAGCGCCGCGAACCCGCGCCGCGATCCCAGAACCAGCGCCACCGCCAGCACACCAAAATTCTGCAGCGTCAGCGGCACGGGAGTGAACGGCAAAGGAAGCGTCACGCGAGCGCACAACGCTACAAATAAACTAGCGCCCACCACGATTCCAGCTTGCTTTGCCCATTCAAGGCCACGCGCAGGCGCAGGCAAGGCAATAGCCCGAGAAGGTAAAACTTGGGGTGGAACTTTCGGCATGACTTTCCTTTCGCTACGAGCGATCACACTTCCGGCGGCGCGTTTTCGTCATGGTCGATAGCGCCGGCCACTCCATTCGATTCGGGCTTCGATGCCGCCGCCTTCAACTGCCGCCGCACTCGCACGAACAGCGACGCGGCGACCCACACGACGAGCGCTAGGCCAACTCCCAAGATCAGGAACCACCAGAGCATCCGCACAACGCACTAGGATAGCAGACTGCTCCAGATCGTCTGTGAGTGCGACGCAATTACTTTTTGGCCTTGGCCATCTGCGCTCGCCGCTTCTCCACATTCACCGACACGCGTTCCAGCCGCTTCCGTGCCAGTTTTGAACCCGTCGCTACCTTCTCAATATTCGACCACGCGTCGGGATTTCCCATCTTCTGGCGCAGGTCCTTGAGGAATGGCTTGATCTTCGCGAAGAGGAAAAACATCTCGCCGCTGCAACCGGGTTGCAGGAAAAGCTCCTCATGTAACGCGCCCTGCAGCACGAGAGACGCCGCCATGTCCCAATAGCCGCCCACTTGGCGCAGCCAGTTGTTTTCCTGGCTGGGAAAGGCATTGGCCACCTTTAAAAAGTCATCTGTCCCCAGCGGCCAAAAGTCGGTCAGGAACCAGCTACGTGCCTTGCGCATCTCCGCCTCGCGGCGCAGATCGTAGAGTTGCAGAATCAACTGCGCATCCTGTGCAGTCGCTTTTTTCGCCATGTTGTTCGCCCTCATGAAAATGGAAGTGAAGTGTAAAACTGAAACACTGGATCCTCAGAGTGTTTGTAGCTCTTGGGTTTTCGCAGTTCTCACCGCTCTCTGCGGATTTTCCCAGCGCTCCCTGCGTTTAAAAGCTCTTAACGCAGAGTGCGCAGAGAAAAGCCGCGGAAGCCGCGGAGAATGGATCTGCAACGAACTTAACAGCCGCTTAGTATCTTAGCTTGACTTTGCCCCGTCCGCGCCCGTCGCCATCTCGCGCTCGTAATCGCATTCCTTATTCGGACAAGCGATCACCGTGCCGTCTTTGCGCATTCTCTCGACAAGATAGTCGTGCCCGCACTTCGGGCACTTCTCCGCAATCGGCTTGGCCGCGGACGTGAACTTGCACTTCGGATAGCGCGAGCACCCATAGAACGTATTCCCCTTGCGCGCCCGCTTCTCGACGAGCTCGCCTTCGCCGCACAGCGGACACTTCACGCCAATAAAATTCTGCTTCACATACTTGCAATCGGGGTAGCCGCTGCACGAAGTGAACTCGCCGTACCGTCCATGCCGAATAATAAGGTTGCGCGTCTTGCACTCTGGACAAATCTCATCGAGCGGAATATCCGGCACGCGCTTGCCCTGATCGAGCCGCCGCGTAGTTTTGCAATCCGGATAGCCGGTGCAGGCCATGAACTGCCCAAAGCGCCCGCGCTTCAGCACCATTACGCGGCCGCAGTTTTCGCAATACTCTTCCTGCGAGGTCTCCTGCACGTCGGCCGAATCGAGATCCGGCAGGTTGATCGGATTCTCTTTCGTGAACGTGCACGAGTTCGGATCGTCCTTGTCGTACGTGCTGCACGCGTAGAACGAGCCGTGCTTGCCCCACTTGATGACCAGCGGCGCCCCGCAACGTTCGCACTTTTCGTCGGTCGGCTTCTCCATACGCTTAATGTTTTCCATGTGCTTCTCAGCGTATTTGAGATCCTTGGCGAACTTCTTGTAGAACTCACCGAGCGCGTCGGTCCACTTTTCCTTGCCTTCTTCGATCTCGTCGAGCTCTTCTTCAAGCCGGGCCGTGTACTGGAAATCGAAAATGTCCTTGAAGTTGTCCACGAGCAGATCGGTCACGACAAAGCCAATTTCCGTCGGCGTGAACTTGCCGCCGATCTTCTGCGCGTACTGCCGCTCCTGAATCGTGCTCAGGATGGTCGCGTAGGTCGAAGGCCGGCCAATGCCACGCTCCTCAAGCTCTTTCACGAGCGACGCTTCGTTGTAGCGCGGAGGCGGCTCGGTGAAATGCTGCTCGGGTTTCAGCGACTTGAGCGTCAGCTTCTGCCCGGCTTCGAGTGACGGCAGCTTGTGTTTCAGCTCTTCATCTTCCTCGTCCTTCACATCCTTCGACTCCTCGTAAACTTTGAGGAATCCGTCGAACTTCATCACCGACCCAGTCACGCGGAACCAGAACGTTTCGCTGGCAGACTTCGCGTCGATATCGACCGTCGTCTGATCGAAAACCGCCGGGTTCATCTGCGACGCCACAAACCGCTGCCAGATCAGCTTGTAGACCTTGAATTCGTCTTCCTGGAGATACTGCTTCACCTGATCCGGATGCCGCGTCGCGGAGGTCGGACGAATCGCCTCGTGCGCACCCTGCGCATCTTTCTTCTCTTTATAGGTGTTGGGGGACTCGGGCAGGTACTGTGCTCCAAATTCGCTGCCAATGTATTCCCGCACCTCGGCGATGGCCTCGGGAGAAACCCGCGTCGAATCGGTTCGCATGTAAGTGATCAGGCCGACCAGGCCCTCTTCGCCGAGTTCGACGCCTTCATACAGCCGCTGCGCGATCATCATCGCGCGCTTCACACTGAAGCGCAGTTTGCGCGAGGCGTCCTGCTGCAGTTTGCTCGTGGTAAACGGTGGCGTCGCATTGCGCCGCCGCTCTTTCTTCTCCACCGAACGAACGGCCCAGTCGGCTTTCTGGAGAGCGAGACGAATCTTCTCCGCTTCCTCGCCGTTGGTGACTTCAACTTTCTCTTCGCCCTTACCGAGAAAACGCGCGTCGAACGCCGGAGGCTTGGATCCCGCCAAATTCGCGTCGATCGTCCAATATTCCTTCTTCTCGAATGCCTTAATCTCGCGCTCGCGGTCGACAATCAGCCGCAGCGCGACAGTTTGAACGCGCCCCGCCGACAGCCCGCGCCGCACCTTGTCCCACAAAAGTGGTGACACCTGATACCCCACCAACCGGTCAAGCACGCGCCGCGCCTGTTGCGCATCGACAAGGTTCTGATCAATATGCCGCGGATGCTCGAAGGCCGCCTTCACCGCGCGCTGCGTGATCTCATTGAACGTCACGCGCCGGATACGCTCTTCCCCCGCATCTTCTTTCTTAGCCTTCGCCTTCGCTCTTTTCTTTTTCTTGCCCTCGTCGCCCAGTTCTTCAGCCAAGTGAGCGGCGATGGCCTCGCCCTCACGATCCGGGTCAGGCGCGAGATAAATTCTGTCGGCGGCAAGCGCCAGCTTCTTCAG
>Ga0335070_10008069_pt1 | contig 12355 bp, 15 predicted proteins | sample Lox_Sample_13_FD_206722 | JGI IMG/M metagenome (GOLD analysis project Ga0335070, IMG submission 206722) | Soil microbial communities from Loxahatchee National Wildlife Refuge, Florida, United States - Lox_Sample_1.3 | ecosystem: Environmental > Terrestrial > Soil > Wetlands | place: USA...
TGTCCATGCTCTACTGGCCGCGAAGAAAAACAATATACCTACGAACAAACTAAATACTAAAACAGCCCTTTTCATAATAATCAACCTCCTTTTTCAATCTGCCCCATGGTGTTTCATTAAACTCAGAAGCCTCCCCTTCTTTTCCTCTCCCCCCATACTAAGAATTTGGCTTTATACGGGCCTTTATGTATTCATTGCTTAAATGAACTGAGCAATTCTTATGCCAGACAAAAGCCTTTACGTGATTGTGCATTCCTTTACTCGAATAGACTCAAATTTACATGCTATTTTTTAGAAGGGAAGCGATTATCTCTTTTTCCCAAATTACTTCCACCAAAAGAGAAAAACCTTTTTTATACTTTTTATTAATTTAAAATATCGTATTTAGACGGGAACAGGTGGAAACTCAATTAGAGGAAGAAGTCTTGAGAAAGTTTGGTTGGGTCGCAGTAACGCCAACGGAGATTAACGATTTCTTACTACTACTGTTCCGGCCACGATATCCCCGAGTCTCTGCCATTTCATGGTGGCCACGATGGTTACAACTCCGACCCAGTAATAGAAGAATAGGTCGACAATCCGCATGAGATTTCTTAAAAGCCCTTTTGGAATATCACATTTTGTAAAGTCATCTTTCAGTACAACAATTCCGCAAATCTTTTTTCCCACGGTCTCTCTCCAGATTCCTTCCAAAGTCTTCCTAGGATTTCGTCTGTTAGGTCCTTTTGGGGAGAACCTCTTTTGGCACAGTTCTGTCCAAAAAGTCTGGTTGGTATCTTATGAGGGTGATTTCAATCTTAATCCGTTGACTAACAGTATTTGGGGAATCGGAGAGGTTTTCAGAAGAGGGGAGGGACAGGATAAAAAAGAGGGATCAGACGATTCGTCTGAATCCCTCTCGTGTGGTAGTATTATGATCTGCGTCATCCTTCCGCTTTTTCGAACATATCCTTGGCAGCGCCACAAACAGGACAGACCCAATTGTCAGGGATTTGCTCGAACGATGTGCCGGGGCTAATTCCTCCATCTGGATCCCCTTTTCCTGGATCGTAGAGAAAACCACAGACATTGCACTTGTATTTGATGGCACTTGAAGCCGCCTTCTTCGATTCTTCCACATAGCTTGGAGCTGACTTTGGAGTCGTGCCCCTCTTGACCTGATGGTAGTAAGCATAAGTCATGGGCTCCCCCTCCTTGACGACATCTGCTCCGATAATCTCTCCTAAGAAGACCGTGTGTGTTCCGACCTCAACCTGGCCGACGGTTTTGGCTTCAAGATAAGCCAGGGCATGGTCAAGGACGACAGGGGCCTGCGTTTCGCCGAGCTTGTAATGGACGTCTTTGAGCTTGTCCGTCTGCCTTCCTGATTTGAATCCAAAATTCCCGATGAAGTTGAGGGGAGTATCCTGCGAGAGGATCGAGCCCGTGAAAACCTTACTCTGGTCAATGAACTCGTGAGTGAGATTCTGGCGGTTGATGGCCACAGCGACCACCGGCGGCTCGGAGCAGACCTGAAAGATGGTATTGGCAATCTGCCCATTGAACCGTTCTCCCTTCCTTGAACAAACTACGTACAGGCCATAACCCAGCTTCTGAAGCGCTTTAAGATTCATCGTTTACTCCGGTGTTGTGTTCGGGCCGTCTTGCAGGATTCTGCTCTCAGTTCTTCTTAAATCCCGAATTTGGTTACAGGTTTAGATTTCCTTGCCGAAAAAGAGAAGTTATGGAAGCTTTTTTAGCGCACTCCAAATTTCTTCATAGTTCGGCTCGTTTGCGATCTCTTTGACAAGTTGGATATATTGAAGAATACCTTTCTGGTTTACCAGAAAAACCGATCTTGCCAACAATCGCAGTTCTTTAATCAAAACTCCATAGGCGAGGCCGAATTGAGCATCTTTATGGTCGGAGAGGGTTTGGATCTTGTTTACACCCGCAGCTCCGCACCAACGTTTTTGTGCGAAAGGGAGGTCCATGCTGATCGTCAGAATCTGGATCTTGTCCCCCAATTTACTCGCTTCTTCGTTGAACTTTCTGGTCTCCATATCACACACGGGAGTGTCCAGGGAGGGGACAGAGGAGAGAATACAGATTTTCCCCAGAAAAGATGAAAATTTGACTGGGGTGAGATTGGGGTCAAGGGCTATGAAGTCGGGTGCCCTCTCCCCCACATTGACCTCGTCTCCTAAGAGGGTTAATGGATTTTTCCTCATCGTAACGATGCCTGCTCTTTCTTTCATAATTGTTCTCCTCGCAAAGAGAAATAGGCTAAAAGAGCCGTTTCCCTTTCCTGTTTAGAGAGAAATGACTCTCTCATAAGATTCCACTCATCAGCAGTTGCCTACAAATATTGGACCTCATCTCTATAAAAAATATTAAACTTTAACTGGCCCACAGGCACGGCTTGTAGGAGTTTTTAGTCTCTCTTTGATGACATCGACCAAGAATCGAAACGCTTCCTCTTTATCCCGATCTACAATAATAGCCTGGATCTCTTGAACTTCTTGGTCCGTTAATCTAATCACGTGTTCTGCCAATACTTATCACCTCCTTTTTTGCTGTCCATCCATCATTAATTAGTCAATCCTTTTAAACTGGTTTCCCTTTGTACCGCAGACAGGACATGTCGCCGGTGCCTCCCTCTCGACTGTAAAACCACAAACAGGGCAGACGTAATAGGGGTAGTTCTCCTGGGATTTTCCAAGGCCGTCCAGAAGGCTCTGGTAGAGTTGGGCATGCACCTTCTCAACCGAATTTGCGAAGCTAAAGCTCCTTTCGGCAACTTTCTGTCCCTCTGCCTTTGCTGCCTCGATCATCTCCGGATACATTTTTTTGAACTCGTGCGTTTCGCCGGCAATCGCTTCCTGAACATTCTCTTTGGTGCTACGGATTCCGTTAAGTGCCCTCAAGTGACTATGGGCGTGGACAGTTTCTGCCTCTGCGGCTGCCCGGAAGAGCCTGGCTACCTGCGGGAAACCTTCCTGGTCGGCTTTGGCTGCAAAAGCGAGATATTTACGATTCGCCTGAGATTCTCCTGCAAAAGCTTCCTTTAAGAATCCTTCCGTCTTCGACATGATCCACTTCCTCCTTTTTATTAGTATATTGGCTCAAAAAAAGATTTGGTCCGTCGGGACCGTTTAGATACCCGTATCGTCAAAGGTTAGGATCGGGGTTGAGGCAGGAGAGTTCCTATCCCTTGTGAAGAAGGAGTCTTTTCTCCAGTTCAGCCCAGTTAATATTTTTGAAAAACGCCTCGATATAATCGGCCCTCTTCAGACCATAATCGATCATGAACGCATGCTCAAAGACATCCATGATGAGAATAGGCATGCCTCCTGATGGGTGGCCCACATCATGTTCATTGATCCAAAAGTTGATGAAATTTCCACTCAGGACATCTTGATAGAGGACCGCCCATCCGATCCCTCTCATGCTTCCTGTTGCCTTAAAGTCTTTTTCCCAAGCCTCATAACTCCCAAAAGATTCAACAAGCTTTTGGTACAATTTTCCTGATTTACTGATGCCCCCTTTTCCTCCAAGATTTTCAAAGTAGTACTCGTGAAGCCTCATGCCATTGAATTCCCATCCCAGTCTCCTTTTCAGCTCAGCATACTCAGGGGTGCCGGTCTTTCCTTCCTTCAGGAGCTGACTCAGGGCGTCCGTTAATTTGTTGGTGTTCGTCACATATCCCTGGTAAAGTGTAAAATGGTTTTTCAGAAGAGTCTCACTGAATCCTTCCATCCCGATGAGCCGATTGTAATCCTTTGCATTGTAAGCCATCTTTTCCTCCTTTCGTGTTTTTGCAGTAGAAGTGTTTGGTTTAGCCCCGATAGGATTGATTCCCAGAATCCCTGACATGAACAGAAACTGGCGACGATTCACAAAAAAGGATTCCATTTTTTCTTTGATTCCTATCTCTTCGTGCAGTCCTTGCAGACCCCTTTAAAATTGAGTTGTATCGCTTCGACATAGTGGCCGGCTATTTTTTTAATATCTGGGGTGAGGGAAATATCACAATCCACATCGTAAACCTGGCCGCAGATCTTACAATAAAAGTGGTAATGAAGTGAGGTATAGGGATCAAACCTTTTCTTGGCAGGATCGATATCCAGCTGCTGAATTTCTCCCACCTCGACCAGCTTGGCAAGGGTATTGTAAACGGTAGCAAAGGAGATACCGGGAAATTTTTTCGAGATCTCATGATAGATCTTTTCTGCCGAAGGGTGGGTCCGGTCCCCTTGAATCATCTGTAGAATGGAGAGTCGTTGAGGCGTAACTTTGAGTCCTATTTTCTTAAGTGTCTTTGCTACCGATTCCATATTATATATATTATAAAATAATAATTATTATTGTCAAGTAAATTCTACAAATTACCTCCATCGCAATCCATGGCGGAAATTCAATAAGAATGTGTGGTTATTGCTGCTTCAAGTTGCGCTCTTGGAATCCCCAGATTTGCTTCTTCCTTTTTCGTCATGTTTTCACCTCTGATGAAAAGGGTTCCAAGGATAACCTTTTCTGCAGCTCGATCTACATAGACCACAATCGGGAGCTCGTTATCTTTCTCCACCACGGCTAATTTAATCATGTAAAAACCGGGTATGAGGCTTTCCCGTTTCTCAACAAATTTGACCGTCACGTTTTCTGGTAACGATGCCTGAATCCTCACTGTTTGAATTGCCAACTGCACGATATGATTTTCTCTCGGTGGGTGATTTATTCTTAAAAGAAGGGATATGAATAACAACCCCATGATGCCGATAAAGACCTTTGACATCGCTTCTTTCCTCCTCTCGGATTCTAATTTGATCTTAAACAGGAGAGATTGGGAAGTGAATTAGGTCAACTTGGTATTTTGAGCAGAAAGAGCATGTATTTTGAGTTCGGTAGGGGTGAATTCCTGTCCCATGATAGTGAGAAACTGAGCCAGCTCGCCGGGCAATGCTTCGTGCAGCCCTTCGGGGATGATGAGGATATGATATTCAGGGTGGCTTGATTCAGCGTGGGTGTCCGATCACAGATTTGGCTCAGGGTGGACGGTGACATCGGCATTCGGTGCAAGTTTCTGGATAGCACGCTCGATCTGTTCTGTAAGAGTGTGAGCCTCCTTGAGGGTCTGATTGCCATCCACAAGAACGTGAATATCTACAAAAAGCTGTGAACCGGAGTATCGTACTCTCACATTATGGCAGTCGGTTACGCCTGGCAAGACCTCCACTGCGGATATGATTTTTTTCTCCAAGCCAGACGGGGCGACGTCCAACAATGCCTGGACGGTCCTCCATCCGAGCCTTCCGCTGACGTAAACGACAATCAATCCCACCAGGATGGCCGCCACAGAATCCGCTTGATGCAACAAGCCCAAGCTCGGCACCCAATCACTTACCCTGACGAGTACCAGACCCAGGATGACCACGCCAGAGCTCCAGATGTCCGTGCTGAAATGGAGCGCGTCCGCTTCAAGGGCCTGGCTATTGTACCTCTTGGCGGCCCGGTAGAGGGCGCGAGACCTCGAGAGATCGACCAAAATCGATGTAATCATAACCGCGAAAGACCAGAAGGTGACCTTCAAGGCGACAGCGTGGTACAACAGGCGGTGGGTGGCTTCATAGATAATCCAAAAGCAGGTGACGAGAAGAAGGAAGGTCTCAAAAAGCGCGGAGAGGTTCTCCACCTTGCCGTGACCATAAAGGTGATTTCGGTCTGCTGGCTTGCCAGAAATTCTGACCGCCAGGAAAGTCATCACCGCAGCCATGAGGTCGAGCCCGGAGTGGGCAGCTTCTGCAAGAATGCCCAGACTTCCCGTGGTGAGTCCAACGATGATCTTGAAAAGAGTCAGACCCACGGCCGCAAGGACAGAACTCAATGCGACGGATTTTTTCTCATGCGTACCATCTAAAGAAAAGTTAGTAACTGCCATCTTCCCCAGCCGTTCATCAAGATGTTCACAACAGTTCATCCAGAGAAAGTTTCTGCCATCCTCTCTATATACATGGAGGAAAAACGAATAAAATAATTGGGGACGAGTTGGCCTTTACCTGTGCAACCCGTCCCCAAGTTCTATCGGATAATTGCCTATTTCACGAAATCAAAATCTGGTTCCTTCATGGCCGGAGTGTAAATTGAAATAACCACTGCTGTCTCATTCCCAGTATTAATCGTATGATGCACCTTACCCATGGGGTTGAAATGAAGAGTTCCCGGTTTAATATCAACCCACCTGTCGTTGACCAGCATTTTCCCCGTTCCCCTAATTATGTATACTGTTTCATCGTGAGTCTTGTGAAGATGGGCTTTTACCTCAGCCCCTTCAGCCAATGTCAACACGAGGACAGTGGCCGTATTGTCTTCCGCGACTTTGATTCTTTGGATTTTTTCACCAGGTTTAATGGGGTTCTCTTTAAGGATTTCATCGATTTGCTTAATGATCTGTTCAGTAGTATCTGCTGCATGTGCGGTGGTTAAGGCAAAGAAGAAAAACAGACAAACTACAATGCCACAAATAGAAGCAATTCTCTTGGAAAGCATAGTGATTACCTCCTTTCTTTATTTGGTTGTAAGCAGGCTACTAATTCTGAGCAAAAACGTCAACAAAAATCTTAGTGGGATGGTTTTTGCAGGGAGGAAGGTAAAGCGGACCGGCCGCAGAGTCCAAAAGTGGAAGTTTTTCCCATTCTACATGAGGCCAAGAGATCCCAACACTTCGCGAGGGCTGGTGAGCAATTTTTGGATACCAACCTCTTTTGGATAGGCGCCAAAGGCAAGGCCCATCAGCTGGGTAAAATAGAGGATGGGAATTCCATAGTGAGTTTTGTAAGTCTCCTCAATCTGCCTCTGGCGGCCGTCGAGGTTCGCTTGGCAAAGAGGACAGGCGACCGCAATGGCATGGGCCCCGGCCTCCTTTGCCTCCCGGAGGATATCGTTTGATAGTTTGAGAACCATATCCGATCGGGTGAGAGTCATGGACACACCACAGCACTCTGTCTTATAGGACCAATCGATCGTTTCCGCACCCAGGGTCCTGAGGATGGAATCCATGCTTTGGGGGTCTTCGACATTATCAAACTGGGCTATTTTAGGGGGGCGGGTGAGCACGCATCCGTAATAACAGGCGACCTTCAAACCCTTCAGCTTTTTTTGTGTCCTTTCTTGAACCTTATCCAACCCCATTTCGAGGAAGACCTCCAAGGGGTGATAAACCTTCACCTTGCCCTGATACTTGTAATCAAACACCTCGTAAATCTTTTTCTTCAAATCGCTGTCATGCTGCAGCTCCACGTTGGCTGCCTTAAATCGGGAAAGGCATGCCAGGCAAGGAGCGATCAACTTATCAAATCCGTCCTTTTCCGCATGAGAAAGGTTGAAGACTGGCAGGGCAATCGATAAAAGATGGGATGTTGCATGGGCTGATGAGGCTCCGCAGCAGACCCAATCCTTCACTTCAATGAGGTCAATTCCTAACGCCTGGGTGACATATTTCAGAGACAGGTGGTAATCATATCCAGACGAGCTGAGAGAGCATCCCGGGAAGTAGGCATATTGCGTCATTTCATCTTGCTCCTTCTAATTTTTTGATTCTTGCCATCACTTGTCGCAATTCTTTCGCTCCGTGGCTCCTATGGGGAAAGGGCTTGAGCTTTCCCTTCAGCAACATGGGAGAAGCCATGTCGATGTCTTTAAAAGGTGTCATCATCCTTAAATTGATAAGAAGGGCAAGGCCGAGCTCATAGACCTTTCCGAAACGTTTGACCAATGCCATAAAGATTCGGTGCATGGCAGGAATGACGGGGTAGGGGTTATAGTAGTCAACCTCCTTTGACATCTCCCTCAACCCATCAATGACCCGGATGATATTGATGTCCTGGGGGCAACGGGTATTGCAGGTTTCGCAGGAGAGACAGGTCCAGATCGTGCCAGACCAATAAATCTCCTCAGCCAGACCAAGTTGGGCAGCTCGCATCAGCTCATGAGGCTTCATCTTCATCGCATAAGCAGAAGGGCAGCCCAATGTGCATTTTTTACACTGGTAGCAAAGCATAACATTCTCGCCCGTGAAGGCTTGGAGGTCTCGGCTGAATTGCAAATTTTCTTTAGAAAAAACGGGGCTCATAATTTCTCCTGTCCATCCTTTGTTAAACAAATAATCATAACACAATCCATCAGGAGGATCATCACTCCCACTACTGTTTTTAGTCTCATCTAGGCTTTGCAGATGGCTGAGTCGGACTCTTTCGGGAAGAGGACATTAAAGGTAGTTCCTCCTCCTTCTTCGCTTTCGACGTTAATGGAGCCCAGGTGGGCATCCACGATACTTTTGACAATTGAAAGTCCGAGGCCCGTGCCGACGATCTGACGAGTCTCTGAAGTCTTCACCCGGTAAAATTTGTCAAAGATTCGAGGAAGATCTTCCTTCTTAATGCCGATGCCTGTGTCAGACACCGTGGCCTTCACAAATCCACCCTCTTCGTTGAGATTTACCCAGACCTTCCCACCCTCGGGCGTATACTTGATGGCATTGGAGATGAGGTTCGTAAAGATTCCTTCCATACTATTTCGGTCTGCATTGATCAAAGAAATCCTGGAGGGAGCAGGGAATTGAAGATCGATCTTCTTGTTATCGGCTTCAGCCTTCATCAAATCCACCACTCTTTGGATCACCTCTTGAAGGGGGAGAGGCTCCTTGTATTGCACCATCTTTCCCGCTTCAATTTTGGAGAGATCCAGGAGGTCTTTGATCAGGGCAAGAAGCCCCTTGGTTCGTTCTTTGGCACGAGAAAGGAGTTGCGCTTGTTTTTCTGTCACCTCACCGGCCATCTTGTTAAGAATGACCGTTAATTGCTGTTCAACGGCAGCAATAGGCGCCCGGAGTTCATGAGTGACCATAGCAATGAACTCTGACTTCATCTTGTCGAGTTCTTTGAGATGACTGATATCCTGAAGGACGGTGACAGAACCCATCACTTCACCGATATCACTTCGTACGGGAGCCGTATGGGCACGAAGGAAGATTTCCCCGGGTTCGCCGACGCTCAATTCTTGAGACACCGAGGTATAGCCCAGGTCTTTTGTCTGCAAGCTTTCTTCGATCGTATGAGAGAGTTCTTGGGGAAGGGTACACTGGCTGAGATAGTTTCCCAGAAGGCAAGTCTCAGGAGCCTTGAGCATTCGACTCGCAGCTGGATTCGAAAGGACGATGCAACTGTCCCGATCGCATACCAGCACGCCGTCGCCCATGCAATTGATGATGGTTTTAATCTTGGACTTCTCGGTCGCAATATCCCGGAGCGACTTTTCCCGTTCTCTTCGAAGAAAGTCCGCCTCTTTTTGCAGTGATCTCCTTTCTAACGCCCTCCGCACGACGATGCGAAGCTGGTCTGGAGTGAATGGTTTGGGGATGAAGTCATAAGCTCCCTTTTTCATTGCCTCCACGGCGGACTCAACCGTTGCGTAACCCGTGATGACGATCACGAGAAGATTCGGATCGAAAGTTCGAATGTGATCTAACACGTCCATCCCGCTCATGCCAGGCATCATCAGGTCAAGAAGGATCACATCGACGTTCTCCGGACGGCCTTTGATCTCCTCCAACCCTTGATTCCCGTTCTCGGCACAGACGACAGACCATCCATCTCTTGAGAGGATGCGTGAACAACCATCCCTCATAATCTGCTCATCATCAATGACAAGGATGTTTCCATGATTAGGCATCTAACAACCTTTTTGTAGCGCCCTCATTCATTGGAGGCAAAGAAGATCCGTCGGCAATAAATGCCGACGCTACCACCCTCTTCCCTTTTACCTTTTTCCTCATTTGGCCAGCAAGGCCTCGATCCGTTTCACCAATACCTCTGGTTCAACAGGCTTATCAATGTAATCGTCGGCTTCGGTTTCAAGTCCGGCCTGTTGTGTATAGCGGGTCGTAGAAATCTTCGAAACCACTGCTGTCAGAAGAAGGATGGGGATCTTACTCAATTTGGAATTGGCTTTTAATTCCTTACACACCGCATACCCATCCTTGTCCGGCATCATCACGTCGAGGACAATAAGGTCCGGATTTTCAGTCTTTGCCTTTTGTAGACCCTCAATCCCCCCGTAGGCAGCGGCTACGTCATAGTTCTTGGATTCTAAGATCATCGTCACTGCTTCCACCAGATCCGGATCATCATCAACGATCAAAATCTTCTTTGCCATGTTTCTTCCCCTCCTTTTTTTCATCGTGACCGTGGCCGTCATCCGTGTCCGGTTCTGGTTTCTATTACGGACACGAGACACGAGTTACAGACACGTGTTTTATAGCTGCGGTCTCGGCAATAATCCTGCCGCCTTGGCAATCTCTGCCACCTTCTCCTCCCACTCGATCGCCATGATATGTATCCCTCGCACCCCAGGCATCTCCCTCAACTGCTGGATCGTCTCCACACAGATCTTGATCCCCTCCTCCGACTGCTTCTCCTTCGCCACCCCCTTCAGCCTCTCGATCATCCCTTCCGGCACATCCATCCCTGGCACCGAATTCTTCATGTATTTCGCCATCCCCACCGACTTAAACGGCGTCACCCCCGCCAATATCGCACACCTCTCGTGCAACCCCCTCTCCCTCACCATCTCCATCCACTTCGAAAATCGCTCCACATTATAGATACACTGCGTCTGGATAAATTCACACCCCGCCTTCACTTTCTTCCCCAATCTCGCCGCCCGGATCTCAAAGGGGTCTGCAAACGGATTCTCCGCCGCCCCAATGAAGATCATCGGCTTGCCCTTGACTTCCTCTCCCCCCAAGAACTTCCCGTCATCCCTCAAGGTCTTGACTGTATTGATGAGCTGGATTGAGTCTATGTCAAACACATTTTTTGCCTTCGGATGATCCCCAAATTTCTGATGATCTCCAGACAGACAAAGCATGTTGTTGATCCCCATGGCTCCCGCCCCCAGAATGTCGCTCTGTATCGCAATCCGGTTGCGGTCCCGACACACCATCTGCAAGATCGGATCAAAACCCATCTCTTTCAGTATGATACACGCAGAGAAGGAACTCATTCTCACCACCGAGGTCTGATTGTCGGTGACGTTGACCGCATCGACCACCCCCTTGAGCAGGTTCCCTTTCTTACGGATCACCTCCGGGTCTGCCCCACGCGGTGGCCCGCACTCCGAGGTCACCACAAATCCTCCACTCTCCAGTATTTTTTCGATGTTCGATTTGGTTTTCATGCATCGCTCCGCTTAGTAGTTTAGTTCGGAGTAATTTAGTTCGGAGTCTCCGAACTCCGAACTCAGTTACTAAATTACTAAAACTCTCCGGGCTTATAACCTTAGGTCTTCCCTCATCCTCTTTCTTGGTCCTCCATCCCGCGAGGTCCTCCAATCTTTCGCCGGGATGATCTCTTCATATTTGTCCAACTGCCCAAGCTCCTTGAGTCGGTCCACGATCAATTGCCAACCACAATCTGTGTCTTTGTCTACCTCGCATTTCCCATTCGAAGACCCCCCACAGGGACCATTAAGCAAGCTCTTCGCACACCGGGCGATCGGACAAATCCCCCCCGTCATATGCAACACACACTCCCCACACCCCTGACACCGCTCACTCCATACCCCCTGCTCAAGGGTAACTCCTAAAAACGTTGTATTGACCCCAGGTAGTACGACCTTGGTCCGATATTTCTCCGCCACATACTGTATCCCCGCCCCACACGCTATCGATAAGATCGCCTCGTAGTCCCCCACAAAAGGCCGTACCTGATCGATGTATTCATGATCACACTGACGCTCCAACGTCTGCTCCTTGATCTCGATCTCCTGCCCCTCCTTGGAACGGGATAACCGTATCTCGGAAGCCAATACCCCCACCTCCCGCTCCCCCCCCACCGCACAGACCGTCACACATTCATTACATCCCAAAAGCAATACCTTCTTGTAGGGCTTGAGCATCCCAAGGATCTCTTCCAATGACTTTCTGTTTGCTACAATCATGGATACCTCCAATTTCAGTTTGAGGTTTAAGGAGCGCTTCGCTTGAGGAGCGCTCCGCTTGAGGCCTAAAAAGAATTTGCCTCAAGTCCCGCTTCAGGGACGCTCCTCTATCCTCAAGGTCAAGTATTGACCGCTCTTTTCGTCTTTTTAACTGGACTTGGCCCCAGTGCTCTTATCTTCTCCGTCATCTCACGAGCCACCTCAGCAAATCTCTGACCCTGTGCCGAACTCATGTTGTACATCTCGACACGACCCAAACCCAACCCCACTTCCTCCAATAAACCCTTCACATACTGAACTCTCTTCTTCGCCCTCAAGTTCCCTCTCAAGAAGTGGCACTCTCCCTCCAAACACCCTGCCAGGTAAACCCCGTCCACCCCTG
>Ga0335070_10008070_pt1 | contig 12355 bp, 10 predicted proteins | sample Lox_Sample_13_FD_206722 | JGI IMG/M metagenome (GOLD analysis project Ga0335070, IMG submission 206722) | Soil microbial communities from Loxahatchee National Wildlife Refuge, Florida, United States - Lox_Sample_1.3 | ecosystem: Environmental > Terrestrial > Soil > Wetlands | place: USA...
CGAGAAGGAGTTCGTCCGTACCCGCGACGCGATCGGCCGCGCGCTGGGCGCGGCGCCGCAGACTGGCGACGCGAACGGCAACGATACGGACCGTGCGCCTTGATCTCCACGCATCTGGCGTGCTTATTGCAGGTGTTCGACGCACGCTCGATGCGAATTTGACGGCTACTCACGATCAACACCGGTAAGCCCATGGACTTGAGTCAGGTTTCCTCCTCCGCGAACGCCCGCCGCGCCGAACGCGCAGCGGTGGCCAGCTCCGCGGCGCGCGACGCCTCGGGCGCCCACGATTTTCACGCCGACGCCCTGTTCGACGAACGCCCCTTCCTGCGCCGCCTCACGGCGCTCGACTGGCTGTTCGCGCTGGCGCTCGTGGCGGGCGCGGGCTTCGCGCTCTCGCGCTACCACGCGCACATGAACTACTACGACAAGCTGGTGCTGGGCGGCACGACGCCGGCGCTCGTCGTGCTGGGCTGGCGCTGGAAGCCTTCGCGGCTGCTCATGGCGGCCATCGCAGTGTTCTCAATTGGCGCAATCCAGCTGTACCAGGGCGATCTCGCGCGCGCCGATCAGGCGTTCTTCCTCAAGTATTTCCTCTCCAGCCAGTCGGCCATCCTGTGGATGAGCGCGCTCTTCGTGCTCGCCACACTGTTCTACTGGATCGGTCTGCTTTCGCGCTCGCCCACGGGTGGCGCGATCGGCACGAAGCTCACGTGGGCGGCGGTGCTCATGGGGTTCGTGGGCATGATGGTGCGCTGGTACGAGTCCTACCTGATCGGCGCGGACGTCGGCCACATTCCCATCTCGAACCTCTACGAAGTGTTCGTGCTGTTCAGTCTCATCACAGCGCTCTTCTATCTGTATTACGAAAGGCACTACAACACGCGCGCGCTCGGCGCGTTCGTGCTGCTCGTGATCAGCGCGGCTGTGGGCTTCCTGATGTGGTACTCGATCTCGCGTGACGCGCAGCAGATCCAGCCGCTCGTCCCCGCGCTGCAGAGCTGGTGGATGAAGATCCACGTGCCGGCGAACTTCATCGGCTACGGCAGCTTCGCGCTCTCGGCCATGGTGGGCGTCGCCTACCTCATGAAAGAGCGCGGCGTGCTGGCGGACCGCCTGCCCGCGCTCGACGTGCTCGACGACGTCATGTACAAGTCGATCGCCGTCGGCTTCGCGTTCTTCACGATCGCGACCATCCTCGGCGCGCTGTGGGCCGCGCAGGCCTGGGGCGGCTACTGGAGCTGGGACCCGAAGGAAACCTGGGCGCTGATCGTATGGCTCAACTACGCGGCCTGGCTGCACATGCGCCTCATGAAGGGCCTGCGTGGCGGCGTGGCGGCCTGGTGGGCGCTCACGGGCCTGCTCGTGACGACCTTCGCCTTCCTCGGCGTGAACATGTTCCTTTCTGGGCTGCACAGCTACGGCAAGCTGTAACCGCGGCCCCTTGCAGGACGAACTAACCGTCGGATGCCTCGCGCTTCGACGGTTTTTTTTCGTCAGCCGGGAAGCTTTGCGCGCTACGTGCGTTTGCCCGCTTGAGGTCATCCAGCCGATTCGCCCCGTGCACCGCACGCCAGGGCCGGATCCCGACACCATCAACGCGCGCGCGGCGCACGAGGCAGGAGCAGCAACATGTGGATCAAGCGAAGCAGCAGGATCATGCTTTATGGCGACGACATCGCCGCGAGCGAAATCACGCCGCAAAAGGTGTTCGAGCAGCGCCGGCGCGTGTTGCAGGCGGCGGGGGCGCTCGCGCTCGGCGGCATCGCGGGGCCGTTCGGCGCGACGCAGGCGTTCGCGGAATATGCGCCCGGCGATCCGAAGGCGCAAAAGCTCGTCGCGAAAACGGATACGAAGTTCGTCGCGCTCGATAAGGTCACGCCCTACAAGGACGTCACGACCTATAACAACTTCTACGAGTTCGGCACCGACAAGAGCGACCCGGCCGAGAACGCGCATACGCTGCGTCCGCGCCCCTGGAAGCTGAGCGTCGAGGGCGAGGTGAAGAATCCCAAGGTCTATGACATCGACGAGATCCTCAAGCTCGCGCCGCTCGAAGAGCGCGTGTACCGGCATCGCTGCGTGGAGGGCTGGTCGATTGTGGTCCCGTGGATTGGCATTTCGCTCTCCGAACTGATTCGCCGTGCGCAGCCTACCGGCAACGCACGCTACGTGCAGTTCATCACGCTCGCCGACCCCTCGCAGATGCCGGGCCTCGCCGAGCCGATTCTCGACTGGCCGTATTCCGAAGGCCTGCGCATGGACGAGGCGATGAATCCACTCACGCTGCTCACGGTGGGCCTGTACGGCCAGGTGCTGCCGAACCAGAACGGCGCGCCCGTGCGCGTGATCGTGCCGTGGAAGTACGGCTTCAAGAGCGCGAAGTCGATCGTGAAGATCCGCTTCGTCGAGAACCAGCCGCCCACGAGCTGGAACAAGTACGCGCCGACCGAGTACGGCTTCTATTCGAACGTGAATCCGAACGTCGATCACCCACGCTGGAGCCAGGCCACCGAGCGTCGCATCGGCGAAGACGGCTTCTTCACGCCCAAGCGCAAGACGCTCATGTTCAACGGCTACGGCGATCTCGTGGCGTCGATGTATCAGGGCATGGACTTGCGCAAGAACTTTTGAGCCTCGAGGGCGCAATGGAGCGAGAGATGGAATCGACGACGACACCGCAGGCCGGGGCTTTGCCGCACGCAAAGCGGGCGAGTGCTGCGAGTTCTGGCCGTGCTGCGAAGCCGGTTGCGCGTGCAGCGAGTGCGAGCGCGAGTGTGAGCGGCCCGCGCTGGCTGCCCTGGACGAAGGCGGCGGTGTTCGTCGCCGCGTGGTATCCGCTTGCGCGCATCGTGCTGTTCGGCCTCACGGACCGGCTCGGCGCGAATCCGATCGAGTTCATCACGCGCTCCACGGGCCTGTGGACGCTCGTGTTCCTGTGCATCACGCTCGCCGTCACGCCGCTGCGCCGGCTGACCGGCTGGAACGCGCTGATCCGCTTTCGCCGCATGCTCGGCCTCTACGCGTTCTTCTACGCAACGCTGCACTTCACGACCTACATCTGGTTCGACAAGTGGTTCGACGTCGCCGCGATGCTCAAGGACGTGGGCAAGCGGCCGTTCATCACGGTGGGCTTTGCCGCGTTCGTGTTGCTGATCCCGCTCGCCGTGACCTCCACGCGTGCGATGGCGCGCCGGCTCGGACGCCGCTGGCAGACGCTGCATCGGCTCGTCTACGTGATCGGCGTGCTGGCGATCCTGCACTTCTGGTGGATGAAGGCGGGCAAGCACGATCTCGCGCTGCCCAAGCTCTACGGCGCAATCATGCTCGTGCTGCTGGGCTGGCGCGTAGGCGCGTGGCTGCTCGCGCGATGGCGCACGCGCACCGCTGCGCGTGCTGCGTGAGTGATGAATAAGCGCTGCATGAACACGCCATGCGCTTGCCGCGCCTGAAGGCAATAAAAAAGCGACGCCGCAGCGTCGCTTTTTCACATGAGGCGAGCGCACGAAACGCCCGGTCGATCGTTCAATCCGGCAACACGCGCTCGCTCGCGAAGAGCTGCGCCACGCTTTCGCGCTCGCGCGCGAGATGCACGCGCGTGCCGTCGACCAGCACCTCGGCCGCGCGGGGACGCGTGTTGTAGTTCGAGCTCATCACGAAGCCGTAGGCGCCCGCCGAGCGGATCGCGAGCACGTCGCCCGGCTCGATCGCGAGCGTGCGCGCGCGGCCCAGCCAGTCGCCGCTTTCGCACACGGGGCCGACCACGTCGTAGGTGTGCGCGGCCGACTGGCGCTCAACGACCGGCTCGATCGCGTGGTACGCGTCGTACATCGCGGGGCGCGCGAGGTCGTTCATCGCGGCGTCGACGATCGCGAAGTTCTTTTCCGATCCCGGCTTCAGGAATTCGACGGTCGTGAGCAGGATGCCCGCATTGCCCACGAGCGAGCGGCCCGGCTCGAAGTACACCTCGCGCGCCTTGCCTTCTTTCTCGCCGTGCGCCTCGATGCGATCGAGCACGGTGCGCACGAACTCGCCGATGTCGGGCGGCGTTTCGTCGTCATAGCGGATGCCGAGGCCGCCGCCAACGTCGATGTGACGAATGTTCACGCCGTCGGCTTCGATCTGGTCGACGAGTTCGAGCAGCTTGTCGATGGCGTCGAGATACGGCGCGATTTCAGTGATCTGCGAGCCGATGTGGCAGTCGATGCCGATCACTTCCAGATGCGGCATGGCCGCGGCCGCGCGATAGGTCGCGCGCGCGTCTTCGAAGGCGACGCCGAACTTGTTCGCCTTCAGGCCCGTGGAAATGTACGGATGCGTTTTCGGATCGACGTCCGGGTTCACGCGCAGCGAAACCGGCGCTTTCTTGCCGAGCTTCCCGGCCACGGCGTTCAGGCGGTCCAGTTCGGGGATCGATTCGACGTTGAAGCACTTCACGCCCGCTTCGAGCGCCTCGCGCATTTCGGCGGCGTTCTTGCCGACGCCCGAGAACACCACGTCCTGTGCCGTGCCGCCGGCCGCGAGCACGCGCGCGAGCTCGCCCGCCGAAACGATGTCGAAGCCTGCGCCCTCGCGCGCGAACACGTTGAGCACCGCGAGATTGCTGTTCGCCTTCACCGCGACGTGCACCTTGGCGCGGCGGCCCGCGCAGGCGTCGGCGTAGGCGTGCCATGCGGCGGTGAGCGCCTCGCGCGAGTAGACGTAGAGCGGGGTGCCGTACTGCGCGGCGAGATCGGCGGCGCACACGCCTTCGACGAAGAGCGTGCCGTTGTCACGGTGAAAAGCGCGGGGGAAAGCGGACTGTGTCATGCGAGCGTTTTACTGGGTTGGCGTGGCGCCGGAAGCCGGTTGCGGACTGCCGGTGGCCGAAGGTGTCGTGCTGAGTTCGGTGTCCGGGGACAACGAGAGCGGCGTGCCCGAGGTGTCGGGAATCATCCCCACCGGAGCCGAAGCCGAGGAGGCCGAGTCGGCAGCACCCGCGGCGCTGTCCTGCGGCCCGGATTCGAAACTGGGCTTGGGCGGAAGCGGCGGCACGGTGGGCAGGTAGAGCGGCCCGCGCTGGCCGCAGCCCGCGAGCGCAACGGTGCCGATCGCAAAAGCCGCTAGAATCGCGCGGGGCGTCCGTACACGGGACGTCGATATGCGTGATGCCACTGCGCGCATCCTGGAAATGACACGCATAATTGCCCCTGAATGTGAATAACCGGTGGAGTTTAGCATGCCAGACAATGACTACCTGAGCCGCGCGGAGGCCGTGCTGGCGGCCGTTGAGCGGGCCGTGGACGAGGCCAGTGCCGACATCGAACTCGAGCGAAGCGGCAACGTTCTGACGCTCGAATTCGAGAATCGCACGAAGATCATCGTGAATCTGCAGCCGCCGATGCGCGAGATCTGGATCGCGGCGAAGGCGGGCGGTTTCCACTATCGCTTCGTCGACGGCGAATGGCACGACACGCGCACGGGCACCGAATTCTTCTCGGCGCTCACGACCTTCGCGACAGAGCAGGCCGGCGAACCGGTGCGGTTCGAACCCTGAACGTGGAAACGGGCGCCGCTGGCGCCCGTTTTTCATTGCCTCCGTTCCGGCGAGATTCAATGCCCCCGGAACAGATTCATGATGTCTTCCTTCTCCTTCGCGTTGACGTGCTCTGGCGTGGCATCCGCATCGGCCGCTGGCGCTGCGTCCGAAGCGCCAGCAGCGCTGCTCGATTCCGCTTCGAGCGCCGCCTGGCTGATGCCCACCGTCGAGACGAAGCCGTGCCCCGGCGTCATGTCGGCGTAGTACAGCTCGTCGCCGAGCGTGACGATGCCGTCGGGCATCGGCATCTTGTAGTCGGGCACGCCGTTCAGCGCCTTTTGCATGTAGTCGATCCACACGGGTAGCGCGAGGCCGCCGCCCGTTTCCTTGTCGCCGAGGCTGCGCGGGTTGTCGTAGCCGATCCACGCGATTGCCGCGAGCGTGTGCTGGAAGCCGGCGAACCAGGCGTCGCGCGAGTCGTTGGTCGTGCCTGTCTTGCCGCCGAGGTCGGTGCGCTTGAGGACGTTCGACTTCGCGCCCGTGCCGTGCTGCGCGACGCTCTGCAGCAGGCTGTTCATGATGTACGCGTTGCGCGGGTCGATGGCGCGCGGCGCGTTCTGCCCGGCCACGATCGGCTGCGCCTCGGCGACCACGATGCCGCGCTGGTCGGTGACTTCGGCGATCAGATAAGGATTCACGCGATAACCGCCGTTCGCGAACACCGAGTAGCCGGCCGCCATCTGCAGCGGCGTGACGAGGCCCGCGCCTAGCGCCATCGGCAGGTAGGCCGGATGCCGGTCGGCGTCAAAGCCGAAGTGCGTGATGTACTGCTGCGCGTACTTCGTGCCGATATGGTTGAGGATGCGGATCGACACGAGGTTCTTCGACTTCATGAGCGCCGTGCGCATCGACATCGGGCCGTCGAAGCCGCCGCCGTAGTTCTTCGGCTCCCAGGCCTGGCCGCCCGTTTCCGCCGCGCTGAAGAAGAGCGGCGCGTCGTTGATGACGGTGGCAGGCCCAAGCCCCTTGTCGAGCGAAGCCGAGTAGATGAACGGCTTGAAGCTGGAGCCCGGCTGGCGCCAAGCCTGCGTGACATGGTTGAACTTGTTCTTGTTGAAGTCGAAGCCGCCCACGAGCGCGCGGATCGCGCCGTCCTGCGGCACGATCGAGATGAACGCGCCTTCGATCTGCGGCAGTTGCGTGATCGACCACTCGCCCGCGTTGTTGCGCGCCACGCGGATGATCGCGCCCGGCCGGATGCGCTGCGACGGCTGTGCGCGCGCGCTCAACGCGAATTGGGCGAAGCGCAGCCCGTCGCCGGTGATGCTCGCGGTGTTGCCGTCCATCAAGGTGACCTGCACTGCCTTCGGGCTCGCGGCCGTCACGACTGCCGCGACGAGCTCGCCGTTGTCGGGGTGCTCGACGAGGGCGTCGTCGATGGCCTGCTCGCGGTCGTCCGCGTCGGCGGGCAGGTCGATGAACGCCTCGGGCCCGCGATAGCCGTGCCGCCGCTCGTAGTCCATCAGCCCCTTGCGCAGCGCGCGATAGGCGACGTCCTGATCGGCCGAATCGATGGTCGTGACGACGTTCAGCCCGCGCGTGTAGGCCTCCTCGTGGTACTGCGCGTACATCATCTGACGGACCATTTCCGCCACGTATTCGGCGTGGACGCTGAATTCCTTGCCCTGGCCCTTGACCACGAGCGGCTGCTGCGCGGCCTCGTCGTACTGCTGCTGCGTGATGTAGTGCAGTTCCAGCATGCGCTGGAGAATATATTCCTGACGCACCTTCGCCCGCTTCGGATTGACGACGGGGTTATAGGCCGAGGGCGCCTTGGGCAGCCCGGCGAGCATGGCGCATTCGGCGAGCGTGAGATCTTTGAGGTCCTTTCCGAAATACACGCGTGCGGCGCTCGCGAAGCCGTACGCGCGCTGGCCCAGGTAGATCTGATTCATGTACACCTCGAGAATCTGATCTTTCGAGAGCTTCGACTCGATCTTGTAGGCGAGCAGCATCTCGTAAATCTTGCGCGTGTAGGTCTTTTCGCTCGAAAGGAAGAAGTTGCGCGCCACCTGCATGGTGATCGTGCTGGCCCCCTGGGTGGCGTGGCCGTTGGTGAGCGCGACGAGACCCGCACGCGCGATGCCGGCAAGATCGACCCCGCCATGATCGTAGAAGCGGGCGTCCTCGATGGCGAGAACGGCGTTCTTGAGGTTGACGGGCACGTCCTGGAAATGGACGACGTCGCGCCGCTCTTCGCCGAATTCACCGATCAGCACGTGGTCGCGCGTATAGATGCGCAGCGGCACCTTCGGGCGATAGTCGGTGAGCGCGTCGAGCGAAGGCAGGTTCGGCGTAGCCACGACGAGCGCATAGCCGAGCACGAGTGCCACGCACACCACGCCGGCGACGATGAGGCCGAAAAAGCCGATCAGCAGCGTCGCCCACCACGGGCGCTTGCGCCGCCTGGGCGGTTCGGGCGGCGTGGATGGCGGCACGGAGGAAGGATGCTGATCTTGCATACGAACACCAGAAAAACGGTCCCGCGATTATAGCCGGGGCGCCTCCGTGCTTTCGGAAAGCTTGCATTTCGAGGGTGGCAATCGCGCGACCCGATACTCGCACTGTAGACGTGCCACTCGCGCATGGGTAGCGCCCATCCCGAACGTTGGCCGTATGGCCGAGTATTCGCGCGACGCGGCCATTCGCACAATTTCCCCATCGACGCGCTGCGAACGGTTCGCGGCGCGCGGGCGTATGGGAGGGGTGCAATGGGTTTCGGGAATCCGGTGTTGTTGGGGGCGCGCCGCTATGCCGCAGGGGTGGATCTTGGCGCGCGAGGCGCCACGCTCGTGGTGTTGAGCCAGCGCATTGTCGGCGCGGGGCCGGTGCGCCTCGAGTGGCTGGCGAGCGCGCCGCTCGCGCGCGGGGCGCTGGCGGGCGCGGAAATTGTCGATCGCGCGGCTTTCGTCGGCGCGCTGCACAGCGTGTTCGGCGAGTTGCCGCGCGCCTGTGCTGCGGCGTCGCTGCGTTGCGCGATGGCTTTACCCACGAGCGCGACGCACATCGCAACGGTGCCGCTCGCTCGCCTCGCGCCGGCTGCAGGCGTGGGGGACGATTCCGGCATTCACGACGGGCTCGCGCCGTTCGTGCTGGCAGAGGCGGAGCGCGTGGCGGGCCTCGAGCGCGTCGAGCTCGCAGTCGACTGGCACGTGGTGCCGGCCGTGCCGACGCACGACGCACGACAGGCGCGCAACGCGCACGTGACGATTGCAGCGACGGCCCGGCAGCATCTGGAGGCGCGCATCGAATGCGCGGCAATGGCAGGCATCACGCTCTGCGCCGTGGACGACGAGGCGCACGCCGCGTTGCGCGCAATGCGGCATGCGGCGGCGTACGAGCTGTCGCCGCTCGAGCCCTGGGTGGCGCTCTGGGTTGGCCCGGAAGGCGTGCACGGCTGGTATCTCGTCGACGACTCGGTTATCCGGCACATGCGTTTCCCCGCCCTGGAACATGCCGATCTCGTGGAAGCGCTGCGCGACCTCGTCGATGGCGAGCAGGCCGGCTGCGTGCAGGTGTCGGGCGAGCTTGGCATGCTGCGCGGCGTGAACTTCACGCTAGCCGACATCGGCGACGTCCTGGGCGCGCCGGTGTTGCCGTTCGAGTGCGGGCCGTTCGGCGGCTTGGAGCGGCCGCTCGCGGCATCGCTTCTGCATGATCCGGCGTGTGCCGTGGCGTTCGGCCTCGCGTTGCACGGGGTGAGCGAATGACTGGCGCGGTCTCGGGAAGTCGCACCTTGCGCCTCGCCCCGCTGCGCTCGCCCGGCGGGTTCAATTTGCTGCCGTGGCGGCAGCGGGCAATCCGCAGGCTGCGCCGTCGTCGGCTGCTCGAATGGTTGGCCGCGGCGTTCGCGGGCGGCGCGTGTGCGCTGAGTGTCTTGCTCTGGCAGTCCATCGAGCGCAGCGGGATCGAGGTACGCCGCGCGGCGCTGGAGCGCTCCGTTGCACACTGGCGCGCTCCGCTGGCCGAAGCCAGGCGCCTTGCGCACGAGGCGGAAGCGCGGCGCCTCGGTGAGCGGCTCTCGCGGCAGCATGCGCGCGCCGCGGCACACCTGTTCGCGCTTGCCGACTGGCTGTCGAGTGACGTGCCACCGGGCGTCGGCCTGCAGCAGCTCACGCAGTTCGCCGAAGAAACCGATCTGCAGGCGAGTGCGGCGGATGAGGCCGCGGCCGCGGCGTGGCTAGGCCGGCTACGGACGTTGCCCGATGTCGAGGCCGTGACGGTGCGCGAACTCAAGCGCGGCACGGCAGCTGGCGCCGCACGCGAAAGTACGCCGGACGGCGAGCCGATTCGCGTGGCTGCGCATCTCGTCTGGCAAGGCGCGAGCGCTGCGCCGCGGGCCGGCGCGTCCCGGGCGCCGGGTGCTCCTGTTGCGAAGGGGGCGAAATGAGCACGGCGGCTGCACAGGGAAGGGACCTCGCGTGGGCGCAGGACAACCGGCGCGGCGCGCTGCGCGGCTGGCTGCCGCTCCACGCGTGGAGCGTGCGCCGTCGGCGCGCCGCCGCACTGGCGATTGCCGTACTCGCGGGCACATCGGCGTGCGGTGCCTGCGTTGTGCTGGATCCGCTCGGCGTGCACACGGCGCGGGCAGCGCTCTCAGACGCGCAGAAACGTCGCGACGATGCGCAGCAAGCCCTGGCGCGCTTGCCGGCGCTTCGCAAGTTTGCGGCGAGAGCCGCCGCACGCGCTGCGCACGTGGGCAATTCCGCCGATGATATCCGCCGAATCTCGCAACTTGCCGCGCAGTCGGGGCTCGTGCTCCACGCGCTGGAGCCTGCCGCGACAGGTGGGGCAAAAGCCGAGGCGTTCCGTTCGATCAAGCTGGTCGCGCAAGGCGGCTTCGCACAGTTGCGCGGGCTGCTCGAAGCACTCTCGCGCGAGCCGGAACTGATCGCACCAACAGAACTGGCGATCCAGCGCACGCGAGTTGGGCTGTCGATTTCGGCGACATTGCGTGTGTACGACGCACTTCCCGCCGTGCCACTGGCCTTGGCGTCCGTTGAAGAGGCAATGGCAGCGGCCGATCCATTCGCTCGCGCTGCAGCGGTCGGAGCCGGGCAGGACGGGTGGCGACTTGCCGGCATCCTCCAGGATCGCCAGCGCATTGTCGCGCTCGTGGAAACGCCGGAGGGCGTCATGACCGTGCAGGCCGGGCAGGCGATAGGCGATGGCCGGGTCGTGCAGGTTGACCCGGCGCGCGTCGTCGTGTTTGCGGGCGGGGCCACGCGCGCGCTCGACTGGGCGGAGGTGGCGAAATGAACGCATTCCGTTGGGGATTGGGTCTCCTTGGTGCGGCATTGCCGAGCGTTGCCGCGTTGGCCGCAGTGCCGTTGCCGCAGTCCGAGTGGACGCGGCCGCCAGGCGCGGTGGCGCACTACGAGGCGCCGCCGTTGCCCGAAGGCGCGGGGGTGCCCGCGGCCACACAATGGATTGCCAATCCGTTCACTTCGGGCAGCGAGGCCGCTTCGCCCGAAGACGTATCGGCAGGGAATACCGATGGTGCTTCCGGTGCGGGCTCGGCCGCCGCGCAACCTTCGCGGGAGGCTGGCGGCGACGCGACGGCTGTCGCGCCGCTCGAAGGACCGCCCGTACCCATGCGCGAGCCGTTGCGGCTCAGCAGCCCGGCTGCGTCTAACGATGGCTTGCCGCCCGACCGTCCAATCACGCTCAATTTCCAGCGCGCGGAACTCACTGCCGTCCTGCACGCGTTCGCCCAGTTCACGAAGCTCAATATCGTCGCAAGCGAGCGTGCGCGCGGGCAGGTTACATTGCGGCTCGATCGGGTGCCGTGGCGCAGCGCCTTCGACTTGTTGCTGGAGACGAATGGCCTCGCGATGTCGCGCATCGGCGACGTGCTCTGGGTCGCGCCAGCCGCGGAACTGGTCACACGCGAACGCCAGCGTTTCGAGGCGCACGCGCGGGCCGCCGAGCTCGAGCCGCTCGCGAGCCGCGCATTCGAGCTTCATTACGCGCGCGCCGAGGATCTGCGTCGGCTACTGAGCGGCACAGGGGCGCAGCGCGCGCTCTCGAAGCGGGGAGCAGCCGTGGCGGACGCGCGCACGAACCTGCTGTTCGTCACGGATCTGCCGGCGCGCCTCGACCAGATCGCCGAACTCGTGCGTCGGCTCGACGCGCCGGCGCCCCAGGTGCTGATCGAAGCGCGTATCGTCGAGGGGGACGAGGGGCTGTCGCGCGAACTGGGCGTGCGCCTCGGCGTGACGCCGGTGAACGCCGACGGGACGGCGCGCGGCATCGGCGGCGGGAAGGACGGGACGCTCTACGATCTGGGTGCGGGTCCGCTTTCGGGCTTCGAGGCAGCGGGGCTCGGTCTCACGCTGCTGGCCGCGCACGCCACACGTCAGCTCGATATCCAGCTGAGCGCGCTCGAAGCAGAGGGGCGCGGGCGCGTGGTGTCGAGTCCGCGGGTCGTCACGGCCGACCGCATGAAGGCGATCGTCGAGCAGGGCACGGAGCTGCCGTACCAGGCGAAGGTCGGACAGGGCGTCTCGGGCGTGCAGTTCCGTCGCGCGAGCTTGAAACTGGAGGTCGAGCCGCAAATCACGCCCGATGGCCGCGTCATTCTCGATCTCGACGTGGCGAAGGACAGCGTGGGCGAGCAAACCGCCGCCGGGCCGGCGATCAACACCAAGCATGTGCAGACTCGTGTGGAAATCGAAGACGGCGGCACGGTCTCGATCGGCGGGATCGACGCGACCGATGACCGCGATGATGTGACGCGTGTGCCGCTCCTGGGCAAAATACCAGTTCTGGGCGCGC
>Ga0335070_10008071_pt1 | contig 12355 bp, 16 predicted proteins | sample Lox_Sample_13_FD_206722 | JGI IMG/M metagenome (GOLD analysis project Ga0335070, IMG submission 206722) | Soil microbial communities from Loxahatchee National Wildlife Refuge, Florida, United States - Lox_Sample_1.3 | ecosystem: Environmental > Terrestrial > Soil > Wetlands | place: USA...
CTCCGTGACTCGCAGACGCCCCGCGTACTCGTCCAGGACGACCTTTGCGGTCTGCTCCACCTGGTACTTCGGCAGTCCCGTGCCGGAGATCATGTCGGCAACCGTGGATTCTCCGCGCCGCGTCTTTAGAAATGAAACCAGCCTGTCCTCGACCCGGGCCATGGGGAAATCGTAAACCTTGGCTGCAGTTGCCACGCTCAGCCCTCCTCACTCGATTCTTTCGATACTTTTACGATAGTACAATCGGAGGCAAATGACAAAGGGAGGCTTGAGGCGGGCCGGCCGGTGGTCGTGTCGGTACTTGACAGATGCCGTTCCTTCCAGTAGTTTCACAACTTGTTACGAGTGATACAATTGCGTTCGCGTGGAGGTGACTTCCCTTGGCGAGTAATCTCTCGGCTGAAAAAAGCGAAAGGCAGAGCGAAAAGCGACGCCTTCGGAACAAGATGATCAAGAGCAGGGCGAAGACCCTTGTCAAGGACTTCGTTCAGCTCGTGGGCGAGAAGAAGAAGGACGAAGCGCAGAAGAAGCTCGGCGAGCTGTCTTCGTTCCTGGACAAGGCGGTCTCCAAGGGTGTGTATCATCGCAATACCGCTGCCCGCAAGAAATCCCGCATGCACCACCTGATGGGCAGCCTGAGCGCCTGAGCAGGCAGCAAACCGTGGCCAGGGAGAAGCTTTCCAAGGCCGAAATCGTCGAGAATATCTACCCGCAGGTCAAGGCGAGCAAGAAGAACATCCACCGGATCATCGACCTGTTCTTCGACCAGATCAAATCGGGACTTCTCGCTGACAGGATCATCGAGCTGCGCGGTCTGGGCACTTTCGAGATCAGAACGCGCAAGGGGCGCAAGGCACGGAATCCCAAGACGGGAGACTCCGTCGTCATCCGCGATCACGGCGTCGCGCATTTCCGACCCGGCAGGGAATTGAAGCAGAAAGTCTGGGACCTGAGGAGCTAGCGTGATCCCGGGCGCCCAGAAGCAATCCCCAGCGAAGATTCTTGTCGATCTGGGGCTTCTTGTCCTGTCCGCGGTGCTCTTTGCCCTTTCCTTCCCGAGCTTCCTTTCCACCACGGGCTGGTTTCCGCTCGGCTTCCTCTGTCTTGCCCCGCTTTTCGTCGTGGTTCATCGGTCCACCTGGGCGGCGTCGCCGTTCTTTGGAGTGCTCTTCGGATACATTTCCTACACGCTTTTCAACTACTGGCTGGGAAAGTTTCATCCCCTCACCCTCGTCGTCGTTCCCCCTATCTACGCGGCGTATTTTTTCCTTGCTCTGCCAGCGCTGAAGCTCGCGGACACTGTATTCCCGGAGTTCGGCTTCCTGCTGCAGTCCGCCCTGTGGGTCTGCTACGAGTACTTTCTGAAGTCCAGCGGGTTCCTGGCTTATTCGTACGGGAACATCGGCTACTCGCAGTACCCCTTCATTCCTTTCATCCAGATTGCGGACCTGGTCGGAATCTGGGGCGTTTCGTTCATGGTCGTGTATCCATCCGCCCTCATCGGACATGCCCTTTCACGCGGGGTGAAGCACCTCCGGGGCTCCTGGCGATCATTGCTCAGGCCGGCGGTCGCGTACCTGATCCTGTTCGCAGGGGTCATCGTCTATGGGTTCTTCGCTCCGGCGGACCTTTCCCGAGCGCGAGAGTGGAAAGTGGCTCTGGTACAGCAGAACGTGGACCCATGGAAGGGAGGGTACAACGCGTATCGCCAGTCCCTCGATGTCCTTCTGCGCCAGAGCAGACTCGCGATGACACAGAATCCCGAGATCGTGATCTGGTCCGAGACATCTTTTGTGCCGGCCATCGACTGGCACACTCGCTACCGGCCCGACAACGAGACCTATCAGCTGGTTCTGGAGTTGCGGGATTTCCTGTCCGCCCAGCCAGTTCCTTACGTTGTCGGCAACGACGACGGGGAGCTGGAGAGAGTCGAGGAGAACCGGGAGGAACGAGTCGATTTCAACGCGGCCATTCTCTTCGACAAGGGCAGGATCGTGGATACCTACCGCAAGCTGCACCTCGTTCCGTTCACGGAATCGTTTCCCTTTCGCACCCAGCTGCCGGGGATCTACGACTGGCTGAAGAGCGCCGACACGCACTTCTGGGAGGAAGGGAAAGCGTACACGGTATTCGATGCGGACGGGGTTCGCTTTTCGACTCCCATCTGCTTCGAGGACACCTTCGGCGACCTTTGCCGCGGCTTTGTCACGCGGGGAGCCCAGGTCCTCGTCAACATGACGAATGACGCATGGTCGTTTTCCGTGCCCGGCGCGATGCAGCACATGACCATGGCCGTGTTTCGGGCCGTCGAGAACAGGCGATCGGTCGTTCGGTCCACGAACGCCGGGATAACTACCATCATCGATCCCAACGGGAGGATCCGAAGCACGCTTGCTGCTTTCACCGAGGGATGCCTTGTCGGTGACGTTCCCGTGTACGTGGGAATGACGACGCTCTATACCCGCTGGGGAGACTGGTTTCCCTGGACCTTGTTGGTCGTGAGCTGCGCGGCGCTTGCTTTCGGCATCGGCAGACGTCTTGCCGGCCGGCACAGGCCGCAGAGGGCAGAGCACGCTCGCAGCGGCGGCCGTTGACAGCTGCGCTCGTGTACAGCACAATATGCGCGAAGAGGAAGTCATGAAACTGCGGGGAAGAATCCTCATTGTCGACGATGAACCGATCAACCTCGAGTTTTTCGATGTGATGCTGAGCAAGCTGGGATTTCAGATCGAAAAGGCTGTTGACGGTGAGGAGGCGCTGGAAAAGGTCCAGAGCTGCAACCCGGATCTCATCATCCTGGACAACGTCATGCCGAAGCTCTCAGGATGGGAAGTGACGCGGATGCTGAAGCATGACCCGGGGTATCGGCGCTACCGCAACACGCCTATCATCATGTTTTCCGCGATGAACGAGGTCAAGGACAGGATCGAGGGCTTCGAACAGGGCGTCGACGACTATATCACGAAGCCGTTCAACTTCTCCGAGGTCCTGGCGCGAATCCGAGCGGTGCTTCGCCAGCTTCTCCGAAGGGAGAAGCGCATCGCGGTCGTGGAGTCTCTCAACAACTCGCTCATGTTCTTCACGCAGCACATCAGGAAGCCGATTTCAGAGCTGCTGGGGATGGCGGAAAAGATCGAGAGCGGGCAGACCTCCGAGGTCGACAAGCTGCTTGGCCTGCTGCGCAGGGAGGGCCGGGAGATACTGGCCAGCCTGCGAGGCCTGGAGGAAGAGGTCGCGGAGCTCCAGGGCAAAGGGGAGAAGCTCAAACGCGGTGACCTGTCCCTGGACGACCTGGAAAGGAAGCTTCGGAAAAACCTTCGCGTGAGGGAACAGACACGGGCCCAGGGAGGGACCGATGATCACTGAGGAGAAGAAAAAGGCCCTGGAGCGCTTCTCGGAAGGCAGGAGACTGTACAAGCTGATGAAGTTCGTGGAAGCCCGGGAGGTCTTCGCGCTTGCTCTCAAGGCGTGTCCAGATGACGGGCCGTCGAAGGAGTTTTTCAAACGCTGCCAGTACTATATCGAGAATCCGCCTCCGGAGGATTGGGACGGCGTGTGGCCGATGCAAACGAAGTGATGCGCCATGGCGAAAAACGAAGATCATAAGGCGAGCGAGCGCATCAGCACAACTCTGGGAAAAGAAACAGAGTTCAACGGCGTCATGCGCTTTCGTGATTCCCTGAAGATCGATGGCACCTTCTCCGGGGAGATCATCTCGGCGGGCTTTCTGTACATCGAGCAGGGGGCGTCGGTCACCGCGAATATCCGCGTTGGATCGGTCGTTGTCGGCGGCACGGTCCGCGGCAACATCGAGGCAACCGAAAAGCTGGAAATGCTGTCCAGCGGAAAGGTCTATGGCAATATCCGCACCGCGAAGCTCAAGATAGCCGATGGTGTCGTCTTCGAGGGCAAGTGCGAGATGATCAAGAACGCGCAGGCCATCAACATCTTTTCGGGACCGGTGGAACAGCTGAAAAAAACAGCACAGAGTGTGTGAGGGGAAATCGGCGATCGTCCTCTCCGTTGGAACAGAGCTGACCGAGGGGATCATCCAGGACAGCCATATCCGCTACCTCTCGAGCGAGCTGACGTCCCTTGGCTTTTCGGTCTGCCGCGGCGTCCAGATCCCTGACAACGCTTCCCTGTTTCGCGAGGAGCTCGCACGGGCGGCGCGGGAAGCCGCGCTGGTCATCGTCACGGGCGGCCTTGGTCCGACCACGGATGATCTGACCCGGGAAATCGTGGCGGAGTCTGCCGGTGTCTCCCTGGAGTTTCACCAGGAGGTGTGGGAGGGCCTTGTGGAAAGGTTCAAGGGCCGCAGGATTTCGGATGCCAATCGAAAGCAGGCGTCCGCGCCGAAGGGATTCCGGCTCGTTCCCAACCCCAATGGCACGGCCCCCGGCTTTCACGGCGGGATCGGCGGAGCGCTCGTGGTTGCGCTTCCGGGCCCACCGACAGAGCTCAGGCCGATGTTCACCGAGAGCATCATCCCGCTGATCAGCGAGCGATTCGGCGGCGCATCATCAGAGGAATTGCTGTGGGGAACCGCGCTCATGGTCCCGGAGTCCAACCTGGAGGAGGCGCTGAGAGAGGCCCGGCACGGAGAGGTTCGCTGGGGCACGAGAGTCGATGAGGACCGCATCGTGTTCAGCCTTCGCGGGGGAGACCCGGCGGCTCGAGAGGCTTGTTTCGCCGCGCTGGCAGCCTCGCTTGGTCCGACGCGAATCCGCCGGGGGGAAACGCGTCCCGCCCTGCTCCTCACGGACGCTCTGCTCCGCCGCGGGGAGATGCTGGTGACCGCAGAGTCGTGCACGGGTGGGCTCATCGGCAAGTACATGACCGACCTGCCGGGCAGCTCCCGCGTGTATTGGGGAGGCTATGTCAGCTACTCGAACGCGGCCAAGACCGGCATGCTCGATGTCGATGCGCGGGAGCTTGCGAGCTTCGGGGCCGTGTCCGAGGAGGCGGTGACCGGCATGGCTCGGGGAGCGCTCTCCCGTTCAGGGGCGGGAATCAGCGTCGCTGTCTCGGGAATCGCGGGGCCGGAGGGGGGTTCCTCGGAAAAGCCCGTCGGCACCGTGTGGATCGCTGTTGCGATGCGCGGCAAAGGCGTGTCTTCCCGTCTTTTCCATTTCACGGGCTCGCGCGACATGGTTCGGAGACGAACCGCGGTGGCCGCGATGCTCTTTGCCGAGGCACAGCTTCTTGAGCGGGACTTCCTTGACAGCCGGGCGAAGTGGTAATATATTAGGCGGTAAAGAGTCTTTACAAGCCAGCCAAGGCCTGAATGCATCCTCATCCGTAAAACGCATCTGTTTTTGACACGACGGGCCAAGACTAACGGAGCTTCACATGGGAATGAATGACCACGACAATGAGACGCAGCCGCAGCCGGCGGAGCCCTCGCGGGAGGTGTCGTTGACCAACGACTCTCTTCTGAACGGGGAAACCGACGACCAGGGGCAGAACCGGCCCGGCCAGAATCGCGTTGATCCCGGGGTGCATCGGCCGAAACGGCGGGTGACGCGCAGGAAGATACGCGTGGAGCTCATCAAGGAGCCCGATCGGCCCGAAGACGCGGATTCCATGGCCCAGGAAGTCGCAGCAGAGCCGTCCCCGGCAGGTGCAGGAGCTTCCGGTGACGGGCTGCCGCAGCCGCCTGTCATCCCGACATCGGGGAACGCATACGCAGCGGCGTCGGCTCCCGCCACCGCCGGATCGGGAGCGCCGTCGACAGCGGGTCCTGATGCCGGCAGGGAACGCGCGCCCATCCTGAACCAGAGCGACAACCGCCTCCACATCAACGATCTGAGCCAGATGAGCATGCCCGATCTGCGGGGACTCGCGTCGAAGATGGGCGTGAACCACGAAGCCCTGATTTCCATGAAGAAACAGGAAATCATCTTCCAGATCCTGAAGGCCCACACGGAGAAGGGCGGCGCAATCTACGCCTTTGGCGCGCTGGAGATCCTGCCGGACGGATACGGCTTTCTGCGCTCTCCCAACTACAGCTATCTTCCCGGCCCGGACGACATCTATATCTCCCCGTCCCAGATTCGGCTCTTCAACCTGAAGACCGGAGACACCGTGGCCGGCCAGATACGGTCCCCGAAGGAGGGCGAGCGGTTCTTCGCCATGCTGCGCGTGGAGACCGTGAACTTCGATCCGCCGCTGGTGGCGCAGACGCGCATTCCCTTCGACAACCTCACGCCGCTGTACCCGAACGAGAAGCTCAACCTGGAGACCATCACCGAAGAGATCTCCACGAGGATCATCAACCTGTTCTGCCCCATTGGAAAAGGCCAGCGCGGCCTGATCGTTTCGCCGCCGCGAACGGGAAAAACGATCCTGATGCAGAAGATCGCCAACGCGATTACGGCCAACCACCCCGAGGCGTTCGTGATCGTCCTGCTGATCGACGAGCGGCCCGAGGAAGTCACCGACATGCAAAGGAACGTCAAGGGAGAGGTCGTTTCCTCGACTTTCGACGAGCAGTCCACGCGGCATGTCCAGGTGGCGGAGATGGTCATCGAAAAGGCGAAGCGGCTCGTAGAGCACAAGCGCGACGTGGTCATCCTCCTGGACTCGATCACTCGTCTCGCGCGCGCCTACAACCAGACAGTGCCGACGTCGGGAAAAATCCTCTCGGGCGGAGTGGATTCCAACGCTCTGCACAAGCCCAAGAGGTTCTTCGGGGCGGCGCGCAACATCGAGGAAGGGGGAAGCCTCACAATCGTGGCCACGGCCCTCATTGAGACTGGCAGCCGCATGGACGAGGTCATTTTCGAAGAGTTCAAAGGCACCGGCAACATGGAGGTCATCCTGGACCGCAAGCTGTCAGACCGCAGGCTGTTCCCCGCGATCAACATCAAGAAGTCGGGCACCCGCAAGGAAGAGCTCCTGCTGAGCGAGGAGCAGCTGCAGAAGATGTGGGTGCTTCGCAGGGTCATCAACCCGATGGAGGACAACGAGATTATCGAGCTGCTGATTGACAGGATGAAGAAAAGCAAGAATAATGACGCTTTCCTGAAATCCATGAATACATCGTCGGTCACCGACGCCTAGACAAGGATGTCGGGGGGGCGCCGAGCACAGGGATGTGCGAAAGGCGCCCCATAGGCCAAGGATGTCGGGGGGCCGATTCAGGCATTAGGAGAAGAGAACATGAAGACTGGCATACATCCCAGATACGAAGTGACAACGATCACCTGCGCATGCGGGAACGTCATTCAGACCAAGTCCACGGCAAAGGACATCAGGGTCGAAATCTGTTCCCGGTGCCATCCGTTCTTCACTGGCAAGCAGAAGCTGGTGGACACGGCTGGACGCGTGGAGCGCTTCAAGAAGCGCTACAACATCAAAGACTGACGGAAACTAGCTGTTCCGAAGGCCGAGGGATTCGGCCAGCTCGGTCATTCTCTGCCAGTGAGAGCCGCGCCAGTAGACCCGCCGGCATGCGGGACACTCGGAAAACTCCGTGTAGCCCCGCGCAACGGCCGGCGGCAGGCGCTGGAGAACCTTGTCACGAGAGACGCGTTCCAGTGCCACGTTGCAACTGACGCAGCGTCTGCCCAGCCGCGCGCTTCCAGCCAGATCGAACCTGCGCACGACCTCCGCCAGTTGATGGCGCGGCACGAGGGAACGTACGAGGTAGCCATGGGTAACGTTGCGCCGCTTCAGGAGTCCCCTGTCCCGGGTGAGAACAATCCGCTTTTCCAGACGCGCCAGCCGCACAAGCTCCTCGTCATCGACTCGATTTCGGTAGAGAGCATCGAACCCGAACATCCGCAGGAGTCTTGCAAGTCTTCCCAGGTGCACATCGAGAGCGAAGCGCACCTCCCGCAGAGGCACCGGTCTCACGCGGGAGAGTGAGCTGATGTCCCACGATTCGAACACGGGATAGACGCTGATCCTGGCGCCTTCAGCCGGCCGACAGGAAAAATCGACCGACTCGCCGTTCACGAGGATGAGGTCGACCTCCGTGTGCGGCACGCCCAGGTCTTCGATCATCGCCTTCACCGTGCAGCCATCGGGGATGTCGACCGTCAAAGGACGGCCGCGTTTTCCCTGTGGAAGGAATGCATTCAGCTCTTCGTAGAACCGGATGGTCACGGACGCCACGGTTGGGTAGTATAGGGGACGGGGATCGGCAGGAGAAGACATGGATCGGCGAAACGGGAAGGAGGCTCTGGAGCTGGAGAGTGTCTGCCTGGACATCGAGGGCAGACAGATCCTGAAGGACATCACCTGGAGGGTTGGGCGGGGAGAGAAGTGGATCATCCTCGGGAGAAACGGAAGCGGCAAGACGTCACTGCTTCGCCTCCTTTCGGGATTCGGATTCCCCTCCCGCGGACGCATGCGCGTCCTGGGCGAGCTTCTGGGAAGGACGGACCTGCATCTGCTTCGGCGAAAGATCGGGTGGATCCACGGAGATCTGGCCGCTGACATCCCCGTTTTCATGACGGCGCTGGAGGTAGTCCTCTCGGGCGCGGAAGGCAGCCTCGTCGTGTACCAGGAGGTCCCGCAGACCGAGGAGGCAATGGCCCTGCGCATGCTGGAGACGCTGGGAATGATGGATTTCGCCGGGCGCCGTTTCTTCCGCCTTTCGACCGGAGAGAGGCAGAGAGTGCTCATCGCGCGCGCCCTTGCCTCGGGCCCCGAGTTGCTTCTTCTCGACGAGCCCTGCCAGGGGCTGGATCCGCGGGCGCGCGAGGAGTTTCTCGAATCGCTTGCCGGGCTGCTCGCCGCGCGGCCGGATCTCAGCGTCGTGAGCGTCACGCACCATGTCGATGAGATCATCGACGGCTTCACGCGCGTGCTCGTCCTCGAGGACGGCGGCGTGCTGGCCGGCGGAGAGCGGGATGAAGTGCTGACCCCCGTCATGGTCAAACGGCTGTTCGGTGAGAGGTGCCGCCTGCATTCGCGGGGGGGCAGGTATTTCCTCAGCTTCGGCAAGGAGTAGGGCGTGGACAGGAAGCCGGTCGTCTCGAAGATCACGCGAGGGCAGGACGCCTACTATACGGTCAGCTGGTCGAGGCTGCGAAAGTCGGACAAGTACGAGATCGTGAAATCCGTTCCCTCAGAAGCGGGAATCTACGAGCTGTATTACATGGACGATAAGGGCAAGCTGTGTCTCTTTCACGTAGGCAAGTCGTGGTACGGAGGCCTGCGAAACGAGATCAGGCTCCGCACGGACAGCGAGCTGGAAAAGGACGAGGCGCGCCGGGCCATTCTCGAGGATCACGACTGCTGGTATCGGTGGTCGCTCGTGAGCGCGAGCGATGACATGGCCGATATCATCTTTTTTTTCGCCGGCACGTACCATGTGGCGGGGAAAGTCCATCATTCGGGACGATATCGCAACATATTCATCAACGAGGTCAGCGCGGACAAGATAGTAACAATATAGGGCGCCTTTCGTACGTCCCTGTACTCGGCGCCCTTCCGACATCCCTGTCTAGAAATGCGCCAGTTTTTCCACCATGAACCGGATGCGTTTTGCGAGGGACACCATGAGCCGGCGGGACCATTGCGGGCTTGCCGCATAGATGTCGGCGAAGCTTTCTTTGGAGAACTCGAGAGTCTCCACGTCTCCCTTGGCGATGACAGTGGCCGAGCGAACCGACTTGTCGAAAAAGCTCATCTCCCCGATCAACTCCCCTTTGCCGAGGGTCGCCATAACGCGGTATTTTTCCCCGACTTTCTGCGTGACGTAGACCTCACCCGACAGTATCCAGTAGATCTTCTGCTGAATTTCCCCTTCCCTGATGAGGATTTGCTTGTCGTGGAACTTCTTTCCGAATCGCTTGATAACCTCCTCGTCGAGGGCTTCCTCCGCCTGGAAGGCGATCTTCATGATCTCGTCGTACGATTCGTTCATCGCTTGCTTTCCTCGCGCCGGCCGAGCCGCTCGCCGAACTCCGCGTTCATGATTCGAAGCTCGCGCGTGAGTCCCGTGATTGCGGCAAGCCCAAGCTCCCAGGAGACACCGGCGGCGGTAAAGAATCCCTCGAGATCCCACCGGTAGAGGATGATTCGTTCCCGTGACTGAACCGCGCCGAGTCGTGCGCATTCGGCAAGCGGCTCCACCAGGCCAAAGATGGTGTCCGGCGTGATCCACAGAGGAAAGGAAGACGCTGACAGGGGATACTCCAGCTTCGCCAGCCCTGCAATCACGTAGTAGATGGGCTTGTCTCCGACCGGGTCGCCGACGCCGTAGATCAGCTCGTGCGAAGGGAACGTGACCTCTTCCCCGTACTGAAGGAATCGCGAAAGTTCTTCCATTCTGATAGAATCTTCGACATTCCAGAAGCTTTTTATTGAATTCTTTTATCATTTTGTCTATACTCACGCCATTCCGGAAAGCCTTTCAACAGCGGGAGTTATGCATGGATCAAGTGAAGCAAAGCCACGCCGAGGAGTACGGCAGGGCACCTGAGATCATCGCCTGCGCTCCCGGCCGAGTGAATCTGATCGGCGAGCACACCGACTACAATGACGGCTTTGTTTTCCCCATGGCAATAGATTTCGTCGTGCGCGCGGCGATCACCCGCAGGAAGGACAACCACCTGCGGTTCTACTCGGTGGACTACAAGGACCGCAAGCGCGCCACGCTTCCCACGCTGCGATACCGCAAGGAAGACCGCTGGGCGAACTACCCCAAGGGAATCATCGCGGAATTCCTTGCCCGTGGCAGCGAGCTCGGAGGGATGGACATCACGATTCACGGGGACATCCCGCAAGGCGCCGGACTGTCCTCGTCGGCCGCACTGGAGGTGGCGACGGCGCTGGCGATCCAGGAGCTGTACGGCATCGAGATCGGCCGCGAAGAGCTGGCAAAACTGGCCCAGCATGCCGAGAATGAGTTTGTCGGTGTGAAATGCGGCATCATGGACCAGTTCATTTCGCGTCTGGCCCGCGAAGGGCATGCCATGCTCCTCGACGCGCGTTTCCTCACGTACCACTTCGTTCCGCTCGCTCTCAAGAACGTCAAGATACTCATCACCAATTCCAAGGTCCCGCGCGGTCTCGTGGACTCCGAGTACAACAGGCGCCGGGAGGAATGCCGCAAGTGCGTGGAGATCCTGTCGGTGAAGAAACCGGGAACGGCGCTGCGCGATTACACCCCCAACGACCTGCGCGACAGCATGGGGGTGATCCCGGAGAGCACTCGCAAGAAATGCCTCCACGTGGTGGAGGAGGACCAGAGGGTGCTCGATGCCGAAGAGGCCCTGAAGAAGAAGGATCTCGTCACTTTCGGGAAGCTGATGAACCGTTCCCACGAAAGCCTGCGGGACCTGTACGAAGTTTCGTGTCCGGAGCTGGACTGGCTCGTGAAGAGGGCCTGGGAGACGGAGGGAGTTTACGGCTCGCGCCTCACCGGGGCAGGCTTTGGCGGGTGCACGGTGACACTGATCGAGGAGGAGGCGATCCCCCTGTATCGCGAGCACATCGTCCAATACGAGCGAATTTTCGGCTTCCGGCCGGAAATCTATCTCTCCAAGCCATCAGCGGGGGCCCATATCCTGGAAAACCGCGTGCAGCGCGTATGAGGATTCTGGTCACAAACGATGATGGAATTGCCAGCGCCGGGATCCGGCAGCTTGAGAAGACCATCGGGTCAGTGCACGAGCTGTGGCTCGTGGCGCCCGAAAGCGAAAAAAGCGGGGCCTCCCACTCGATCACGCTGAGAGATTCCATCCGCGCCCACTGCCTTGGAGAGCGCCACTACGCCTGCCGGGGAACCACGGCGGATTGCGTAATGATTGCTCTGCTGGGGTTGATACCGCCCAAAGTGGACATGGTCATCTCGGGAATCAACCACGGCCCCAACCTTGGAACGGATATCCTGTTCTCCAGTACGGCCGCCGGAGCCCGCCAGGGAGCCCTCATGGGCGTCCCGTCCGTGGCCGTCTCCCTTGGCGCCTACGGGCCCCCTTTCGACTTCTCACAAGCCGCCGAGTTCGTGGCTCGCAACGTGTCGAAATTTCGCGAGCTGTGGACTGATGACCACTTCCTGAACATCAACTACCCTGCGGCGGGCACGGGCAGCATCGAGTCAGTCATCACCTTCCCGTCGCGCAGGATCTATCGCCAGCGCCTCAACACCTACCGCGCCCCCGACGGAGACATGTTCTGCTTTGTTCACGGCGCTGTCCCCGATGCCCACTACGAGGCCGGTTCCGACTGCCAGGTGCTGTCAGACGGGAAGATCTCCATCTCTCCCATTCACGCGCACCCGCGCAACTGGGTGTCCATTGAGGAAAGGTACCGCAGCGCGAGGTTCATATGAACGAGACGTTCGAACGGGCGGTGAAGCTCTACCACTCTCATCGTTTCGATCAGGCTCTGAGTG
>Ga0335070_10008072_pt1 | contig 12353 bp, 10 predicted proteins | sample Lox_Sample_13_FD_206722 | JGI IMG/M metagenome (GOLD analysis project Ga0335070, IMG submission 206722) | Soil microbial communities from Loxahatchee National Wildlife Refuge, Florida, United States - Lox_Sample_1.3 | ecosystem: Environmental > Terrestrial > Soil > Wetlands | place: USA...
GCGGCAACTCCAATTGGCGGGGGCCGATCTGGTTCCCAGTCAATGCCCTCCTCATCCGGGCGCTGCTCAGCTTCTATCTCTACTACGGCAACAACTTCAAAATTGAGTGCCCGACGGGTTCAGGCACGCTCATGAACCTCTTCGAGGTAGCCAAGGAAATTGCGGACCGGCTGACGCGCATTTTTCTGCGCGATGAGCGCGGCCGGCGGCCGGTCTACGGTGGCACCGAAAAGTTCCAGTCCGACCCGCACTGGCGAGACCACCTGCTGTTCTACGAGTACTTCCACGGCGACAATGGGGCCGGGCTGGGAGCCAGCCACCAGACCGGCTGGACCGGGCTCGTGGCGAAAACCATCGAGCTCTTCGGTTTCCTCGATGGGGAGCGGCTGCTCGCGGCAGGCAAGTCGGTCGCTTTCGGAGCGAGCGCGGGCCAGGCAGGAGGGAGTGGATGACATCGTGGGCAATCGTGTTGGCGTGATGCGGCAGCTGTGGCCAAGAGCTGCGCTGGGGTTGGCGTACGCGCTCCTCCTGACGGGGTGCGCGTCAGCCCGGATAGTCCACTTCGCCAAAGCCGGCGCCGAGGTGACGTGCATCACGCAGCCCAAACAGCAGGATACGGTCATAGGCGTGTCCTTGTCGGGCGGCGGTAGCCGCGCGGCCCTTTTCGGGGCGGCCGGCCTGGAGGCAGTGGGCCGGTTGCGAGCCCCCCAGGGGGGATCGGTGCTGGAGCAGGTCGCGTATCTCTCCAGCGTCTCGGGGGGTGGTCTGGCGGCCAGCTACTACGCGCTACACAAGCCCCCGCGTGAGACGCCAGTCCTCGAGCCGGACGGGACGATGACCGAGGCCTACCAGACCTTCTTCGCCGACTACCAGGCGAAACTGGCCCAGGACTTCCAAAGCGCCGTCATCTGGCGCCAGCTCGGCAGGTTCCGGTTCATCCTCAACTCAGCCCTGGCGGCGCGCTCGCTCTCCGAGCTACTCGAAGAGCGCCTGGTGGGCCCGGCCACCTTCGCTGACCTGGGGGAGCGCGAGCGGCGGGGGGACAGCCCCCAGGTGATCTTCAACGCCACGCTCTACAACAACGGCCGGCGGTTCATGTTCAGCACTCTGCCCCCCGATGTTGCGCAGTACGACTTCGTCGCGGACCTGGACCGGTCGCTGGCCAAGCGGGGGATCACTCGCGTGCTCCCGGAGGTCGCCAAGAAACGCTGGGAGGAGTTGCTGCCGGTCTCGCCGCTTGAACTCGAGATGGATCCTTGCCCCGTCCATGTGGCCACCGCCGCCACTGCGTCGGCCTCGTTCCCGCCCCTGGTGGGGCCGATCACCTTCACGGTGGGCGACGAGTTGGACTACTGGCATGTCGGCGATGGCGGGCTCTACGAGAACCTCGGCCTCGAGACCCTGATGCTGACCTTCCTGAAGCAGCTTCAAGACAAGACGGTGCGCCGCGCCCTGATCCTGTCGTTCAACAGCTCGTATCCCTTCTCTGTGGGCTTCCGGGTCCTGAGACGGCGCAGCGAGCCCTGGACCATCTTCAATTACGACTTCTCCCGCGTCCCCAGCGTCATGGAGGAACGCGCTACGGCCTATTGGTCGCTGTTCTACCGTAGCCTCCAAATCGAGGGGGTGTTTCCCGACGACAGGACCCTGCGCATCATCTTCCTGAACCACGACAGTGCCGTATGGGAGGACGATCTCAGCGATCTGCCCGAGAGCTGCCGCCATGAGACGCCCCCGTTGACTTCGCCGGAGGAGGTCCAGGAGCGCATCGCCGAGATCCCGACCAAGTTGGCGATGGAGTCGGAGTGTGACCGGCAGTTGCTCCGCACCGCCGCGGCCAAGGTGGTTGAGCAGAACCGGCAGGCGATCGAGGACTTCCTGGCGGAGCCGGCGCGATGAAGCGATCCGTTCGCAGGCACTCGACTTCGAAGGACATCATGCAGCACCGCATCACCCGCGCCGTCAGTCTGGCCGCCGTCGTCGCGCTCGCCTTGCTCGCCGGGGCCGCTGGCGCGCAGGCCAAGACCGATATTTACTTCTGGCACGCCATGCCCGGCGTGCTCGGGAAGACCGTCGAGGAGTTGGTGAAACAGTTCAATCAGAGTCAGGGGGACTTCGAGGTCAAAGCCGTCTACAAGGGGACCTACCCGGAGGTGCTGGCCGCCACCAAGGCCGCCTACCAACAAAAGAAGAACCCGCCCCACATCGTCCAGATCTCCAATTCCGACACGCAGAGCATGGCGCTGTCAGACATGATTGTCCCGATCTATCGGCTGATGCACCAACAGAAGATCGCGATCAACTGGGCCGACTTCATCGAGACGATCACCGCGGATAGCTCGAAGGACGGCAGACTCTACTCCATGCCGTTCAACGCCTCGACCCCGATCCTTTACTACAACAAGGACATCTTCAGAAAGGCCGGGCTCAGCGACACGCCCCCGGTCACCTGGCCGGCCGTCGAGGCTGCTTCCAGGAAAATCCTGGCCACCGGCGCGGCCACGTGTCCCTTCAGCCCCGGGTCTCCCGGGTATGTGCTCGTGGCCGCGTTCCCCTGGCACGACCAGCCTTTCGCCACCAACCAGAACGGCCAGACCGGCCTCGACACCAGGCTCCTCATCAACGGCGACTTTGGCCTCATGCATGTCGGCGCTCTTGCTCGATGGCACAAGGAGAACATCTTGGCCTACGGGGGTGGGGAGCGGAGCTTCCTCAAGGGCGAATGCGCCATGCGCTTGGAGTCGTCTGCAGCCATCGAGACGTTCAAGAAATCCCTCACGTTCGACTGGGGGACCGGACCGCTTCCCCACTGGGGGCCGCCCTACCCGAAAGGGAACGCCTACCTGATCGGCGCCACCCTGTGGGTGCTGAGGGGGCACGAGCCGGAGGAAGACAAGGGCGTCGCGCAGTTCCTGAAGTTCCTCATCGAGCCCGCCCAGCAGAGGTGGTGGGCGTCCACCACGGGTTATGTGCCCACCATCAAGTCGGCCGTGAAGAGCCTGGAGGACGACTCTTTCTATCAGAAGAACCCCGAGCAGTGGACGGCCGTGAGCCAGCTGCTCAACGCCAAGCACACCCGGAACAGCCGGGGCATCCGCCTCGGCAACTTCGACAAGGTTGTGGAGGCCATTCAATTCGAGCTGGAGAACATCTTCGCCGGCAAGAAGACAGTCAAAGAAGGGCTCGATGCCGCGGTGAGCAGAGGCAACGCGATCCTCAGGCAGTACGGGGTCAGCCATGGAGCCGCAGGCAACGGGGAGATTTGAGAGCCGAACGAGGCCTGGAGTCGGATCATGTAAGGAGGACGGCCCATGAGCGAAGGCTCGCTGATAGACAGGCTGAACATGATTGATGCGCAGCTCAGGCACGAAGACGACCTCATCGGACTACGCATGAGCTGGATGGTCATCTCGCAGTCGTTCTTGTTCGGAACGTTTGCGACGCTTGTGGGGCTGCGGAGTGTCGCGGGCAGGGCGGCGGAAGCGGTCAGGCTCCTGCTCCTCCTGATTCCCGCTGTAGGCGTGTTCCTGCCGGTCCTGGTCCTGGTGGCGGTGGGGGCGGCCACCTACGCGATGTCCCAATGGCGCGCTGAGCACGATCGAATCTGCAACCTGCCCGAGGCGAAGGACTTGGATTGGCCGAGTCTCAGGCACTCGAGGCTGGTGACGGTGTTGGGACACTCGCTGCCAATCGCGGCGTCGATCGGTTTCTTGCTGGCCTGGCTCGTCAGTCTGGTCCTCGTGGAACGATAGCCGGGAGCCCTGTGGCTAGCCCCCCAACGAGTATGAAGCGGGGATCACGGTCTCCGATGCGGAGATGAGTCGGCCCCACCTACGCCCTCACACAAATGCACCCGATATGGAACTATGCGATTTCCCCGCGTGGCCAGCCAGCAGAAAAGTAAACTTTATTTTCCGGAGATCCCTTACTTGTGGATCTTGGTGATCTTCGAACCCTGGATGCCGATGCCCGCCATCAGGCCCTTCTGGCTGAAGATGAAGGCGTAGACATCGTCTTTCATGGTCGTGGTCGTCAGCGTTTTGGCGAAACCCTCGTCCACCACGACGACGGTCGGGCCGACACCGATCTCCCAGCCGTCGCTTTTGTCGAGATACTTGACCGCGGCATCCTTCATTAGGAAGAGCGCGTAGGCGAACGCGTCCACGCCGGCCTGGAAACCGTAGGATGCGGCCACGGAGTTGTAGAACCCGACCCTCTTCCCTCGTTCGAACAGCACGCCCTGACCATATTGGGCACCCACGATGAAGGCCCCTTTGACGATGCTCGGGAAGACCAGGATCGCTTTCGCGTGCTCCCCAAGGAGCTTGGCAGAGGGCGTGTGCTCGTAGAGCTTCTTCAAGGCGGCCTCGGCGTCCTCCTGCAGGCCGGCGCCGGACTCGGCGAGCGCCTGGGGCGGAGCGGTGAGGCCGGCGAGCGCAGTGGCCAGCATAAACGTCACGGCCAGCAACCCGATGCCCCTGATCACCCCGATGTGCTTGCTCATCGCGTCTCCTTTGTGACCCGCGAGCGTCTCACGGCGCACAGTTATAGCACATTCCCGCCGGGGGCAAGTGTTTTCTCATCCGGGAGGTAGCTCCGAGTTTTCCGACCTCGGCGGAGCACAGTCAAGTCGGCAAACTCGGAGCTACCTCCCTCAGATCCCGATAAAAAGGGTGACAGAGGCTCAACAACCGTTCGTCCCGAGTAGCGCCCGTCTTCCCAAGGCGCGTATCGAGGGGCGCGCTGCAAGTACGCGGCCGGTCCCTCGATACGGCGCCAAAAGAGGGCGCCTACTCGGGACGAACGGGATCTTCTGTCACTGCAATATGCGAGACTCAATAGTTGACGAAGTCGCCGAGCAGAGCGGCTCTGGTCATCCGGCTCGCCGGCGCGCGCGGAAACTCATCGAGCAGAAGCCGGCACAACAGCCAGGCGGGCGAAGAAATCCGGGGTGAGATGGGAAGGGGCGCGGCCCAGTCGATCATCGGTCCGGGTTCTCGATTCGCCGATCGTGCGCCGGCGCGCTCGTCGACGGCGTGGCGGCTCGGCTCATCTGCATTCCGACCAGGCGCGCGACGAGCACCGCCAGATAAAACTGCCCCGTGATTCCCTCTGCGACCGCCGCGTAGCGCGCTTGCAAGGTCAGCGGCGTGATGTCGCCGAAGCCGACGGTCGACAGGGTGGTCAGGCTGAAATAGATGAGGATGGGAAACCTGTACGCCGCCTCACTGACCCCGCTAGGAGTAAGCGTCACGAAGTGGAACGCTTCCGGGTCGCGTATGAAGATCACCATGTACAAGAGCGCCCAGCTCAGTCCAAGCAGCAGATAGATCGAGATCGACATGCTGATAGTCTCTCCCGTCACCTCTCGCTGCTTCAGCAAGCTGCGCAACTGGCTCCAGGTGACGTAGGAGAAGAACAGCAGCCAAGAGACCGATCCCACCAGGAAGAGCCGCGGATTCGGGGCCAAGAACACCCACAGTCGCTCGGCGACTGCCGGTACGGCGAGCGCCCAACCGACGAAGGTTCTTCTCCGCCGCTGCACCAGGAGCGCTTCTCGTTCGCCCACCAGTTCGTCGATCCGGATGGTGAGCAGGGCGACGAGCAGCACGAGGAGGATCAACAGGCTGAAGACGATAGCGGCGGCGCCGGTATCGCCGAAGAACGGCCGCACGGCGAACATGGCGACGATCACGATCAGCAGAGCAGTGTGTCGCCGCGCGCGCAGGTTACGGCCGATCGCTTCTGGCAGTCGCATCAGGACTCCATCCTAAGACCGACTCGGAGAATTCGAAATCCGAAATGACCCGAAAATTCAAATGACCCAAACGCAGGGTCCTTCGAATTTCGAGCGTCAACCCTTCAAGGGCCGCAATTCCTGCGTCCAGCGAAACGCTATCCGAGAATCGCCCGGAGGCACTTGCCTGTCGCAGGTAACGCCTCCTGCCACAGCCAGCCGACGTCGATCCAAAAGCCCGGCAGTACCATCGAGTCGAGCCGCCCCGCGCCGAATGTGCGGGCCGTGTAGCCGTCGGCGAGTTTGGTTTCGGCGTTGACGTGGCGCTGAAATGGGTCGACGATCCAAATCTCTTCGATGCCTGCCGCACGGTACCGCGGCAACTTCTCCCGATAATCCAGGCGAGGATCGCTCTCGGAGGCGATCTCGACCACCAGGTCTGCGGGTCCCTCAAGACGCTGCGACATCATTAGATGACGTCGTGCGTCCCGCACCACCAGAATGTCAGGTTCTGGCGACCAATCGGCATCGAGGCGCATGGGATAGCGCGAGCCGCGTACCACCGCGCCTCCCTTCTCGTCGGTAAAGCCGCGAAACAGAAAGGCCAGAAAGAGGAAGAGATCTTCATGGCGATTCGAGGCGGGTGAGTGCATGACGATCCTCCCGTCGAGGAACTCCCAATCGCTGTCCTCGTCGGCGAGGCGGTAGAAATCGTCTTCGCTCAGGCCGGGCTTCACCACGAGGTAAGGCGGCTCAATGTCGATGTGCATGCGCCCGTCCCACGTGGCCATGCAAGGCAGATACCGCTACGCCGCTGAGCGTGCAAGCGTGAGGCGGGCTGCTCAGATGGCGGCAGGTTCTCAATCTGAGTACACCATCGCACCGACCATCTTGTGACGGAGTGGTCGGGTCCCACGATTGCATTGAATGCGCTGGACTCGCGCAGCGATTTCAGGGACAAGATCGGCGCAGCGAAGGCTTTGCAGCCCATGGTCCGCTCACCCTTTCGACTTGATCGGAGCACTGGACAACTCACGCGTGACGGCATTCCCATCCCGCTGCGGGCGAAAACGTGGGCGCTGTTGCTGTACCTGATGGAGCGGCCGGGGGTGCTGCTTACCAGGGACGAGTTGCTCGATGCGTTGTGGCCTGGCGTTGCCGTAATGCCGGATACGGTGAGCAAGACCATTAGCGAGCTGCGGCGCGCCTTGGGCGACGACTCCGCGACACCGCGTTACATCGAGACCGTGCATCGCCGGGGGGTGCGCTTCATAGCGCCGGTATCGGAATTTCAAGGCCAGCTCTCAGGTGTTGGGAGCCGAATGTCCGATGTAATCGAGTCCGTGGCCCCTGACGCCCGGCACCTGACAACCCCGTTCTTCGTCGGCCGCGAAACCGAATTGCGGCGGCTCGAGGGCGCGTTGGCGAAAGCCAACGCTGGTCAACGCCAGATCGTCTTTGTCACCGGCCCCGCCGGAGTCGGCAAAACCACCCTGGTAGACGCCTTTCTCGATTCGCCGGCGGTGCGGTGTGCCACGCCGCCGGTGCGGCTGGGACGCGGCACCTCGGTCGAACAGCGTGGGCCGCGCGAACCATACATGCCCGTGCTCGAGTCGCTGGGCCAATTAGCGCAACAGCCCGACAACGACCGCTTCGTCGGACTGCTGCGCCGCGTCGCCCCGACCTGGCTGGCACAAATGCCGTGGTTGATCGGTGACGATGCGGAGACCCTGCGGCATTCACTGCAGGCGGCGCGAGCGGAACGGATGCTGCGTGAGTTTGCCTCCTTCACGGAGATGCTTACCAGCGACCGCACACTCGTGCTCGTCCTCGAAGACCTGCAATGGAGCGATCCATCTACTGTGGACTTGCTCGCGCTGCTTGGACAACGGCGCGAACCGGCCCGCCTCCTCCTCATCGGCACCTATCGGCCGGCTGAGATCATCGTACAGGAGCACGCGCTGTCCCAGGCCGTCCGAACGCTACAGGTGCGCCGTCAATGCGTGGAGCTGCCGGTCCACGAACTTACGGAGGCGGGTGTCAGGAGCTACCTGCAGGCGCGCTTTCCGGGGGCTCACCTCCCGCCTGAGCTGGCGCCGTTGCTGCATCAGCACACGGATGGCAACCCGCTGTTCGTCGTCGCGGTGGTCGAAGACATGCTTGCGCGCGGCGCGATCCTCGACACCTCGCCGGGCTGGGCCTTTGCCGCGACGCTGCACCAGAGCGTGCGCGGAGTACCAGAAGACGCCCGACGCATCATTGCCACACAGTTCGAGCGTCTCGGTCCGGCCGATCAAAGCCTGCTCCAGGCGGCAAGCGTCGCCGGCACCGAATTCCTCACATGTTCTGTCGCGGCAGCTCTTGGCCGGACCCTCGACGACGTCGACGCGTGCTGCGAGGCGATGGCGCACTCGCGACGCTTCCTGCGCGACGGCGGTATCGGCGTGTTGCCTGACGGTACCATGGCACGGCGCTTCGCCTTTACGCACCAGCTCTATCGTCAGGCGGTCTACGAGGAGACGCCGGTGGGGCGCCGGCAGCGTCTGCATCAGCTCATCGGAGAGGCGCTTGAGACCGTGTATGGCGAGCGCGCGGCGGAGCTTGCGGCCGAGCTCGCGGCACACTTCGAGCTCAGTCGCGATCTTCCGCGCGCCGTGCGCTATCTTACCGCCGCCGCCGCGCGCGCCGCGCAACGGCTCGCGGGCCGCGAGGCGATCAGTTACCTCGAAGCGGCGATCGCCTTGGCGGCACAGCAACCCGACGAGGGCGAGCGCTGCCGTCACGAGCTGGATCTGCGCTGCATCCTTGCTCCGCTATTGGGCGACTTCTGTGGGTTCGCATCCGAAGAGCTCCGCCAGAACTGCGAGCGCGCGCATGAGCTGTGCCAAAGAGTCGGGAGCCCGGCCCAGTTGTTTGAGATAGTCTACGCTCTCTGCCACGTCTACGCTGTACGCGCGGACAAGAACCGGATGCCGGCATTGCTCCAGGAGCTCGAGGACATTGGGCGCCGCTTGGGAACGCCCGAGCATCAAATGCTGGTCGAGAGTGTCTTGGTACGCGTGATCGTGCACCAGGCGCGGTTTACCGAGGTGCGCCAGCTGGTAGAAGGTCCCCTCGCGGTGCAGCTTGAAGCCACGCTGTCTCAGCAACTAGCCGTGTGCGGCGTGGATCCGGTGATCGAGACAAGGTGCACCTATGCATATGCGCTGTGGTTTCTGGGCTACCCCGAGCGTGCCAGGGTCACAGTGCACGGCGCCCTTTCGGCAGCGGCCCGCCCTGGCGTCGCGGCGTTTACGAAGTCTGGCACGGTGGCTTGGGCCGCCGTGGTTGAGCTGTTGTGCCGAAACGTCGACGGCGCTCGGCAACTGGCCGATGAACTCGTCGCTTGCACCGCTGAAAACGAGTTTCCGTACTGGCGCGCGTTTGCATGGGCGGTACATGGATGGGCACGGGTGTGCGACGGAGAGCTGCAGGCAGGGATAGCAGAGCTGGAGAGGGCCCGAGCTGTACGCAGAGAGACGGGGGCGGGTCTGCTTTCCACCCACTTCCTCTGCTGGCTGGCCGAGGCGCGCCTGCGGGCCGGCGAAATCGACGCCGGCCTCGCCGCGGTGGATGAGGGCTTGCTGTTGACCGAGACGACACTCGACTGCAGCTACCGGCCCGAGCTCTGGCGTTTGAAGGGGGAGCTATGCCTGGCACAGGCGGGGGTTGAAGGCGCAAATCTATCTCCGGCCAGTGCCGATGCTTCGAAGGTGCAGCGCGCCAAGGCCCGGCAGGACAGAGCTGCCGCCGCCGGCCGGGCAGAGGACTGTTTCCGGCGCGCACTCGACACCGCTCGCGAGACGCAAGCGCGGTCGCTCGAGCTGCGTGCGGCCACGAGCCTGGCGCGATGGCTGCAGCGATCCAGGAAGAACAGCGACGCTCGTGACCTGCTCAGCGAGATCTGCCAATGGTTCGGTTCCGACGCGACAAGTCCTGACTTGAGCGACGCGCGCGCTCTGTTGCAGCAGCTGTAACCCACCGCGCCATGGCGTCGTAGGCAGCTCTCACCGCCAGATCACTTGACGAGAGATTTCAGGCAAATTTCAGGTGGATTTCCGGACTTCCCGCCCGTCTCGTGAGAGGCTGCGTGCGTGAAACGGAACGATCAAACCGTAGCGGCAGAGGAACCAAGCTTGCCGGCATGGAGGGCGTTTGTGGTGCAGTTCGCCCGCATCTCGGATGGTGTTCCGACCTACTCAGGTCGTGTCGAACACATGAGCTCGGGCCGGCGAGCGCGCTTCGAGTCGCCTGAGGAGCTCGTGGAAACACTGCGACGATTGCTCGATGAAGTCGGCGGGACGGTGCGTTGATACCTACAACGCCGAGACGCCGGAGTTCGGCCCGGACTGACAGCTGCGGCTCCAAGTGCAATTTCTGTTTCCTGGGTGAGCAAAGTCTGGGTGCAAAAAGGGAAGAGTAGTGTGATCGAGCCAGTCGAGACACAGACATGATCAAGAAAGAGCACCAACTTTCCGACGGAGGTTTGCGATGAAATCTCAAAGCCGTAGCGTTCTGTCTCTGCTTGCTCTGCTCCTGACCGTTGGATGCGCCTCGACCAAGGTCAGCAACCGCCAAGAACTCGTGACCGGACAACTGCCGCGGCCCAATGAGATCTGGGTGTACGACTTCGCGGCCACGGCCGCCGATGTTCCGGCCGGCTCCGCGATTGCCGGCCAGGTTGCCGACGCGTCCCAAACTCCCGAGGAACTGGCCACCGGCCGGCAGTTGGGCGCTGAAATTGCCGCGCAACTGGTCCAGGAGATTCAAAGCATGGGAATGCCGGCCGCTCGGGCGGGGGCGGGAACGATGCCGCAGATCAACGACATTGTGCTCCGCGGCTATCTGGTTTCAGTCCACGAGGGCAGCGCGGCCGAGCGCGTCGCCATCGGGTTCGGCGCCGGGGCGTCCGAGTTGAAAACGGCGGTCGAAGGCTTTCAGATGACGCCTCAGGGACTGCGCAAACTCGGCTCCGGCACGCTGGACTCCGGCGGAAGTAAAACTCCGGGGGCGGCATTGGGATTGGTCACCTTCGCTGCCACGGCAAACCCGGCCGGCCTCATCGTCAGCACCGGGATGAAGGTGTACGGGGAGGCGAGCGGCAGCAGCCAGGTTGAGGGCAGAGCCAAGGCGACGGCTAAGGAAATCGCCGATGTGCTCAAGCAGCGATTCCAACAACAGGGTTGGATCGGATGAGTTTAGTAGGCCGCGCGGCGATGGCCGCCGCCCGCCGCTGACGCGACGAGCTGCGGTTCGATTGCATTGGCGTTGTGTTGCGCGCAGCCGCAGCCCGCGGTAGAGGAGATGCCCACGGATTTGCCGGGAACTTTCCGGATTCGATGTCGTGACTGTGCCTACACGGACGCCAACAGACACCCGGGCAGCAGGATGTCCCTGCTTCTCCGAAGCGTGATCTGAGATGGAGAGGGAGCCATGATGAAACGCGCTTACTTGTTCGCACTTCTGCCCGCAGTGTTCTTCGTGGGTGTCGCCAGCGCCCAGGATGCCCCGCTCATGAACATGGTCGCGGACCGAGTCATTCAGAAGTACCAGCAGGCTACCTGCGAGCAGCTGTGGAAGAAAAAAGGGCATCAGACGGACGAGGAAAAGAACCTCATCCAATTGCTGAAGGACGATCCGCAAATGCGCACCGCATTCATCAACAAAGTGGCGGCGCCTATCGCCAACAAGATGTTCGAGTGCGGACTGCTCCCATGATCGGGTGCAACCTCTGACGTGGAGCCGTGATGATCCGACCTAATTCCTACAGATGGATGCTGCCGCTCGCGTTTAGTGTTCTCCTGACCGCCGCCGGTGCGGGCGCTCAGGACGCGCCGCAAGCAACGCCGAAAGCACCGCGCGCGGCCAAGCGCGCCCAGTCGCCGCGGAAGGCAGCGGTGCCCGCCGTCGAGCCGGTCCTCGAGCCCAAGGCGATCGACATCCTGAAGGCCGCTTGCGCCCGTCTGGCCGCGGCGCGATCGATGGTGTTCACTGCCGTGGTCTCGTACGAGAACCCGAGCCGTCTTGGCCCGCCGCTCGTCTACACGACGAAGTCCCAGGTCGCCCTGCAACGACCCGACAAGCTCAAAGTGATCACGTCCGGCGATGGTCCCGCCTCCGAGTTCTACTACGACGGCAAGACGATGATGGCCTTCGAACCGGCCGCGAACCTGGTTGCCGTTGCCGATGCGCCGCCGACGATCGACGCGACACTGCAGGCGGCCTTCGACTCCGCCGCCATCTACTTCCCCTTCACCGACGTGATTGTCGCCGACCCCTATGCGGACATTGCCGATGGGCTGAAGGTCGCCTTCTACATCGGCCAGTCCCACGTCGTGGGCGGAACGACGACGGACATGCTGGCGTACGCCAACAACGACGTGTTCATACAGATCTGGATCGGTGCCGAGGACAAACTGCCGCGCATGGTCCGCGCGGTGTACCGCAAGGACCCGGCGCAGCTGCGCCACCAGCTGGAACTCTCCGACTGGCAACTCGACGGTCCCCTTGCGGCGGATGCATTCGCGTCGTCGAAAGCCGCCAGCGCGGCGCACATCGAGTTCGCCGATCCGGCCAA
>Ga0335070_10008073_pt1 | contig 12353 bp, 9 predicted proteins | sample Lox_Sample_13_FD_206722 | JGI IMG/M metagenome (GOLD analysis project Ga0335070, IMG submission 206722) | Soil microbial communities from Loxahatchee National Wildlife Refuge, Florida, United States - Lox_Sample_1.3 | ecosystem: Environmental > Terrestrial > Soil > Wetlands | place: USA: Florida...
TTGGAGGGCTGATTGAAGATCAGCCATTTCGTGCGCTTCGTGATGGCGCGGTCGAGCGCCTTCTCCGTCAGCCGGAAGCCGTCTTCGATCTTGGTCTCGACGATCACGGGCTTGGCGCCGGCGAGCAGCACGATGTCGGGATAGCTCACCCAGTAGGGCGAAGGGATGATCACCTCGTCGCCCTTGTTCAGAGTCGCCATCAAGGCGTTGTAGAGGACGTTTTTGCCGCCCGGCGACACGAAGCATTGCGACGGCTTGTAGTTGAGATCGTTCTCGCGCTTGAACTTCTTCGAGATCGCCGCGCGCAGCTCCGGGATGCCTTCGACGGCAGTGTATTTCGTCTCGCCGCGGCGGATGGCGGCGACGGCCGCTTCCTTGATGTTGTCCGGCGTGTCGAAATCGGGCTCACCGGCGCCGAGGCCGATGACGTCCTTGCCGGCCGCCTTCAGGTCACGGGCCTTCTGCGACACGGCGATGGTGGGGGACGGTTTGATGCGTCCGAGCGATTCCGCAAGGAACCCTCTGGGCAATTCGTCGGAACTGTCAGTCACGGCACATCCATCCCCAGCGGCTTAAGCAATTGACGTATCAACGTTGTAGGGCGTCCCGCAAGGGGCGCCATCGTCGCGTTACGGAATGTCAACGGGTTGTAACCAAAGTGTCGAAACCGAGGGAGTCGCTATGCGCGCGTGTCTGATCGCCATCGTCAGCGTCTACTGCCTCTTGGCGGTGACGGCCTGCTCGAATACGAAGCCGCCGCCGGTGGGTCGCTGGGAAGGAGCCTACGAAGCCCCCGACGAAATGGTCGTGGTCCGTCTCGAGATCACGCCGAAGGGCGACATCTATCTGAGCGCGCCCAACGCGCTCGACATCCTGGCGACGCCGTCCGACCAGCGCCCCGCCATGCGCGCGCATCTGGCCGACGAACTGGTGCAGGACTGGAGCGCGGTTGTCGCCCGGCCGATGGATTTCGACGGGCGCGTGTTCCGCAAGCCCGGCGGTATCGCGCCGCAAATGGAATGGAATCCGGAATCGAAACAGATGACGGTCGTCCTCTATTTCGGAACGCGCGCCGCGCTGCGCGTGCCGTTGCGCGCCGTGTCGGACTTCAGCGACAATCCCTGGGCCAGCTGAGCCTCACCACTTCTTGAATCCGAAATAGGCCGCGCCGATCAGGAAGCAGAACGCGACGCCGTGATTCCAGCGCAGCTGCTCCCCGAGATAGGTCACGGAGAACACGGCGAATACGCCGAGCGTGATCACCTCCTGCATCGTCTTGAGCTGGGCCGCGGAGTAGACCGTGTGGCCGATACGGTTCGCCGGCACGGCCAGGCAGTATTCGAAGAAGGCGATGCACCAGCAGAGCGGGATCACGATCCAGAGGGGCGCCGCCGGGTATTTGAGCTGGCCATACCAGGCGAACGTCATGAACACGTTCGACAGGCAGAGCATCAGAATCGGCAATATCCAGGGCGATGTCATGAACGATGGTCCCTCACGCTGAAGTGATTCCGCGGCCTCGCAGATTAACCGGTCGGGCGCCCCTCTAAGCCCTTAGCCGGCATCGGGATTCAGTAGGATTTGCGTGGCCCGCGACTGTTAACAAACGCGACGGGCGAAGGGCGTTGCCATGGACGGCCGCGACGGCCGGTGCGACACTTTCCCCATCTGATGGAGAGGAGATCGACATGCTTCGCGGGAGGACTTTGGTTGCGCTTGGCGTTGGGTCCTTGCTGTCCGCGTCTTTGGCGTCCTGGGGCGCCCATGCAGCGGTGACCGTGCTGGGCAACGGGCTTGCTCACACCTGTTATGAAGCTGCCGAATTCGACGGCAGTGCTACCGACGGAATTGCCGCCTGCAGCCAGGCGCTCGAACAGATGGCGCTGCCCGTGAAGGACCGCGCGGCGACCTTCGTCAATCGCGGCATCCTCTATTCGCATCTTCACGAACCACAGCTTGCCATCGCCGATTATGATCGCGGCATCTCCATGGAGCCCACACTCGGCGAAGCCTATGTCGATCGCGGCGCCGCGCTGATCGAGCTTTCACGCTTTGCCGAAGCAGCCGACGAAATCAAAAAGGGCATTGCCTTCGGCTCCAGCCGACTCGAAATCGCCTATTACGATCTGGGAATGGCGGAGGATGGGCTCGGCGATGTCCGCGCTGCCTACTTCGCTTACAAAAAAGCAACGGAGATCGAGCCGGGATTCGCATTGGCAAGTTCTCAGCTATCGCGCTTCAAAGTGGTGCATGTGCGTCCCCAAGGCACATGAATAGTCACACAGTATCAATGGAAAAGCGGCGCAGTTTTGCGCCGCTTTTTTTATGATTCGGAAATGATAGTCGCGAGCTTCGGCGCTTTCCCGTCCGCGACGACAGTTTGTTACAACTCGGGCATTTGCCGACCGCCCGGCCCCGGGTATTCCTGTTGAGCGAGGAGGGCTACGGACATCCGCAGGTCCTCCGACGAAGGAGCGAGGCGGCATTCCCCCATCTGACAAGGCGTCTGGCGTGCCGGAGGGACGCCAGGGGATTGTCCGATTTTGAAAAGATATCGGCGTAGGCCGTCCGGCGAACTGCCGTTCTTCCGAGGCCCGCGTCTTGAACCGTGACCGTGCCCATATCGGCGCTCCATCAAGGGCACGGACGCGCGGACGGTCGGAGGATCCTTCAGACCCCGAACTGAAGCTTTCTCCGACCGTCCTTTTTACTATGCCGAGTCGGCGCAACGCGGGCCTGCAGGCCGGCCATGTCCTTGAAACTGCTGCAAACAATTTGCAGTGCTTGCGTTCGGGCGCTCAGATATTAATTAGAGGACGGGCCGCCGCTCCTATTGGGGCCGGCGCAAGATGCGAGTGGATCCATGATGAACCTGATGACGCGGGCGTCGATGCTCGTGCTTGCATTCGCGGCAGCGGGCTGCGCGACCGACGTGCCGATGGCGCTGCAGCAGAGCGATGTCGCCACCAAGTTCGATGGACCGATCCCGACCAATGTCGCGCAATGGCCGTCGCAAGGCTGGTGGCATGGCTTCAAGAGCGACGAGCTCGACGGTCTCATCGCGCAAGCGGAGGTCAACAATCTCGACGTCGCCGTCGCCGCCGCCAACGTGCTCGCGGCGCAGGCGCAGGCCAATATCCAGCGCTCCGCGTTGTTCCCCTCGCTCGATCTCGAACCGTCCGCGATGCGCCAGCAGACCACCGGCAAGCGCGCTACCGCCGCCGGCGTCGCGGCGCCGCGCGCGACCTTCAACACGTTCGGCGTCGCCGCCAACGCGTCCTACATGGTTGATTTCTGGGGCCTTGCCAGGGACAACCTCAGAGCCGCCAGCGAAACGCTTCGCGCCGACCGCTATGCGCAGGTCTCGGTGGAGCTGACGACGGTTTCCGATGTCGGTACGACCTATCTCGACGTGCTGGCGTTGCGCGAACGCGTGAGCATTGCGGAAAAGAACGTCGAAGACGCAAAGCGCGTTCTGGCGATCACGCAAGCCAAACTCCAGAACGGCGTCTCCTCGCAGCTCGATCTGGCGCAGGAACAGGCGCTTGTGGCACAACAGGAAGCCAATATCCCTGTTCTTCAGGAGCAGGGAAACGAAGCCCGCCTGGCGCTCGCGATTTTGCTCGGCCGTGCGCCGGAAGGTTTTGACGTCAAGGCGCAGAACCTCGACGGCATCGCACTGCCCCTGGTCGCACCCGGCCTGCCGTCGCAGCTTCTCCTGCGCCGTCCTGATGTGGCCGAAGCGGAAGCCAATCTCGCCAGCGCGCACGCCAATGTGGATGCCGCGCGCGCAGCCTTCTTCCCGGCGGTCAACCTCACGGGAACGGCCGCAACGACAAGCAATATGGTCGGCACGCTGTTCCATGCCTCGACCTTCGAATGGAGCGCGGGCGCGTCCGCGCTGCAGACCTTGTTCGATGCCGGCAAGCTCTTCGCAGAGAGCGATCTCGCGAAGGCGCAGCAGCTGAGCCTCGTCGCGAGCTATCGCAAGACCGTCATCACCGCGTTCAGCAATGTCGAGACGTCTTTGGGGCAGACCTCGCATTTTGCGATCGAAGTGGCGGCGCTCGAGCGCGAGGTCAAAGCCTCCGCCGAGGCCGAGCGGATTTCGGAGCTGCAATATCGCGAAGGCATCGTGGACCTCACGACGCTCATTCAGACCCAGCAGTCGCTGTTCGCCGCACAGGATGTGCTGGTGCAGGCCCGCCTCGCCTATGCTCAGGCCGTGATCGGTCTTTACGAATCGCTGGGCGGCGGCTGGTCGCAGAACCCGGAAGAGAACACGCAGCCCCTGCCCGGCACGGTGGAAGCCGCCGACAGAGAGCCGGCGCCCGTGCCCAATCCGCAGGACTCGATCTGGAAGTCGATCACTGACATCTTCTGAGACGTCGGGAAGCTCAGAAGCCGAAAATCCGGGCGATAAGGCCTGCCGCCACGTTGCGGAATTTCAGCGGCGCATCGGTCATCGCGAGCGTGATGCAGTCGCCGTCGTCGTCCGCAATCGGAGTGTGATGGATTTCGGGGTTGGTCAGCACGATGTCGCCCGGCCCGTAGCTTCCCATCTCGTCCGAGAAACCGCCTGAGAGCACAAGCGTCAGCTCGTTGCCGTGATGGGTGTGCAGGCCGATGCCGCTGCCGGGCGCGGACTTCGTCAGATAGACGCGCGAGCGGCCGCGGCGCATCAGCATCCGGTAGGACAATCCCGGCACCACACGCTGCCAGCGCACGCGATCGAGATCGGGCCCGACGAAACGGCGCAGCGGCGGCGGCACCGGATGCGAGACGTCCGGCGAGGTCTGAGGCTTTGGCTTCGCAATCTCGGAACGATCGACGCGCGCCATCGTGGCCGTCAGCGCATTGTCCGCCATCGCCAGCGGCGGCATGTCGCGAAGCAGGGTGCCGCCCACCGATTCGAGGATCGACACATCTCCGCGGCATTTGGCGCAGTAGCTGAGATGGCTGGCAACCAGCAGCGACGTCGCCGGGTCATCCGCGCCGGCGGCGTGGGACCACAAAAGCTCGTCGCTCGGATGATAGGTCGCGCTCATAAATGACCGCCTGCGGGCAAGGCCGGGGCCATGCCTCTTAACTGCGCCCTGCACATCCCCGGAGCGGATTCGGCGTGCCGCGCAGAGACAAATCCGCGCGCCAAAGGCCTTTCCGGTCTGCCAAAACGGTCTTTTGCCGGCATCATGACGACAGATACGCGACAGCTGCGCCTGCGGATCACTATTACTGGTATGTTAAGCTTTTCGCCCCCCGGTTGCGACGTTAGTTCTGGTAGCCTAGGCCGATCTCGAAGATGCGCGGTTCGCCGATATTGATCACACCGGTCGTATTGCCGGTCGCCACTTTCGCGTCGAGCGCATTGTCGATTTTTCCGTAAACCGAGACATGCTCGGCGAACTGCCACGCGGCGCGAACATCGACCGTCAGCGCCGAACCGAGCTTGATGGTGTTGATGTCGTCTTCGTATTGCGCGCCGACCCAACGAAGGTCGGTGTCGACGGTGAGCGGCTCGAGCGGTTGCCAGTGTGCGCCGGCCGTGATCACCGCACCTGGAGCCTGCGAGGGGCGCTTGCCGCTCAGGAGAGGCGCCGCAGCGCCCGGATGCACGCGCGCATCCGTCCACGCGATCGCTTCGCGGACGGAAAGATCGCCGGTCAGCGTTTCATTCGCTTCGGCTTCCAGACCCAGCGCGTCGATGTTTCCGACATTCTGGCGTTGTTGACAGATGCCCGTTCCCGCCGGGCAGTTGGACAGCGGGACATTCGCGTTCTCCACGGCGTCGTGCAGCGCGTTCCAGAAGCCGGTCACGCTCCAGTTGACGCGACTGGTGTCGCCGCCCCAGCCCGCTTCCACGCCGTCGAGTTTTTCCGGCGTCAGCGCGGCGTTCGCATTCGTCACCACATTGCCGACGCGGAACGGCCGGTAGAGCTCGTTGAGGGTCGGCACGCGAAAACCTGCATAAGCCGCGACCCGCAGGAATTGCCCTTCGTCGAAGCTGTATTTGAGGCCGGCGCGTCCGGTCGGTACGGTGCCGTCGCGGCCGGCATAATCGGTGTCGGTGATCGCCGTTCCGCTCGCGATCGCGCGCTGCAGAAGGTGGCCTTGTGTCGTTGCCCAATAGTCGAGCCGCGCACCAAGCGTTGCCAGCCACGGACCGGAATTGTAGGCGCCTTCGCCATATATCCCGGTGATGAGCATCTGTCCGCCCGCGCGGCGCGCATCGAGATATTTGTCCAGCGCGGTGCTGAAACTGTAGCGCTCGTGCGACTGGCCGACATCGTCGCGAAGATCCGCGCCCGCTTCCCAGCGGAAGGCGCCGTTTTCGCCGAGCGCCGCCGCGTTGAATCCCCAGCCGAGCGCGGGCGTCTTGTACTGATCGTTCGCCGGCGTCGTTTTCGCCTGCAGCACAGGCGTGTTCGATGTCGAGACCGAAATGTTCGTCAGGTTGCTGTCGATGGCCCAGCTCTGCACGCGCCAGCCGATATGGCTCTCGTCGACGCGGCGCGCGATGGTCAGGCTCGCCGTCTTGCCTTGCGCGGTCGCTTCGGCGCCGACGAGTCCCGCGCCCTGCAGATCGCTGTAATAGCCAAGTCTCGCCGTCGCGGTGACACCGTCGCCGAGATCCGTCTCGCCCCGCAGCGACGCCGAGCCGGCATTGAAGCGCACATGATTGTCCGCCGGGCCCCGGGAGTCCGGTTCGACCGGAATCCACCCGTTGGTGTGCAGGGCCGAGCCGCTGGCGAACAGCCGGACCGGACCCGCGTCCAGGCCCCCCGACCCGGCGGCGCGGTAGGTGTCGAGGTTGCCGCCGGAAGCATCCGCTGCGGATATGCCGTCGAGGCTGTCGCGCTCCTTCAGCAGGATCGTGCCCGTCAGCGCGCCCGAGCCGTAGGGTCCGGAGCCAGCGCCGCGGACGATGTCGGCGCCGCCGATATCCTCGGGCGGGAGGGCTGCCCAGATCACCCAGCCGCCGAAGGGATCGTTCACCGGAACGCCGTCCAGAAGCACCAGCGCGCGGCTGGCGGCCGACGGCGCGATGGCGCGAAGCGACACACCCTGCGTGGTCGGGTTGGCACTGAGGCTCGTCGCGCGCCGGAACAGCGAGACGCCCGGCACCTGCTCGAGGGCCGCATCCAGCTGGTTATAGGCGGCGATCTGGTCCTGGCTGAGCGAGGCGGTCGAAAAGGCGCCCTGCCCGACTGCGGTCGGAAGATGGCTGGCCGTCACGACGATCTCTTCCGGGCCGGCCGTCTGCGCCGCGGCTGCGCCGGCAAGCACGGCCAGCGCGAAGCCGGCCGATCCGATCCGGATGGTCCTCAGTCTCGACATGGCGTCATCGCGTGCCGTGAAAATCCCTTCTGCGCCACCCTAACACGGCCGCCGGCCCGGTCTTGTTGTGCATCGCGGCTCGGAACAGAGCCTGGCACGTGTTGCCTCGCGGCCCCGCGTTCGACGCGTCGCGCGCATGATGGGCGTGCCCGCAACGCGCGTGCGATACATGCGGACCCGCGCTAGTCTCCCGGCGCGGCGCCATCCGGCGTCAATCTCTGATGGGCGCCGTCCGGCGCCAAAACGTTTGATAGGCGCCATTCGGCGCCGGCTATCCGGGAGGGCATCATGAATTTCCGTATCGCGTTGGGCGCGGCTGCCGCGCTGTGCCTGTGTGCGAGTGTGAGCACCGCATCGCCGAAGATTCCGGCTTACATCACGGCGGCCGTCGCCGATCCCGACCGACCCGAAGCCGACACGAAGCGCGATGCGGATCGCAAGCCCGCAGAATGCATCGCGTTTGCCGGCATCAAGCCCGGCGACAAGGTCGTCGATGTCATTCCCGGCCGCGGCTATTACACGAAGATATTTGCTCGGGTCGTGGGGCCGAAGGGCTGGGTTTACGCCTATTTCCCGTCGGAGATCGACGCGCTCTACGCGAAGGCCAACCTCACGATGCCGCCGCCGGACAACCCGAAATATCCGAACGTCTCGAACATCCACGCCTCCATCGCCAAGTTCGCAGTGCCCGAGAAGGTCGATCTGGTGTGGACGTCGGACAATTATCACGACCTGCACAACAAGAATTTCGGCGCCCCCGACATGAACGCGGTCAACAAAGGCATCTACGACGCGCTCAAGCCCGGCGGCATCTACATCGTCCTCGATCACGCCGCGGAAGCGGGTTCGGGCGTGCGCGACACCGAAACGCTGCATCGCATCGATCCGGCGCAGGTGAAGAAGGAAGTCGAAGCGGCCGGCTTCGTCTTTGTCGGTGAAAGCAAGGTGCTCGCAGACCCGGCCGACGATCACACCAAGAAGATTTTCGACCCATCCATCCGCGGCAAGACGGACCAGTTCCTCTTCAAGTTCCGGAAACCGAGGAAGTAGCGCCCGCTCGACGGAGTAGAACGACAGCACACGTTCTGCACGCTCCCCGTCCTTCCAAACCGCGCAAGCGGCCACGAAGGGCGGGGACTTTCGTGCAATCTGCGTTGCGTCGCACACCGAGAACCGCAGGCGTTCGAATTCTCGCCGCAACGGACGGTTGCAGCGCTATTTCATGCGCGCCTGCATTGCGATAATGTCGCCACCGCGAAACGTCGCTTGGGGGGCATCGATGTTGGGGCAATCCATTTGCGTCGCGAATATCCGAAAGAGCACGATTGGTCTTGCCGTGCTCGCAGCGTTGACATCTGGCGTCGCGCAGGCGGGTGAAAAGCCCCCGGGCAGCGTCAATCCCGTGAATCCCGGCGTGCAGCCGCCCGGCATCGTGCTCAATCAAAACATCTGCGACGGCACGATTTGCGTATCATTGCCGGCGGTCGCGGCCAGCATCCATAAGCAGCTCGATTGCTGCACGGTCGGCTACGCGTTCTTCGTCGGCAACGCGCTCACCGGCGCAACGGCTGTGTTCGGGTCTCACGGCCAGGCGGTCACCGCGGCGAATGCGCCCGCGGCGAAATTCACACCCGAGACGCAGATGCAGATCGCAAGCACGAGCAAAGTGCTGACGGCGCTGACCGCGTTGAAAGTCCTGGGCTCGAACATCAACAAGCCAGCGTCGCTCTATTTTCCGCAAGATTGGACTTTGCCGGCGAACAGCATCGTGAAATCCATCACCGTGCGCCGATTCGTATCGCAGACGAGCGGCGTGATGCAGTATTACGCCTCGTCGAGCGGTCAGGATTATGCATCGCTGAAAGCGTTCTTCACGCAGACCATCGCCAACCCAAATGCGCCGTACTATTGCCCGGGCCCGCCCAATCCGAATGCTTCGCCGCCCATCCCGCAGTCGCTCCCCAATCCCATTCTTTCAACGACGAAGCCTTGCTACACCGATACCAATTTCGGTCTGATGCGCATCGTCATTCCGCATGCGGGCGGATCGCAGAGCAGCGATCCCCAGACACTGGCCAATACCTACGTGAGCCAAGTCTGGAAAAACGTATTCTTTCCGGTGGGTGTCGGCGCCGTGCGCTGCTCGCCCAGCAAACCGGCCGCGCTCGGCTACAACTATCCGGGCACGTCGTCGGGCACCAATTTCGGCGGCGACCTGACGCTGAGCTGTGGCGACTGGGGTTGGTGGGTGTCCGTGCATGACTATGCCAGCGTGCTGGTCAGCCTGAACGCGCAGGACGGCAAGATCCTCGGCAATTGCGGCCTCTACGACATGGTCACGAACCCGTCGAACCACCCCGTCGGCTGGGATATCATTTCCGACGGTACGAACCGCTGGCTGGAAAAGAACGGCGGGGACTCGTGGACGACCAACGCCGGCTCCGGCCAGATCTCGACATCGGTTGGTATCTATGGCGGAAAGGACGGATGCGTGGTCAAAGGCAAAGGACAGCCACCGATCGCTGGCACGGCCGCAGTGCTGTTCATCAACTCGAACATCAACGGGGCGAAATACGGCGCGGACACGGTTCTGCACAACGCGCTGGTCGCCGGGACAACGCCGGACTGAGGGCCGCGGTTGACTTCGCGTTCCGGTCCAATTTGGGTGGCAGGTGAAGCTGCCGGACCCGAACGATGAGCGACGTCAACCCCGCCCCCGAAACCATCGCGGCGCAGGGCCTTGGATGGATTGAACCCACGACGCGCGCCATCTCGCCGCCGATCCATGTCTCCTCGACCTATGAGCGCGACGCCGACAACCAGTACCGCTCGGGACGCAACTATTCGCGCACCGACAATCCGTCCTATGACCAGCCCGAAGCCGTGCTGACCGCGCTCGAAGGCGGCAAACAGGCGATGCTGTTCGCGTCCGGCATGGCGGCGGCGGCGACAGTGTTCCAGTCGCTGAGGCCCGGCGATCACGTCATCGCGCCGAAGGTGATGTACTGGTCGCTGCGCAATTGGATCATGGCGGCGACCGGGAAATGGGGCGTCGGGCTCGACGTCGTCGACATGCGCGATCTCGACGCCGTCAGGAGCGCGATCAAGCCCGGCCGCACAAAGCTCATCTGGGCGGAGACGCCCGCCAATCCGCTATGGCATGTGACCGACATCGCCGCCGTCGCCGAGATGGCGCATGCCGCCGGCGCGCGCCTCGCCGTCGATTCCACTGCCGCAACGCCCGTGCTCACGAACCCGCTGGCGCTCGGCGCCGACATCGTCATGCATTCGGCGACGAAATATCTGAACGGCCATTCCGACGTCATCGCGGGCGCGCTCGTCACGCGCGAGGCCGACGAATTCTGGGAGCAGATCAAGCTGCTGCGCCTGCAGCAGGGCGCGGTGCTGGGCCCGTTCGAGGCCTGGCTTCTGTTGCGCGGCATGCGGACGCTTTTCCCGCGCGTGCGCGCCGCGGTCGCCAATGCGCAGTTCCTCGCCGAGAAGCTCGCCGGCAATTCGCGGCTCGAAGAGGTGCTCTATCCGGGCCTGCCCGATTTCTCCGGCCACGCGGTCGCGGCGCGGCAGATGAAAGGGGGCTTCGGCGGCATGCTGTCGATCCGCGTCAAAGGCGGCGAAGAGGCCGCAGTACGCGTCGCCGCGCATGTGAAGGTCTGGAAGCGCGCGACGTCGCTGGGGGGCGTCGAAAGCCTGATGGAACACAGAGCGTCGGTCGAAGGCGCCAACAGCCCGATCCCGAAGGACCTCCTGCGCCTGTCTGTCGGAATCGAGGAGCGAGGCGATCTGCTGGCCGATCTGGAGCAGGCGCTGAAGGCGAATTGACGAATTTTCCGTAGCGGGACTGCGGATCGAAGAAAGATTCACCACTGAGGCGGTGAGGCAGTGAGATAGCGCACACGTCTCCAGCGCTTGCGCTAATCTCAGACAACGTTTCTGCGTGCGTAGCGCGCAATAGGACTCAGCGAACGGAGAAGGCGGCGGTTTATCCCGCGCCGCTATCTCACTGCCTCACCGCCTCAGTGGTGAGTCTTTCTTCCTACGCACGCGTGAGCGCGCCTAAGAAAGTGACTATACCCGTTTCGTCTTGATGTAATTGTCGACCACGGTTTCGAGCACCGTCAGCGGCACTGCGCCCGACAGGAGCACGGCGTCGTGAAACTGCTTGATGTCGAACTTGGAGCCCAATGCCTGCCTGGCCTTGTCGCGCAGCCTGAGGATCGTCAGCTTGCCCAGCATGTACGAGCAGGCCTGTCCCGGCCATACGCAATAGCGCTCGACTTCCGTCGTCGCCGACGCGACGGGATCGCCGAGCGTGTCGGTGTAATATTTGATCGCCTGCTCGCGGCTCCATTTCATCGCATGCATGCCGGTGTCGACGACGAGGCGCACGCCGCGGAACATCGCATCGTGCAGATAGCCGATGCGGCCGAAGGGATCGTTGTCGTACATGCCCATCTCGTCCGCCAGTTGCTCGGCATAAAGAGCCCAGCCTTCCAAATAAGCGGAGAAGAACGAGACCTTGCGGATGAGCGGCAGCGGCGCTTCCTGCTGGATGGAAAGCTGCAGGTGATGGCCCGGAATGCTCTCGTGATAGGTCAGCGTCGGCAGCGTCCAGCTCGGCACTTCCGCCGTGTCGCGCAGGTTGATGTGATAGATGCCCGGACGCTTGCCGTCGAGCGAAGCGTTCTCGTAATAGCCGCCGGGCTGCGCCGCTTCCATGTATTTCGGCACGCGCTTGATCTCGACATTCGCCTTGGGCAGCACGTCGAAATATTGCGGCAGCTTCGCACGCACGACCTGCACTTTCACGTTCAGATCGGCAAGCAGCTTGTCCTTGCCCGCATCCGTGTTCGGATAGCGGAACTTGGGATCGTCATACATGCCGCGCAGGCGTTCGCCGACCGTGCCCTTTGTCATGCCGTGCTGCTTCATGATGTCGTCGATGCGCGACGCGTACGACTTCACCACGTCGAGGCCCATCTGGTGGATCTCGGCCG
>Ga0335070_10008075_pt1 | contig 12349 bp, 7 predicted proteins | sample Lox_Sample_13_FD_206722 | JGI IMG/M metagenome (GOLD analysis project Ga0335070, IMG submission 206722) | Soil microbial communities from Loxahatchee National Wildlife Refuge, Florida, United States - Lox_Sample_1.3 | ecosystem: Environmental > Terrestrial > Soil > Wetlands | place: USA: Florida...
GTCGTGAAGCGGTGCAAATTTCGCCATGGTTAGAACTCCTTTCGAGTAGGTAGAAATTGACGTGCTGCGATGTTTTGGTCTGTAACCCTATGATTGGATGGGGCCAGGCGGGGCTGTTAGCACTTCCGCCCATCGAGTGCTAATTATAGGGATCTGAGTGGGGCGTCGTCAAGAGGGCTGGGTAGCCCGCACAGGGAAGCGAGCGGACAGTGTTGAAAATCGAAGCGTCGGCCAGCCAGGAATGCCCGGGCTTCGAACCGGACGAAGGCTGGGGCAGCCAGTTTTGTGGTGCACATGCAAGGTGAGAAGCTCGGGCCAACCTGCCTTTACTTACGCAGGTTCTGCAGGTGTTGCTGGGCCAGGGAATAAGTCGTGCCTGGAGTTTCTACTTTTGGTTTTTCGACGCGCTCGAACATTTGCCGCGCGGCGTCGGGGACGCCGTATTGTTCGGCGATGAGGCCAAAGCCGAACCAGAGTTCCGAATTCGGTTGTTCGACGTGCAGGGCATCCATGGCCTTGAGTAAAAGGTCACGGGCTTCGGTGGTTTTGCCTGCTTGGGCATAGACGCATCCGAGAGTGTGAAGGATGGCGAAGTCGGCGTTCTTAGTGAGATCGTTGCCGCGAATGCCGAGGTTGATGGTGTCTTGATTGATGGGGTTAGGAAGGTACAAGGCAAACCAGGCGTAAAGGTTGAAGTCTTCACCGGTGGCCTGTCCTTTGTCGATGATGCTCTTGGTAATCTCGCGAGACTTGGCGAAGTCTCCGCGATACACGGCGAGACGCGCTTTCGAACGGACGTAAGCCATCTCGTCGGGGTGGGCAGCGATGCGGGCGTTGACGAGTTGATCCCATTCGTCGAGGCGCTTCAGTCCAGCCAAGGCCATCGTGGCGAGATCTAACGCTCGCAGTGAAGAGGGATAGTCTTTCATCAGGTCCTGCGCTACAGGCAACATCTCAGACCAACGCTGCTGCGCTGAGTATGCCGATGCCAGCACAAGGTTGAGGCGAGCGCGATCGATGCCGGTTTTGGCCGAGTCGCGAGCGGCGATCGTGTCCGAAAGGTTCTTGTCCTTGAGATATTTCGAAGGAAGGAGTACGAGGGCAGCGGTGCGAATGGCGGAGGCATCGGCCTCCTGGCCCTTTGTCCAGAAGTGGGGAAACGGCTGATCGGATATTGGATCATCGCCGGAGTTGATGTGAATGAGGTCGCGGGCACGATCGAGCCAAGTGCGGGCAGCGGGCAGGTTGTTCTTATCAAGTTCATGCAAAGCTAGAAAGGCAATTTCTTCCGGATCGGTCTGGTCGGAAGCCGAGAAGGCAGCCACTCGGTAGCGGGAACCATCCCGGACAGCAAACATGGTCTGGGCCGCGGCGGCGGGAGCCTCGATGATGAGCTTGTAGCCCAGCGAGTCGTTGCCGTCGACGGTGTAGTGCATGTTCGAGACTGCCAGGTCGGCGATGGCGGTGAGCGGGAGTTGCGTGGATTGCATTTGAGAACGCAATGTCGACATCATGCGATCGAACTGTTCTTGCGAGGGGATGCCATCTGAGGCTAGGGGGTCGATATAGAGGAGGGACCTGAACTCTTCGAGGGTGAGTGCTCCGCTTAGCATTTCCGAAAAAAGTTGCTGCACTACGCTGCGGGGATCGCCAGAGTCGATTTTGACTTCGGAATAGGGCTTGGTGTTGGCGAGCACGGATGCGCTGCGGGCCACTTGGCTGCCGTTGGATTGTCCGCGGGCGGCCTCGGTCAGCATGGCGGCGGTTTCCGGGTATTTCCGGACGCGCATCAGGACGGCACTGGCGTTCATGAGGACCTGGCTGCGATTCTGGTCGCTCGTAGTTATTTCGACCGACTTCTTCAAGGCAGCGTCGGTGCTTTGAACAATCGAGATGGCGGCGACGATGAGCCCACGACGGACGTCTGTGGCAGGAAGGTTAGCAGCGTAGTTAAGTACGCCCTGAAAGTCGTGGGCGTACCAGAGGTCGTAGAGAATATTGTCTTCGTAGGTGCGTTCGTAGTCCTCGTCGAGTTTCTTTAAATCCTGCAACTGAGCGACGGCTTCCTTGAGGTGAGCTTTTTCCGAGTAGCGAATGCCGTCGGCGTCATATTCCAAAAGCAGGGCGAGGTTGGCGCGGGTGTCTTTGTCCTTGGGATCGAGCGTGATGGACTTTTTGTAGGCGGCGATGGCCCCGTCGTAGTCCATGCCTTTCTTGAGAAGGCGGCCGATGCGATCGTTCTTCAGCGCGGAGCCCAGCGTACTGAAGGCGAGAGCAGAATTCGGCTCGAGCGTGGTGGCCTGGCGAGCGGCAGCACGGGCTTCGTCGCCTAACCCAACCGAGAGCATAGCTTGTGCGAGTTGAAGCTGGTGGAGAGCTTCCTTGGGATGCTGCGCTGCGATGTCACGGTAAGCGGCGAGACCTTCTCTGATTTTTCCAGCGGCGATGAGGGATTGCCCGACATGGTCGAAGGTGATGAAGATGGGATCAGAGTCGCGGACCTTAACGACGGCGTCGCGAAGAAATTTTGCCTGGTCGACAGTCATGCGCGTGGCGGGGCTTTCGACGCGGAGGACGGCTTCGACTTCGGTGCCGGCGGCATTGGCTGAATAATGCTGAGTGAAACGGATGGTATCGATCTTGTCGCTTTTGTCCTGGGGTAAAGAGCGGATTTTGAAGCCGAGAGGGGCATCGATCTTGTATTGCCACTCGCTGCCGAAAGGATTGATTTGCCAGTCAGCGGTCCGGGGCTTTTCGGCATCGTCTGGAGAAGTGGAAGGGTCGGCGGTTGAAGATTCGGCATGCTTGTCTTCGGACGTCCGGAAATATTTCGGCAGGCGGTCGAAGAGGCCCTCGACGCGAATGGCGACGACGGCGCTGGTGAGTTCGGTGTTGCCGCGGCGGCCCTTGGTGACGAACTTTATGGCGGGAGATTTCTGCAGGTCGGACAGATCCTCGTGTTCGAGCGAGGTTAAAGAATCGGCGAGATACATGTCCTTGACGTATGACTCGCTGTTCTGATGGACTTCCTTGGCGTCTCCGGAATAGAACTCGCGGTAGTCACCCTCTTCAGGACCGGTTTCTTCGTCGGTCTCGGAGATGCTGGCATTGCCGTATTCGGCAAGAGTGAAGACGCGGAGCTCATGGTGCATATTCTGTTCGACGGTGAGCTCGGGAGTCTTTCTTAAGGAGTCGGTTTTGTCGCTTACGATGAGGGCTAAACGACCATAGTCCATCCAGGGAAGAGTGCCGACTTGTGAATACTGAGCGGTGGCATCGATCCAAAGCTCGGGGTCCGAGCTAGAAGCCGGAACGTAGACGATGGCGTGATCGAACATTCCCATGCCGGGCAGGTCGGGATTGACGTCGGCGCCGGGGCCAGCCTGCAGAAGGGCGAGGTTGGCCGGGATTCCGGTGGCACGGAGCATGGTCACAAGGAGGGTGGCTTTATCTTTACAGTCACCGTACCTGCGCCGGAGAGTTTCGGCGGGAGGTTGTGGAATGAGACTGGATTCTCCGAATTCGACTCCGGTATAGCGAACATTTTTGTGGAGGGTAGAGACGATGCGGCGAACGACGTCGTTGCGAGTACCGTCCTTTAGATTGAGTTTCGCCAACAGGGGCTGAACGTCGGCGACACGAACCTTGTCTTCGGAGAGGCGCGCGTATTCGGAGGCGACCTTTTGCCAAGAGGTCCCGGTGGTGAATTCGAGCTCCGGGCGAAGTGCAAGATCGGATGGAACGTGATCCGGTAGTTCGGGATAAGCGGGAAGCGGACCCTGATCGAGTGTGATGGTCTCGATTCCGCTCTCGTGAGTTTTGGTTACAGAGGCATCGGGGAGCAGACGAAGTTTGTACTGCAGAGGCAATGCGTCGGGATGAGAGAGCACGATGTGAACTTTGTTGACGGGAACGCTCCAGCCAAAGATCAGATCATCGACGGAGCCGGCGGCAAATAAGGGAGCCGTATCGCGAATCGTAACTTCGCGTTCTACGATCGCTCCGGGAGCGATCGCGGGCAGGGGGCCACCGTATCTGCGTTCGTCGGTGTAAAGATCGGGAGCGTCTTCGTGGACCGGAGAGTCGCTCAGCGTCTTCGAGTCGAGCCAGTGCACGACCCCGTCGGTGGTAATTACCCGGGCTTTAATTTCTGGCTTCGATTGGTGCCAGGCATCCCATTGACCGCTGATTTCCGCCCAATTCTCGACTCCCTGTTCCGTTTCCACGCGATAAATGAGGCGGCGCGTCTCCGTTGTCTTTCCGGCATCGTCGAAGGTGTAGTGGATGTCGTTGAGAAGTACGGTTACTTCGCTGTGCTTGCCGGTAGTAACGGCATCTGCAGCTTGGCGTAGAGCGGCGGGATCGGTGGAAAAGGAAGGACTACTCCAGACGTCGGAGGCCTTCATTTGCGCGGCCAGCAAGAACAGGAACAGGCAATGGAATGGCGAGCGACGAAGGACAGAAAACACGAGATCGGCACCTCTGGTCGAGAAAATTGGGGGAAGAGAACAGAAGCTATGTTTTACGCCAAGGCCGGGAGGAAAGGAAGTGACTTTGGAACGGGTGGTGGCTAAGACGTGGGACTGTGGACTGCAGTTGGCAGATAACAGAGCGGGCTATCAAGTGCTGGTCTGTTCGAAGATGGGAATCTTTCTTCTTACTTGTGGCAGGCGCGAGGGTCGCGGAAAGTAGGAGCGGGCCCATCCCAAGAGCTTGCTAGCTCGACACTTATGGGGGAAAGACTTGCAATCCATCTATTGTTTGCGATGCCGGCGTGAGATTTTGGCCGGGGATAAATCGGTAGCCGTCTATATGTTTGCGCAGACGGTGGGGATCAAGCCGCGACAGAAGTCCTCGGCGCAAAGGATCTGTTTTTGCCCGCAGTGCGCCGTGTCGCTGGCGATGGGGCTTCCGCCCGAGGGCGCGCTGAATATGGCTGCGTGGGAGATGATCCGGGATCTGGTGAGCTCGGAAGCGTCGCTGAATGAGGCGGCATGGGAGAGCTTGCGCGGCGTGGTGGCGTTGCTGGGAACGGGCGAGGAGCCGCCTGCTCGGTTGCGGAGAGCGGGATAGGGTTCGCAGCCCCTAAAGGCCTTCTTTGCTGACGTGTTTGTGCGACGCCTGAAGGCGTCGCCTGACACGAACTTTTAGTTTTCTGATACGAATCTCACAGCGGTCCTTCTGACCGTTTGGTCACGGTTGAAAAATCAAATTCCCCGCCCTGTCGCAAGCTAGGTGACGAGGGCGCGGCCACCCCGATTCACATGAGACTTCGGTAGTAGTTGCAGGAACTTGCAACCTGTTGGGAGTCGCAATTCTCATTGGCAGGGCGATGCAGTTGAGATAAGATTTCGAGGCTGTGGCTGCCTTCTGGTGATCCGTCCTCCCCTTAGATTTCCCGGGCCCTTGCGGCGAACGTTGTGTCTGTGAGCGGGGCATTTCTTCACAAAGGAAAAAAGAAAAAAGATGACGAGAGAGAGAAGCTGTGCGTGGATGGCGATCCCTGTTTTTGCGATCGCGCTATTCGTTGCTAATGCGGCCCAGGGGCAGATTCAGACATCGTTTTTTGGGATGGGATCGGTGACGGGTACCGATATGCCGAAGGTGACTTACGGAGTATTGAGCCATCCCCCGCTGGCGTGGACTTCGATCGAGGGGACGGGGCGGGGAGTCTACGACTTCTCCTCCATGGATGCATTTGTAAAGGCTGCGCCCAAGGATGTTCACGGAACCGCGCAGGTTGACCTGGTGATGGGATGGACTCCGGGATGGGCTGTCGCCGTGAAGACGCACTGCACGACCATGTCGAATGGAGTAGAGGCATGCACGATACCTCCGGACAACATGCAGGATTGGACCGACTTCATTACGGCATTAGCGAATCACTACAACGGGAAAGTTGCACCGCGGGTGCAGTTTTTCGAGATATGGAATGAGGCGAATACTCCTTCGTTCTGGGGAAGCACGGTTACGGTGATGATTTCGATGGCGAAGATTGCGTATCCGATCTTGAAGGCAAATGGATACAGCACGGTGCTTACGCCGTCGGTAGCGTGGTCGCCGAGCGGAACAGGATGGATGCAGAAGTATCTGGCGGGCGGCGGGAACAAATATGCGGATGGAGTGAGCTTCCACGGATATCCGGAGAAGACGGGGAAGGGAATCAAGCTGCCGGTGCCACTGCCGGAGAGTCCGGTGTCGACGAACATGGCGATCCAGACGATGACGGCCGCCTATCGGGCGGTTGCAGATGCCAACGGGATGGCGGGAAAGCCGCTGGTCACGACTGAAGGCGGATGGGGCGTGAATGGAGTTTCCGATCCGGACATGCAAGCGGCGTGGATCACACAGTTCGACATTCTGCTGGCGGGAATGGCGTCGACGACCGACTTGATGTTCGAGACGTGGTACACGTGGGGGCATGCTTCGTCGGGCACGATTGAAACGACGAGTGGACAGCCTACCGAAGCCGGGTTGGCGCATGACGAAGTTGCGAAGTGGTTGATTGGAACGACTCCTACGCCGTGTGTGAACAAGTCGAATATCTGGAGTTGCGTCATCGCGAAGAATATGGCTGTGTGGGATGCGTCGCAAACTTGCAGTAATGGATCGTGCACGACGGGGCCCTACAACGCGCCGCAGGGATATACCAAGTATTTGGATTTGACGGGGACAGTGCATGCGATTAACGGGACGATTGCGCTGGGAGTGAAGCCGATCTTGCTGGAGCCGTAGGCAGAGCCCGCAGTCTGACAAGTTCGTCGGCTTATCACCTTCGCGGAAACAAGTGCTCGAGCGCAGGAATTGAGACTGGGGTAAGGGTGGAATGTTCCTGCGGTTGGGTTCCGTTCTTGATCGAGGCCGCTAGAATCTCCATTGCCATTCCTGTAAGGGGAGAGAGATAAATTGTGGCGGCCAGCAATTTCTCTCTGACCCAAGCTTGGCCGGTCTCAGGTTGGCCATCACATCCGGTAAAGGGCAGACTCAGCCAGCGGGCGCGCTCTTGATCGTTGGCGACTCTCTTAAACGCTTCCCGTGCACCCATGGCCATGGCATCGTCCTGTGCCGCGACGAGATTGATAGGCGCGCTTCGCGAAGTCGACAGCCGCAGCCAGGACACGACCGCGTGAGTCGCGCTTTCGGTGGTCCAGTTTGCCCGCAGCATTGAAACCTGGATGTTCGCCGGTTTCGTCTCCAGCATCCCTGCGGTGCGCTTCTCAGCAGAAGAGCTCCGGGAAGGTCCCTCGATATACAAGATCAAACCTCCCTGGGGCAGCAACGCGGCGAACTGCCGGCCCTGGATGCGTCCGATCTCGTCGTGGTCGGCAGTGATGGCAAACATTGGCGCGGTTGCCTGCCTGCGAAGTTCTGCGAGATATTCTGGTCGCCGATTCAGGACCGCCCAACCGATCCCGACCGCGCTAGCCGCTCGGGCCACCTGGGGCAAGGCCGTGCCTCCGACAGGCTCCAGCACAATCGCATCGGGTCGGTGTTCCTTGTGGTTTTGGATTGCCTTCAACAACTGGGTGCTTTGGTTTACGGCGTCATCCTCCGCAAGAAGAATTTCCGCATCGATCCCGAGCTTGCGGGCGGTAGCTTCCGCGCACTGGGCCTGCGCCACCTGGAAATCGTTCTGACCGCCGTGAAGAGAAATCAAAAATCGCAGCTTCTTCATCGCATCCCGAACAATCTTAACTTCTGCTTAACAATACGCCTTTGTCCCAGATGAAGTCCTTGATCTGAGGCTCGCAGCGGGCGAATTCGCGATGTAGGGCTACGAGAGATTTCGGCGTGCATTGCCCGGGAAGTGTGCGGGCATTTGCGAGTCCAGAATTTCGGAGAGATAGCGCCTCGGCGGGCACTCACTCCGCGGAGAGCATGTTTCCTACCAGGCAGCGAGGAAGCAGGAGACATTGCCGTGGTGGTGGCGGTTGCGATTGACGTCTAAAATCTTGGCAATTGCGGGAAGGTGAGTGAAAAGTGGATTTTTCGCTAGTCACACCTACTTCCATCGGTCCGCCGCGTCAATGGCCGAGTTTGCAGTGCGAATCACGTTCGGCTTGCTCCCTGCCTTCAGCCCGACGATGTAGTGATATTTGCCCTCGGTCCACACGATGAGCGAGTCGCTGCAATACGCTGCACAGATAGTGTCATAGAAATCTCCGTTGATCCCGTGGTGGAGCCGCACCGAAGAGGCTTTGCGCTTTGAGACTCCGTAAAAATCAAGGTCTTTCAGAGGATGAGCCGTTCCGATCAACGCGCCGTAAGAGCAAACGTGCTGGCCTTCGCAGTCAGGAGTTGCACCGAGGACGATGATGTATCTAGTCTCGTCGGCGGAATTGACAATGGCGTGGAAGTTGCCCTTCTCCAAGCCGGGAATATGCGTAGGAAGACGCAGAGGCACCGAGGTCTTGTGGAGTAAAGCAGGGACAAGCTTCGAGAACACTTGGTCTGACGGAGAAATCTGAGCCGCGCACATGAAACATGCAAGCAAGGAGCAGATCAGCAAATTGCGAGTCGGTTTCATACTCGACAGGATCACTGTTGCCATCAGGCCTGAACACTCATCGAACGCCTGCAAAGAAGGTATCAGGAACCGCTAAAGCCAGAATGATCGTCGCCGCACCCGCCATCATGAGCCAATCCCAAAGCTCAATGTCACGTCGGCGAACAATAGCGTAAGGAACGGCGACGAGCAACCACAGCACTATAGTGAGGGCACAGAATGTTCCGGCCACTGCGAAACCCGGATGAATATGCCAGAGGGCAAATCCGACCATTTGCGGTCCCCGTGACCATGTCCAGATGGTTTTTTCCCAAAGGACTCGTCCTGCAAACAGAAATGCCAATGGTGAGACGAAGACCCACCAAACCTTTAGGACATGGGGCAAGGCTCCCGGAATCTTCATCGCGCTGCATTCTATCGTTGGCGGGTCGATCGTTGAAATCAGATTACACTCAAGTGCCACGCGTAGGTCCAGATGAGCGCCCTTCATTTATCCTGGGTTTCCGCGGCCCTGAAGGCCACTCTTCCAATCTCATGCGGGCTTGCGGTGACCTTTTCGCTTTTTGATTTTCTGGTACCACACGATGTCCAGAGTGGAGGCGTAGAGTACACGGGTCCTTCGCGTTGCTCTGGATGACAATCTGATTTCCAGATAGGTAGAGACGTAGCAAGCTACGTCTCTATGGTTGCGATTTTGCCGGACTTATTGCTTCTGGTCCGCTGGCTTTTTGGATAAGGAGCGGACGTAGTTGACCAAATCCCAGTTTTCTTCCGTTTTTATGCGTGGACCTTCCGGCGGCATGTCCTGGTGACCATTCTTAATGATGTAGAAGATCTCGCCGTCGGTGCGGTCTTTCAAGGTGTCGGGATTGGTGAAGTCCGCGATCTGAAGTTTCATATCCACCGCGGTTTCGCCTTTGCCATTGCCGTCTTTGCCATGGCACATGGCACAGTCAAGCTTCCACCATTTTTGCGCACGAGCGAATGACTCGGGACCGGGCTTCACGGGATTTTGCGCACGGGCGTCGGCGACAGGAATGGCAGAATAAGGCGCGATCTTTGGTTGAACGGGAGTCTGGGTTTGCTGTGCCGGCGAGGCAGGGACGAAAAGAAGAAGTAACGGAAGAACCAGTGCTGAGCGGTACACAGGCACCTCCTTCAGGGATAAGTGCTTACAAGGAGGATTGTAGACCGCGACGGAGAAAAGCCGCAAGAAATTGCAAACTGCGCGCAGAGTGAAGTTTGCAGTAGTCGGGTTTGAGGAAGTGGGCTAAGATTTGGAGAGCTCGGGCACGTTTCCTCCCTCGCCTGTTGAGCTTGAATTCTCCAGGATTTTCCCAAAATCGCAGCGGAATGCTTCCGCATGGTAGGAGTTTCATCGATGAAACGTTTGACGATTCTGTGTAGCGCAGCACTGATGATGATCGCACTGACGGCCGAAGCGCAGATTCAGCCGTCGTTCTTCGGAATGGGTGTGGTCACGACGCTGGATCTGCCGAAGGTGACCTACGGGACGCTGAGTCATCCGCCGGTGGCGTGGACGATGGTGGAGGGCGCCGGACGCGGAGTTTATAACTGGACGAATCTGGATCCGTTCATCATGCACGCGCCGAAGGACGCGAATGGAGTGGCGCAGGTCGTGATCACCATGGGGTGGACGCCGGGATGGGCTGTGGCGAATCATCAGCACTGCTTTAACACCCAGAACAAAGTGGTGGCGTGCACCGTGCCTCCAGACAACATGCAGGACTGGGTGGACTTCATCACGACGCTGATGGCGCGGTACAACGGAAAAGTGAAACCGCACGTGAAGTACTACGAGATCTGGAACGAAGCGAATGATCCGCTGTTTTGGACGAGCGATGTGCCGACGCTGGTCGGAATGGCGCAGTTGGCGTATCCGATCATCAAGTCCGATCCGTATGCGGTGGTGACGACGCCGTCGGTGATCTGGAGCCAGGGCATTTCATTTTTGACTGCATATCTGAAGGACGGCGGTTACCTGTACGCGGATGCGCTGACCTTCCACGGATATCCGAGCGCGACGGGATCGAAATCGCAGGTGCCGGTGCCGATGCCGGAGAGTGCGGCGTCGACGAACGCGCCGGTGCAGACCATGATTGCGGACTTCCGAACGGTGGCCGATCAGAACGGAATGCTGGGAAAGCCGATTGGATCGACCGAAGGCGGATGGGGCGTGCATGGCGTTTCGGATCCGGACATGCAGACGGCGTGGATCGCGCACTATGAGATCGTGCAGGCTGGGCTGGCGACGACCGACAATGTTGCGTTCCAGACCTGGTTTACCTGGGGACAGGGAAACTCGGGAACGATCGAAACGACGAAGGGACAGCCAACCGAGGCCGGATTGGCTTACGACGTGGTGCTGACGTGGCTGACTGGACAGACGCCGCAGCCGTGCACTTCGTCGGGAAATATATGGTCGTGCGCAGTGGGGGCGAATCTGATTGTCTGGGATGCGTCGCAGTCGTGCAACAAGGGAGTGTGCACAACGGCGCCGTATACGCCGCCGTCGGGGTATACGCAGTTTGTGGATCTGACGGCGAAGACGTGGAAGATTAGCGGGCAGATTCAGCTGGGGATTAAGCCGGTGATGATGGAGCCGTAGAGAATTTTCGATTGTGTGATTTGCGATTGCCGATTGAAAGGCCTCGCCGCTGAGTACCCGGCGAGGCTTTCGCTTTTATTCCGCGGGATGAATGGGATTGGCTCGGGACAGACTTCGGTGCTTGGGGCGGGCTGCTGATTTGATTGCGCGCTTTGCGCGCCTCTCGGACCCGAAGGTTCGGGCTACACGAACTGTGGTATTTTCTTTTGTTTGCGTTTTGTGGGAATGCGAGTGGGCGGAATCTCCGTTGTCTTCTTGAGCGATCATCCCTAATTCCGAGGAACCATGGACAAGACATTTCGTGTGTTTGCGACTTGCGACATTGGCGAGGCGATTGACCTGTTGCGGCGGCGTGGGTACGAGGTGGAGGTGTATCCGCACCCGGAGGCGCCGCCGAAGAAGTTGATCGTGGAAAAGGTGGCGTCGGGTATCGATGGATTGATTACGACGTTGCGCGATCCGATCGACGCAGAAGTGTTTGAGGCGGGAAAGGGATCACTGAAGGTGGTGGCGCAGATTGCGGTCGGATTCGACAACATCAATCGCGCCGATGCGAACCAGTACAAAATTCCGTTCACGCACACGGCGGATGTGTTGACCGAGGCGACGGCTGAGTTTGCGTTTTTCATGATGGGAACGCTGGCGCGGAAGATGTGGACGGCGGAACATTTGACGAGGGAGAACCAGTGGGGATACTGGCATCCATACTTGCCGTTTCTGGGCGATGAAGTCACGGGGAAAACGGTGGCGGTCATTGGGACGGGAAGAATCGGACTGGCGTTCATCAAGAAGTGTGTTGGGTTCGATATGAACATTTTGTGCTATGACCCGGCGTATGAGAATCATGCGTTTGTGAAGGCGGTGGCCGAGATTCACGAACTGCGGCATCGGCATGGAATGGTGAAAGAGAAGACGTGGATCAAATACGCACCGTTTGAAGAAGCGTTGCGCGGTGCAGATTTTGTCAGCATCCATGTGCCACTGTTGCGGGAGGGGGAGAGCGCGACGCCGACGTATCACTTGTTCAACGAGAAGACGCTCAGCCTGATGAAGTCGACCGCGTACCTGGTGAACACGTCGCGGGGACCGGTAGTGAATGAGGCGGCGCTGGCCAAGGCGTTGCGGGAGAACTGGATTGCCGGCGCGGCGTTGGACGTATATGAGAAGGAGCCGTTGCCGGCGGATTCGCCGCTTCGCGATCCGGCGATTGCGGA
>Ga0335070_10008077_pt1 | contig 12345 bp, 7 predicted proteins | sample Lox_Sample_13_FD_206722 | JGI IMG/M metagenome (GOLD analysis project Ga0335070, IMG submission 206722) | Soil microbial communities from Loxahatchee National Wildlife Refuge, Florida, United States - Lox_Sample_1.3 | ecosystem: Environmental > Terrestrial > Soil > Wetlands | place: USA: Florida...
CTACAGCTTCGTTCTTCAGCAGGACTAAGGACTCTTCGGCTGCTTTGCGAGCCACTTCCAGGCTCTCAGGTCGGAGCATAGCCGCGGCTTCTGCCTTCTCATCTGCGTAGGGGTGATCGAACAATCCCAGCGCAAATTTCACGCGCAAGATACGGCGCACTGCGTCGTCGAGGACGTCCTGCGGAACCTGCCCTGAACGCACCAATTCCGGCAGATGCTGGTGATAGAGATTGCTGACCATGTCCATATCCACTCCGGCCAGCAGAGAGTTGCGCGCAGCCGCTGCGCCGTCGATCGCGGTGCCGTGGTTGATCGTCTCGGGAATTGACGTCCAGTCGCTGTCGACGAAGCCGCGAAATCCCCATTCTTTCTTCAACACCTGCCTGAGCGTGAACGAATTCGCCGAGGCCGGCACTCCGTTCAGCGAATTGAATGCGCTCATCACTGTGGCCGCGCCCGCCTCGACTCCGGCGTGAAACGGCGGCAGGTAGATCTCGCGCAGCGTGTGCTCGGAGATTTCGGTGGTGTTGTAGTCGCGTCCGCCCTCGGCCGCGCCATAGCCGACGTAGTGCTTCAGGCAAGCAGCGATGCTGTCGGGCGCATCCAGCCGCTCGCCCTGGTAGCCGCCCACGTAGGCCCGCGCCATCGCCGCTCCGAGGAATGGGTCCTCTCCTGCGCCCTCGGCCATGCGGCCCCAGCGGGCGTCGCGGGCAATGTCCACCATGGGCGAAAAAGTCCATCGGATGCCGGTCGCCGACGCCTCGCGCGCCGCCGCCCGCGCCGCCTTGCTCACCAGTTCGGGGTCCCAGGTCGAAGCGAGCGCAAGCGGGATGGGGAACTCCGTGCGAAATCCGTGAATCACATCAAGCCCGAAGACCAGCGGAATGTGCAGGCGTGACTTCTCCACCGCGATGCGCTGAAATGCGTTGATCTCGCGCGCAGTGACGATGTTGTACAGGCAGCCGATCTGGCCCTTGGCCACCATGTCGCTGTACTCCGTCAGCCCCGTGCCCGGCCCGGTGGGTTGGCCGGCCGAATACTGCCCCAGTTGGCCGACCTTTTCTTCGAGGGTCATCTGACGGAGCAGCGCCTCCACCTTTGCCTCGATTTCCGGACTGTTTAGGAGGCTTGCCGCCGGGGACGGGTTGTTTTGCGCGGGGGACCAGGGAACGAGAAGGAAAGAGAGAGCCAGCACGACAAGAACCCAAAGCGAGACAAAAGAATTTCGTGAACGCATGCGTGTATTTCTCCTGGGAGTCTCCAAGATGAAGACGAACACGATCGTGTAAACGTCAGACTGGCGATTGTACCTGAAGGAAGCGACCCGCAAATTCTCAAGGCTAGAGGGAGAGTCGAGCGGGAGGTGTATTTGGTGGAGCTAGTCGGGCTCGAATTGCTAGGTCGCTCTGAAAACTACGTAAGTTGCTGATTCGCCGTTGCTCGTACAGTGCCCAGAACACCTGAAAAATCTGCATTCCCGGGTTTTATTGTACGGTTATTGTACGAAAAATCCGGACCAAATCAAATACCACAAAATGGACCCCGGCAGACTACCCCCAGCCAACCCGTGCCGCGTGGACCTACAACAGAGAGGGAGCCTTCAGGGCCCATGAGTATTACGCAGCGGCCTTGGAATCGGTATCAATTCGTCTCGCGATTTTCGCAAAGGACCGCAATGTCCATCGCCGTCCTCAGGTCTGCGTCGAACAGTTGGACACGATACAGCAGACTCCTATTTTCGATTCTCCTCAATTTCGCAAACAACGGGAATCGTTTTCGCCAATCCGAAACTCTCCAAGAGCACATAGCCAAGCACTAGCGAACATCTGACTGTTTCGGCGGCGGCTCACGGCCCGGAAATCGGCGCAGAAGGAGCGTGCAAATCGCCCACTTCTCTCTCGATGGACGTCGGTGTGGATGCCCACGACTTTCGACCGTGGCGGCTTGGCGAGATCGCCGCAGTTATGCTGACAAAGGCAAGCACACGAGAGGCAATGCACCTTTCTCTGAACGAAGCGCCATCAGGCGTTCCTCGAACTCACCTCAGTCAGAAGTGAGCCGGCTTCGGGTCTAGAAATTCTGCGACAGCCTCTGACAGGTTCGAGAGCGGGTCGAGGAGATCTGCGTATTGTTCCGTCCAATCGACAAACTGCTGGATGTCACGCTTCCCCTCATCAGAGAGCTCAGCTTTAGCGGCCAATTCTTCCAGGGCACACGAATCTCCGCAAGAGTCCGGCTCCCTCCCAGTTTCGCAACAGCTTGGTCGCTAGATCGGCCGTTCGCTTGTGTTTTTCCGCTGTACGTTGCTGCGCTTCCCTTCTCTTCCTCTCTTCTTCCCACTGCCGCTCCCGCTCCTCGGCATCCTGCCGGTCTTTCTTAATTACCGCGGCGGCTATGTTTAGGCCGACTATGATATTCGCGACACAATCCTCAAAACGTTGTCGCTTTCCTTCCCTCTGATCCGCTAGTCGTAGTGCCGGAAGACTTCCCAATGGTTGCTGATGTCGAAGTCAAGTTCTCGGCAGTGGTAGATCGCCGGATGCTCGTCCGGGCGTGCGAATTGAGTGTTTGGCTTCCCCACGAGCGTCACAGAAGCGCAGTGCTTCAATACCTCGGGCCACGAGTCCATGAAGATAACGCTCTCTCCGGTGTAGCCCCGTGGTCCCCACAGCCAGTAAGAATGGTGTCCGCCTATCGCCTTCGGCAATCCTAGTTCTGGACCAAAATGATCGACCGCTCCCGCCTGCCCATAGAAGTAGCCAAAAATCGCCGTCCGAGCGCGTTCCTCAGCGGGGAGGGCATTGTAGTATTTCGCTACCATCTCCACCGGCTCTTTCCACCCGAACTGATCCGATACCCAACTAGGCATCGCCGTGTGCGGGAGATTCTCGGGTTCGGTGCGCTTCAGGAACATGTGTTCGCAGTATTCGTTGGTCGCGGATGGCGACAATATCGGCAGAACCGAGGGTAGAGCGAGTACGGTCAGCACAGCTGCGAAGAACACGTATGCGTACACTCCGCGTTGAGCCCAGGGAGCGGGCAGCCAGCGCTCCACCGCCACTGCTCCAGCGGCGAACATCGGAGGATACGCCGCTGCAAGATAGTAATCCCTGCCGTGCAGTGCGAACATGAGTAGCAAGAAAGCCACAAACGCCCACCCAAGAGCCCGAAAGCGACGCATGGATCCGCAGAAGAGAAACACCAGTCCGCACAGAGCAAAGACCCACACAAAAGGATTGTTGATAATCACCTGTGCGCGAAGAAATTGAAGCGGCGGCAAAATGACGTTGTGGTGATGGACCTTATTGAACTGCTGCAATTGCAGGAAGGGAAAGTCGTGCCGCGCCTGCCAGATCAAGTTGGGCAGCACAATCAGCGCCAGCACAGCGACGCCGGTCCACAGCCAGCGGCTGGCAAACCACCGCCGCCACGAAGTCAGCAGAAAGCCGGCAATCAGTGATGACAAGAGGAAAACCAACGTGTACTTGTGCAACAGCGCTAGCCCGGCGGTCACTCCCCACCAGAGCCACAGTTGCGGAGATTCGCCGTTCTCAATTCTTACCAGCAGCACAACGCAAAGCAGCCACATAGGGAGGTCCAGCGCATTCGTGCTGAGAATGTGCCCGAAGCCGAAGGTCACCGGATCAATAACGGCAAGGAGCGAGGCGAGAATTACGGCGCGCTTTCCTCCGCCGAGCTCTGCTGCCAGCCATCCTGTGAGAATCACGGTAGCGCCTGCGGCAACCGCGGGATACAGACGGATGACCCACAATGATGAGCCCAGTGTGTGCGTCACGATCCATGTCAGCCACGGCAGCATCGGCGGCAGATCCGCGTACCCCCATGCCGGATGCGCGGCACACGCGAGAAAGTAGAGTTCGTCGCTCATGTAACCGAAGCCGCCGGCGAAGCACATCAAAACCAATGTCTTGAGTACGGCCAGCGCCACGAGCAGCGCCCGCCCCAGAATGACCGTTCTCTCATCAGTTGGTTTGAGAGTTGCCGATACGGACATCAGAAACTCCTTTGATCTCACAGAATGCAAGGGTCTTGCAGGGGCAGAGTCGTTCAGAACTTCATCCTCAAAAGAATGATGGTCATGGGGTACCCGGTCGAAGGTACGGGTTCAGACTACCTGAGCTAAGCGCAGATGCAGTGACCAGAATCACCAATGGCTGGTTGGAAGAGCCTGTATGCAAACACGTAACGTAATGCTGACTGTCGGTAGTTGCTTGTCCTTGGCATTTCGCAGTGATCTAAAGAACGCCGCTGGTTGTTGTGAGCAGCACGTTCCACGCGCGGCTAATTTTCCACAGAAACGGCACAAAAACCTGAGCGAGACTCTTTGCTGAACCAGTTCGCTCCACTAGACTATCGCAAGACGTCTTCTACGATGACAACTCCAGCCAATGCCATCAGAGATGAAGTCCGAGCACCAATTGAGAGCCAGATTGATACCTTTGGACAACCCCGCCAGTTGACCTCTTCCGAAGTGGAGGTGTGCCGCTGGCGAGCCGAAAGAATAAAGCAGCTGGGTCAAGAACTCGATCGAATCGCCGCAAGAACGATTCTGGAGGAGCGATTCGGCGAGGCTGCTTAGAATGGCATTCCCTTCCGCATAGGCAAGGACAGTCAAGACCGGCCTGCGGCCCTTCGTCTGCCGTGGATATTTGCGGTGTGACTGGGGTCACTGAATTAGTCGCACGGCGTGCGCTAAATAGCACATGTCGTTCCCCGAAGAGCCTTTCCCTTCACCTGGTGCCGGCCCTCCGGCGAATCGACCGGGAGTCTCGTCATGACATCGCCATCCGTCGCCATTGAGTCAACCATTCCCCAGGCAGGAGAGGAATGGATCCGGCAGTCCTGCGGATTCTACGCATGCCCCGCATGCAAGCAAGATCTGGAACCGGTGCACGAAGGGCTTTCTTGCCGTGTGTGTGCGCGGGCCTATCCCATCCTGAGTGGAATTCCCGACTTCATCGCGGTCAACCTCGAAGAGAGCAGGAACCGATCCCTGCGTGTAGTCAAAAATTGGGACTCTCGCCCCTTGTTTAACTTAATGGCATCCGCCTACGAAACCTGGATATATCCGGCCGTGTGCAACCTGTATGGCGGATGGCATAGCACGTCGTTAAAACAGCTGGCACATGACGTCTCCGACATTGTGGGATCGCGCGACGGGGTCATTCTGGACGCGGCCTGCGGCCCCGGAACCTACGGGCGCCGCATTGCTTCTGCGTCAAGGACTGTTCTTGGCATTGATATCTGCATGAGCATGCTGCGGCAGGGCGCCCATTATGTCGAAAGTGGACATATTCCCAACGTTCACTTCGCCCGTGCTACGGTGGAGGCGCTGCCGTTTCGGGATTGCCTGTTTGACGCCGCCATCTGTGCAGGATCTTTGAACCACTTTTCCGACGTACTCCTCGTTTTGCGCGAGATCAGCCGCACCATGAAAGCCGGAGCGCCGCTGGCGGTGATGTGCTTTGCGCTCATCAACTCGGGCCTCATCAAATACAAATCGATACGCGACCGCGCGGAGAAAGGCGGCGGTCACATCTACCGCATCGCTGATCTCGAGCGCTATGTCGCCGATGCGGGTTTTGAGGACTTTCGCCCTCACACATACGGCTCTGTCCTGGTATTCAGTGCCCGCAAAAGGCCGGCAGAGCATTAGAAGAATGGCCTGGCTCGAGAAAACATGCTGCAACGCATACCCGTCCGCATTCGTATTCCGCTTCTTGCCGCAGCCACGGCCTTCCTGGTTCACCTAGTATGCAATCCGCATTACGGGTTTTTCGGTGACGAGCTTTATTTCATCGTCTGCGGGCAGCATCCGCAGTGGAACTACGTGGATCAGCCACCCATTGCACCCCTTTTAGCTGCGGCTTCGCAGGTGTTCGGTCCGTCGCTCGTGTTGTTGCGGGCTCTGCCAGCTCTGTTCGCGGGAGCGGGCATTTATGTAACTTGCTTCATTGTGCTTGAACTTGGCGGAGCGGCTTATGCTCAATTCCTATCGGCGATTGTGGTCTTCTTCCTGCCGGTCTTGACGGATTTCGGGATGAAGGTCTCGCCAGACATGGTCGGCCTCTGGTCCTGGCCCCTTCTCACGTTGTGGATCGTGCGATTGACTAAGGGAGCGAACTCTCGACTGTGGATCGCAATCGGCGTGCTGATGGGAGTGTCCATACTAAGCAAATACAGCGTTCTGTTTTTTGCGGCCGCACTGCTGATGGGGCTCCTACTCACACCGGAAAGACGGATTCTTGATTCACGCTGGTTCGTCGTCGGAACATTGATTTCCGCCATCATCGCACTGCCGTCGTTCTTGTGGCAGGCCCACTACGGATACCCGATGCTCGAATTGCTGCGCGCAGTCCAGCACGGCAAGAACGTAATCGTCGGGCCACTTGGATACCTCGGACAACAAGTCTGGATCAGCGGCTTACTCGCGCTGTTCTGGATCATCGGCTTGCTATGGCTCTTCTTCCGCCCTACTCTTCGCTTCCTGGCATACGGTTATGTGCTGCTGATTGCCATCATGATTGTGCAGCACGGCAAGCATTACTACCCCGCCGATGCATACCCGTACCTCATCGCAGCCGGATGTGCGCACGTCGAGGACTGGACCAGCAAACTTCGTCGGGCACGAACAGTAATTACAGCAACCACCATCATGCTTGGCCTGGTTTTCTTCCCCGTCGTGATGCCAGTGCTTCCGGAAGCATGGCTGGCAAGTTACTACAGAGAACTGCATTCGTTCTTGCACATTTCGAGAGAGAGCATCGAAACCGAGCATCGGGTCGCCGCGCAATTACCGAGCGACTTCGCGAGTATGCACGGCTGGATAGAACTGACCGCCATCGTGAATCGTGTTTACGAGGAGCTTCCACCTGCTGATCGGAAGCAAGCGGTAGTAATGGCACAGAACTACAGCGAAGCTGCGGCGATCGAGTTCCTCAGCGAACCCAAGCTGCCTGTCATCAGCGGACACAATCAATACTTTCTCTGGGGCCCACGTGGGTACAGTGGCGACGTTCTCATTTGTGTTGGAGCCAACTGCGACTCGGTTGGCGAGGTGTTTCGTGCTTGCTCACTGAAAGCAAGGCTGCAAGCTCCCTGGATACAGCCTTCTGAAGACAATATCCCGATCACAGTCTGCCGTGGCATAAAGAAACCGATTTTGGAACTGTGGCCATTGGCAAAGTTCTACAACTGAGGAAAGCTGAGCGGTTCCTTCCTGATTATCAACAGCGCACGCTTTTAGCCTTTGCAGTACAGCGAGGTGCAAGTCAGCAGTTTCAATGGGCGACGATCCTGGGTTCCAGCTGCGTGTCCCCAGACCATTTGCGCCACTGCGGCGAATTCAGGACGGATAGTCGGCGATCCAGAAACTGCGCCGTACGCGACGCCTGCAGACATCATGCGGATAGCTGTCCGTGCCACGGCTTATTTGGCGCGGGGATGGGTCTGATCGTATACGTTCATCACGTGCTTGACGGAAAGCTGAGTGTAGCGCTGGGTGGTGGCCAGGCGCTCGTGGCCGAGGAGTTCCTGGATGGCGCGCAGATCGGCGCCTTCTTCCAGCATATGCGTGCCGAAGGCGTGGCGCAGGGTGTGGGGATGAACGTCGGGCGAGAGTCCCTTGGCGACAGCGACGCGCTTGACGATGCGTCCGACACTGCGGGTGGTGAGCCGGCCGCCACGCTGGTTGATGAGCAGGGCTGAGGTGGTTTTCTTTAGTGTGCCGAGCAGCCCCTGACGCCATGGCAGATAGGTGGCCAGCGCGGCGCGCACCGATGCGCCGAAGGGGACGTAACGCTCCTTCTTGCCTTTGCCGCGAATCAGGATGGCTTCGGCGCTGATCCGGATATCGTCGAGATTGATGCCGACCAGCTCAGAGTTGCGGATGCCGCATCCGTAGAGCAGTTCGAGCATGAGGCGATCACGCTCAGGGAAGGCGGCCACCTCGGGCATTTCGCCGTCGAGGACGGAATTGACTTCTTCAATCGTGGGAACGCGCGGCAGCTTCTTGGGCAGGCGCGGCGTGGCGACGAGTTTGGCGGGATTCTGCTCGACCATACCCTCCTGCGCCAGCCAGCGATAGAGCGAGCGCACGGCAGCGAGAGCGCGGGCTACGGAGGTTTTCGATAGTCCCTTGTCGTAGAGCTGGGAAAGGAAGCCGCGGATGGCAATGTGGTCGATTGACTTCCAGCCGCGTGAGCCGAGGTAGGCGGCAAAGGCGTCCAGATCGCCGGTGTAGGCCTTGATGGTGTGCGGGGAGGCGTTGCGCTCGCGCAGATGGCGGAGGAAGGAGTCGATGGCGAGCTCGACGGCGGTGCGCTTTGGATTGGCCCTGGCAGTTTCGCTCATCGTCAGGAACACCTACCACGGAGACACGGAGAAGGTCAGAGGTCAGATTGCAGAAGTAACCCCAGCTTTGCGGGCTCCACCATCTGACTTCCGCTCTTCTCTGTGTCTCTGTGACTCCGTGGTGAGATCACGCTCTGCCTTTGCTCTCGGATGATGCTTCGCATACACGCTTTTCAGCCGGTCGAGGGCGACATGCGTATAAACCTGGGTTGTCGAAATGTCGGCGTGGCCGAGGATGGTCTGTACGGTGCGCAGGTCGGCGCCGTTTTCGACCATGTGCGTGGCGCAGGAGTGGCGCAGCATGTGCGGGCTGGCATGGCGTCCGGAGACGACCGAGGCCTTGCCCACCAGTTGCCAAACGCGCTGGCGGGTCAGGCGCCGCGCCCCGGCAGCAAGAAATAGCAGCGGCGAACTCCTATGTTTAGCCAGCACTTCCCTGCCATTCTTCAAGTATTGCTGTAATGCATCCTGGGCCGGGACGCCGAGCGGCACCATACGCTCTTTGTCGCCTTTGCCGCGGACCAGAATGTATCCCATGTCGAGCTTCAGGTCCTCCAAGCGCGCATTGGCAACCTCGGAGACGCGCACACCGCCGGCATAGAGCATCTCGAGCATGGCGCGGTCGCGGAGAGCCATCGCTTGCGCGCGGGCGCTCTCATTTCGTGGTTGCGTCGCGGCCAGCGTAGCCTGCACTTCGTCGCGGCTCAGGGACTTGGGCAGCACCTTCCATTGCTTTGGAGATTTGATGTTCAGCGTCGGGTCTTTGTCGATCTTTCCGTCGAGCAGGAGGTAGCGATAGAGATGACGGATCGCCGAGAGCTTTCTTCCCACGGAGCGGCCGTCGAGTTGGTTAGAGAACAATTCCTGGATGAAATCTCGGACGTCTTCACGCCGCGCACTGGTCAGACTCTGCCGGCGTTTCTCCAGGAAATCGGCGAACTGCGCGAGGTCACTGGTGTAGGCCGCGATGGTCAGCTTGGCCGATCCGCGCTCCACCCGGAGATAGTCGAGGAAGGCGGACAGGATACGGGCATTGGCGTCGGAGGCCACAGAACGAGTATGCGCGTTATCAGACACTGCTGGAAGTGATGAGAAGGATGCCGGAGGCTTTCAGCCTTATCAGCCGGTGGTGAGCAAGCGTCCCACGGCGGCCCCCCATCCGCAGCTCCGGTTTGACAGTCTCCGGCAAAGCCACTACAGTATCGGGAACAAAGCAGGTTCCCGCAGTCCGAAGTATCCCCATTTTTCACCGGGTATCCCTCTGAACCGTAGTCGCTGTGAGAGTGTGTGGGGATTCTCTGACTAGCCAAGGGACCTTGGAAAGGAAAATCTAATGAAACGAATCGTAGTGTGTCTGTTGTGTATCGTTCCATGTCTATTGCTGGTCCCGTATGCGAACGCCGTGTGGGGCAGCTTCGTCTCGACCGGCACCGCGACGGGCGTCGGGACCCCATCGTGCGCGCCGGTAGCGGCGGGACAGGTAGTGTGCGCGGTGCGGAGCGGCAAGAACGCGGTCATGGTGAACCTGTATAACGGGACTTGGGGAAAGTGGACGACCCTGGCGGGCGCGGTCGTCTCCGATCCGAATTGCACCAGCGATGGCGCGGGGAAAGTCATCTGCACGGCGACGGCAAGCAATGGCAACCTTGAATTTACCGTCTATAACGGCACGACCTGGACCAAGCCGGTGAAGGTCAAGGCGACTCTGTACTCCGCGCCCAGTTGCGCTGAGTTGTCCGCCGGGCAAGTCCTTTGTGCGGCAAGAAACGCCTCCGGTGGTTTGGCATGGTCGCTCTACAATGGCACCTCTTGGAGCGCGTTCGCGAACCTGAGCACCTCGACTGTTTCCGCGCCGAGTTGCACGACTGACAACAACAACGGCGTGATCTGCTCCGTGTTCACAACTTCGTATGCCACGCTGGTGAATCGCTTCTCAGCAGGCGCGTGGAGTGGTTTCCTCAATATTGGGGGCATCGCTGGTGGCGAACCGGACTGCACCTCCCTCAACTCGGGCGGGAAAGTTGTGTGTTTCGCCAAAGCCTACACGTCGGGGATCTACGGCAGCCTGTTCAACGGCGGGGCATGGGGTGCGGGAAGTTGGTCAACCTACGGTGGCATCGGCGGAAACGTGAACGACGTTGCCAGTTGCACCACCCAGAATGCCGGGCAACTGGTGTGCGGCGTGGTCGCGATTGACAACAACTTTTATGCCAATGTTTACACCGGTGCCTGGTCGGGATGGGCAAAGATTGGCGGCACGGGTTTGGGCACGCCTTCATGTGCAGCGCTGGGCGGCGGGCAGGTCGTCTGCACAGTGATGGGCCCGGACAACAAGCTGATCGCGGTCGTCGGTCCCTGACGCGCACACTCGGTCCGCCGATAGGATGATCTGGACGAGAGCCTTCTTTGCGGAAGGCTCTTGTCTTTTTCGGGGACCATCCTTGCCCGCCCTCGATCCCGCCTTCGATGGTATCTTTGTGGCTGATCGAGCAAACACGAATCGGCAGAAACCGCATTCATGGACGTCCTCAGACAGCTTTTTGAGCAGCATTTCCGTTCTCCGGTGGAACGCGTAGAGCCGCTACAAGGCGAGCTCGGAGGGTCGGGGCGGAAGATCATCCGGCTCGCCAGCGGCAACGCCAGCGCCATCGGCGTTCTCTATGACGTCCGAGAGGAGAACGCCGCGTTTCTTGAGTTTTCGCGGCACTTCCGCCGGCACGGCCTGCCCGTGCCCGAAATCTATGCGGAAGACCTGAGCAGGGGAGCTTATCTGGAGGAGGACCTGGGCGACACGACGCTGTTTGAGTTTCTTGCAGCAAATCGCGCCGGCGAGAAGATCGCTCCCGAAGTGGTCGAGGTCTATCGCAAGGTTGTGGCCGCGCTGCCGCGCTTTCAGGTCGAAGCTGGACGCGATTTGAACTACAAGGTCTGCTATCCGCGGGCGAGTTTCGACCGCCAGTCGATTGCCTGGGACTTGAATTACTTCAAGTATTACTTTCTGCGGCTCGCCGGTATTCCCTTCAACGAGCAGGCGCTGGAAGTTGATTTCGGACGCCTGACGAAGTTCTTGTTGAGCGCGCCGCGCGATTATTTTCTCTATCGCGATTTTCAGTCGCGCAACATTATGCTGCGCGAGGGTCAGCCATCATTCCTGGACTACCAGGGCGGCCGCAAAGGCGCGCTGCAGTATGACATCGCTTCCCTGCTCTACGATGCCAAGGCCGACCTGCCGCCGGCATTGCGTCAGCAGTTGCTCGATCACTATCTCGACGCGCTCGGCGGATTCCTGGAACTCGATCGGGAAGCGTTTCTGCTGTATTACTACGCTTACGTCTACGCGCGCATCATGCAGGCGCTGGGCGCATATGGCTTTCGCGGATTCTACGAGCGCAAGACGCATTTCCTGCAGAGCGTCCCGTATGCGCTCAAGAACCTGCGCTGGTTGCTGCACCACGTCGAATTGCCGCTGGCGCTGCCGACGCTGATGGATGCGTTCCGCAGCATGGTGGGTTCGGAGAAACTGCAGGGTCTGGCGCGGGAATCCGAGAATTTGACGGCTAGGGTCTACAGCTTCTCGTTTCATCGTGGCCTGCCGGAAGACGAGTCCGGGCACGGCGGCGGATTCGTGTTCGACGGCCGTAGCCTGCCCAATCCCGGACGCGAGGAGCGCTTCAAAATTCTCACCGGCAAAGACGCGCCGGTTATCGATTATCTGGACCGGCAGCCGAGCGTGCAGCAGTTTCTGGCGAGCGCAACAGCGTTAGTCGACGCCAGCGTAAGCAACTACCTGAGTCGTGGCTTCAAGAGCCTGATGGTGTCGTTCGGATGCACGGGCGGCCAGCATCGCTCGGTCTATCTCGCCGAGCAACTGGCGAAGCACCTCCGCGAAAGGAACGGGATCGAGGTGGTCGTGCGGCATCGGGAACTGGAGAGGATGGGCGCATGAAAGCCATGATTCTCGCCGCTGGGTTG
>Ga0335070_10008078_pt1 | contig 12344 bp, 13 predicted proteins | sample Lox_Sample_13_FD_206722 | JGI IMG/M metagenome (GOLD analysis project Ga0335070, IMG submission 206722) | Soil microbial communities from Loxahatchee National Wildlife Refuge, Florida, United States - Lox_Sample_1.3 | ecosystem: Environmental > Terrestrial > Soil > Wetlands | place: USA...
CGGGGAAAAAGCGCGCCGGTGTCCCGACAGCCTCTCCCCCCTCCCCCGCACGGCGGGGGAGAGGGTCGGGGTGAGGGGCCGGCTATGCCGACGTTACGCCGCGAGGAACTCGTTCCACTTGGTGACCATGTAGCGGTTCTCGTCCATCAGGGTGTTCCAGCAGGCGACCTTGCCCATGCGGTCCCAGAACGAGCCGCCGTCGCGCACCGCGCCCGGCTTCTCCATCAGGTTGCCGTACGGGTCCTTGATCTCGCCCTTGGCGGCCTTGCCCTCGTACCAGTAGCCGTACTCGTCCTCGGTCATGAACTTCTTGGCCATCTCCGGCACCGAGCTGTAGTAGCCCTGCTTGGCGATGAAGCCGGCCTGCCAGCCGCTCATGTACCAGTTGATGTACTCGTAGGCGGCGTCGAGCTTCGGGCCTTTCAAGTGCGCCATCGGAGCGATGCAGCTCGCCCAGGCGCGGTAGCCTTCCTTGAGCGGCGCGTAGTAGCAGGGGATGCCGCGCGAGCGCACCGCGGTGACCGCCGGCGACCACATCGACTGCACCACTGTCTCGCCGGCCGCCATCAGGTTGACCGACTCATCGAAAGTGGCCCAGAAGGCGCGGAACTGGCCGGCCTTCTTGGCCTTGATCAGGATCTCGATGGTCTTGTCGATCTCCTGCTTGGTCATGTTGCCCTTGTCCTTGTACTTCATGTCGCCGCGCGCCTCGATGGCCATCGCGGCGTCCATGATGCCGATGCCGGGCACCGACACGATGGAGGTCTTGCCCTTCCACTCGGGGCTGAGCAGCTCGGCCCAGCTCTCGATCTTGCGCTTGACCAGGTCGGGGCGAATGCCGAGCGTGTCGGCGTTGTACACCGTCGGGATGCCGGTGATGTAGCCGGTCGGCTTGGTGGCGAACTTCTTGTCGCCGGGCTTCTCGATGTACTGCACCTCGAAGGGCAGCACACCCTGGGTCGACACCTTGCGCCCGTCGGGATACTCCCCTTTGGTAAAGATCGGCACCACCTTGTCCCAGAGCTTGATCTTCTTCGCCTCCATCGGGTGCAGCGTGGCACGCGGCAGCAGGTGCAGCTGGAAGAAGTACTCGATGTCGGCGATGTCGATCGACTGCGGCTGGGTGATCAGGCGGTTCAACAGCGCGTCGTGCGGGGCGGTCTGCATCTCGACCTTGAAGCCCAGGTCCTTGGTGGCCTGGTCGGCGATCTCCTTGATCGCCGAGTAGGAGCCGCCCACCTGCACCAGCTTGACGTCCTTCATGGTCTGCGACCAGACCAGCGGGAAACCGTCGATCAGCCCGCTGCTGGCGGCGGCCGCGCCGGTGACCGCGGCGGCTTTCAGGAACTTGCGGCGGCCCTCCGAGGCCGGGGCCGGTTCCGCCGCTGCGGCCTCGCTAGCGGCGGGTGTGTCTTGGATCTTGTCGGTCATGGTCTTCTCCTGTGTTGGCGACGCTACTCACTCAAGTCGATATCATCTTCTTCTCGATGTCCACCCCGGCCGCCACCGCCCGCTCGTATTCCAGCGGGGCGGCAGCGGAATCCTGCAGCGCGATCCCGATCCAGTATGCGCGCCTACTTCTTGCGCGGGCGGCGGCGCGCGAAGTCGTTGGCGATCTCGTCGAAGGTGGTGAACTTCACCCCGGGATGCCGGATGATGTGGTTGAACAGGCGCTCCAGCATCAGGAGCACCTGCGGGCGGCCGGACACATCCGGATGGATGGTGATGCCGAAAACGGCGTAGTCCATCTCCCGGTAGACCCAGTCGAACTGGTCGCGCCACATCTCCTCCAGGTGGCGCGGGTTGACGAAGCCGTGGGAGTTGGGCGACTTCTTGATGAACATCATGGGCGGCAGATCGTCGAGGTACCAGCTGCCGGCGATCTCGATCAGGTCGGTCTCCACGCCGCGCTTGAGCGGCACCATCCATTCCCTCGGGTGCTTGGAGTAGTCGATCGGCGTCCAGCTGTCACCCACGCGCACATAGTAGGGCTCGAAGTCCCGGTGCATGAGGCTGTGGTCGTACTTGATGCCCTTCTTGAGCAGCAGCTCGTTGGTGACGTTGCTGAACTCCCACCAGGGCGCCACGTAGCCGGTGGGGCGCTTGCCGGAAACCTTGGTCACCAGCTCGATACACTTGTCCAGCACCGCCTCTTCCTGCTCCGGCGTCATGGAGATCGGATTCTCGTGGGTGTAGCCATGGATGCCGATCTCGTGACCGGCCTCCACCACCATCGCGGTCTGCTCGGGGAAGGTCTCGATCGAGTGGCCGGGGATGAACCAGGTGGTCTTGATGCCCAGGCGTTTGAACAGGTTCACCAGGCGGGGCGTGCCGACCTCGCCGGCGAACATGCCGCGCGAGATGTCGTCCGGGGAATCCACGCCGCCGTACGATCCGATCCAGCCTGCCACCGCATCCACGTCGATGCCGAATGCGCAGAAAATCTCTTTTGCCATGGTCTCCTCCTTGTTGTTGGGCTCGCAGTTTCTGCCGAAGCCTGCCCAGCGCAGCGTCGGGCGCGCTTCCAACCGCCGAGCATCGCGCGCGCCGGACCCAGGGGTGAGGTCTGCAGCCGGGCGGTGTCGCCCGGAACCACTGCCGGAACGCTCCAGGCCCTGAGCGCGCGCTACCTCATCGCATCGAGCGTGCCACTGCTGCGCACGCTGCTAACGCGTTGCGGCTCAAGACGTTGGAGGTTTCGGGCAAAGATTAGTCGCACTGCCACGGTGCGTCAACCGGCGCCAGTAGCACTCGCCCGGTGCGCGCCCGCCGCTTGGATCGCAGCGGGATCGACCGGCACGCGGAACTCTTCCAGGAAGCGCAGCGCGGGATCGCTCGCTGCGAGGGCCGCTAGGCGAGCGTCCAGCGCCGCCGGAGACAGCCAGGGATAGGGCAGTGGCGCCTGGATGCGCTCCAGCAGCCGCGCGCCCGGATCGTCGATGGGATCCATGCGCTCGATGTGGATATGCATGGCCGCGACTCGCATGCCGTCCGTGGGATCGGGCTGGAACGTCCAGCGGTAGAACCCCTTGCCCATGCGCAGCCGGGACAGCGCCGGCTCCCGCATCACGACCAGCCACGGCACTTCCGCCCGCAGCGCCGACTGGGCTGGTGGCGCATCGCACAGATAGTAGGTCCGGCAGCGGTCGAACTTCCGCGCGAAGTCGACCACCAGCGTGTCGCTGATGCCCTCGACGCCCGCCACCTTCGCCGGGAATGCTATGGCATCGGTCGCGATCGAATACGTCAGCACCGCATCGGGCGCATAGATCTCGGGCATGAGGTGCGGCCGCGTGAAGTCCTTGGCCTGGACGTAACGCTCGAGCAGCGCGGCGGGAGCGTCCACGGCTATGCGGCCTCGATGCGGATCGGCTGCGCGCCCTCCCACAGCACCAGCCGCCCGAGTTCCGGAAGCAGGTCCAGGCCCTCGATGACCGTGAGGAAGTGATTGCCGGCCAGCTGGCCCACCTTGCTCGAGAAGCAGGCGCTCCCATACGGGAACAGGATCTCGGTCTCGCTCGCGCCCGCCGGGTAGAACAGCAGGTCGCCGCGGGACGGATGGCTGGTCGCGTTCTCGGCCGGCACGTCCAAGCGGAAGTCGCCCATCGGCACCCAGGCGGCCTCCCCGCTCCAGCGCGCCTGGATCAGCCGGTTCTCGAACGGCAGCAGCTTTCGGAAAGCCACGCAGGTGCGCGGCGCGGCTTGGGCTTCGAAGCGCGCGGTGAAGCGCAGCGGGCCGACCGTGATCAGGGCAATCGACACAGCATCTCCTCCGATGAGCCGGGTCGCGGGCGAGCCGGCCGAGGGCCGATGGTAGCAGGCCAATGCGGGCCGGGCGGCGAGCGGGCTGCGCGGCCACCAATGCATCTGTAATGAATTTGTAGGTGCGGTTAGGGCACACTGGGCCAGGTTGGCAAGCCGCGACGCCTCAGCCGTCGAATCTATCGATCCGTGAGGTTTGGCGCGGCGAATTGTCGCTCTCCGACGTCACGTCGATCCCCTTAGGGGCTCTCCGGAGCCCAAGCTTTGGGCCGGTGCAAAGCCGGCCCTTTTCTTTGCGGCCTGCGCGATGCCCGCTGCATGCCCTGTCCGTAGACTCAAGTGCGTTCGAGAAGCGGCCGATAAGCACTTGGGTTGGAACCACACGCGCTTTCGCCCTGCATGCGCCAGGATCACACTCGCAAGGACCGATGATGAACAAGTTCGCATTCGCGCTGCCACTGCTGGCGGTGCTCGCTCTCGGCATCGCGGCGCCGGCCGCTCATGCCAAAGACGGCTGGTATGCGGGGCTGAGCGCCGGCCTCGGCGTCGGCTCCATCAAGGACAGCCAGGTCAATCAATTTGCGGCCAGCGCCGGCGTCGACCCAGGCACCATCGACAAGGACAAGAACAGCTTCACGTTCAAGGCGTTCGTCGGCTACAGCATGACGGCATACCTCGGGTTCGAAGGCGGCCTGTTCGATCTGGGCAGTCGCAGCTTCCGCGTGAGCGACCAGAACACCGGTGGCGCCCTGTTCGGCGAAAGCAAGACTTACGGCGCCAGTCTCGACGTGGTGGGCACGCTGCCACTGGGCAACTGGCGCTTGCTCGGTCGGGCCGGCGGCTATTATGGCCGCTCCATGCTGTCGTTCGAGGGCGAGGGCGGAGCCCCCACTCCGCCTACCACCACGTACAGGAATACGCGCTTCAACTGGAAAGTGGGTGCCGGCGTGGGCTACGATTTCGCGTCCAACGTGGGCTTCCGCGTGGAGTGGGAACGCTATCGCGTGGACCTGGGCACCAACCACGACAGCATGTATGTCGACACGTTCAGCGGATCGGTGCTGTACCGCTTCTGAGGCACAGTCCGCTCCGCGCACGATGCCCGCCTCGCGCGGGCATCGTCGTTTCTAACCTCCCGATCGCGCATTGCGCGTCAGCTGCCACCGGAACCACACCGATAGCAGCATGATCCCCAGCCCGGCGGCGAGCAGCATCCGAGCATATCCGTAGCGCTCCACTCCGACGCCGAAAGCCGCCACGCCGGCAGCCTGCCCGAGAAACAGGCAGAACGCGAAGAACGACACGGCCGACCCGCGAGCCCGCGGCGCCATCTCCGTCGCCCGCGTCTGCAGCGTGTTGTGCAGCATGTAGAAACCCAGCCCGATCAGCACCAGGGACGGGACACTGGCAGGCCAGGATGGCGCCCAGGCGATGCCGGCGAAGCACAGCAGCATCACGGCGCCGCCACCCAACGCCAGACCGCGCTCGCCGAGGCGCCTGAGCAGCCACCTGACCATCAGGCTGTAGAGCGCGCCGCCGATGCTGAACCCGGCGATGATGGCCCCGACGAGCAGGTAGCCGATTTCGAAGCGCTGCTTCAGATACGCGCCCAGGTAAGCAAACGCCCCGTAGAACGCGAAGCCCTCGAGGGCGACCGTGATGACGACAGTGCGCACCCAGGGGTCGCGCAGCAGCCGAACATAGCGTCGCAGCGGTGAGAAAGCCGTCTTTCGCGCCGGTGCGCCCGCGCGCCGCGCCTGCGGCCACAGGAGCAGCCCGACCAGGAAGAAGATCGCGCCCAGGATCGCGAACACTTCGTGCCAGTCGACGAACTCGGACAGCGCCCCGCCCAGCAGCGGCCCGAACACCTGGCCGAGCATGATCGCGCCGATGAAGCGACCCAGCGTGGCTTGGCGCCGTTCGTACGGCACGTTGTCGCCGATGTAGGCGAACGAGAGCGGGATGATCGCGGCGGCCCCGGCGCCGGCCAGGAAGCGCAGAGCGATCAGCGCGGGAAGCGTCGCGGCGAAGGCGCACGCAACGCAGGCCAGTCCCGCCAGGTTCAGTCCGACGACCATGACGCGCAGCTTGCCGATGCTGTCGCCGAGCGGACCATGCACCAGTTGGAACAGGCCGTACGCGAGCGTGAACGCCGTCACCACGCCGGCCGCCGCGCTCACGCCGGTGGAGAAGCTCTCCGCCAGCTTCGGGACCAGCGGGTCGGCCACACGCAGGTTCGCGCCGGACACGAAAGCCGCCACCGCCAACAGCAGGATCGGGCGGCTCATCGCGCGTCGGCGAGCCGCCCGCCGCGGCCGGGGCGGAAGTAGCCGGCGTCGTCGTAGAAGCGTTCGTCCTCGTTCAGCGGGCTCCAGCCGGGCACACCGAGCACCGGCACCGGGGAGAAGTCTTTCGGCGTACGGATGCTGTCCGGCGACGACAGGACCGCCGCCACGCGCTCGTCTGCGGCGGCCAGCTGCGAATCCAGACCGGCGGACATGAACGTCTCATCCACGTCGAGCAGCAGTGCGCTGGCCGTGATGCCGACAAAGGGCACCAGCGCTTTCTCGTACAACGCATGACCGAACGCGAAGAAGCGCATGTCCCGCGCGAGCTGTGCGCGCCGGCTCCAGAACAGCTCCTTCCAACGGAACTCGCGGATCAGCCGGGTCAAGTCGGCATCGGCCGACGCGACGATCAACCCACCCTCGTCGAACAGCGTCAGTGCGTCGCGCGCGCGGCCACGCTTGCCTGGCGCTTCACTCCCCATCTCACGCACGTGGCGCGCATTGATCGCCGCCTTGCTGCGCGGGAACGTCAACCACACCAGCGCATTGAACAGGTCGTGCCAGTCCTCACGCCGGCACACCACCTCGCCAAACTCGAAGACGCGCCGCTCGTAGGGCAGATCGGAGCCGCGCTCGTCCCCTGCCTGCACGAACCGCAGCGTCGCGCCGCCGCCGGATACCAACGCGCCGCCGGCCAGCCTGTCCAGCTCCGCGGCCCGCGGCCAGCCCGTGGCCTCGAGCCCGCGCCCCCGCGCGCGCAACGGCTCGAAGATCGGCGCGCGCTCCAGAAAATCGGGACGCCATTCGATCGGGGCGCGCGGTGTCACTCGGGCCAGACGGTATGATTGGCGGGGTCCGAAGTATAACGTCCAACCAACGACACATGACCGAGAAAGTCGACACTGTGGTGATCGGCGCGGGAGTGGTAGGGCTCGCCGTCGCGCGCGAACTCGCTCTGGCGGGGCGCGAAGTCATCGTGCTGGAGGCCGAGGAGTCGATCGGCAACCACACCAGCTCGCGCAACTCGGAGGTGATCCATGCGGGAATCTACTACCCGAAGGGCTCGCTCAAGGCGCGCCTGTGCGTGGAGGGCAAGCACAAGCTCTACGACTATTGCCGCGGCCGCGACATCTCGTATCTGAACTGCGGCAAGGTGCTGGTGGCCGCCAGCCCGGCGGAGATCCCCGCCGTGCTGGGCTATATCGACAAGGCCAACGCCAACGGCGTGAACGATCTGCGCCGTATCTCGCTCGACGAGCTGCGCGAGCTCGAGCCCGCAGTCACCGCGGTGGCCGCGGTGCACTCTCCTTCCACCGGCATCATCGACAGCCACGCGTACATGCTCGCGCTCGAGGGCGACCTGGAGAACGCGGGCGGCGCTGTCGTGTTCCGCAGCCCGGTGCTCCGCGGGGAAGTGACGGGCGAGGGGATCGTGCTGGAAGTGGGCGGCAGCGAGCCGATGTCGATCTGCTGCGAGCGGCTGGTGAACTCGGCGGGCCTGCTCGCGCCGAGCGTCGCGCGCAGCATCCACGGCATCCCGGCAGCGAGCGTCCCGCCGCAGTACTTCGCCAAGGGCCACTACTACACGCTGTCGGGGAAGTCGCCGTTCAATCGGCTGGTTTACCCGGCGGCCGGGGCGGGGTATCTTGGCGTGCATGTCACCATCGACCTCGGCGGGCAGGCGCGCTTCGGGCCGGACATCGACTGGATCGGCGGCATCGACTACGGCTTCGACGATTCGCGCGAGCCGTTGTTCTACGAGGCGATCCGCCAGTATTACCCGGCGTTGAAGGACGGCGCGCTGCAGCGGGGCTACACCGGCATTCGCCCCAAGATCTCCGGGCCGAAGGAGCCGGCCGCAGACTTCATGATCCAGGGCCCGCGCGAGCACGGCGTGCCCGGGCTGGTCAACCTGTACGGCATCGAATCGCCTGGGCTGACCGCATCGCTTGCGATCGCGGAGGCGGTGCGCCGAACCCTGATCGGTCCGTGAGCGAGCGCGGAGCGGCTACCGGCTTGCCTTCGCGCCCGGGAACGGGGCGATCCGCGTCCATTTCGCTTTCTCCTCGGCGATGAAGGCGCGGAACTCCCGCGGCGAGCTGCGCGAACGTCACCGGGGCGGGGCGCCCGCGGATTACTCCAGCGCAGGCTCGGAAAGCGAAGCCAGGCAGTACGCGGCGAGCGCGTCGAGCACGAACGCATCTTCGCCGGCAGCGGGCACGCTGCGCACCTGCACGCCTGCTTGCTCCCGGGCGGCACGCAGAAGCGCCGGCAGATGCTTGCGCAAATGCCCGCCGGTGCCGAGGAACAACGGGACGACGATGATCTGCGTCGCGCCTGCCCGAGCGAGCTCGCCGCAGGCAGTCGGCAGATCGGGCGTCATGAACTCCAGGAAAGCGCACCCCGCCGGTCCGCGGTGCCGCTGCTTCACGAGCGCGAGAAGGCGATCGAACGGCTCACGCCAGCGCGGGTCGCGCGCGCCGTGCGCGAAGAGGACGAGACCCGTCGTCATGTCGGGAAAAGCTTCCAGAGGTGGTGCACGCGCTCAGCGTACCAGAGGCGCAAGCCTTGCGCGCCTGCGGTCCGCGCCGTGGGTTGTCTCAGGCGACGCGAAGCTGCGGACGCGCCTCGGTGGTTGCGGCTGCCAGGATGCCGTCGTAGACATCACCGACCAGCAGCAGCGCAGGCCCGTCACTCAAGATGCGCGCCGCATCGGCCAGCGAGCCGACGCGGCACGGGATTACGCGTCGCGACGGCAGCGAGGCGTTCTCGACGAACACCGCTGGCCGCTCCGCCGGCACGCCGGCAGCGATCAACCCGGCAGAGATCGCCTGCGCTTGCTGGCTCGCCATGTACAGCACGACGGTATCTGCCGCACCCGCAGGGCGCGCCCAGTCGTGGGCCTGTTCGCCCTCGCCGACGCGCGGCGTCAGGAAAACCGCGCTGCGGCTCAGCCCGCGCTGGGTCAGCGACTGACCGAGATGCGCGCTCGCGGCGAACGCTGCGCTGATTCCCGGCACGATTTCCACTGGCACGCCGGCGGCGCGCAGCGGGTCGATTTCCTCCTGCGCGCGCCCGAACAGCATCGGATCGCCGCCCTTGAGCCGTACCACGATCCGATGGCGTGCTGCGGCTTCGATCAGTTGCTTGTTGATGAAGCGCTGTGCCGTCGACAACTTGCCGCAACGCTTGCCCACCGGCACCAGCACGGCGTGCGGCGCCAGGGCGAGGACCCCCGAGTCGACCAGCGCATCGTGGAACACGATCTGCGCCTGCTCCAACAGCCGCGCCGCGCGCAGCGTCAGCAGATCGGCTGCACCCGGGCCCGCTCCGACAAGGTAGACGGTGCCTGTCATGTCATCCCCCTCACCCCAGCCCTCTCCCCCACTGCGTGGTGGAGAGGGAGAGCTCGCTGGGCGACGCGGTGGCATGTGCGCACTTGGGCGCGTCCCTCATTGACTCTCCCTCTCCCCTTGCGGGAGAGGGCCAAGATGAGGGGAGTCTCATGCAACCGTTCCCGCGGCGACCGTGCGGTTGGTCGTCTCGTCGATCACGATAAACGCTCCGGTGACTCGATTGCACCGGTAGGCATCCACCGGCAGCGGCCGTTGCGTGCGCAACCGCACGCGCGCGATGTCGTTCATCGCGAGCGATTCCGGCTGGTCCACCAGCCTGAGCGTGTCGACGTCGATCCGGTGCTCGAGCGCCGCAAAGCGCGCGCGCACCGTGGCGGCGCCGTGCTTGACCAGGTAGGGGCGCGACGCGACCAGCGGGTCGCTGTCGAACCAGCACACTTCCGCGTCGATGTCCTGGGAAACCTTCGGGGCTGCGGCCGGCGACGCGAGCAGGTCGCCGCGCGAGATGTCGAGCTCCCGATCCAGCCGCAGGGTGATCGGCGTGTCCGCGAACGCCTCACCCATACGGCGCTCGGCCGCCAGGATCTCCGCCACGCGCCCACGCCCGCCGGAAGGCAACACGACGACCTCGTCGCCTACCGCAAGACGGCCGGACGCGATGGTTCCCTGATACCCACGGAACTCGCGCCCCTCGAAGCCCGAGCGGGGCTGGGCATTGCCTCCCGCCACGCGCACCACCCGCTGCACGGGAAGACGCAACGGCTGGTCGGTTTCGTCGTGCCGCGCCGGCGCCGTCTCCAGATACTCGAGCAGCGTCGGGCCGTCGTACCAGCTCAACCCCTCGCCACGCTCGACCACCATGTCCCCGTGCAGTGCGCAGAGCGGAATCTCGCGCGCCGCGCCGAAGCCCAACCCCTCGGCGAAGCGGTGGAACTGCGCACGGATCGTCTCGAAGGCCTCGCGCGAGAACCCAACCAGATCCATCTTGTTGACGGCGAGCACCACGCGCGGGATGCCCACCCATCGCGCCAGGTACGCGTGCCGCCGCGTCTGGTTCTGCAAGCCGTGGCGAGCATCCACCAGCAGAACGGCCACATCCGCCGTGCTCGCGGCAGTCACCATGTTGCGGGTGTACTGGGCATGGCCAGGGGAATCTCCGATGATGAACTTGCGCGCCGGGGTGGCAAAGTAGCGATAGGCGACGTCGATGGTGATACCCTGCTCGCGCTCGGCCAGCAGGCCGTCGGTCAGGAGGGAAAGGTCGATCGCGGACAGGCCGCGGCGGCGCGAGGCCGCCTCGAGCGCCGTGACCTGGTCTGCCAGCAGCCCCTTGCTGTCATAGAGCAGTCGTCCGATCAGCGTGCTCTTGCCGTCGTCGACGCTGCCGGCGGTAATGAAGCGCAGCAGGCCGCTGCGCGCGAGGTGGGCGCCGGGCATCAGAAGTACCCTTCTTTCTTGCGCAGCTCCATGGCAGCGTCGCTGGTCTGATCGTCGAGCCGCGTGGCGCCACGCTCGGTGATGCGGGTTTCTTGCGTCTCGCGCACGATGTCGTCCAGCGTCGCCGCGGTCGACTCCACCGGTGCGGTGCAGGTGATGTCGCCGACGGTGCGGAAGCGCACGCTCAACTCCTCGATACGCTCGCCGGGGCGCGGCGCGGTCAGTTGTGTGACCGGCACCAGCGCAGTTCCTCTGCGCACCACCCGCCGCCGATGCGCGAAATAGATCTCGGGCAACGCAATGCGCTCGCGCCGTATGTACTGCCATACGTCCAACTCGGTCCAGTTGGAGATCGGGAAGACGCGGATGTTCTCCCCGGACCGCACCCGCCCGTTGTACAGCGACCACAGCTCCGGGCGCTGGTTTTTCGGGTCCCACTGGCCGAACTCATCGCGAAAGGAGAACACCCGCTCCTTCGCCCTCGCCTTCTCCTCGTCGCGGCGCGCGCCGCCGATGCAGGCGTCGAAGCCCAGCTCGGCGATCGCGTCCAGCAGCGTCACCGACTGGTGCGGGTTGCGCGGCTCGTCCGGCTGGCGCAGCCGTACGCGGCCGTTGCGGATGGACTCACCCACCGAGCGCACCACCAGGTTCAGCCCGCGCTCGGCCACCAGCCGGTCGCGGAACGCGATCACCTCGGGGAAGTTGTGCTCGGTGTCGATATGCAGCAGCGTGAACGGGAGGCGCTCGGGAAAGAAGGCTCGCTCCGCCAGGCGCAGCACGACAGCCGAATCCTTTCCGCCGGAGAACAGCAGGGCGACGTTGCGGCACTCGGCGGCGACCTCGCGCAGGATGAAGATGGCCTCGGCCTCGAGGGCATCGAGGTGGGTCCAAGGCCGTTGCGCCCGTGTGCGCATCGGCGAGCGGTCCATTTCGGTCAGCATTTCACTCTCTTCGCGGTATGCGGCTCTGCTTTGTTCTTCCCTCGCCCTATCCTCTGCCAAGGGGAGAGGGCCGCTCACCCTCCCCTCTCCCCGGGGAGAGGGGAGCTCCCTCGCCCCTCGCGGGAGGAGGCGGGGGTGAGCGGGTTGCGCGGACCAACCGACCCTGCGGGTCCATGTGCAGCCCGCACTCACGGGTGTCGGGCCGCTCCCACCACCAGCGGCCGGCGCGCGCGTCCTCGCCGGCGACCACGGGCCGCGTGCAGGGCGCGCAGCCGATCGAGCGATAGCCCTGGTCGTAGAGCGCGTTGTAGGGTACGTCGTGGCGCCGGATGTGCGCCCAGACCTCGTCTTCGCTCCAGTCGGCCAGCGGATTGAATTTCTTCAGGCCGAAACTCTCGTCCCACTCCTCGAGCCCGATTCCGGCCCGCGTCGCCGATTGCTCGCGCCGCATGCCGGTGACCCAGGCGCGCTTGCCGGTGAGCGCGCGCCGCAGCGGCTCGACCTTGCGCAGCTCGCAGCACTGCTTGCGCAGCTCGACGCTCCTGTAAAAGCCGTTGCGG
>Ga0335070_10008079_pt1 | contig 12343 bp, 11 predicted proteins | sample Lox_Sample_13_FD_206722 | JGI IMG/M metagenome (GOLD analysis project Ga0335070, IMG submission 206722) | Soil microbial communities from Loxahatchee National Wildlife Refuge, Florida, United States - Lox_Sample_1.3 | ecosystem: Environmental > Terrestrial > Soil > Wetlands | place: USA...
ATGGTTCCTGATCTGAAACCGCGTCGCCTGCTACGATAATTCCAGTCCCATGATTCAGCTTTCCGGGGCCGGGAAACGTTTCGGCCACAAACTTCTATTCGAAAACGTCGATTGGCTGATCACCAACCACGACCACATCGGCGTAGTCGGCGGCAACGGCACCGGCAAGTCCACGCTGATGAAGGTCCTCGCCGGGATGGACACCTTCGACTATGGCTCGCTGACGATCGCGAAAGGCGTCTCTGCTGGATATCTTCCGCAGGACGGACTCACACTCTCGGGCCGAACAGTATTCGCCGAATCCATGTCCGTCTTTGACGACCTGCGTGCGATGGAGCAGGAACTGGAGACTCTGACGCACAGCATGGCGGAACTGGATCACACCAGTGCGGAATACGCTGCCGTTGCGGATCGGTATCAGCGAGTCGAGCACGAGTTCCGCACCCGAGATGGGTATTCGATCGAGGCCGAAGTCGGCCGCGTTCTGATGGGTCTTGGCTTCGGCAAAGAAGACTGGCAGCGGCAGACGGACGAGTTCTCCGGCGGCTGGCAAATGCGGCTGGCTCTGGCGAAACTGCTGCTACAGAAGCCGAATCTCCTGCTGCTCGACGAGCCTACGAACCATCTTGATCTCGAGGCCCGCAACTGGCTGGAAGAATATCTGCAGAACTATCCGTATGCATTCCTGCTGATCTCGCACGACCGCTACTTTCTTGACGTCACGGTCGACAAGATCGCTGAAATCTGGAACAAGAGGTTCTGGTTCTATACCGGCAATTACGACAAGTTCCTGGCCCAGAAGACGCAACGCAACGAGCAACTGCAGGCGGCGTACAAGAATCAGCGGGAACGCATTGAGCAACTGGAGGTCTTCATCAACCGCTTCCGCTATCAGGCCACCAAAGCCAAGCAGGTGCAGAGCCGAATCAAAGAGCTCGAACGCATCGAGCGCATCGAGGTCCCTCCGGAGGAAAAGACGATCCACTTCTCGTTCCCGCAGCCGAAGGCAAGTGGGCGGATTGTCGCCGAGTTTGAAGACGTGGCCAAGACGTATCCCGGCAGGAATGGTTCGGGGCCGAAGGAAGTGTTCCGCGACGTCAGCTTCATGATCGAGCGTGGGGACCGCATTGCCCTGGTCGGAGTCAACGGCGCTGGCAAGTCAACCTTGATCAAGTTGCTCGCAGGCACCGAGCCTCTGAGCCAAGGACAATTCCGGCTCGGCCACAACGTTCAATCCGACTATTTCGCTCAAGATCAGTACAAAGAACTCGACCCCGACGCGCGCATCATCGACGACCTCGGCGCGCTTTCTCCTCGCTCGACCGAGACGGAATTGCGCAGCCTGCTCGGCTGTTTTCTGTTTTCCGAGGACGACGTCTTTAAAAAGATTGGTGTGCTCTCGGGCGGAGAGCGCGGCCGCTATGCCCTGCTCCGCTTGCTGCTGCATCCGGCGAACTTCCTGCTGCTAGACGAGCCGACGAACCACCTGGATATGCGTGCCAAAGACGTGCTGCTGGATGCCTTGATGAAATACACGGGCACAGTGGTGTTCGTCTCGCACGACCGCTACTTCATCGACAAGCTGGCCACGCGAGTGTTTGAGGTCGGCGGTGGTAAGGTCGAAATCTTCCCGGGCAACTATGAAGACTACCTCTGGCGCAAGGATGGTGGCCAGCACATAGCCCCTACGCTCGACGACGTGCCGGACTTGATCGGAGAGAAAATCGCGGAAAAGAAGGAAACGCCGGGTGCCCCACTTCTGGCCGGTGTTGCCAGAAGTGGGGACTCGACAGCGGCCCAATCCTCGAACGGTAGAAGCGGGGCCTCGGCCGCCGAGAAGAAGCGCCTGAATCCCATTAAGCGCAAGCAGATGGAAGACCGGGTCGCTGAACTGGAGCAAGCAATCGGCCGTACGGAAGATGAGATTGTTCGCCTGGAAACCGCTCTGCAGAGCTTCGTGAGCGCGGAGGAGACCCAGCGGCAGTCGACGGAGCTCGAGCGGAAAAAGGTTAGCCATGCCGCGCTGATTGGAGAATGGGAGAATTTGTCCGAATCCCTCGAAGCTGTCGAATGAGGTCATGCATCCGCAAAGCTCACCTCAGGCGCTAAAGCGTCGCGGATTTCCTATCTCGGACCGGCACGAGTGAACTCGTACCCTTCCCGGTTTCAACAACCGACACCGGCGAGTTTCGTGGTCTTCCTGATTCATTCCCGCTAAGCTGGAAAAGCCTTCCGCACCTGTACAGCACCTTCCGTAATCTCTCCCCTGCTCTTACCCCTGTGCGATAGTCAAGTTGGCCAAGTGGCCACGCACCCGCAGGCCACAAATTTCAAGACCAACCGCTGGAATGGTGTCAGGCGCGAGCAGGGCGCCGGGCGGGAACCAAGGAAGGTCGCATGCTTCAGTCGTCGGAGAACTCATTCTTGAAGTCCGGCTCGCCGGCTTCCAACCCCAACACGTTTAACCCCGTCAAGACCGTGACCGCTCCCGTCGATCAGGCGACCATCGGACGCACCCTGGTCATCAAGGGCGAGGTCACCGGCTCCGAAGCCCTCTACATCGATGGCCGCATCGAAGGCAAGATCATCATGCCCGAGAGCCGCGTCACCATCGGCCGCAATGGCAAGGTCGATGCCAGCATTCAGGCCAAGGAAGTCGTCGTTATGGGCAAGGTGACCGGCAACATCGATTGCAGTGATCGCGTTGACATCCGCGCCGAGGGATCAGTCAGCGGTGATATTTCGACTGTGCGCATCACCGTGGAAGATGGCGCCGCGCTCAAGGGCGGCATCCAGGTTCACGCCGAAGGCAAGAGTCAGGGCAAGCAGGAGCAGAAGCAAGAACAGCCCAAAGCCTTGGCAGCCACGGCCAGCGCGTAAGACAGAACCGATATCGAGCAGAGATGAGGGCGCGGTTATTCGTGCCCTTTTTCTTTTGGCCGTCTTCTCGTCACCAGTTCCAGATTGCCCCTCAGCTCTAGTCGTTGACATACCCAAGCCTTCCTTGTGGTATTCATCTCTTGACCTTCTCTGCAAGACCGTACCCCTGTGGAAAAAGATGTAGTATCACTCGTTGTATTAGTCCTCCTCGGTCTTTGATCTAAATGTCATATTTCATAGGTGATACTTATGGCCACCACTTCAACGACACCAACCACGATAACGGTTGATGTGACGAAAGATCTCGAGAGCCTGAGCGACCTGCAAGCGTTATTTGCCGGACAAAGAGCTGCCATCTTCGAAATCGGTTCAGAGGTGGCGCGGTTCGCCGGTCAGCCGATTCAATCCCTGGTAGGCTCCAATCCTGCGAAGTTTTCTCTGCTCGGCGACCATAGCTGGGAACTGCCGCTGGGAATTTCTTTCTCGCTCAAGCCGACCGCAAGTTGCACATTGGCAGTGAGCAATACCAGCGCGAAGTTTTCTATCCAGAAGAACATCGATGCAGACGAGACTACGGAAGTGTCGGCGGGGCCGACTAATGGAACAGTGTATGTAAATATCGATCTCGATTTTGATATTACCGGGAACCTCTCGGGAAGCGGCACCGTAAGCGGGATTGGCATTGCTGGCAAGGCCTCAGGAGCGGCGAGCGCTACTTTGTCCTACTGCCATCCGGTGAAGAACACTCTTGAGACTGTAGCTGCCGTGAAGGCGGCATTCAATGCGCTATCTTTCCCTTTTAACCCCGGATGCGCGATCCGTATGCCGACCGGGAGTATCGGCAAAGTTAGCTTCGCTGCGTCGCTCAACAGCGAGTTGAACTTAAGTTACGGCTTCGGCAGTTACAAATTTTCGGCGCACACACTGGGGGCAGCAAGCGACAGCATTGAACTTGGGCCGGAAAAATTGAAAGCCCCCGACGTAACCGTGGATGCCGGGGCGAAAGCCTCGATCTCTTACACGCACAGCGATAACTTCACGGTAATCGTGACCAAAAGCAATCCGAACACAGCTATGGTCCACCTGCTACGGGCTGCGGATACGGAAACGGGCCAGTCCGTGGGGATAACGGTCGGCATTTCGTCGAGTTCCGTTTCCGCTACCATTGATACCCAAAAACTTGCCCAGGCCATTGCCAACCAGGTGAAAGCGGCGCCGCCAGCCCTGGCTGACGGTCTAGCCTCAGGGATTTCCTGTCTGCAAGACAACCTTGTTTCCAAGGCAAACAACTTTCTTTCCAGCCACAAGGGCGATGCCGGCCTGCTGCTCAGCCTGTCGCAACAGCGCAGCAGGACGGTCCTCTTCAATTTCAGGGTTGATCTTGCCGCCGCAGGAGGAACTCTTGCTCAGCAGAGTTGGACTGCAATGGTAAAGGGCAACCTGGGCGCGGCCCTGAGAATGGGAGGCTTCAAGCTGCTGGAAGACTCCGGCATTGCCGAGTCGCTCAAGCAGTCTTCCGCCATTCAATTGCACTTCTTTAGTTTTCAGCTGGCCAAGCAAACCGATTTCTTCAGGAATTCCGTTGTAAAACTGGGCCCTGACGGCAGCATTCGCTTCTTCGCCAATGTGGGAGAGCAATCGAAGTACACGGTCAGTCATAAGAGCACGAGGGAAACTATCCATTTCGTGGCCACTGCCGACGAAGAGAATTGGGGAGGGAAACTGAAGGATGTCGAGGTGGATTTCTACATCGAACTCTCAGAAACCAACAATTCCGCCGAGGCGAATCGAATCGCCAGCACGGTCGGGGCCATTTCTGCCAACGTCATAGCTCAGTCCGCCCAGCACAAGATGCTGGACTACGTGGTCAACAATAGAGACAAGACGTTGACTTTGATCAGCGTTTTTAAATCAAGTGCCTACGGGAAACTCACATGTTCGCCCTACAGCAAGGATCCCCGTGGAAAAAACGTGCCTCCGGCTCTTCCACAGAGACTGGATAAGCGAAACTGGGAGGCCTTTCAACTCGAGGTCGAGAGTCTGATGCACGATCTGACAGTCCTGGTGTCGGACCTGAACTATAGGAGTTGGATGGACTGGAACGTATACATCAACTATCAGATCGGCGATCAGCCCGACGAAAATCACGTACCAGATCGGCGAGGCCACGGCAATGACCTGGAAGCAGCCAGGAGGCTCTTCGGCAATGACAAGGGGAACCGATCTTATCCCTTTCTCGAAGCCAGCACCGGCTTTATGAACCTCTGCGATGACCTGCATTCTCTGGCGACGAAAGCGGCTGAGGTCACCACGGAACAAGGCTGGGCCAACCTGCTCAACACTCTCGAGAAATGGGTGAAAGGAGATACCGATCCAGACTGGTCCAAGCCCGCATTAGGCGCCCTGTTGAATCTGTGCAGCCTGGGATCAGTTCCTCAAGTCGAGGCCGCTTTTCAGCAGGCCAAGGACAACAGCAGCTTTACTTGCACCTTAACCGTATCGTAGCCCGCAGAGGGGGATGATTTTTTTCGGGGACTCACACGATCGTGAGTCCCCTTTCTCCGCGGTAAGTTCCCGGACTGCTACTTCTTCTCTTCAGGCTTGAAATCCAGCGATGCCGAATTCATGCAATAACGCAGGCCCGTTGGCGCCGGGCCATCCTCGAATACGTGCCCCAAGTGTGCGTCGCACTTAGCGCAGCGGACTTCCGTCCGCACCATGCCGTAGGTGGTGTCGCGATGCTCGATCACGCCGCCGTTCTCGACCGGCTCGAAAAAGCTCGGCCACCCCGTCCCCGAGTCAAACTTCGTCTTCGAACTGAACAGCGGCGCGTTGCAGCACACGCAGTGATACATGCCTGTTTCGTGGTTATTCCAATACTTGCCGGTGAAAGCGCGCTCGGTACCAGATTCCCGCGCCACGTGATACTGCTCGTCCGTAAGCTGTTTGCGCCACTCGGCGTCGGTCTTCGCGACCTTTTCTGTTGCAGTCTTTTCCATGTGTCTCCCCAGTAGCTATCGATGTCCATTAGATGTTTGAGAACCTCGAAAGTGGCAGCCCTTACTTCTCGATCTCTTCCCCCACCTTGCGATACCTTCCTCGGAAAAACAACAGCGGATCCCCTTCCCGCAACACCACCTCCTCGACCTCGCCGATGAAGATCGTGTGATCGCCTGCTTCTTGAGCCGATTGCAGGCGGCATTCGAGATACGCAAGCGCCCCATGCAATACCGGCGTCCCATGGTTGGTGCGGTCAAAACGAGCTCCCACCTCTGCCTCAGCGTGCTCGTGAGTGCGCTCCGGACGCGCGTAATACTCGGAAATCGCCCGCTGATCTTCGCACAGCACATTGATCCCGAATCGCTTCTTGGCGTGCAGATGAGCATGGGTGCGGGTGCTGTGATCCACGCAGACCAAGACCAGCATCGGATCCAGCGACACCGATGTGAAGGCATTGGCGGTCATGCCATGGACTTCGCCGTCAAGGTCGACAGTGATGATCGTAACCCCGGTAGCGAAGGCCCCCATCGCCTTGCGGAACTCGGATGGATTCAAGGTCATGTTCCCCGGCAATCGCCTACATTACCATGCCGAGCCGTTGTATCATTCGAGTCACCGTGGCCGTCTCGCCCATCAAGCCCGCCAGACGGGATCACTGTCGAGAAATCCTCGGAAACGTGCGTCCCGGCGAACCCATTTCGCTGGAGGCCGCCGTTGCCCTGATTCGTTGTAGCGACGGCGATCTTCCGCAGCTTCTCGCGGTCGCGCGTGCGGCTAAAGAACGATTCAAGCCGGGCGCGATTACCTACTCGCGCAAAGTCTTTATTCCTCTGACCAACCTCTGCCGCGATTATTGCGGATACTGCACCTTCCGCCGCGATCCCGCCGACCCGGGTGCGCATACCATGACGCCGGACGAAGTGCTCGAAGTCGCTCGCGCCGGGGAAAGTCTTGGATGTACCGAAGCCCTGTTCAGCCTCGGCGACAAGCCCGAGCTGCTTTTTCCCGAGATGCGCGAGACTCTCCGCCATCTCGGTTACAAATCGACTTTGCACTACCTAGAAGCCATGTGTGCGCTGGTCCTGCGCGAAACCAGCCTGCTGCCCCATCCGAACCCTGGACTCCTGAGCACTGAATGGGTCGCCCGTTTGGCTGCCGTTTCCCCCAGTATGGGCCTGATGCTCGAAACCACAAACACCGACCTGCTCGGCCCGGGGCGGGCACACGACAACGCTCCCGACAAAGTTCCCGCCAAGCGCCTGCGCACCATCGAAGAAGCTGGCAAGCAGAACGTCCCCTTCACCACGGGATTGCTGATCGGCATTGGCGAATCGCCCGAAGACCGTGTCGACACGCTGATCGCAATCCGCACCCTCCACGAGCGCTACGGCCACGTTCAGGAAGTAATCGTCCAAAATTTCCGAGTGAAGCCGACGATCCCCATGGCCAACTGTCCCGAGCCGACCCAGGGCGACATGCTTCGGATCGTAGCCGTAGCTCGCTTGTTACTCCCTGACGTCAATATTCAGGCGCCACCGAACCTTTCCGCGCCATACTATGAAGAGTTGGTCGATGCGGGCATCAACGACTGGGGAGGCATATCACCGCTGACTCCTGACTTCATCAATCCGGAAAAACCGTGGCCGCACCTCGAACAGCTGCGTCTTCGCACCGAGTCCAAGGGATGCGTCCTGCGCCAGCGTTTGCCCGTCTATCCGGAATTTGTTGCCTCGGTTACGACCAGGCCGGGCCTGCTGTCACAAAGGGTTCTGGCGGCCGTGGGTGAGGACTGCCTCGCGCGGAGGGCGGCATGATCTGCGTCCTCACGGGCGGCACGGGCGGCGCGAAGTTTGTGGACGGCCTGCGCCAGGTCATGCCGGCCGAAGAAATTACGCTGGTGGTCAACACTGGTGACGATTTGATGTGGTGGGGCCTGTACGTTTCGCCGGACATTGACTCCATCACATACGTGCTGTCTGGAATGCTGAGCCGCGAACGCGGATGGGGTGTAAAGGGCGACACCTTCCTGTGCCTGCAGGCCATGGGACAACTCGGCGAACCCACGTGGTTCCATACTGGCGATCGCGATCTGGCGATGCATCTGCTGCGTTCACGCCTGCTCGCCGAGGGCAAGACGCTTTCTGAGGCCACCGCTGTGATCTCCCAGAAGCTCGGCGTCAAGGCACGCGTTCTGCCCATGACCAATTCGCGCGTCGAAACCCGCGTCGACACGCCCATCGGCGAATTGAGCTTTGAAGAATACTTCGTGCAGCGCTGGTATCAGGATCCGGTGAAGTCGGTGCGATTCGCGGGAGCATCTGACGCCGAGCCTGCCCCCGGCGTAATTGACGCTATCACCAGCGCAGAAGCGGTATTAATCGCCCCGAGCAACCCCGTCACCAGCATCGGTCCCATTCTTGCCGTGCCCGGCATTCACGAGGCACTTTTGAAGGCGCGTGGAAAAATCGCCGCCGTCAGCCCTATCGTGGGAAACGCTCCCGTGGCAGGACCAGCGGGCATTCTGATGGAAGCGCATGGTCTGCCCTGCTCCGTAGCCGGCGTGGCGCAGGCGTACGCCGATTTTCTTGACATCCTGATTTGCGACACGCGCGACGCCCGCTTCGGCGAGACCCTTCGACAAAGCGGTCTACGTGTGCAATGCACACAGACCATCATGCGCAGCCCCGAGGACAAGGCCTCACTGGCGCGAGAAACTCTAGCTTTCGCCACTGCGAACCTGCTCCGTGAGGAACAGGCCTCGGGCACCTCTTTTCGCCGCCTGGATCGCCAGCCGTGATCCTTGTTCCAATCAAAGACACAGCCTCGGCAAAGCAGCGCCTCGCTTCCATTCTTGACCAGTCAGCGCGTGCGCAGTTGGCGCAGGCAATGTTGACTGATGTGCTGAACACCCTCCATCAATGGAAAGGCCGTCCGAGAATCGGGATAGTCACCGGTGACCCCTACGCGATCCGGTTGGCAGAGGAGTATCGGTTCGAGGTGATACTCGATCCTGACAATCCGGGGGAAACCGGCGCGATTGAAATGGCGACAAGAGTCTGCTTGGACCGCGGGGAAGATAGCACACTGGTCATTCCGGGGGACATCCCGCTGATTGAATCCTGGGAGTTGGAAGAGATCTACAGAAACGCGCCGGGCGTAGGGAGCGTGCTCGTGCCGGCGGGCGATGGGCGCGGAACGAATGCTGCGCTCCGCCGTCCGGCAAACTTGTTCCCGCTTCGCTTTGGGAACGACAGCTTCAAACCGCATCACACTGCCGCTCAAGCGACCGGCAAGACCTGCGTCGTTTTACATCTGCCGGGGATCGCGGTCGATGTGGACAATCCTCAAGACTTGCAGCAATTGCTCTCGCTTCCAGGCGACACTTGCGCTCAGCGTCTCGCCAGAAGTTGGAACTTGCCATCGGACCTGCTCGCGGCAGATGCGGTATAAACAGAGTCGCCGTTCCGTACACCCCGATGCCGCAGGCCAGGAAAGTTGAAGAGGTCCAGCTCATTCCGATCCCGCTCAGGGATGAGATCGCCGAAGGCGACTCGATTGCCGATAAGCTGCTCGAAGCCTTGCGAGGACGTCGGCGACGGTTCGAAGCAGGCGACATTCTGGTCATCAAACACAAAATCGTGTCCAAAGCGGAGGGCCGCTTCGTCAAGCTCGACACCATCACGCCCTCGCCTGAATCAATTGCCTGGGCCGAACAGTACGACCTTGATCCGCGGGTGATCGAACTCGCACTGCGCGAGAGCCGAGCGGTGATCCGCCGTAAGAACGGCGTTCTTATCACCGAAACGCAGCACGGATTCATCTGCGCGAACAGCGGCATCGATGTGTCCAATGTTGACGGCGGAAAAACGGCCCTGCTGTTGCCGGAGCACCCAGATCGTTCCGCTGCCAATCTGCGGCGCGCCATCAAGAAGAAAACTGGTGTGCTGGTCCCCGTCATCATCACCGACAGCTTTGGCCGTCCCTGGCGTGAAGGGCTTACCGAATTTGCGATTGGGATTGCCGGAATGAATGCTCTGCGTGATGATCGTGGCCGCCGCGATCCGCAGGGATATCCTCTCAAAGCAAGCGTCGAAGCAGTGGCCGACGAACTTGCCTGCGCTGCCGGGCTGGTCTGCGGCAAACTGAGGCGTACGCCGGCGTGCATGGTTCGCGGATTTACTTTCGAAGCTGCAACGGGCGGGGTCAAGGAATTGCTGCGTCCTGCCGCCGCCGACCTGTTTCGGTAAAATTCCGTTACACTGTTAGCGAACTTCGTCGCAACGTCTCGGCCGCGAATGCAACCAATAGGTATGAGAGACGCAGTCGGCTACGTCTCTACGGAGGAAAGCATGCTCCGCGATGTAACGCAGTCTGAACTTAAATCCTTCCCATCACTCGACTGGTCCGAGATTTCATCCCGAGTTACTCCGAGCGTGCGCTCCTCGCTGGAACGGGTTCTTGAAACGCAAGACGGCGCTGGATTGTCTCTGGACGAGTCATACGCGCTCGCTAACGCGGAGGGCGATGATCTGCTGGGTTTGCTGGTCGCCGCCAACATGCTTCGCGCCGAGCTCGCCGGCAACATCGTCACTTATGTCGTAAATCGCAATATAAATTTCACAAACATCTGTTTCGTAGGATGCAAGTTCTGCGCCTTCAGCCGCGGACCACGGGAACACGACACCTATTTCCTGACGCTGGATGAAATCGGCCAAAGAACAGCGGAGGCATGGCAACTTGGGGCCACCGAGGTCTGCATTCAAGGCGGCCTTCCGCGGAATCTGCCGAAGTTTTATTACCGCGACATTCTGCGCGCGGTGAAGAATGCCGTGCCGCAGATGCACATCCATGCGTTCTCGCCCATGGAGATCGTGTATGGCGTGGAACTGACCGGCATGCCGCTGGGCGACTATCTCTCGATGCTGCGCGACAACGGACTCGGGACCCTGCCTGGTACCGCGGCGGAAATCCTGGACGACGAGATCCGCCACATTCTGTCGGCCAACAAACTTTCCACCGCCCAGTGGATCGATGTGATTCGAACTGCTCATCGTTGCGGCATCCGTACTACCTCGACCCTCATGTACGGGCATACCGAAACACCAGGGCACTGGGTGCGTCAGATGAGGTTGCTGCGCGAAATTCAATTAGAGACTGGCGGATTCACCGAATTCGTCCCCCTCGGCTTCGTGCATCAGAACACGATTCTGTTCCATCAGGGACTCGCCCGCACAGGTCCAACCTTGGCCGAGCATCTGAAGGTTCACGCCCTCGCCCGTATCCTGCTGGCCGGCTCCATCAACAACATTCAGGTTTCCTGGGTAAAGCTGAACCGGCAACTCTCTCAGCTTTGTCTGCATGCCGGCGCGAATGACTACGGCGGCACGCTGATGGAAGAAAACATCTCTCGGGAAGCCGGAGCCACCGCAGGTCAGTACACCAGCCCGGAAGGTTTTCAGTCCTTAATCCTTGAGATCGGCCGGATCCCCGCCGAGCGGAACACCACCTACTCACGCATCAACATCAAGCTGCCTCTCGACGAACTCCGTGCGGAACAGGCGCTCGAGGCCGAGTTCGCATGAGTTCGCCCGCAAGACCCATTCGCCCGATCGCGGTGATCGGAGGCACGGGCCCCGCCGGAATGGGCCTCGCTCTGCGTTTGGCGCGCGCCGGAGAAACCATCATCATAGGTTCGCGCGACCCGCAGCGCGCGCAGGTGGCGGCGGCGGCCATCCAACTCAAGGCTGGGAATCAGGCAAACGTGTCAGGCACGGAAAACGGCGCCGCGTGCGCCGCAGCCGACATTCTGATGCTGACGGTTCCCTTTGAGGGCCAGGCCACGCTCCTGAAGCAGCTCAAGAATTCGATGACTCCGGGAAGCATCCTGATCGACGCGACCGTCCCGTTGGCGTCGGCCGTTGGCGGCAGGGCTTCGCGCCCGCTAGGGGTATGGCAGGGCTCAGCGGCGCAGCAGACAGCGGAATTGCTGCCAAAGGGAGTTAGCGTGGTCGCGGCCTTTCACAACCTCTCCGCGGACCTGCTCAACGGCGACGATCCCGTCGACTGTGACGTGGTCGTGTGCAGCGACGATGCCGATGCCTCTCAACTCACTCGTGATCTCGCCGCGAAAATCCCCGGCGTGCGCGCTATTGACGGCGGCAAGCTGGAAAATGCCCGCATCGTCGAGCAAATCACTGCCCTGCTGATCGGCCTCAACATCCGCCACAAGGGCCACGCGGGAATTCGCATCACGGGTCTGCCGCCCGCAGCATATCGTTGAATATCTTCGTGGGAGAACCTCCGTTCTGAGCGACAACAATCAAATCGATGTTGCACGGCAGTATCACAGCGGGACCAAGCACTCGTATCTCAGTGTGCGCTTGGATCGGCACGCTCTCGATTGGGATAACAAGCCGCTGCTGTTCAAGATCTATCCCACGCTGGAAGTCATTCGCTTACCCCG
>Ga0335070_10008080_pt1 | contig 12342 bp, 14 predicted proteins | sample Lox_Sample_13_FD_206722 | JGI IMG/M metagenome (GOLD analysis project Ga0335070, IMG submission 206722) | Soil microbial communities from Loxahatchee National Wildlife Refuge, Florida, United States - Lox_Sample_1.3 | ecosystem: Environmental > Terrestrial > Soil > Wetlands | place: USA...
AGCGTCACGAGAGCGCGGGCCCGGTCATCGTGCGGCGGGTGGTAGCAGCCGGAAGGCACGGGTGCGAGAGATCCGGCGCACAGCGTCGGCGCCAGTCTCGACAGCACGCGCAGGGAGCCGCTGGCGCGCGGCCGCGCGTCGTGCTCCACTGGCCCGATGCGCATCGTGGTCGCACTCGGCGGCAATGCGCTGCTCCGGCGCGGCGAGCCGCTGACCGCGGAGGCGCAGCGCGCGAACGTGCGGATCGCCGCGGCGGCGCTCGCGCCGCTCGCCCGCGAGGACGAGCTGGTGATCAGCCACGGCAACGGACCGCAGGTGGGCCTGCTGGCGCTCCAGGGCGCGGCGTACGATCCCGCCGCGGTCTTCCCCCTCGACGTGCTCGGCGCCGAGACCGAGGGGATGATCGGCTACATGATCGAGCAGGAGCTCGCCAACGCACTGGCGCCCGAGGTTCCTCTCGCGACGCTGCTCACCATGGTCGAGGTCGATCCCGAGGATCCCGCCTTCGGACAGCCGACCAAGTTCGTAGGGCCGGTCTACGAGAAGCGCGAGGCGGATCGCATCGCGGCGCAGAAGGGGTGGCAGTTCGCGAAGGACGGCGAGCGCTGGCGGCGCGTCGTCCCGTCGCCCATGCCGAAGCGCATCCTCGAGATCCGCCCGATCCGCTGGCTGATCGAACGCGGAGCGGTGGTGATCTGCGCGGGCGGCGGCGGCATCCCGACCGCGTACCGCCCCGGCGCCGCCGCGGCGAACGAGCGCACGCTCGTCGGCGTCGAGGCCGTGGTCGACAAGGATGCCTGCTCCGAGCTGCTCGCCCGCGAGCTCGACGCCGATCTCTTCATCATGGCGACCGACGTCGACGGCGTGTACGACGAATGGGGCACGCCCGCCGCGAGGCGCATCCATCGCGCCAGCTCCGATGCGCTCGCGGCGTACCGGTTCCCGCCGGGCTCCATGGGTCCGAAGGTGGACGCCGCCTGCCGCTTCGCTCGCGCCACCGGCCGCAGCGCCGCCATCGGCGCGCTCGGCGACCTCTCCGCGATCGTGCGCGAAGAGAAAGGAACGCTGGTGAGCGAGCGCTTCGAGGGTATTTCGTGGCAGCGTTGACCCCAGGGAGGACCCCATGCCCGCACCCTACTCGGGCGGCTGTCTCTGCGGAGCGATCCGCTATCGGCTGACGGCGGAGCCGGTGACGCTCTACGTCTGCCACTGCACCGACTGCCAGCGACAGAACGGGGCGAGCTTCAATCTCTCGATGCCCGTGCCGCGCGCGGCCCTCGAGCTCGTGCAGGGCAGCCCGACGCACTACTCGGTCGAGCTGCCCGGCGGACGCCGCTGGAACGGCTGCTTCTGCGGCGCGTGTGGCACGCGGGTGTGGGGCGAGCCGCAGCGGTTTCCGCAGCTCGCGAACCTGCGGCCGGGCACGCTCGACGACACGTCCTGGCTGCGGCCCGTCGGGCACATCTGGACGCGCAGCGCGCAGCCCTGGGTGCGGATCCCGGGCGACACGCTGAACTACGACGAGCAGCCGCCCGACATGATGGAGCTGGTCCGCGCGTGGCGGGAGCGGAACCCGTCTTGACCTCCGTCTCGGCCGCGCCCGTCATCGCCGTGCAGCGGGTCAGCAAGCGCTACGGCGACACCGTCGCGGTTCGCGAGGTGAGCCTCGAGATCCGGCGCGGCGAGTTCTTCTCGGTGCTCGGGCCCTCCGGCTGCGGCAAGACGACGCTCCTGCGGCTGATCGCCGGCTTCGAGGACCCGACGAGCGGCGCGCTGCTCCTCGACGGCGCAGACGTCGCCGGCGTGCCCCCGAACCGCCGGCCCGTGAACACGGTCTTCCAGAGCTATGCGCTCTTCCCTCACCTCTCCGTCTTCAACAACGTCGCATTCGGCCCGCGCATGCGCCGGCTCCGCGAGGACGAGGTCGCGCGCCGCGTCCGCGAGATGCTGGACGTCGTCCACCTCGGCGACCTCGCGGACCGCAGGCCGGGCCAGCTCTCCGGCGGACAGCGCCAGCGCGTCGCGCTGGCCCGTGCGCTCGTCAACCATCCCTCGGCGCTGCTGCTCGACGAGCCGCTCTCCGCGCTCGACACGGAGCTGCGACGCCAGATGCGGCTCGAGCTGAAGCGGATCCAGCGCGACGTGGGCATCGCCTTCGCGTTCGTGACCCACGATCAGGAGGAGGCGCTCAGCATGTCCGACCGCATCGCCGTGATGCGCGCGGGACGCCTCGAGCAGGTCGGCACGCCCGAAGCGGTCTACGGCGCGCCGGAGTCCGCCTTCGTCGCGCGCTTCCTCGGCAGCGCGAACGTGATCCCGGTCGTGGTCGGCGCGGCGCAGGACGGACGCGCGAGGTTCGCGCTGCCCGGCGGCCGGCCCGGAGAGGCGCCGACCCGCGGCCGCCCGTTCGCGCAGGGCGACTGCGCGCTGCTCGTGCTGCGCCCGGAGGATCTCGCCGTCGCGGCGCACGAGCCCGCGGCCGGGGACGCCGGCCTGCCCGTCACCTGCACCGACCTCGCTTTCCAGGGCGCGACGCTGCGCTGCGCGCTCGTCGACGCCGCGGGCCACGAGTGGGTCGCGCACGTGAAGGAGTCGGATCGCAAGCCGGAGCTGCGCCCGGGCGGCCGCCTGTGGATCCACTGGCGGGGCGACGCGGCGCGGTTGCTGCCCGCTGAACCCACTACCTAAAGTACGTGCCAGTCCTCCGACTGCTCGAACGCGTACGCGGCGCGGTAGAGCGTCGCCTCCGCGAGGTGTCGGCCGACGAGCATCATGCCGACCGGCAGCCCCTGCACGAGCCCGCACGGGATGCTGAGCGCCGGGTGGTGTGTGACGTCGAAGGGCTGCGTGTTGGGCGTCGCCTCCGAGGCGCGCAGGAAGCGCTCGAGGATCGGCGCGCCCTGCGCGGGGAGCGGCGTCGCGACCATCGGCGTGGTCGGCATGAGCAGCAGGTCCGCCTCGGCGAGCGCGCGGTCGTAGACGGCGCGCAGCGCGCGCGCGTGGTTCATGGCCTTCTGGTAGAAGCGCATGCCGTGGCGGCGATCGATGTGCGCACCCGCGAGCGCCACCATCTTGACGAGCGGCGAGAGCCGGGCCGCGTGCTCGCGCCAGTGTGAGACCTTCTCAGCGAGACTCGGCACGTAGAGGTCCGCGCGCCCGCAGCCCTGCCCTCCGCCCTGCAGGACCGTGCGGTACATGCCCTCGACGAGCAAGGGGAACGTGAGCGCGGGAACCATGCGGTGCTCGGGGATCGACACCGTCTCGACGCGCGCGCCGAGCTTCTCGAAGTGCGCGGCGGCCGAGCGCACCTTCGCGTCCACCTCGGGCTGCGAGCGCTCGTGTCCGAAGCCCTCGCGCACCACGCCGATGCGCAGGCCCTCGACCCCGCCCTCCAGCAGGCTCACCCAGGGCTGCGCCGGCGCGCCCGACTGGCGCGGATCGATCCCGTCGGGGCCGGCGATCACCTCGAGCATGCGCGCGTTGTCGCGCACGTTGGCCGTGATCGGGCCCGTGTGGTCGATCGAGGGCTCGATCGGACAGATTCCCGTGTAGGGCACGAGGCCGTAGGTCGGCTTCATGCCTACGGTGCCGCAGAACGCGGACGGCACGCGGATCGAGCCGCCCTGGTCGCCGCCGATCGCCATCTCGACGGCGCCCGCGGCGACGAGCGCGGCCGACCCCGACGACGACCCGCCCGCGCTGAAGTCGCGCCGGTGCGGGTTGTGGACGGGTCCGCGCACGTTGGTGTGGCTGCCGCCGGAGAGGCACAGGTCCTCGCAGTGCGCCTTGCCGAGGATCTCGGCGCCGGCGTCGAGGAGCCGCGTCACCACCGTGGCGTCGACCTCGCAGACGTAGCCTTCGAGGACCGCCGAGCCGTTCAGCATCGGCACGCCGGCCAGCATCACGTTGTCCTTCAGCGCGACGCGAACGCCCGAGAGCGGACCCGACTTCGCGCGCGGGATCTCGGTGCGCACGTACCAGGCGCCGAGGGGATTCTCCGCGGCCGGCGGCTCCCAGTGGCGGCGCGCACCGGTCGGCTTCGGCGGCAGCGCATCGCCGGCCGACTCGAGCAGCCCGTAGGCCCCGAGCGCGCCGTTGACGAGCAAGGCGTAGATCTGGTGCTCCTCGGGGCTCATCGTGAAGCCGAGCTCGCGCTCGAGCTCGCGCAGCTCCGCGTCCGTCGGGGGTCGGACGGTCATGGGGGGCCTCCGGTGGGTCCACGCGCAGCGTAAGTCGGTGCGGGTGCCGATGCTACGTTGCGCCGCCATGCCCGGACGCGTGCTCGAAGGCCTGCGCATCCTCGACCTGACGCGCGTCGTCGCCGGGCCGTTCGCCACCGCGATCCTCGCGGACCTCGGCGCCGACGTCGTGACGGTCGAGCGGCCGCGCACGGGCGACGACTACCGCCACGGCCCGTCGAAGCCGGGCGAGACCTCGCTCTCCTTCCAGAACACGAACCGCGGAAAGCGCAGCATCACGCTCGACCTGCACTCCGCCGAGGGGCGCGACCTGTTTCTGCGTCTGGTGGAGCGCGCCGACGCGGTCGTCGAGAACTTTCGCGCCGGCTGGCTGGCCTCGCAGGGGCTCGGGCCCGAGGTGATCCAGGCGCGCAACCCGCGCTGCGTGGTGGCGTCGCTCTCGGGCTTCGGCCAGACGGGGCCCGACGCGGGCCGCGCCTCCTACGACATCGTCGCGCAGGCGGCGGGCGGGCTCATGGCGATGACCGGCTTTCCGGACGCGCCGCCGGTGCGCGGGGGCGGCGCGCTCGCGGACTTCGTCGGGGGCCTCTACCTCGGGCTCGGCCTCGTCGCCGCGCTTCTCGAGCGCGAGCGCGGCGGCCGCACCCGCGTCCTCGATCTCTCGAACCAGGACGCGGTGTTCGCGATCACCGACTCCGCCGCCACGATCTTCGCCGGCATCGGCGCACCTAGCGAGCGACTCGGCAACCAGCATCCCTTCACGGCGCCGTACGACGCCTTTGCAACGCAGGATGGCCACGTGGTGGTGGCGACCGCCAGCAACAAGCTGTTCCGCAAGCTCTGTGCGGCGATCGGGCGGCCCGAGCTCGCGCGCGATCCGCGCTTCGAGAACCACCGCGTGCGCGCCGCGAACCGCGCGGAGCTGAACGCGCTCGTCGCCACGTGGGCGGCGTCGCGCAGCAGCGAGGCCGTGCTCGCGGCGCTCGGGCCCGGCGGCGCGGACCTCCCCTGCGCCCGCGTGGCCGCGCCGGAAGAGCTCCTGAGCGATCCGCAGCTCCTCGCGCGTGGAATGATCGAGCGACATCCGCACCCGTCGATCGGGGAGATCGTCTTCCACGGCAATCCGCTGCGGCTCTCGGGCGCCGAGCCTCGCAGGCTGGCGCTGGCGCCGCGCCTCGGCGAGCACAATGCGGAGGTCTACGGCGAGCTCGGCCTCGGCGCGGAGGACCTGGCGCGGCTGGCCGCTGCGGGGATCATCTGACGGCGCGCGCCTTGTCCGTCCGGATCCCGGCCCCGGAGGAGCTCGATGCCCGAAGCGACCGACCGCCCTCCCGTCGCGCTCGTCGTGGGCGCGGGCGACTTCATCGGCGGTGCCATCGCGAAGCGCTTCGCGGCGGGCGGCTTCACGGTGGCGGCCGGGCGTCGCCACGCCGACAAGCTCGCGCCGCTCGTCGCGGAGATCGAAGGGGCCGGCGGCCGCGCGCACCCCTTCGCGCTCGACGCGCGCAGCGAGGAGAGCGTGCAGGAGGTGTTCGCGGCGATCGAGCGCGAGATCGGCGCGCTCGAGGTCGTCGTCTTCAACCCCGGCGCGAACGTGAACTTCCCGATCACCGAGACCACCAGCCGCGTCTTCCGCAAGGTCTGGGAGATGGCGTGCTTCGGCGGCTTCCTCGTCGGCCGCGAGGCCGCGCGCGTCATGCTGCCGCGCCGCCGCGGCTCGATCTTCTTCACCGGCGCGACGGCGAGCCTGCGCGGCGGCAAGGGCTACGCCGCGTTCGCGTCCGCGAAGTTCGGTCTGCGCGCGCTCGCGCAGAGCATGGCGCGCGAGCTCGGGCCGGAGAACATCCACGTCGCGCATCTCGTGATCGACGCCGGCGTCGACACCGCCTTCGTGCGGGAGCGCATCCAGGCGTCGGGCCGCGACCCGGCCGCGCTCCCGCCGGACACCCTGATGAATCCCGCCTCGATCGGCGAGGCGTACTGGATGCTGCACCGACAGACGCCCGATGCCTGGACGTTCGAGCTCGATCTGCGCCCGCATCGCGAGACCTGGTGACGCCATGCCCGTGCACGTCGAGTTCCACTTCGACTTCGGCTCGCCCAACGCGTACCTCGCGCACCTCGTCGTCCCGTCGATCGAGCGCCGCACCGGCGTCGCGTTCACGTACGTGCCGGTGCTGCTCGGCGGCGTGTTCAAGGCCACGGGCAACGTGTCGCCAGCGGTCTCGCTGCGCGGGATCGAGAACAAGCCCGAGTACGAGGCGCTCGAGATGCGCCGCTTCCTCGCGAAGCACCGCATCACGCGCTTCGCGCAAAACCCGCACTTTCCCGTGAACACGCTCCAGATCATGCGCGGCGCCGTGGCGGCGAAGCGACTCGGCTGCTTCGAGCGCTACGTGGACGAGGTGTTCCGGCACATGTGGGCCGAGCCGAAGAAGATGGACGAGCCCGACGTGATCCGCGCCGCGCTGACCGAGTCGGGGCTTCCCGCGGACGAGCTGATCGCGCTCATGGCGGACCCGTCCGTGAAGCAGGAGCTCCAGAGGAACACCGAGCGCTCGGTGGCGCGCGGCACCTTCGGCTCGCCCACCTTCTACGTGGGCGACGAGATCTTCTTCGGCAAGGACCGACTGCGCGACGTCGAGGAAGAGATCGAGGCGCAGAAGAGGCGCTGAAATCCGCACGGATCCGAAGACGAGCACGGGGATCGAGGAATCCCGAGCTCGCGCAGAACCCGCCGCAAGCGCGCGAGAGCAGAGCAGTTCCGGCGTCGCCCGATTCCCGGCGTAGCCGGAGGACGACCGCGGGCCGCGCCGGCCGCGGTTGACGCTCTCCGGCACGTGCTTAGCGTTCGCGGCCGTGGGTGGAGGCCGGGACGCCGGTCCCGGGAAATCAGAGCCCGGGGACACCGGAGACACCGGGAAGGGACGCCCGAAGCGTCCCGCTCCGCCCGCGAAGGAGGTACGACACTCATGCTGCATTCACTCGTTCCGTGGCGGCGGAGCCATCCCGAGCGGTTCGCGAGGCAGGGGCTCTACGACGAGCTCGACCGCGTGTTCGACAGCTTCTGGCGGGGCTTCGGCCTGCCGGCGACGTCGGAGACGCCTGCGCCGCGCGCGTTCGCGCCGCGCGTCGACGTGAGCGAGATCGAGACGGAGTATCGCGTCGACGCGGAGCTCCCCGGCATCGACGAGAAGGACATCCACGTGACGCTGGAAGAGGGTGTCCTGCGGATCGCGGGCGACCGCAAGGAAGAGCGCGTGAAGGAGGACCCGAAGCGGGGCTTCCATCACAAGGAGAGCTTCCGCGGCAGCTTCGAGCGCACGCTGCGGCTGCCCGAGGACGCCGACGAGAAGGGCGTCACCGCGAGCTACAAGAACGGGGTGCTCTCCGTCGCGATCCCGAAGCTGCCTCGTCCGGAGCCGGAAGTCCGCACGATTCCGGTGACGCGCGCGTAGCGAAGCAGGTAGCGAAGCAGATCAGGCGCTCGTCAGCGCGCGTCGTGGAAGATGATCCCGAGCGTCGTGCGGGAGCCGCTGTGGACCGTGCTGACACCGTGGCGCAGCGCGGCCCGGTAGCTGCCGCGCGCCCCCGCGACCGGCCGCTCGCGGGTCGGGAAGACGATCGCCTCGCCCTGCTCGAGCGCCACGGCCTCGCCGCGCGACTGCTGGCGCGGGCGCTGCTCGACCAGCAGAAACTCGCCGCCTGTGAAGTCGCGGCCGGGACGCGAGAGCTGGACCGCAACCTGGAGCGGGAAGACCAGCGGGCCATACAGATCCTGGTGCAGGCAGTTGAAGTCGCCGGCGCCATAGCGCAGGAGCAGCGGCGTGGGCCTCGTCTGGCCCGCCGCGTGACAGCGGCGCAAGAAGGCGCCGAGCCTCGGCTCGAAGCGCTCCGGCGCGCCGAGCCGCTCCTGCCATGCATTCGCGACGCGCGCGAGCTGCGGGTAGAGCGCGGCGCGCAGCCGCTCGACGATGCGCGGCAGCGGCCTCGCGAAGTAGCGGTACTCGCCGCGGCCGAAGCGGAAGCGCTCCATCGAGATGGTGCTGCGGAAGCGCGCGTCCTCGGTGTAGAGCGCCGCCAGCGCGCGGCACTCCTTCGCAGCGAGGAGCCGCGGAATGCGCGCGTGGCCGCGCGCGTCGAGATCGGCGCCTACGCGCGCCCAGTCGATCCGGCTCGCACCGCCCGGCATGGTCCCATCATGGCCGCCCTGGCGGCGCCGCACTAGAGTCGCCCCGTCGCCAGCCCGGAGCCCCCCATGAACTTCGGCTTCACGGAAGAGCAGGAGCTGCTGCGCGCCGAGGTGCGCAAGTTCCTCGACCAGAACTGCCCGCTCGCCGAGGTGCGCAAGCTCGCGGAGACGCCCGAAGGCTTCGCGCGCGACTTCTGGAAGCGCATGGCGGAGCTCGGCTGGGTGGGGCTCACGCTGCCCGAGGCGTGCGGCGGCGTCGGCCTCGGCTGGGAGGATCTGGTCGTCGTCCTGGAAGAGACCGGCCGCACGCTGTTCCCCTCGCCGCTGATCGCCACGGTGCTCGCCGGCCACGCCATCGCCAGGAGCGGCAGCGCCGCGCAGCAGAGGCGCTGGCTGCCTCGCCTCGCCGACGGCTCTGCGATCGGAACGGTGGCACTGCTCGAGGCGAGCGACTCGCCCGATCCGGCTGCCATCGCCCTGCGCGGACGCCGCGAGGGCGACGCGTTCGTGCTGGACGGCGAGAAGCTCTTCGTGCTCGACGCGCAGACGGCGGACCTCTTCGTCGTGGCCTTCCGAACGGGCGACGCGCCGCAGGCGCTCTCGCTGGGCGTCGTACCGCGGAACGCGCCCGGGCTCACGGTCGATCCGCTGCCGACCATGGACGAGACCAAGCGCATGGGGCGCGTGCGCTTCGCCGGCGTGCGCGTCGACGCCGACGCATTGCTGGGTCAAGCCGGCGGCGCAGCCGCGGCCATCGCGCGCATCGTCGACGAGGGCGCCGTCGCCGTGACGGCCGAGTCGATCGGCGCGGCCGAGGCGGTCCACCAGCTCACCGTCGGCTATGCGCGTCAGCGCGTGCAGTTCGACAAGCCGATCGGCCAGTTCCAGGGCGTGAAGCACCCGCTCGCCGTCGCGTTCGTCGACATCGAGTCGTGGAAGTCGCTCTGCTACTACGCCGCCTGGACCCTCGACGCGAGCCCCGAGGACGCGCCGCTCGCGGTCTCCCGCGCCAAGGCCTGGGCCAGCGACGCGTTCCCGCGCATCGGCATCGAGGCGATCGGGCTCCACGGCGGCATCGGCTACACGTGGGAGTACGACGCGCAGCTCTATCTCAAGCGCGCCAAGTGGATGCGGCCGCAGTTCGGCGACGCGGACTTCCACTTCGAGCGCGTCGCTCGGCTAGGAGGCGGACTCGAGAGTCCGCCGACGCGCAGCGAGGCGGAGCCGAGCGAAGGCCGGCAGCCCGAGCGCGAGCGATGAGCTCGAGCGAAGGCCCGGCAACACCTGGAGGTGTGTGATGGACTTCAACCTGACGCCCGCCGAAGAGGCCTTCCGCGCCGAGGTGCGCGACTTCATCCGCGAGAACCTCCCGAAGGACCGCGGCGACTTCGCGGCCGTCGGGGCGTGGCAGAAGAAGGTGCGCGAGAAGCGCTGGGTCGGCTTCTCGTGGCCGCGCGAGTACGGCGGCGGCGGCGGCTCGGTGATGGAGCAGGCGATCCTCAAGGAGGAGATGGCCAGGGCGCAGGCGCCGCCGCTCGGCTCCTGCTTCATGGGGCTCTCCTGGGTGGGCCCGGCGATCATCGAGTACGGCACCGACGAGCAGAAGAAGAAGTTCATCCCGGACATCCTCGACGGGAAGTACCAGTGGTGCACCGGTTACTCCGAGCCCGACTCGGGCAGCGACCTCGCCTCGCTCCAGTGCCGCGCCGTCCGCGAGGGCGACCACTACGTGGTGAACGGCCAGAAGATCTGGACCTCGATCGCCATGTGGTCGAAGTGGATGATCCTGCTGGTGCGCACGCAGACGCAGGTCGCGGCCAAGCACGACGGCATCACGTGTCTGCTCGTGCCGATGGACACGCCCGGCATCACGGTGCGCCCGATCAAGAACATGGCGGGCGGCGCGATGTTCGCCGAGGTGTTCTTCGACAACGTGCGCGTGCCCGTCGCGAACCGGCTCGGCGAGGAAGGCCGCGGCTGGGGCGTCACGGTGTCGGCGCTGGCGTTCGAGCGCTCGAGCATCGCCGAGGTGCAGAGCCTGATGCGCAGCCTCGAGGACCTGAAGGAGCTCGCGCGCGCGTGCGTGCGCGGCGGCCGGCCCGCCAGCGAGGACCCCGGCCTCCGCCGCCGCATCGCGAAGATCGACGCCCGCATCGAGGCAATGCGCCTGTGCGGACTGCGCTTCCTCACCAAGCAGGCGCGCGGCGAGCCGCTCGGCTCCGAGACCTCGATCAACAAGCTGATGCGCGCCGAGCTCGAGATCGACATCGGCGAGCTGGCCCTCGAGATCCAGGGCAGCCGCGGCCCGCTCTGGAAGGGCAGCGACGTCGTCCCCGAGGACGGCCGCTGGCAGCGCATGGCGCTCTCCTGGCCCGAGGTGGTGATCGGCGGCGGCACGCCGAACATCCAGAAGAACATCATCGCCGAGCGCGTGCTGGGTCTTCCCAAGGATTGATCCGGGGATGTCGCGTGTCGACGAGATCCGCGCGCGGCTCGCCGCGCTCGAGCCCGAGCGCCTCGAGGTCGAGGACGAGAGCGCGCACCACGCCGGACACGCGGGCGCGCGGCCCGGCGGCGAGACGCACTTCCGCACGCTGGTCGTCTCGCGGCGCTTCGCGGGCCGCAGCCGGGTCGAGCGTCAGCGCATGGTGTATGCCGCCCTCGGCGACCTGATGACGGGCGCCGGCGCGATCCACGCGCTGGCGATGCGCACGCTGACTCCGGACGAATGGCAGAGCGAGGCGACGCGCTGACGGGGCTCCGCGTCGTGCCCGCACGCGCCGGAGAGCGTGCGCCGTGCTTCGAGATCCGGCGGCGCGTCTTCATCGAAGAGCAGGGCGTCGCGACCTCGGAGGAGCTCGACGGCCAGGACGACGCCTGCTTCCACTGGCTCGCCTTCCTCGGCGCCGAGCCCGTGGGCACGGCGCGCCTGCGCGCGTCGAGCGAGGGCTGGAAGGCGGAGCGCGTGGCTGTGCTGCCGGCGGCGCGCCGGCACGGCGTCGGCGAGGCGCTGATGCGCGCGCTCGAGGCGGAGGCCTGGCGCCGGGGCGCGACCGAGGTCGTGCTTCATGCGCAGACCGCGGTGATCCCCTTCTACGAGCGCCTCGGCTACACCGCAGAGGGTCCCGTGTTCGACGAGGCCGGGATTCCCCACCGGCTGATGCGCATCCCGCGCAGCGGCCGGGCGAGCTGACCTCAGGCCGGCCGGGAGCCCCCGAGGCGCGGGATCACGTCGGCGTCCTCCGAGGGTGTCGCCGGACCGAACAGCGCCGTGTACGTGCCGACGGGACGTCCGTCCGGACCCGCGAGCGCGAAGAGCACCAGCTCCTCGTCGGGGTCCGTTTCGCCCTCGAAGCGGACGATCTCGTCGATCGAAAGATCCTCCGGCGCGTGCGCCCTGCCCGTCCCGACCACGCGCAGCGATCCGTCCTGCGCGCGGAGCGAGCGCGTGAAGCCCCGCTGCCCGAGCCTCTCGATCGCGCTGGCGAGCGATTCGATCACGCGCGCTCGGCCTCCTTGGCGTTCGCCTCTTCGCGCCGCGGGAAGAGCAGCGAGCCGACGACGCCGAGAGCGATCAGCCCGGCCACCACGCCGAGCGACACGACGATCGGCACCTTCACCCAGCCCGCGATCAGCATCTTCGACCCGACGAAGGCCAGCACCGCGGCGAGCGCGGGCTTCAGCAGGTGGAACTTGCCGAGCACGCCGGCCAGCAGGAAGAAGAGCGAGCGCAGCCCGAGGATCGCGAAGATGTTGGACGTGAAGACGATGAAGGGATCGTCCGTCACCGCGAAGATCGCGGGGATCGAGTCCACCGCGAAGACGAGGTCCGTCCACTCGATCAGGAGCAGCACGATGAGCAGCGGCGTGGCAAGGCGCTTGCCGTTCTCGACCACCATGAAGCGGCCGCCCCGGTAGTCGGAGACGGCGGGGATCAGGCGCCGCAGCCAG
>Ga0335070_10008081_pt1 | contig 12342 bp, 15 predicted proteins | sample Lox_Sample_13_FD_206722 | JGI IMG/M metagenome (GOLD analysis project Ga0335070, IMG submission 206722) | Soil microbial communities from Loxahatchee National Wildlife Refuge, Florida, United States - Lox_Sample_1.3 | ecosystem: Environmental > Terrestrial > Soil > Wetlands | place: USA...
AATCTGCAAACGCGGACCGAAGCCACCAACCAAGCCATCGCCGGCGTCCTGACCGAAATGAAGAATATTCGCGAGGCTCCGGTGTCAGACCAAGAACTAGCCGAGGCCAAATCATTCCTGATAGGGAGCTTTCCACTTCGCTTTGATACGACGGCGAAATTGGCCCAAGTCTTGGCGCAGGTCGAATTTTATGGCCTGGGATTCGAATATTTCGTGCAATATCCGAAATCGATCGAACGGGTCACCAAGGAAGACGTTCTGCGCGTCGCCAAACAGTACCTGGACCCGCAACGCTACGCCCTCGTCGTCGTCGGCAATCAGGCCAAGGCGAAAGTGAAACACTAGCCGGCGGGGTTCTGTGCGGAGCGAGCCGATCATGCCGACTGGCACACTGCAACGGAAACTTGAGAAGCTTCGTCATGATCTCGCCGACATGCGTTCCGTCCTCGTGGCCTTCTCGGGTGGAATTGATAGCTCCTTCGTGCTGAAAGTTGCGCACGAGCAACTCGGAAGCCGCGCGCTCGGCGTCACGGCAGTCTCGCCAACATTCCCAGCCAGCGAACTCGCGCTCGCGACACGAGTGGCGGCGGAAATCGGGGCCCGTCATGAGATCGTCCAGACCGATCAGTTAGCGATTCCCGCATTCGTCCGAAACGACGCCACTCGCTGTTTCCACTGTAAGACCGACCTCTTTCGGCTCCTTGATGGACTCCGTGAACCGCGAGCCAGCCGCTGGATCGTGGACGGAACCAACCTCGACGACTTGGGAGATGATCGCCCAGGAATCAAGGCGGCGCGTGAGTGGAACGTTCGCAGTCCATTGGTTGAAGCGGAGCTGTCGAAATCCGAGATCCGGATATTGGCAAAGGAGCTCGGCCTCTCCAATTGGGAGAAGCCGGCGGCGGCCTGCCTCTCTTCGAGAATCCCCCACGGAAGTCCGATTACGGTCGACAAGCTCCGACACGTTGAACAGGCTGAAGAGGTACTTCTCAGAGAAGGATTTCGCCAGGTGCGAGTGCGGGATCATGGTGAGATCGCCCGGATCGAGGTGAGCCAGGAAGAATTCGAACGGCTGAATGACCCTGAACGCCGCAGACGGATCAGCACACGCCTTCGGGAGATTGGCTTTCGATTCGTCTGTGTGGATTTGCAGGGTTACAGGCCGGGCGGCATCAGTGTAGGCTGACCCTGCTCTCCGGCAGTTGTGCCGTCTACTGTTGATAGGATTTCGCGAGCGCCGCGAGTGCGTCATCCGCTAACTTACGGTGGTCGGCGTCGGTCAAGCTACGCTGAACCACTTTTTCGGCAACCATCAGGGCCAGATCGGTCGTCTGCGCGCGGATCTCCTGAATGGCTTTGCGCCGTTCCTGATCGATTTCCCGTGTCGCATCACCCTTGATCCGCTCAGCTTCAGCCGTCAGACGTTGTTCGTTCTCTTCCAGCACCCGCTGAGCACGCTCCTTCGCGGCGGTCAGGATGCCTTCCGCCTCTTTTGAAACGGCATTCAATTTGGCTTCATATTCCTTGAGTCTGCGCTCCGCCTCGACCCGATGGCCCTCGGCTTGATCGAGGCTGTCCTTGATCTTTTTTTCGCGCTCTTCCAACACGCTCAAAATGCCGGGGAAGGCGAACTTGTAAAGCACGAAGAAGAGAATGGCGAACGACACCACCTCCCAGAAAATCAGCGATGAGAAAAAATGCGATTCAAACTGCGGCATATGTGTCGTCGTGAAACGTTAAACGTGAATCGTTAAACGAGAACTCTTCTCGATTAACGGTTGACGAATAACGATTAACGCTCCCTATTTCCGGAGACCCATGATGATAAAGGCGATGACCAGGCCATACAGCGCAATGGCCTCGACCAGTGCGAACCCGATCCACATGTACTTGCCGACGCGGCCTTCCGCTTCAGGCTGGCGTGCAACCGCCTCGATCATCTTGCCGAAGATATATCCGATACCCACCCCGGCTCCCGCAAATCCTGCGGCGGCGAGGCCCATTCCTAACAATGCTGCAGCTGCTGAATCCATTGTGTCTTGCTCCTCCCTTGTCTGTGCCGACACGCGTCAGTGCGCGTGCTCTTCATGACCGTGCAGATGAAATGCGTCTCCCAAGTAGACGCAGGTCAACACGGTGAAAATATAGGCTTGAATAAACGCGATAGCGACCTCCAACCCATTTATGGCGATAGTAAATGCGAACGGCAACCAACCAATCAACAAACCTCCGCTGATTGCTAGGCCGAACAGAACGGCGAGGATAGTGTGTCCTGCCGTCATGTTTGCAAACAGCCGGACTGCCAGTGCCAGCGGTCTCGCCAATTGGCTGACCAACTCGATCGGAACCATCAATGGCAGCAGCCAACCTGGGGTTCCCGGGGGTATGAGGATGCCGAGAAACTTTGCCCCATGCAACAGGAAGCCCATGAAAAGACTCAATGCATATACCGAGCAGGCGAAGACTGCGGTCACGACGATCTGACTCGTAACTGTATAGGCACCGGGAATCAGGCCGAGCAGATTGCAAAAGAGAATGAACAAGAACAAGGTGGCAATGAGTGGGAAAAATCGAATCCCATCCTTGCCCATCGTGTCCAGGATGATGCCTCGGATAAAATCGACTAGAATCTCTGCCAGGTTCTGCAATTTTCCTGGCACCAATTTCCGCGCGGAGCCTGCCATCACCATCAACAGCGTCACCAGGGCCACGACCACCCACATCATGACGACCGCTTTATTGATCGAGATGTCGAGCCCACCCAAAGAAATCTGGATGTAATTATGTAGCTCGAAAGGATGTAACGGACTTTCTTCCATCAGACTATTTTTGAACGCGTAAGGTGCATGTTAGCTCTTCGGCCATTGCTGCGCCGAGCGATAGGCATTGCGAACCCCGGCAATAGCCCCCAAGATCAAGCCTCCCACCATTCCCCATGGACCGCTATCCATAAGGTAAGTATCGACGGCCCAGCCCAACCCTCCTCCAACAATCAACGCAGCCAGCAGTTCGGTTCCAATCCGAACCGCTTGGCCGAGCCCCGCATAAAACGGATCTTGTGAAGGGGGCATGTGTTCGCCCGGAGTATCCCTTGATGGCGGGCGCGCAATTCAAGCAGAATCCTCGTGAAGTTGTCAAGCCGCCGCCAGTGTGACAGGAGACAAATCCGTAGAGTATAGTGAAAGTCATCCAGTGGCCCATCAGGCTTATTTTCCCCATGACGCATTTTTCCCAACCATCATTCCTCCGCGGCGCTCCACAACCGCTGATCCTCCCGCTCGAGCACCAACAGGCCGACCCCTTTGACCTGTACCGCCGAATTGCCTCGCCTTCTCAGCCTTCATTCTTGCTCGACAGCGGCAAGGGCGCCGGTCATGGCCCCTACTATTCCTTTCTCGGCTGCAGCCCCTCCGCAATCCTGACAGGTCATAAGGGAAAATCCTCGTATAGGACCCGGGAAGGACGAGAGATTCCGCTAGCCGATCCGTTTGGTTATCTTGGCAAAATGATAGCCGGCGCTCACATCCGCAACACCGATAGGCTCCCACCATTCATCGGCGGAGCGGTCGGCTATCTGAGTTATGACCTCGTTCGGCAATTCGAAACGCTCCCATCCATCGCTGCAGATGATTTATCGCTTCCGGACCTGCAGTTTGCTTTTTTTGACGTGATCGCGGCTGTCGACCACCAGACCGACCGGATCTACCTTATCTATTGCCCTCCGGGGGAGCGGTTTCTTGGAGAGCCCCGAGAAAAACTCTACCGCGAAGGGTTAGATCGCCTGGCCGCATTCGCAGCGCAATTGACGGGACCGCCACCCGAGAGTACGGCTCCGCCGAGAATCCGACAGGTGTCGTTTCAGCCGGAGCAAACGCAGGCTGCCTATATGGATCGCGTCAGGCGTTGTCAGGACTATATTGCGGCGGGAGACATCTACCAAGCCAATCTCTCTCATCGATTCGCCATGACGACCAACGACATGCCTGACAGCAAACTTGACCGTCTGCACGCTTGGCAAGATCTGTACGGCCGCCTCCGTCGCATCAATCCTTCCCCGTTTTCGGGATTCTTACACTTCGATAACGTCGCTCTGGTAAGTTGCTCGCCCGAAAGACTGGTCCGCCTTCAGGGCCGACTGGGCGATACCAGACCAATTGCGGGAACGAGACCGCGCGGGCGAGACGACGCCGACGATCGACGTCTCGTCAGAGATCTCCTCTCGAATGAAAAGGAACGGGCAGAACACCTGATGTTGGTCGATCTTGAGCGCAACGATCTGGGTCGTGTCTGCCAATTCGGCACAGTGCAGGTCGATGAGTTCATGACCGTCGAGCAATACTCACATGTGAGCCATATCGTCTCCCATATCAGCGGCACGTTGCGGTCGGATGCGACGCCGTTCGACTTGATCAGAGCGATGTTTCCGGGCGGGACCATCACAGGCGTCCCGAAAATCCGGTGTATGGAGATTATCGACGAACTGGAGCCGGTGCGCCGAGGCCCCTATACTGGCTCGTTCGGTTACCTCAGCTGGAACGGCAACCTCGATTTCAACATCACGATCCGGACGCTTGTGTTGTGTCGTGCGACTGGATACTTGCAAGTCGGCGCCGGTATCGTCGCCGATTCTAATCCCTTAAGAGAGTACGAGGAGACTTTGCACAAAGCCCAGGCCTTCTTTAGCTCGCTCCTTTAATATGTGGATTTTTCTCAATAATCGGTTCGTGAGACAAGAAGACGCAGTCGTGTCCGTGTTCGACCACGGCTTTCTCTACGGCGACGGAGTGTATGAAACCATACGATCGTATGGAAACCGGATCTTCATGCGCGATCAGCATTTGGCCCGACTTCGTCGCTCTGCGGATGCGATTGGGCTCACGATTCCCATTCCGGAGAAAGACTGGCCCGGTCTCCTGCACGAGGCGATGGAGCGGAACGGTGTCGGCAACGACCGCGTCGATGCCTATCTGCGAATCACCATCTCACGAGGAGTAGGAGAGATCGGTTTGGACCCAGCGCTCTGTCCGGTCCCGACGGTCGTGATCATGGCCAAACCACTTCGTCCCCCTGCCCGCCAACAGTACGAGCAAGGCGTCAGCCTCATCGTGGCCCGCACCAGACGAAACCTACCGAGCGCGCTTTCCCCGCACATCAAGGCGACAAACTTCCTGAACAACATCCTCGCAAAACGAGAAGCCATCGCCGCAGGGGCATTCGACAGCGTGTTGCTCAACTGGCAGGATCACGTGACAGAATGTACTGTGAGCAATCTCTTCTGGGTCAAGGGTGCCATCGTCTCGACACCGTCTCTGGATTGCGGCATCTTGGATGGCATTACCCGCGATCTCGTGTTGACACTGGCGCGGGAGGCGGGGCTTGAAATCCGGGAAGGTCACTTCAGAATCGACGCTCTGCATCAGGCTGACGAATGTTTTCTTACCAACACCAGCATGGAGTTGATGCCGGTCACCACCTTTGAGCACCGGCCGGTCGGTACTGGAAAACCGGGGCCCATCACCCATCAGCTTCAGACGCAATTTGTTGTCAATCGCCGACGGTTTCTCGAATCGGATCACACGTAAGGCCGGTCTTTACCCCCCTATTTTCCGCCAGCTTACCGAATGGTCCCGACGGCACAGGTCCTGCATTTTCTTGACACTAAACCCTAGACTGGTATCGTTGGAACCATGATTCAAGCAGTCTCTCTCAGACCCAAACAGCTCGCTCGCAGGGGTATGACAACCCTGATCATGGCCTTAGTGGCCAACTGGAGCCTGCCCCTCTCCGATCTCCATGCTGATATCTATCAATATATTGATGCCAGCGGGACGATTGCCCTGACCAACGTGCCGTCAGACGTACGGTATCGGCGAATTGAACTGGACTCACGCAGTCTTCACACCATGTTACCTGAGCGGGAACTAGCCCCCGTCATCGCTCGCCATTCGCGACAGCATCAACTGCATCCAGCATTGATCCGCGCCGTGATCAAGGCCGAATCGAACTTTGATCCCCATGCCATCTCGCGCGCGGGTGCGGTCGGCCTGATGCAACTCATGCCACAGACCGCGGTGCGGCTAGACGTGCGAGACCTCTACGATCCTGATGATAACGTGGGGGGAGGCACGAAATACCTGCGTCAATTACTGGACCGGTTTCACGGTAATCTGCCCCTTGCGCTGGCAGCGTATAATGCGGGAGAAAATGTGGTTGATCGCTATCAAGCACTGCCACCGATCGATGAAACTCGGCAGTACGTCCGGAAAGTCCTGCGCTATTACCGGACGTTCTTGACGCGGGACGGCTACATCACCGAACGGCCGGTTAGCCCGCAGTTCCCTGGAGCGCCAGTACAAGACCCCGCCCCTTCCGCACCTTCCGCCCGCTGACTCCATCCGCCATCGAAATCCGACTGTGTTGTTGCCAACCGGTACGCTTCGCCTCAGGAAAGTCCGACCTATAATGTGCTCCGACACTGTTCTCGCGCCAAAGGGCTGCCTCAGCAACACATTGCGCCACTTGCACCATGTTTTTCACTTCCAACGCAGCCCGGATCGAAAATGGTTGTGAGACGACTTGCGCCCACCGAGACAGCTGCGCGCAGGCTCGAACCAGAGACTCGCCTGAACGGATAATGCCGACCTGTCCCCACATCATACGCCGCAACGAACTGCGCAACTTTTCCGCATCTTCTAGCGAGCCGAATTGCCAGGCGCGAATGGCCGCCTCGTGCGACGAGAGCGATGGCAGACTGTGACGACCGGCATACGCCACAGCGGCCTCCGCCGCCCGTGCCCCGAACACAAGCCCCTCCAGCAGCGAATTGCTCGCCAACCGGTTCGCACCATGGACACCGCTGCAGGAGACTTCACCCGCGGCAAATAGCCCTGGGACCGTCGTTGCACCATTTACATCCGTCCAGACCCCACCCATCATGTAGTGTGCACTAGGTGAGACGGGAATCCATTCTTCGGTGATGTCGATGTCGTAGCGGAGGCAGGTCGAATAGATGGTAGGAAAGCGTCGCTTAACAAATTCAGCCCCTAGATGGGTCACGTCCAGATAGACATGGCGCGCCTTTGTCGCAGCCATTTCAGCCCATATGGCGCGAGAGACGATGTCTCGCGGGGCGAGTGCACCCATGGGATGATACCGGTGCATGAATAATTCTCCCTTGTTGTTCCGTAACTGACCGCCCTCTCCACGCATGGCTTCCGACAGCAGAAAGGGCGGGCTCGAGGGAAGATACAGGGCGGTGGGGTGAAACTGGATAAACTCCATGTCCTGTAGCACGGCCCCTGCTCGAAGCGCCATGGCGATACCGTCGCCCGTTGCATTCGGTGGGTTCGTCGTCCGAGCGAAGATTTGGCCAGCCCCACCCGTGCTGAGGATCACCGCGCGAGCCGGCAAGACAAATTGCTGCCCAGAGCTTTCATCGAGCACCACCGCGCCGCAGCAACGCCCTCCGTCGATCACGAGATCGACGGTAAAGTGATAGTCGAGCCGCTGTACGTTCTTCTGCCGGTTGACTTGTGCAATCAACGCACGAACCATCTCGTTACCCGTCGCATCACCGCGTGCACGAAGAATTCGACTGCGGCTATGCGCAGCCTCGCGGGCAAACGCGAACTTGCCCCCGGCTTTGTCGAATTTGGCGCCCCATCTAATCAGCTCTTGGATCCGGTCGGGACCTTCCTCGACCAACACCCGCACCGCTTCCTTCCGGCAAAGGCCATGTCCGGCCTTGAGTGTATCGGTCAGATGAATGGACACATCGTCTTCTTCACTCATCGCCACCGCCACACCGCCTTGGGCATGGATCGAGCTGCTTTGCAAGGGATGCCCCTTCGTCAGGACGAGAACACGCCCCTTGGGGCTGAGTTCCACCGCGGCGCGGAGTCCCGCCACCCCACTGCCGATCACGAGAAAGTCAGCCTGTAGTGTGGAGCGACCAATGCGGGATGGCATAAGCTATCGCTTCTGCAATGAAGGAGCGGAACTGTCGGTCATGGTTTGCCGAACTTTCATGCCAAAGGGCGAATCACCCTGAATCCCTCGCAAAAGAATTGAGACAGTGCCCACCCACTGAAGACGTGTATGACCGCGCTGTCGGAGTCCAGGATCATCCGCATTCTTTTTCCACAGTCCCTGCCAATGCACGAATACATCGACATCGTCGCCATCGATCATGATGCGCTCGATCGCAAACGCCAACTCGATCGAAGAAAACGATTCAAAGTCACCGTCCACATCACGCTGGAGACGATCAATCTGATCCGTGGGAATCATCAGCGCAGCCATTTTGGAGGCATCCTTTTGTTCGTAGGCTCGGCGAAGCGATTCGACCGCCTGATCGATCCGACGATATCGCTCATGGTCCTCAGGATACTGGATGGTCTTACCACTACACCCGCTGCCGATCGCCGCCACCAGGATGAACAGGCTCAGCGGCAGCCAAACGGGTGCAGACCATGGTGATCGCCACATCGTTGCAGTATAGGAACCGCTGCTGAACGAGGTCAAGTTGACTTCCGCTTTCACTACTCATTCGAGCTTGGGTTCAACAGCGTCCCATCTATCTCGTCGCCTAGGAAGGAATTCCCTCGTCGGCTTGCAATTTCTTCATGAAGATTTTAGACTGCCGTTCGTAGGAGATAGACCGAATGTCGAGCGTGCTCAAGAAACGCCGAAAGAAAATGCGCAAGCATAAGTACAAGAAGCTGCGCCGGCGCCAAAAATTTCTGCGCCGTAAGAGCTAAACTCATCCCACTCTGGGGAGGAGGGTGCCGTGGCCGAAGGCAAAAAGGTTCGCATTCGCGTCCGAACGGTGAATTGCGTCTACGTCGGCGACTTTCTCATACCGCCGATGCGTAACCGTGTTTCCGATGCCATCAACGAAGAGCAGCGGCTCTTCATCAATCTCACCGACGTCGTGATCAACGACAAGGATAAGTCGGAGTTTGTCGCTCTCAACAAGAATCTCATCGAATCCATCGCTCAGATTTAACCCGGCCCTTCTCGCTTCCCTGTCATCCAGTCCCCTGCCCGCACGCGTCCGCTGATTCCCTCTTGGTTTTCAACTCAACCCTCCTCTAAGATCGGACCACGACCATGTCGACCTTCAGGCGATTCTTCCCTTTCCTTCGGCCTTACCTCACGCGAATGGCGGTCGCCGGCCTGTTGGTCATGGGCGTGGCGGCGATCAATCTGGCATTACTACGACTGGCCGGCACACTCTGGGATGTCATCACCGTCCAGCATGATCACGGTCGGATGACCGAACTGATCGGCGTCTTTCTGGGGCTGGTGATCCTTCAGGGCCTCTGCTCCATGGGGCATAGTTATCTCACGACGTGGGTCTCTCAACGGATCGTCGCCGATTTTCGCACGCATCTCTTCGCCCATCTGCAAACTTTGGCCGTCAGCTTCTTTGCCCGGCGTCGCACCGGTGAGCTGCTCTCGCGCCTGATGAACGACGTGACCGTCATTCAGTCGATCGTCACTGAAACACCGATCGACACGGCCAAACAAGTCGTGACGTTTGTGGGAGGCATCGGCTTTCTGCTGGCCATGAATTGGAGGCTCTGCTTGCTCATTCTCGTCCTGCTTCCGTTGCTGGTGCTGGTGGCCCGGTTCTTCGGCCGCAAACTCAAATCCCTGTCCACTTCGATTCAAGATCAAACTGCGTCTCTCAGCACGCTCATCGAAGAGGTGATTTCGGGCATCCGCATCGTGAAATCGTTCGTGCAAACGAAACGCGAAGAGGCACGGTTTTCAACGCAACTCGAACACACACTGTCTCTGACTCTCCACCGGGCCAGAATCATGGCTGTGTTTATTCCCGTCATCAGTCTACTGACCTTCTCCGCCGCCGGCGCCGTACTCTGGTACGGCGGGAGCCAAGTCATCGACGGCAGCGTCTCGCCAGGAGACCTCTTTGCTTTTGTGCTCTTCGCCGGCATTCTCATCGGTCCCTTCAGCTCCGCCGCACGCGTCTTTGCCCAAGTCAGAGAAGCCCAGGGGGCGACAGAACGAATCTTCGAGATTCTGGATGCAAGACCCGAAGTCACCGACGCACCCGGTGCCGTCACATTATCGTCAATCGTTGGCCATGTCTGCGTCGAACGGGTCAGCTTCTCCTATGATCCCCGTCAACCAGTGCTCTCCGATGTCTCGTTCGAAGGGAAGCCGGGCGAGCTCGTCGCCATCGTGGGTCCTACAGGAGCTGGCAAGACAACGGTGATCAATCTTCTCCATCGCTTCTACGATCCAACCGAGGGACGAATCACCGTCGACGGACAGGACCTCCGCCACGTGGAAATGGAAAGTTGGTATCGGCACGTCGCGCTGGTTCCGCAAGAAACCATCTTATTCGGGGGGGCCATCCTGGACAATATCCGCTACGGGAACACGCGAGCGAGCGACGATGCCGTTCTCGACGCCAGCCGTGCAGCCCACGCCCACGACTTCATCATGAGCTTGCCGGACCAATATCACACGATTGTAGGAGAGAAGGGGATCAACCTCTCGGGCGGCCAACGCCAGCGGATCGCCATTGCACGGGCTATCCTGAAAAATCCAAGAATCCTGTTGCTGGACGAAGCCACCTCAGCTCTCGACAGCGAGTCGGAGCGGCTCGTGCAGGAGGCCCTTGAACAACTCATGAAAGGACGGACGACCTTCGTCGTCGCCCACCGTCTCACCACCGTTCAACGCGCCGACCGCATCATCGTTCTCAACAAAGGCCGTGTCGCGGAAATCGGCACCCACCAGCAGCTCATGGATCAGAAGGGACTGTACCACTACCTCTATACGCTCCGACTGACGGAACTCCCGGCCTGAGAGGTCTGTAAGAAACTGCCACCTTGATCGACTACCATGGCAAGCCCCATCACGGCTTGCTATGATGGGCGAGCTGCAGGACCGATGTACTACTCTTTCGCATAACGTGCGGATGCTCACAGAATTTCTGGCTCGGATCACCCCTGCTTGCTCAGACATCACCAGATTGGTGTCCGAGTCCATGGACCGGACGCTTCCCGTGTCAACCCGCCTCAAACTCCGGCTCCACTTGCTGATCTGCACCGCCTGTGCAGAATACCGCCGGCAACTGCAGCAGATTCGCCAGGCAATGCGGAACTCCGCCACAAAGCCACAGGAGCAGGATCCCAACGCTCCAAGCCTGTCTCCACCTGCCATCGTACGGCTGAAAAAAGCCCTCCGAGCCAAGACCGAGTAAGCCAGTATCGCCATCGCCGATTTGCTCAATCCTTGTAAGAGAGACGGCCTCTCCCCGACAGATCGCTATGCGAATTGCCATGTGCCTGCTCACTATGATGCTGAGTGGATGCCAAGGGATACCAGTCCTCGATCGGGTGGACGGAGACCAGCCCTTCTCTGTCTGGCCCTTGTGGGAACAATATCGCCAATGTCTGAACGCGACCGATCCCGCTGACCTGGTTTCGACGGTGGAGCGATTGGAACACGCGATGCTGGCCGGGACCGAACCGCCTTCCTGGCTAACCCTGTTGGGAGAACATGTCGCCCGGCAACCGTTGCGGACGGCAGTCGATCCTAACGCGCTCGGCGCGGCCTGTACCTTGAGAACTGCTGCTGCCATGTTGGAAGCGCAGCGCCTGGCGGAAGCCCGCTTTCTCTATGAACGAGTCCTCGCCCGTTATGAAGCCCGTGAGTTCGCCTACTACCGCGAGCAAGCGAAGGACGCGTTGGCTCGCCTCCAGGCAGCCTCACCCGCCGTCATCGCACTTCGCACCAACCTGCCCCGTTGACGTCGATCCACCGTCTCCCCGTTTCGTTCAGTAATTCCCGTTCGGTTCATCACAGGCATGCTGTAAGGATCAATGACCTGGCGCGACTGATCAGCAGCAGAGCGAGGTGATCCATGAATGCCACGATCTACTGGACGACGCAACGACTGCAACGGAGAGCACAGGAATTTCGATGGGCGGCCCAGCTCTGGTGGCTCAATCGACAAGTCGAATTTGTGGGATGGCGGTACCGTCTGGAAGCGCTCCTGCCAACGATGCAGGCTCACGCCGTGTCCCCCTTAATCGGACGAGAAGGCCCACATGCGGTGCAGGCGCTGCCAGCGGTTCAGGGTTGGAGATCAACTGTGCGACCCGTTTGACAACGACAGACAATTCTCTCTCGACTTTCGGCGATGAAGTAGGAGTACACCATGCACTGTCCGATGTGCACTCGTGTCATGCTCAGCCGTAGCAGTCAAACGATCGAGGAAGAAAAGGGCGCGCTTGTCATCACATCTTGGCGGTGCAATCCCTGCGATCAGATCTATGAAGACATCTGGGCCAGCAAGAACTA
>Ga0335070_10008082_pt1 | contig 12341 bp, 9 predicted proteins | sample Lox_Sample_13_FD_206722 | JGI IMG/M metagenome (GOLD analysis project Ga0335070, IMG submission 206722) | Soil microbial communities from Loxahatchee National Wildlife Refuge, Florida, United States - Lox_Sample_1.3 | ecosystem: Environmental > Terrestrial > Soil > Wetlands | place: USA: Florida...
AGCCGGGGACGCAAGGCCCCCTCGGCAACGTCTGTCCGGGGCCAAAGCCCTGCACGGACAATCCGAATTACCTGAAGATCACCGGACGCACCAGCCCACGCAGTTTTCGTGCGAGTCTGAAGGTCTCGTTCTGAGGCCGCCTCAGGGCAGCGGGTGCGCCTCGAAGAATTTCCACGCCTCGCGGTTGATCCGGTCGGCGGCGAGCTCGTACTGGTGGTCGTGGTCGGGGATCTCCTCGTACAGGACCGGAAATCCCGCGCTGACCAGCAGGTCGCGCGTGCGGCGGACCGAGGCGATCGGGACCTGGGGATCGCGCTCGCCGATGAAGATCGCGATCGGGATCTTGCGCGTGGCCTTCTCGAGGATGCCGTCGAAGTCGGGGTCGACGGCGGCGGCGGAAGCCGCGACGGCGGCGAAGTATTCCGACTGGAACATGGCGGCGTCGTAGGCGAGGTAACCGCCCATGGAGTGCCCGAGGACGAAGATCCGCTTCGGGTCGATCGGGGTGGCGGTCCGCGCGTCCTCGACGATGCAGCGGAAGACGGCCGGCGCGATGGCTTCGAACGCTCGCTTGTTCGAGAGCTCCGGGGCGATCAGGACGATGTCGTGGGTCTCGGCGAAAGAACGCCAGGGAAGCACCAGGTCGTGCGCGTGGCCGCCGGCGCCGTGGAGGAGGAGCAGCGCCGGCTTCGGCCGGTTGAACTTCGGCGCGACGAGCAGGTACCGATACGTCGCGCCGTCGCACGTGGCCGAGCGCATGGTCTGCGCGGCTGCGGGCGGCGCGGCGAGCACGGCCCCGGGGAGCAGGGCGGCAAGGGCGGCTCGGATCAGGCGCACCGGGAGATTCTGCACCGGCGCGGCGGCGGCCGACGTTAGAATCTCGCCACCATCGTTCGCCGACACGAAGAGGAGATGGCCGCATGAGGACACCCGCCAGGATCCTTGCGCTCTCGAGCGCCGCACTCGCCGCCGCCCGCCTCGCCCTCGCCCAGGCGCCCGCGCCAGCGCCGAAGTACCCGAACTACCCGAGCGAGATGCCGGCGGCGGTCAAGCCGGCGACGTCGACCTTCGACTATGTCCGCCGCGTGGTGATGATCCCGATGCGCGACGGGGTTCGCCTGCACACCGTGATCCTCGTGCCGCGGGGCGCGAAGGGCGCGGGGATTCTCCTGACGCGTACGCCCTACGACGCGGACGCCCTGACGACGCACGCCCAGAGCCCGCACCTCGGCCCGACCCTGGAGGGCTACGACAACGCGACCGACGTCATCGTCGACGGCGGCTACATTCGCGTCGTGCAGGACGTGCGCGGCAAGTACGGCTCCGAAGGCGACTACGTCATGAACCGGCCGCTCTCCGGACCGCAGAACCCGACGCTGGTCGACCACGCGACCGACACGTACGACACGATCGACTGGCTCGTGAAGAACGTGCCGGAAGGAAACGGCAAGGTCGGGATCATCGGCATCTCCTACGACGGTTTTCTGCCGCTGATGGCCCTCTTCAACCCGCATCCGGCCCTGAAGGTCTCGATCCCGATGAACCCGATGGTGGACGGCTGGATGGGGGACGACTGGTTTCACTACGGAGCCTTCCGGCAGCAGGGCATGCCCTACATCTACGAGCAGGAGGCCACGCGCAAGAACGACGAGAAGTGGTGGCGCCCCGCCTACGACGACTACGACACGTTCCTCGACTCGGTCTCGGCCGGCGAGCTCGGCAAGGTCCACGCGCTCGAGCAGGTCGGCTTCTGGCGCCGGATCCTCGAGCACCCGAGCTACGACGCGTACTGGCGGGACCAGGCCGTCGACAAGCTTCTCGCGAAGGAACCGCTGAAGGTCCCGGTGATGCTCGTCCACAGCCTCTGGGACCAGGAGGACATCTACGGCGCGATCGCCGTGTACAAGGCGATCAAGCCGAAGGACACCGGCAACGACAAGGTCTTCCTCGTGATGGGACCGTGGTGCCACGGCCAGTCGATCCACGAGGGCTCGTCGCTCGGCGCGATCCGGTTCGACAGCGACACGGCGCTGACCTTCCGCCGCGAAATCCTCGCGCCCTTCCTCGCGCAGTACCTGAAGGACGGCGCGCCGAAGGCCGACGTCGCGCCGGTCAACGCCTTCGAGACGGGCACCAACGCGTGGCGCAAGCTCCCCTCGTGGCCGGCCGGCTGCGCGAGCGGCTGCGCGATCCACGGCACGCCGCTGTACCTCGCGCCGGGCGGCAGGCTCGCTCTCGGCGCGGCGCCGGCCGCCGGCGGCGCCGAGTACGCGGAGTACGTCTCGGATCCGGCAAAGCCCGCGCCGTACCGCGCGCGTCCGGTCGACACGACCGCCACGGGCTGGCAGAAGTGGCTCGTCGAAGACCAGCGCGAGTGGTCCGGGCGCACCGACGTGGCCGTTTTCACCTCCGACGTCCTGACGGCCCCCGTCAAGATCAGCGGCCAGCCGATCGCGAATCTCGTCGCCTCGACGAGCGGCACCGACTCGGACTGGGTCGTCAAGCTGATCGACGTCTATCCGCCGGAAGTCGCGAACGACGCGCCCATGGGCGGCTACCAGCTCATGATCGCCGGCGACGTCTTCCGCGGCCGTTATCGCGAGAGCTTCGAGACGCCGAAGGCGATCGAGTCGGGCAAGCCGCTGCTCTACAAGTTCGCGCTCCCGACGGCGAACCACGTCTTCAAGCCCGGCCATCGGATCATGGTCCAGGTTCAATCGGCGTGGTTCCCGCTCTACGACCGCAACCCGCAGACGTTCGTGCCCAACATCTTCTGGGCGAAACCGGCCGACTACCGCGCCGCCATGCAGCGGATCTACACGTCGGCGGCCAACGCGAGCTTCATCGACCTGCCCGTCGTCACGGCGCCGTGAAGCGGCGCGGCTACGGACACGAGGCCAGCGCGCCGATGTCCTGAATCGGCGAGAACGCCCGGCCGGGCGGGTTGGAGTACGTCTTCGTCTCGCCGGACACGGTGTCGGTAACCTGCACCATGACGGCGAGGTTCGTCAGGCCGGCCCCGAAGAACCAGCGGTGGCCGTTGACGGCGCAGCCGTCGAGCACCTTGACCATCAGCTCCGGGTTGCCGGCGTCGAAGAACCAGAAGTAGCCGGAACCGGTCGTGAGCGAGACCGGATGCCCGGCGCCGGACGCGAGACCCTGGAACCAGGTCGCGCGGACCTCAAAGCGGCCGCCGGCGAGGTCGAGGCGGTTGGCGTCGGAGGGATCGGTCAGTGTGACGCTGCCGACGCGCCCGGCCTCCGTCTCGGCGAACCACATCCGGCCGTCCGGGCCAGCGGCGATCGACGTGACGATCGAAGAAGGCGCCGGCAGCGAAATCGACTGGCTCGTACCGGCCGTCGTCATCCTCCCGATCCGGTTCCCGTCGCCGAACCAGATGTTGCCGTCGGACCCGGCGGCGATGCCGAAGCCGGCGCTCGTCGGGGCCGCCGGATACGTGGTCGTTCCGTCCGGCGCGACGTGCACGAGGCCCGGCGGGGCGACGACCCACAGGCTGCCATCGGGGCCTGCCGCGAGATCCCAGGCGTGGAGATTCAAGAAGTAGGTGGTGATGACGCCGTCGGGGGTGATTCTGCCGACGAGGGCGGCCTCGAGCTCGCCAAACTGCGTGAACCAGAGATTGCCGTCGGGCCCGGTCACGATGTCGGTGAGCCCGTCGTTCAAGAACGCGTACTTCGTGATCGTGCCGTCGAGGGTCACGGCGTCGAACCCCGCGGATTCGATGAACCAGAGCCGGCGGTCGGGGCCGACGGTGATGGCGCCGCCCTGGTCGACGGCGGCGATATCCGTGACGACGCCCTCAGGCGTCATGCGCGACAGGAAGCCGCCGGACGTGGTCCCGACGGACGTGAACCAGAGGTTGCCATCGGGAGCGGCCACGAGCCCCACCGGCCTGAGCGCCACGGGGAACTCGGTCACGTTCCCGTCCGGCCCGATGCGGCCGAGGCGGTTCTCGTTCTCGGTGAACCACATCCCGCCCGGTCCCGGCACGATGGTCTGAGGGTGCCCGCCGGACGGGAGGGGATAGGTGACGACGGTCTGCGCGGCCGCCGGAAGCCCGGTGGCGGCGAGAGCGACGAACGCGAGGAGGCGACCCGACGCGAGTCGAGATTGCGACGCTGACATGCGGTCCTCCATGCGTTCGGGTCGGGCCGAGTCAGTCGTTGTGGATCTTCGTGCCGACGCCGTGAACGGCGTTTCCCGTCGACTCGCTCAACATGTAGAGGGTCCCGCCGTCGTGCGTGACGACGATCCGGACGAACTCCTCTCCGTCCAGGAATCCCTTCCCCGTGCAGTCGCCGTCGAGCTGGTACGTGAAGTCGCCGGAGACGTCGTAGCTGTAGTCGCCGTTGCGGCTGATGCTCTGGAGGACGCTGCCGTTGCCGTTCCCGTCGAAAGAGAGCCAGCCGACCGCCGCCAGGCCGCCCGCGCCTTCGTCGACCGTCCCGGTCCGGTAGAAGCCGAAGGTGCCCTGGAGGGTCCGATTGGAACACGGCTTGGAATGGTGGGACCCGTCGGCACGGGCCGGCGGGGCCGACAGGAGGAGGGCCGCGGCGAGGAGTCCGGAGGCGGTGAGCGAGCCGGCGAATGTGTGTCTCATGGAACGTTCTCCCTTCTTCCGCTAACATCGTCCGGGCGAGGGACCGAAGTCCTCACGGCGCGATACGCGCCATCTAGGATTTGGCCAGCCCGATGCAGTTGAGCTTCGGCGATTTCGTGCTGGATCTCGGGACGCGCGAGTTGTGCCGAGGAGGCCACGCCCTGCGTCTCTCGCCGAAAGCATTCCAGCTTCTCGAGCTGCTGGCCCTCGGGCGCCCGGATGCCTTCTCGAAGGACCGGATCCACGAACGTCTCTGGCCGGGGTCTTTCGTGGTCGACGGCAATCTCGCCAATCTCGTCAGCGAGCTCCGGGAGGCCCTGGGCGACGATGCGCGCCGTCCGGCCGTCATTCGGACGGTTCCGCGGTTCGGCTACGCGTTCGTCGCGGACGCGCGCGCGCCGGCCGAACGCGACACCGGGCGCGGCGGGTGCACCTACCGGCTCCTCTGGGGCGATCGCGAGATCGCGTTGAAGAACGGTGAGAACCTGATCGGAAGGGACGAGGCTTCGGTGGCCTGGATCGACGACGTCGACGTTTCGCGGCGTCACGCCCGGATCGTCATCGACGGCGCCGGCGCGCGGCTGGAGGACCTCGGCAGCAAGAATGGGACCTTCCTCGACGGACGGCGGCTGAAGGCCGGAACGCCCCTGGCGGACGGCGGCGTTCTTCGCGTCGGCGGGGCGACGATGGTGTTCCGGGCGTTCTCCCGGACGGGTCCCACGGCGACGGCCGGCGCGCCGCGCCCCGGGCGCCGCTAGACGGTCATGCTCCCGGTCGGGACCCGGCTCGGCCCCTACGAGATCCTGTCGCCCCTCGGCGCCGGCGGCATGGGCGAGGTGTATCGCGCACGCGACACGAGGCTCGAGCGGGACGTGGCCGTCAAAGTCCTGCCCGAGGGCCTGCTGCAGGGGGACGACGCCGCGCTCCGCCGCTTTCAGACCGAGGGCAAGGCCCTGGCCGCGCTCTCGCATCCCAATCTCCTGGCGGTCTTCGACGTCGGGAGCCAGGGCAAGGTCGCCTACCTCGTCACCGAGCTGCTCGAGGGACAGACCCTTCGCCAGCGGCTTCTCCACGCGGCGGTCGGCTGGCGCGATGCGGCCGACATGGCGACCGCGATCGCCGACGGGCTCGCCGCCGCGCACGCGCGCGGCATCGTGCACCGGGACCTCAAGCCCGAGAACGTCTTCCTCACGAGAGACGGCCTCGTCAAGATTCTCGACTTCGGGATCGCGCGGCGGGGGGCGGATCGAGGCCGGCCGGCCGCCTCCGCGGAGACGGCGACGGCGGTCACGGACGCCGCCACGATTCGCGGCACGGCCGGGTACATGTCGCCGGAGCAGATCAGCGGGCGCCCGACGGATGCGCGGTCGGACATCTTCTCGCTCGGCGCCGTGCTCTACGAGATGCTGACGGGGCGGCGGGCATTTACGGGTAGCTCGCCGATCGAGACCCTTTCGGCAGTGCTCCGGGACGAACCGCAAGACATGCGGATGGCGCCATCCCCTGTCCCGGCCGCCCTCGAAGAAGTCACCCGCCGTTGCCTGCACAAGAACCCGGCGATGCGATTCGAGTCGGCGCGCGACCTCGCCTTTGCCCTGAGGTCCGCCGCCGGGACGCCAGCCTCGGCCGCGAATCGGTCCGCGGCGGCTCGCCGGGCGCCGGCCGGTGCTGATTGCCGCGTCGGCCGCGGTCGTCCTGTCGCTGGCCGCCCTCGGGATCGTGCGGGCCCGGGGGGAGTCGCGGCGCGTCGACTCGCTCGCCGTGCTTCCTTTCGAAAACGTCGGCGCGGACCCATCCGCCGAGTACCTCAGCGACGGCGTCACGGACTCGTTGATCGACCGCCTCTCGCGGCTGCCCGGGCTGCGCGTGGCGTCCCGGGCGGCCGTCTTCAGGTACAAGGGGAAATCGCCAGCGCCGCTCCAGGCGGGTCGAGATCTGAACGTGGCGGCAGTCCTGACCGGTTCGGTGCGGCGGTCGGGCGAGAGCCTGACGATCGCGGTCGAACTCGTCGACGTCCGTGACGGCCGGCACGTCTGGGGAGAGCGGTACGTTCGCAAGGCGGCCGACGCCCCGGCCCTGGAGCCCGAGATTGCGCGCGAGATCGTGGACAGCCTGAAATTCCGAATCAGCGGAACGGATGGGATGAGGCTGGCGAGCCAGTTCACGCAAAACGCGGAGGCGTACCAGTCGTATCTCAAGGGGCGGTATTTCTGGAACGCGGGGGATCTCGACCAGGCGAAGTCGCACTTCGAGAGGGCGATCGCGATCGACCCGACGTACGCCCTGGCTTACGCGGGCCTCGCGGACACGTACGCCAGGCTCGGCCATGGCGGGGAAGTGCGTCCCGCCGAGGCGTTTCCGAAGGCGCGCGCGGCGGCGCTCGAGGCGCTCAAGATCGACGATGCGCTCGTCGAAGCGCGGGTCGCTCTCGCGGGCGTCGAACAATGCTACGACTGGAGGCTGGACGAGGCCGAAAAGGAGCTCCGCGGCGCGATCGCTCTCCAGCCGACCTACGCGGTCGCGCATCGCCGATACGCCCTGATGCTGGAATCGCAACGCCGCTTCGACGAGGCCGTCGCGGAGATCCGGCGCGCCGAGGAACTCGAGCCGTTCTCGTCGTTCAACTATTCCCTCGCGGCGAGCATGCTCCTGGAAGCGGGACGAACCGACGAGGCGATCGAGGCGGCGCGCAAGGCGGACGAGCTCGAAACAGGTTCGGGGTCGGGGTCGGGGTCGGGCCTGAAGGTCGAGCTGCTTCTCCGGCAGAGGCGTTATGAGGAGGCGCTCACGGAGTCGCTCAAGGAGGACCCCGGCGTGCCGAGCGACCCGGACTCCTGGGCGGACCGCGGCTTTCTGTACGGAGCGGCCGGGCGGCGGAAGGAAGCGGAGCAAGCCCTGGAGAAGCTCGAGGAGCTCTCGGCAGAGCGTTACGTGCCCGCGAGCCTGCGGGCCCTCGTGTACGCGGGGCTCGGAGACCGGACGAAGGCTTTCGAGTGGCTCGAGAAAGCCCTGAACGATCGGGAGCCGATCGCTTCCATCAACGCCGACTCGCGATTCGACTCGCTGCGTTCGGATCCGCGCTTCGAGCGGATTCTCGGAAGGCTCGGGCTCCTCTGAGATCGCGGGCGCTCGCGATCGCGGCGTTGTCGATTTGCGCCTCGGCCGCCGCGCAGACGACGGGCGGCCGGATCGAGGGCGTCGTCCGCGACGGCGCCGGCGGCGCGCTGGCGGGCGCGTCCGTCGACGCATCGGGCCCGAGCCTTCCGGGCGCGCGCCGCGCGACGACCGACGCGGCCGGGCGATTCCGGCTGCGTTCGTTGCCGCCGGGAACGTATCGCGTCAGGGTGGTGCGGCCGGGATATCGGGCCGCGGAGAAGACGGTGGCGGTCGCGCTCGACGCGACGGCGGGCCTGGACTTCGAGCTCGAGCCGGCCGCCGAGGCTTCGGTCGTGGTTTCCGGCGCGGCATCGTCGATCGACCCCGCGACGACGACCGGCGGGACGAGCTACGACGCCCGCGTCGTCGCGCACCTGCCGACGGGCCGCAACTATTCCGACGTCGTCCAGGCGAATCCCGGCGTCTCGACCGACCGCGGCGACACGCAGGGGCGTTCGCTCGCGCTGACGATCTATGGAGCGACGTCGGCCGAGAACCAGTGGATCGTCAACGGCGTCGACACGACCAACGTCTACAAGGGAATCCAGGGCAAGGCCTTCGCCACGGAGTTCGTCCAGGAAGTGGAGGTCAAGACGGGCGGCTACCAGGCTCAGTACGGCGGCGCGCTCGGCGGCGTGATCAACGTCGTGACGAAGTCGGGAGGCAACGATTACCACGCCGATGCCTTCGCGTACTACGACTCCAACGGCACGGCGTCCCACCAGGTCTTCCTGCCGGGCGATGCGCTGATCAACCAGATGCGGGTCGCGAGCGGCCAGCGGGTGGACGTCGGCGCCGACCTCGGCGGATTCGTGGTCAAGGACCGGCTCTGGATCTTCGGCGCGTACGACCGCGTGGATTTCCGCGGGCAGGTCGCGAGGGTCCAGGCGTCAGACTACGTTTCCACGGCCGACCGCTTTCCGCTCGAGACGACCGACAATCTCTTCACGGCGAAGCTGACCTGGAACGCCGCGCCGTCGACGACCGTCGTGGCGTCGGTCTTCGCCGACCCCTCGACCAACTCCGGCGCCGCGGGCGCGGATCCCCGCCAGGGCGTCGGAGACACGTACGTCACGCCGATCACCAACGTCGACCCGGCGACGTGGAAGTCGACGCGCTCTCTCGGCGGGACCGACTACGCGCTGACGCTCAACCAGCTCCTCGGCTCGGGTGCCAGCGTGTCCCTGCAGGGCGGATTTCACCGCGACGAGGATGCGTTGTCGGCGGACCAGCACGTGCGCGTCGAGGACGCGACCTGCCAGGGAGGGACCCCCGACGTTCCCTGCGTCCGCATCGCCGCCCCGACGGCGTACTTCGGCTACGGAGCGGTCATCGGCGTCACGGACCACGCGGTCTCGCAGCGCGCGCTCGGCCGCGCCGAGGGAACTTTCTACGCCGGCGATCACCAGATTCAGGTCGGGGCCGGGTACGCCGACGCCCAGACGACGACGCACGGCTCGGCGACCGGAGGTCAGCAGGTCACGATCCTGAACCAGTACGGAACGACGTATTACCAGCACGATTTCATCGCCGTGAGCGTCCTGGACCCGACGCCTGTCGCCAACGCGGTGCGCCACGTCGACATCCGCTCGTACTCGGCCTACGCCCAGGACTCGTGGAAGGTGGGTCCGGGCGTGACGATCAATGCGGGACTGCGCTGGGACGGGCAACAGACGCGGAGCCAGTACGGCGGCACGGTGCTCGGTCTTTTCGACGGCTGGCAGCCCCGCTTCGGCGTCACGTGGGATCCGTGGAAAAACGGCGCCACGAAGATCTACGGCTTCGTCGGCCGCTTCGACTACGCGCTCCCGACGGCGCTCGTCCTCAACTCGTTCGCGAGCATCACGCGCCTCCTGACCTGCAATTACAGCCTCACCGACGTGACGCCCCAGCCCCCCATTCTCGGCTGCGACCAGAACCCCAACGTGCTCGTCGCGCCGTTTGGCGACGTCGTCGACTCGGGTCTCTCGCCGGGCTATCAGGACGAGCTCACGCTCGGCGTCGAGCGCCTCGTCGCTCCCGGTCTGACGGTCGGCCTGAAAGGGACCTACCGGCGCCTCGGCAACGTGATCGAGGATCGCTGCGACTTCGACTATTCGATCGTGGGCACCTCGTGCGCGCTCGTGAATCCGGGCTCCAACGGCGCGTACGCGCGCGGCGACGCCCCGGTCTGCGACGGTTTCGACACGGATCCGAAATGCGCCGCGTCCGGGCCGCCCACGCCCGCGGCGAGCCGGATCTATCGCGGGATCGAGCTCGTCGCCCGGCAGACGTTCTCGAACGATCTCTGGCTCCAGACGAGCTACGTCTACTCGTCGCTGCGGGGCAACTACGACGGTGGCGTCAATCAGGCGACCTACGGCCAGACCTCTCCCGGTTACAGCAGCGCGTTCGACTATCCGGCGCTGTGGCACGACGCCTTCGGAACCCTCGCCCTCGACCGGACCCATCGCTTCCGTCTCGACGGCTACTGGGTCACGCCGTGGAAGGTCTGGATCGGGCTGCAGGCTTTCGTCGAGACCGGCGCCCCGCTCGACCGGCTGGGCTACTTCGACCAGAACTACGGATCGCTCGTCTTTCTGCTCCCGCGCGGCTCCGCCGGTCGCCTGCCCACGCTCTGGGAGGGGAACCTCTCGCTCGGCTACCCGATGACTCTTGGTCCCGTGACCGTCACGCTGCAGGCGTATCTCTACAACCTCTTCAACAACCAGATCGCGACGTCGACCGACGAGGAATGGTCGATCGGACCGGCCGTCGGCTATCCCGCGACCGTCTTCGACCCGAACCAGCGGCCGATGAACCCCGAGTACGGCAAGGTCACGGCGCGCTCGGCGCCGCGATCCTTCCGCGCCGCGGTGCGGGTGACGTTCTAGAGGGTGGGCGCCGAAACCCGAGCGAGCTCCCGCTCGAGAAACCGTCGCTCCGACTCGTTGCCGACGAGCGCGAGCGCGCGGCGATACGCCGTCGCGGCGTCTTCGGCGCGGCCGAGCCGGGCGAGCAGCTGAGCCCGCGCGGCCGGCAGCCGGTGGTAGTCGGGCAGCCGGCCGCTGGCGTCGAGCGCGTCGAGCAGGCGCAGGCCCTCGCCGGCGCCGTGGGCCTCGGCGACGGCGGCGGCGTGGTTGAGCTCGACGACCGGAGAGGGGAAGCGCCGAAGGAGCTCGCCGTAGAGCGCGGCGATCTGCGGCCAGTCCGTCTCGGAGGGGTGCTTCGCCTCGGCGTGCAGGGCCGCGATGGCGGCCTGCAGGGCGTAGTAGCCGGGCCCGCCCTCGCGCAGCGCGCTCTCGGTCAGGGAGAGACCCTCGCGGATTTCCTCGGTATCCCACAGTCCGCGCTCCTGATTCTCGAGCAGCACGAGGTCGCCGTCGGGATTCGCGCGTGTCGCCCGCCGCGAGTCGTGGAGCAGCATGAGCGCGAGCACCGCCCGCGCCTCGGTCGAGCGGGGCAGCAGGCCGACGAGGGTCCGCGCGAGCCCGATCGCCTCCGCGCACAAATCCGAGCGGACGAGCTCGGCGCCGGAGCTTGCCGCATAGCCTTCATTGAAGATCAGGTAGAGCGTCGTCAGGACGCCGTCGAGCCGTTCCGGCAGCTCGGCTTCCGGGGGGGCGCGGTAGGGGATGCCCGCGAGGCGGATCTTCTGCTTCGCGCGGACGAGGCGCTGCGCCATCGTCGGCGCCGGCACGAGGAACGCCCGCGCGATCTCCTCGGTCGTCAGGCCGCCGAGCGTCTTGAGCGTCAGCGCGACGCGCGCCTCGAGCGAGAGTGCGGGGTGGCAACAGGTGAAGATCAGGCGCAGCCGGTCGTCCGCGATCGACCCGTCCCGTGGGTCCGCGAAATCGGGGGCGGCCCCCTCCTCGAGGGCCGCCCAGTGCGCCAGCTCGTCCTGGCGCTCCCGGAACCGGACGTCGCGCCGGAGCCGGTCGATCGCTTTGTGCTTGGCGGTCGCGACGAGCCAGGCGCGGGGGTTGTCCGGGACGCCGTGACCGGACCATTGTTCGAGAGCCGCCGCGAAGGCGTCGTGCATGACTTCCTCGGCGAGGTCGAAGTCCCCGACGAGGCGGATCAGCGTGGCCAGGATCCGGCCGGACTCGTCGCGGTAGAGGCTCTCGATCGACATCAGCCGGCCCGCTCCACGATCGGCCGGACCTCGATCGAGCCGATCTTCGCGGAGGGGACGCGGGCGGCGATCGCCGTCGCCTCGTCGAGATTCGACGCCTCGATCATGTAGAAGCCGCCGAGCTGTTCCCGGGTCTCCGCGAACGGGCCGTCCGTCGTCGTCATCCTGCCGTTGCGGATGCGGACGGTCGTCGCGCTGGCGATCGGCTGGAGCTGCTGTCCCGCCAGCCAGTGTCCGCTCTTCTTGATGCTCTCGGTGAACGTCATGTACTCCTGAAACATCTGGCCCTTCTGCGATTCGTTCAACCCCGCCCACTGGGACTCCGCGTCGTAGATCAAGAGCAGGTAACGCATGATCCGTCTCCTTTCGACAGTGAGTCGAACGGGGAAGGCCCGAATCGACAATCCGCGGCCGCGATTTTGGGGCCGGGAGATATTCTCTCGCCGGGGA